>JADMIO010799917.1_pt1 | contig 82496 bp, 80 predicted proteins | sample 8958161 | NCBI WGS metagenome assembly JADMIO01 (sample SAMN16585339, study PRJNA669376) | soil metagenome | isolation source: Crop rotation soil | place: USA: Cullars Rotation, Alabama | collected 2011
CGCGACAACTTGTCCACGTGGAATTCTAAGCTTAGGATCCCAATGTGCTGGAAAGAGGTCCAGGTGCAGGCCGGTGGCCACTATTCCATCGTGCGGCCGGACGGTTCGACCGCGAAGGGCAACTGGACCGACAGCGGCAGCGAGGTCTGCTACCAGGACACGGATCCGGCGCCACCCGCCAACATGAAGCCGGTTTGTTCGCCGTCAACCGCGCGCAAGGTGGGCGACACGTGGGAGGTGACCGACCCGATGGGCGGGCACTGCACCGCCGCTTTGACGGCCGGACTGCACTGACGGCATTGTGTTTTTCGAAAAGCGAAGGCCGCCGTCCAAATAACGGCGGCCCCGCTGCTTTTCCAGCAATTTCAAGGGATTGCGCCGAGGTGGCGGTCTGTTGCGGCCCGGCCACGTGCTGCGAAACTTTCGGCAAGCTCCGGCCCCAGTTCGCCGGTAGTGGAGTAGCTTCCCTCTAAGCCGCTGATTCTTGGCGGCGATTCGCGCCGCTATCGGCGCGAAAAGTCAGGGGGATTCTGATGTCCGACCGGTATTCGCGTATTTCGCGCCTGCGTGGCGGTCTGCTTCTGTCCGCGTGCGCTCTTGGAACATTTGCATTCGCATCGAGCGCCAGCGCGCAGGTGGAAATCATCACCGTGACCGCGCAGCGCGTCGAACAGAACATTCAGGACGTGCCGATCGCGGTGACGGCGTTCACGGCGGAAGATTTGCAAACGCAACACATCACCAGCGTCGCACAACTTTCCGCGCTGACGCCGAACGTGAACTTTGAAGGCGGCGCGCCGTTCTCGGGCGACTCCTCGGTTCTGTCGGCGTCGATCCGCGGCATCGGCCAGGACGACTTCGCTTTCAACCTCGATCCGGGCGTCGGCGTTTATCTCGACGGCGTTTATCTCGCGCGCACGATTGGCGCCAACGTCGACCTGATGGACGTGCAGCGCATCGAAGTGCTGAAGGGCCCGCAGGGCACGCTGTTCGGACGCAACACAATCGGCGGCGCCATCAACATCGTAACGCGCAACCCTGGCGACGAATATTCCCTGCAGGTTCAGATCACGACAGGCTCGTACAATCGCCGCGACATCGCCGGCACGATGGACCTTCCCATCAGCAACGACCTGCACACGTCGATCACCTTCGCATCGAACATCCGCGACGGTTACCAGGACATCATCCCGTACAAGAACGTGAATCACTACATCATGGAGCCGTATGCCCTCGGCGGTGGTACGGACACGCACAGCGATCTGGGCGGCCAAAACCACCAGGCCGCGCGCTTCAAGGCTGTGTGGACGCCGTCGGACACGTTCACCGGAACCTTGAGCGCCGACTGGGCCCACCAGGATCAGTCGTCGATCCCGAATACGGTGCTCGCCACCTACCCGGAGGTCGACAAGCTTGGTCCTCCGTTCGGCCTGTTCGCCGAGTGGTACAATCTCTGCGTATCGGGCATCAACTTCTCGCGCCTCTGCGACACGCCGCGCGCCACCAACTGGCCGATCGGACCGCATGGGCTTCCGCCGATCACGGATTACCCCGTCGGCAGCCTGATCCCGATCAGTCCGGAAACCACGCAGACGGGTGACATCGACACCACGTATGCCAACGGTCCGAACTTCGCGAAGTATGACGTGGCTGGCGCCAGCCTGACGCTGGAGCAAAAGCTAAGCGACGCCATGACGCTGAAGTCGATTACCGGCTATCGGCACATCCATTGGAACATTGGCATTCCGCTGGATGGCTCGCCGAACCACGGTAACTTCCTTTCGGTCGTGGACAAGCAGCGCCAGGACCAGTTCAGCCAGGAACTCCAGATCATCGGCAATGCGTTCAACAACCGTCTCACCTATGTCGGCGGCCTCTACTACTTCTACGAAGAGGGCTTCGTGCATGACTGGGTGCCGTTCGATGGCGGCTTCCTGTCGGTGCAGGACAGCGGCCTGAACGACCTCAAGACGTCGAGCTACGCCGCATACCTGCATATCGATTACCAAGTGACCGACCAGATCGGCATCACGGTGGGCGGCCGCTATTCGTACGACCACAAGCAGTTCAACGGCGGCCAGACCGACCTGAACGGCCTGACGTACAAGATTTCGGGCTGCTATCCGCCGACGGACGACGCCAACCTGCATCTCGACCCGACGATTCCGCCGGGCGTGACCTGCCAGATGGCGCTCGGCTTCCCGGTTCCGGGTGAGCCGTTCCGCTATTTCCCGGCGGGATGGAACACGCAGAAATTCTATCTGTTCACGCCGACGGTCGGCATCCAGTACCATGTCAACGACGACGTGATGGCATATGTGTCGTGGTCAAAGGGCTTCAAGTCCGGCGGCTGGACGACGCGTCTGTCGGCGCCGATCTCCGACGCGAGCGATGCAGAATACGGTCCGGAAAAGGCGCAGACCTATGAAATCGGCCTGAAGTCGCTGCTCGCCGATCACCGGCTGATACTGAATGTCGCGGCCTTCTATACGAAGTACGAGGACATTCAGCTGAACGAACAGGTCGGCGCCTCGCCGGTTCTGTCGAACCTTGGCACCGCCGACATCTACGGCGCCGAAATCGAGGCGGAGGCGGATCTTGGCCACGGTTTCCTGATGCGGGCCAATGTCGGCTATCTCGACGCTCAGTATACGGAGGTCAGCCCGCTTACGGCCGGGACGATCACATTGCACTCGAAGCTTCCGAAGACGCCAAAATGGAAGCTGGTGCTGCAGCCGCAATACACCTTCACGCTCCAAAACGGCAACGCGATCCAGATCATCGCCGCCTATACGCACACGTCGGAACTGTTCAACGACAGTTTGAACACGCAACTGCTCAAGCGGCCGTCGGTCGATCTGCTCGACGCGTCGGTCCACTATCAGTTCAACGACGGCAAGTATGACGTCGCGGTGGGCGGGACCAATCTGTTCGACGAGCGCTACATCACCACCGGCAGCGTCAACTACGCCGCCGGCTTCGTCGACGGCACCTACAGCCCGCCGGCGCAGTGGTACATCAGTCTGACGGCGAAGTTCTGAGGACTTCTGTCATTGGTTCAGCGGCCGCCGGGCAACCGGCGGCCGTTTTGTTTTGGGACTTGCACGAGCCCGAAACGGCACGAACATCGCCGCCCGAACTGTGATCGCGCGCACAGAAACGCGATTCTTTGCGATTTGTAATTTGCCAGACATTGCAGGCGGGGATTGAGTCCCAGCGGGGCAACGCGCACCTCAGGGGAGACGCGAGATGTCCACTACGTCCTGGATCGCCGGTGTCAGCGGCAATTGGAACAACGCGGGCTTCTGGACCTCAGGTCGTCCAAATTCATCCACCACCGCATTTATTCAGGCGCCGGGCGACTATACCGTCACGCTCGGTGGGACGGCCGTTACCGATACGGTCGTACTGAACGCAGTTGGCGCGACATTGTCGGAGAAGTCGGCCGGTTCGCTGACCGCGAATTTCCTCGATGTCGAGAACGGCGTCGCCATCCTGCGCGGCACGAACACTATCGGCGCCATCGACATCACGGGCGGCACGCTCGAATTTTCGAACGGCGGCGCGCTTGGTGCGGCCGGCATCGATGTCGAAGGCGGCGCCTTGGTCGGCCTCGGTACCGCGACGGTGACGAACGCGCTGACGATGTCCGGCGACAGCAGCGATGAGATCGCCGCCGCACACGGCAAGACGCTCACTATCGGTGGTGGCGGTTGGGTGGTGGATGCGAGCAGTTTTTTCACGCTCACCTTTGGCGACTCAACCAACGACGGCACCATAAAATTTGTCGGTGGTGGGACGGAATCGGTTGTCAACGCAGGGAACTATACGGTCCGCATCGAAGGCGGCGCCCTGTTGGGAACCGGCGACGGCGCGCTCGCCTTCATGCTGGGCAGCGCCAACCGCATCAGCATCGGTGCCGGCACCACGCTCGACATCGGCGGCAACGACACGTCGGTCGGCGGTCTGAGCGGCGCGGGCACGATCACCAATTCCGGGCCGCTGAAGACGTTCACGGTGAATGTAGGCGTCGGCTTCGGTCAGTTCTCTGGCGTGATCAGCGGGCCCGTCAACGTCACGTTTGCGGGCAGCGGAAATTTCAGCTTTGCGGCGCACCAGACGTTCACCGGCGCGCTCACGATCGGCACCAACGTCGCCTTGCAAGTCGGCTTCCCTGGTTCGGATACCGACGCCTGGATCGACGGCAATGTCGTCGTCAACGGCTTGCTTGGGCTTTTCAATGCCGCGGATGAAACCGCCGGGCAGTCGGTTTCCGGATCCGGAACGCTTCAGGTCGGGCTATTCGGCCACACGCTGACGATCCATCGAGCCGAGACGCTTTCCGGCGGCCTGCGCATTCGCGAACAGACGACGCTCGACATCGATCGTGCTTCCGCCGTGGGCAGCGGCACGCTCTATCTGAACGAAGGCGGCATGGTGCGCGCGTCGGCCGACGTGAAGCTGACAAATGCGCTCTACCTTGGCCAAGCTGGCTGGGGCGCCGGCGATGTCGGGTTTTCGGCGACCGCAGGACACACGCTCAATCTGCATCCGGCGACAGGCTGGACGTTGGATACCGCCGACACCAGCCGCATTCACTTTGGCAGCGCGACCGATACGGGAACAGTGATCTGGTACAACGGCGGCGGCGCGTCGGTAATCAATGGCGGCGCCTACAACGTTTCTGTCGACGGCGGCACCCTGAAGGGCGCCGACAGTCTTGGCAGCCTGCTCGGCAGTACGGGAACGATAACCACCGTGGCTGCGGGCGCGACGGTCGATCTCAACGGGTTCTTCGCAACCGTCGTCGATCTCGAAGGTGCGGGCACTGTCACGACCACCGGCGGCAACGCGCCGCTGATTGTCGACATCGGCACGTTCTCCGGCGTCATCACGAATAAGGTGTCCGTCGACGTACTGACCCAGCTTACGCTCACCGGCAACAACACCTACAGCGGCGGAACCACCATCGAGAACGGCGCGGTCCTGTTGCTGGGGAGCGGCGGCAACAACGGTTCGATCACGGGCAACATCGTCGACAATGGCACGCTGATCATCGACCGCGGCGATGCCGTCGCCGTCACACAGGCGATCAGCGGCAGCGGACTCGTCATGCAGGCCGGCGACGGCACCACCACGATCGACCGTGCGGAAACTTATGCTGGCGGGACCATCGTGGCCTCGGGCGAATTGTCGATCGACCGCGCGGCCGCGATCGGTGCCGGGCAGCTGACGCTGACGGGCGGCGAGTTGCTCACCACGGGCAACGTCACGCTGGTCAACACGATGTCCATGAGCGGCGATTTCACCATCGCCGCCGCGCATGGGACGACCTCCAACTTCAATGGTAACTTCGGCTGGGGATTCGATTCCACCGGCGGCGCCAGCATCACCTTCGGCGAAGACGGCAACGATGGCACCGTTGTCTGGCATGTACCGGGCGGGTCGAGCGTCAACGGCACGAACTATCAGGTGAACGTCGCGCACGGCACATTACGCGCCGGCGACGCTTCCTTGGGCACGCTACTGAGCCCGGCCCAGGCGACGACGATCGACGCGGGCGCGACGTTAGACTTCCACGGCTTCAATGGCGCCGTTACCAACCTGCACGGCGACGGCGTGCTGAAGAGCACAGGCGGTCTCGTCAACATCGATGGGGGGAATTTCGCGGGCGCCATCAACGGAGGCATGACGATCGCGATTTTCGACAACGTCACGCTGTCAGGCGGCGGCACGGTGTCGAATGCGTTCCTCGAAAGCAGCGCGACGCTGACGCTCGATAACGACGCGCACGAAGACATCAGCTTCGCCGGCGGCGGCGCCACCATCGTGTTCGACAACCCAGCGGGCTACGACGGTACGGTTTCCGGCTTCGCGGCCAGCGACGCGCTCGATCTCACGACCATCGATTCGGGCAGCGTGACGCTGCACTACAAACCATCGACCGGTGTGCTGACCGCAACCGACGGCACGCACACGGCGCACATCACGCTCGCCGGCAGTTATTCCTTGTCCGATTTCAGCACGAGCGACGACGGCTCGGGCGGCACCGACATTATTATCTTCGTCTGAGCCGAACCGTAATCAACCGAGCACGTCGGCGTATTCCGGATGGCGGCGAAACCAGGCGCGCGCATAGCTGCAGGTCGGCATGACCGTGAATTTTTCGGAGCGCGCCAGTTCGGAAATGCCTTGCATCAACCGGCCCGCGGTCCCTTTGCCGCGCAGGGCCGGCGGCGCCTCCACGTGTGGAATCACCACCCTGCCGCCAGCGCGACGATAGCTGGCGAACGCCGTAAGTCCGTTTTCGGACAGTTCGAACCGCTGTTTCTCGTGATTGTCGTGGACGCTCATACGGTTGCTGCCGTGTTTCAGGCTTTGCGTATCCAATGGTAACGTTGGGAAACGGCAGGGGGAACCAATGGCAGTATTCATCGGAACGACCGGCAACGACAACTTCGTTGGCGGAACCCAGGACGACAATTTCCGGTTGTGGCAGGGCGGCGACGACACCGCAGCAGGCGGCGGCGGGAGCGACTTCTTCCGGCTGCAGGACCAGTTCAACGCCGCGGACTCCATCGACGGCGGCGCACGGCACGATGCCGTCTTCCTGAGTGGGGGCTTGGCCCACGGTCCCCTGGTGTTCACGGCGACGACGATGACCAATGTCGAGGCGCTGGTATTGAAGTTCGGTTCGTACGACCTGACCACGGACGATGCGACCGTCGCGGCCGGCAGGTCGCTCCACATCGACGCACTCAGCATCGGCGGCGGCGAGTCGCTCACCTTTGACGGTTCGGCGGAACTGGACGGCTCGTTCACTGTCGATGTCGGCAACGCGCCCGGTCCCAGCAGTGTCACGGGCGGCGCACAGAACGACGAGATTTTCTTCCACGACGGCGAAAGCACCGGCAACGGCGGTGGCGGCGACGACTCCATCTTCTGCCGTCTCTCAGCCGGCGATCATCTGGACGGCGGGGCCGGCAGCAACGATGCACTGCGGATCGACCCTCACATCGGTACATCGGGTTCGCCGTTCGTGTTCTCGGCCACGACCATGACCGGCTTCGAGCATTTGAATGTGGGCGCGGATTCTTATCTTGTCCTCAACGATGGGAATGTGGCGGCGGGCGCGACGCTCACCATCGACGTCAACAGCGCCTTCGATCATACGGCGGCGATCGACGGCAGCGCCGAAACCGATGGACGCTTCCACTTCATCAACACCGACAACGCAGACCTTACGTTCACCGGCGGCGATGGCGACGATCGCTTCGATTTCTTCCGCTTCGACTCCGTCAATCATGCCTATGGCGGCGCCGGCAACGACAGCTTCCATCTGGGTGGACGGCTGGAGAATGACGACACCTATGACGGCGGCGCCGGCCACAGCGATAAGATCATCCTGGACGGCGACTATTCCGGTAGCATCCTTTTGGGCGCCTCCGTGATGACCGGCATCGAGGTCATCCGGCTCACGGCGGGCTGGAGCTACGCGCTCGCGACGGACGACGGCAATGTGGCGGCCGGCAAGACGCTGTACGTGAACGGCAGCCACCTTACCAGCGGCGATTTTCTCGCATTCGACGGGTCGCAGGAAACGGATGGCCGTTATCGCCTGACCGGCGGCGACGGAAACGATTTCATGGGTGGCGGCGACGGCAACGACATCGTCACCGGCGGAGGGGGCGTCGACTTTCTCGCTTTCAGTCACGGACGGGACAAATTCGTCTTCAACGCGGCGTCGGATTCGGCGGCCGATACGTCGGCGCATTCGGACCACATCGACGGGTTTTCCGGCGCTCACGATTTTGTCGTGCTGCCCTTCACCGCCGTTTATGAAGGGACGGCGAGTGGCGACGGTGACGACTTCGGCGACCTGAGCTCGATCATCGATCCCATGTTCGCGGCGGCCGGCGCTTATGGCGCCGTGCTGTACACCAACACCGGCAGCGGCGCGCTCGGCTCGGGCGTCTATCTGTTCGTCGATTTCGACGGCAGCGGCACTTTCAACTTCTCGGCCGACCTTGCAGTCGACATGTCGACGATGACGCACCAGGGTCAATTCGGTCAGGACAACTTCATGACCTGATGCGGGTCCGTCAGACCAAGGGCGATATGAAGACAGGCCGCGCGGGTGAACGGCGGAGCGGGCAACGACACTCTCATGCTGACCGGGCTGGCGTTCAGCGATAGTCTTGACCTCGGCGCAACGATGATGACGGGCGTCGAGAGACGGTCTCGGAACCGGGAAGGCGGCGTTGTTTACGGTCAATGGCGGCGATCTTCTCGGACACTCGCTGTTGATCGTCGATTTCGACGGCGCCGCCGGATATTCGACGTCCGACATGGTCATCGACGTCATCGACGTGACCGGTTTTACCGGCGCATCGATGCGACCGATTTCATCTGACGATTTCCATCCCGCCGCTTGAACTCGGCCGTGCGCGTTCCCATCTACGTGGGCCAGGCGCGTTCCCCGTCCGGCTGGATGCAACCCGAACCCCGAGGGGGGAGGGGGGTGGGGGGGTAGCGCAAACAATTAGATGTGGTGTCACTGCGCGGCGACACACGATATAGCGGTCGGGGCACAAGACGCATCCATCGTGTCGCGATTGAATTTCCGTTCGCGAACGCCGATATGAACGCGCGCCCAAACCGGAGAATTCCATGACCGCCGACCCGATAGTCATCGCCAGCTACGCCCGCACGCCTATGGGCTCGTTCCAGGGTGCGCTGACCGGCGCCACCGCGCCGCAGCTCGGGGCCGCCGCTGTCAAGGCCGCCGTCGAACGGGCGGGCATCTCCGGCGAGCGCGTGGAGAAGGTGTTCATGGGCTGCGTGCTGCCCGGCGGCGTCGGCCAAGCCCCGGCACGTCAGGCCGCACTGGGGGCGGGGCTGCCCCTGTCGGCTGAAGCCGTCACCGTGAACAAGGTGTGCGGGTCGGGCATGCAGGCAGCGATTTTTGCGCACGACATGCTGGCCGCGAATTCGGCCGACGTGATCGTTGCCGGCGGCATGGAAAGCATGACGAACGCGCCGTACCTGATGGCCAAGCACCGCGGCGGCGCACGCATGGGCCACGACAAGATTTCGGATTCAATGTTTTTGGACGGCCTCGAAGATGCATACGAAGCCGGCAAACTGATGGGCTTCTTCGCCGAAGAGGCGGCGAGCGCGTATCAGATGACGCGGCAGGCGCAGGACGAATTCGCCATTCAGTCGCTGGAGCGCGCGAAGAAGGCCCAGTCGTCCGGCGCGTTCAACCGCGAGATCGTCGCGGTGGAAGTGCAGCAGGGTAAGAACAAGGTGCAGGTCGCGGTCGACGAACAGCCGTCGCGTGGCGACGCCGCCAAGATTCCGCAACTGAAGCCGGCGTTCTCGCCGACGGGCACTGTCACAGCGGCGAACTCTTCATCGATTTCCGACGGCGCCGCGGCACTGGTGATGGCGCGCGCGTCGACCGCGGAGAAATTGGGCATGAAGGCGGTTGCCCGCGTCGTCGCGCACGCGGCACACGCGCAAAAGCCGGCGCTGTTCACGTCGGCGCCCGTACCCGCGCTGAAGAAGGTGTTGGGCAAGGCCGGCTGGAACGTATCGAACGTCGATTTGTGGGAAGTGAATGAGGCGTTCGCCATCGTCGCGATGATCGCGCGTCAGGAACTGGCGATCCCCAACGACAAGCTGAACGTCAACGGCGGCGCCTGCGCGCTCGGGCATCCCATCGGCGCATCGGGCGCGCGCATTCTGGCGACCCTGATCTCGGCGCTGCAGGAACGCGGGCTCAAAAAAGGCGTCGCGTCGCTTTGCATCGGCGGCGGCGAAGCCACCGCGATGGCGCTGGAACTGCTGAACTAGCCGGTAAAGCCGCCGCCAACACCACCGGTGCGCCGGGTCATGTCGTTTTGATCCTGAGCCGGCTCGCGTTCGCCACCGGTGCCGAACGCGGGCTGGTTTTGATCCGACGACAGGTGCGCTTTCGTCTGATCGGCGGCCGCATCAAGAACCTTTTCGCCGAGATCGCGCGCTTCGCCCAAACCTTCGCTCAGCAAATCTTCCGCACGATCCTTGATGTCGTCGCTGGTGTCGCCCATCAGGCGGTCCTCGAACTTGGTGCGCGGAATCGCCGTGCCCATCAGCGAGCCGATCGCCAGCCCAATGCCCATCAGCAAGAGCGGCTGATCCTTTAGATACAGCCACGCGTCGTCCGCGGCCTGCGTGGTCGCATCCATCGCCTGCTTGCCGCCGCGCATCGCCGACTGCGCTGCGCCGGTCGCCGAATCCTTCACGTCGTTCACGGTGCGCCGCGTGGTATCGGCGACCGTCGAGCCAAGTTCAGACGCCTTTTGGGCGGTCGTGCGTGCGGCGCCAGCGATCTTGTCGCCCAACGCGCTCGCCGTCGACGCGGCCTTGTCGCTTGCGCTGCCAACCGCGGATGCGGCCTTGTCGTACAGGTCCGAGGCACTCTCCGCGACGGAATCCGCAGCACGATGTAACATGCCATCGCCGCTGGAATCGCCGGAACGGTAAGACGTGCCGTCACGGTCGTAGCCATTGCCGCGATACGCGGTCGCGGAGCGTTCGCGTCCGCCGCCAAAGGCGAGCCACGCGATACCCGCGCCGATCAACAGCGCCGGCACCGGATTGGCCGCAACCTGCTTGCCGAACGTGTTGAGGAGTTCACCCGTTTGGTTGCCGGCGTACGACAACACGTCATCGGTGAGGCGGCCGGGCCGCAGCCGCTCGCGCAGCTCGGTGATGTTGGAGGCGACATCGGTGCGGCGGCGCTCCGCCTCGCGTTCAAGCTGCTCGCTCGGTTTCATAGTCCTGCCTCGCATATTTCGCGACTTCGACGTCGCGCTGGAATTGATGGATGGTGCGTTTCGGTAACAGACTCATCTTCTTGAGCTTCTTCATCGCGGTCATCATCACGAAGACGCCCGCCGCCGCGGCGACAACGCCAACGATCAGGTATGCCGCGTAATCGCCGATGCCGGCATGGGTCAGAAGGATCGCGATGCCTTCGAGAATGATTACCGCCGCGGGCAGCACGATGATGGCGCCGACAACCGCCATGACCGCATTGCGCACACCGGTGTCGATGGTTTCCCGGAACTCGGCCTGCGCCAGATCGGCCTCAGTTCGCACCAGCGACGTGAGGCTGGCGAACAGGTCGCTGACGACGTCGCCCAGGGGTTTCTTCGCCATCATGCGCCCCCGTAGTTTCCGCCAGTCGGACCTGTGGCCTGCGTCTGATATCCGCCATTGGTCCGCCGCGCGCCCGCTTTCAGGAAGCGCGAAATCGCGAAGCCAGCCACCACGCATCCTGCGAACGCCGTGACCGGCTGACGGCGCGCGAAGTCGCTGAATGTCGAGGCAAGATCTTCGAGATTGCGGTCCTTAATTTGGCCCGCGACGCGCTCTAGGCTCTTTGCGCCATCGTGGATGTAGCCAGCGATTTGAGGCATCTGTTCTTCCAGCTCGCGCGCAGCGCCATCGACGGCGCGCGACGCGGCGCCGATCTGCTCGGCACCCCAGGTTTTCTGCTCTTCGGCGACTTCCCGCGCCTTGTCGGTGATCGGCTCCGCGACGTTGCCAAGCTTTTCCCGCGCGCTCGAAAGCATCGCGGAGGCCTCGTCCTTCAACCGGCTGCCGGTGGCCTGAGTCTGATACTGCGTCTGATCCTGGCCCGAATCGAAATCACTCATCGCTCGTCTCGCTCGCGCATGCCGCAGACGAAGAACGGTCACGTTTGTCGAAGGTTGCAACGGCGAAACAATTTCGTTGCAAAATCAGTGTCGACTGTCTGATTTCGCACCGTGTACGAGTGCATGCGTGCGGGTGAACGAAGCGCCGAACAGGAACACCTGCGCCGTGTAGTAAATCCAGAAGAGGAGAGCGAGCAGCGCGCCGGCCGCGCCGAGACTCGAAATCGTCTTGTTGCTGCCAAGGTAGAGCCCGATCAGAATCTTGCCGATCTCGAACAGGAAGGCGGTCACTGCGGCGCCGAACCAAACGTCGCGCCACGGTAGCCTTTGTGCGGGCAGGAAGCGGAACACGACCGCAAACAGGAAGGCGACCAGCAGAAACGACAGCAGATAGCCAACAACTTTCAGAATGGCGGCAAGGATCGGCAACGAGCCGGCCGCCGCCGTTAACCCCGCATCGATCACCAGCGATACGGTCATGACGAACGCAAGCGCGATGACAATACCCAAGCTCCAGACTCGTGCGCGCGCCATACTGGCGATCCCTTCGTCGCGCTTGAACCCCCAGGTGCCGTTGAGCGCGTCTTCGAGCTCCAGGAACACGCCCGATGCGGCCAGCAGAATAGTGACGATGCTCACGGCCGTCGCCGCAATGCCGCCGCTGACATTGGCTGCGCCGGCAATCGCCTTCTGCAAGACGGCCGCACTGTCACGTCCAATCAGTCCTTCAAACTGACCGAACAGCGCCGTGGTCGCGGCCTCGTGGCCGAACGCCATGCCTGCGACGGCGATGATGATGATCAGCACCGGCGTAATCGAGGTCACAACATAGAAGGCGATGGCGGCGCCGCGGCTCGTGGCGCGCTGTTTGCCGAACAATTTGTAGCTTTCGATGACGAGCCGGAACGCTTTGCGTAGAGCGGACATGGATTGCACCGGAATTGCCGATTGCAAATCCGCGGCGCGCCCCGCGGTTCCTCGACCGGTTGGCATTTCCTTGCGTGAGAGCCTAACGTGGCGGTCTTCGGTGGGGGATATCATGCGCATTCGTTACGTTCTGCTGACGGCCGTGTTGGCGCTGGCCGGGTGCAATCAGCAACAGGCAACGACCGCCGTCCCGGAGAAGCAGCCGGTGGCGCCGGTGCGTCCGGTGACCGATACCTATTTCGGCACGCAGATCACCGATCCCTATCGCTGGATGGAAAATCGCGCCGCGCCGGAAGTGATCGCATATCTGAAAGAGCAGGGCGCCTACGGCCGCGCGGTGATCGACCGTATTCCCGGCCGTGACAAATTGCAGGAGCGCATCGCCTCGCACACCGGCGGCGGCACGCTCGTCTCCGGCGTGCATAGCGCCGGCGGGCACGTGTTCCTGATGAAGCGCACGCCCACGGAAAACACCTACAAGCTTTACGTGCGCGAGAGCGTCGATGGCGACGACCGTTTGCTGGTCGATCCCGACAAGAACGCGATGCCGGGCCAGCATTTCTCCATCGACTACTATGTCGAGAGCCCGGACGGCACCAAGGTTGCCTACGGCATTTCGCCGGGCGGCTCCGAGAACAGCGTCATCCACGTGATCGACGTCGCTACCGGCAAGGAAGCCGTCGATGTCATCGACCGCGCCGAGAACGGCGGCGTCTCGTGGTTGCCGGATCAGTCGGGCTTCTTCTACAACCGCATGATCGCGCTGAAGTCCGGCGAAGACGACACGCACCGCTATCTCAACAGCCGCGCCTTGTTGCACAAGCTGGGCACCTCGGTGGATACGGACGTGCCGTTGATCGGTACCGGCGTTGCCGGTACGCCGACCGTGACGCCGGTGGACACGCCGATCATCTTTGTGCAGCCTGGTTCGCCATATGCGTTGGCGCTGATCTTCCACGGTTCGGAACCGGCGGTAGAAATCCTGATCGCGCCGCTGGCGGAGGCGGCCAAACCGGGCGCGCACTGGCAGAAGGTGGCCGACAGTCCCGAAGGCGTGACGGCGTTCGGTCTTCACGAGGACAAGCTCTATCTGCTGACGCACAAGGATGCGCCGCGCTACCGTGTGATCGCGGTGGACGCGACGCACCCTGATTTCGCCAATGCCGAAACCATTGTGCCGGCGAGCGAGCGTGTCGTCACCGACATCCAAGTCGCGGCGGACTCGCTGTACGTGCGCGATCTGGATGGCGGCATCAGCAAGCTGCGGCGTTACGACTTCGGCACCGGCCGGCTGACGGAGGTCGCGCTTCCCGCGCAAGGCACCATCACCTCGCCGGTTACCGATCCGGAAAAGCCCGGCGCGCTGTTCGGGTTGTCGAGCTGGGTGATGCCGCCGCAATGGTACAGCGTGTCGTACGGCCAGGTCTGGCGCGTCTCGATCGCGCCGAAATGGAGCGAAGACCTGTCCGACTACACCTCGGAAGAGGTCAAGGTCCGCGCCCGCGACGGCGTGATGGTGCCGCTGTCGATCGTGCATCGCAAGGACCTGAAACTCGATGGCAAGGCGCCGCTGTGGATTACGGGGTATGGTTCTTACGGCATCGCGCTGGAACCATCGCTGGCCTCGTCGCGCATCGCGCTGCTCGAAGACGGCGGCGTGTTTGCTGTGTGCCACGTCCGCGGCGGCGGTGAGTTCGGCGAGGAATGGCATCAGCAGGGCTTCATGGCGACCAAGCCGAACACCTATCTCGACCTGATCGATTGTGCCGAGTATCTTCACCAGCACGGCTACGGTTCGCCCGCGACCACCGCCATCGAAGGCCGCAGCGCCGGCGGCATCACCGTCGGTATGGCGATGGTCGAGCGCCCCGACCTGTTTCGTGTGGTGTTCTCGGGCGTCGGCGACTCTAACGCCTTACGGGCCGAATTCGAAACCGACGGCAGCGCCAATGCGCTGGAATACGGCAGCGTGAAAACATTGAACGGTTTTCGCGCACTCGCCGCGGTCGATGCGCTTTCGCACGTAAAGGATGGAACCGCGTATCCCGCGGCGCTGTTCACCACCGGTCTCAATGATCCGCGCGTGGCGCCGTGGCAGCCGGGCAAGATGCAGGCGCGCGTCCAGGTGGCGACGTCGTCGGGGCGGCCGTCGCTGTTGCTGGTCGATCCCGACGCCGGTCACGGTATCGGTTCGACCAAGGCCCAGCGCGACCGCGAGATGGCCGACCAGCTTGCATTTATGTATTGGCAAATCGGCAAGCCGGAGTACCAACCGCCGCACTGAACCGGCGCAGCACAACCGGCGGGCGATCACAGTAATGCGCGAATCGCCTGATTTTTAAGTGTTTTGTCGCCCGGTAACCGGGTGCGTCGCGTCGGTTTATGTCTATAGTGTGACTCGGACCGCTCTGAGTCGCGCGGGCGCAGGGGACATTTCAAAAATCCAGGAGAACAACGATGGCCGTCAATCTGGTCAACCGGGTGCAGAAGATCATTTTGTCGCCTAATTCCGAATGGGACGTCATTGACAAGGAGCCGGCCGATGTTCCCGGCACGCTGACCGGATATGTCGCGCCGCTGGTGATCGTGGGCGTTTTGGCAAGCGCTATCGGCCTCTTCATTTTCGGCTACGGCAGCGCCTTCGGCATTGTGGTGCGGCCGTCGATCATGACCATCGTCGTGGGCGCCATACTGCGCGCGGTGCTCGCCATCGTCGGCGTCTATGTGATGGCGTTCATCATCGATGCGCTGGCGCCGAGTTTCGGCGCGCAGAAGAACTTCAACCAGGCGTTCAAGGTGGCCGCCTATTACCCGACGCCGGCGTGGCTGGGCGCCATTCTCGGCATCGTGCCGGGCATCGCGTTCATCGGCATGCTGTTCGGGCTGTACAGCCTGTACCTGTTCTTCGTCGGATTGCCCAAGCTGATGAAGCCACCGGCAGACAAGGCCGTCGTCTACGCCATCGTCTGCATCGTGATCGCGATCGTCGTGTTCTTCGGGATCTTCTATATCGCCGGCATGGTGACCAACGCGCTGACACCGGCACCGACTATCACCGGCAATTTCGGCGGCATCCAGGTTTCGCCGTAACGCGGTTATCTTCACGGCACCCGCGGCGGCGAAGGCTGCCGCGGGTGTTTTCTTAAGGGGAGATGTCATGGCCATCAATCTGGTCGACCGCGTCACCAAAATCCTGACCGCGCCGGGCAAGGAGTGGGACGTGATCGCCTCCGAGCCGGCGAATGCGCAGGACATCGCGCTGACCTATGCGTTGCCATTGATCGGCATTTCGCAGCTGATGGCGGCATTGGGGCTGATCCTGTTCTATCAGCTGCCGGTCGACCAGGCGCTGGTCGTGTTCCTGATCAATGTCGCGTTCCATTTTGCCATCGCCTTCGCGCTGGCCGGCATCACCGACACGCTGGCGCCGAATTTCGGTGCCGACAAGAATTTCGGCCAGTCGTTCAAGCTCGTCTACGCGATGACGCCGATCTGGATCGCCGGAATCCTCGCCATCGTGCCGAAGCTCAGCACCATTGTTCTGCTCGTCGGCGGGTTGTGGGCTCTGCTCCTGATCTTCATCGGCTTGCCGAAAGTGAAGAAGCCCAAGAAGGATCAAGAAGCGGTCTATGCCATCGCCGTAATCGGGGCGATCGTCATCGTCACCATCGTCGCCTACATGGTGATCCAGCAGGTCGCGGCGACGCTTTAGGGCGTCAGGCGCACCAGCAAGGCGCCTTCGCTCACGCGGTCGCCGGCTTTTGCTTTCACTTCCGCGACCGTGCCGTCGAACGGCGCGGTCAATGTGTGCTCCATCTTCATCGCTTCCAGCACCAGAAGGGGCTGCTTCTTTTTCACCTTCGCCCCCTCGGAAACGTTCACGGCGATCACCTGGCCGGGCATGGGCGCGGCGATGGCGCCGTCGCCGCCTGCGTCGCCGTCGGCATCGCCGGCGCCCGGCGCGGTGAAATCATAGGCTTCGCCGCGCTCGAAGACGACGATGTGTCGGCCGAATTCGTGCGCCGCCGGCATCCGTGGATCGTCATGCGCGCCAGCCGATGTATCGACGGTGAAGTCCCACTCACCCATATGCAGGCGGATCTCGGTTTCGGCGGCGTCGGCATTGAGGCGGAAGCCGCGCGCCGTGGCCCAGGGCGAGTTTGGTTCGTCCGTGTGCGTGCGTCGTTTCAGCATTACGGAAGCGGCGGCGTTCAACGCGTGGTTGGACGGTTCCTCGAATTCGGCAAGTTGCTCGATGCGCTCGGCGATGAAGCCGGTGTCGATCTTGCCGGCAACGAAATCGTCGTCGTCCAGCGCGCGGGCGAGAAAGGCAGCGTTGGTTTTCACCGGCCAGACTTCCACCTCACGGCACGCAATGGCAAGTTTGGCGGCGGCCTCTTCGCGCGTTTCCGCATGCGCGATCAGTTTGGCGATCATCGGATCGTAGAACGCCGAAACCTCGCCGCCCTGTTCGACGCCGGAATCGACGCGTACCGACGACGGCAGGCGCATATGCATGAGCTTGCCGGTGGACGGCAGGAACCCCGATTGCGGATTTTCCGCATACAGGCGCGCCTCGATGGCGTGACCGTCGCGCTTGATCTGCTTCTGCGTCAGCGGAAGCTTTTCCCCCGCCGCCACGCGCAGCTGCCATTCCACCAGATCGAGACCCGTGATGGCTTCCGTCACCGGATGCTCGACCTGAAGCCGCGTGTTCATCTCCATGAACCAGATGCGATCCGCCTTCAGTCCCTTCGACGCGTCGGCGATGAATTCCACGGTGCCGGCGCCGATGTAGTTCACCGCCTTCGCCGCCTTCACCGCCGCCTCGCACACGCGCGCGCGCGTGATGTCGTCCATGCCCGGTGCGGGCGCTTCCTCGATCACCTTCTGGTGGCGGCGCTGCAGCGAACAGTCACGCTCGAACAGGTGCACGACCTGCCCATGCGAGTCTGCGAAGACTTGAACTTCAATATGCCGCGGGCGCGTGACATACTTCTCGATCAGCACGCGGTCGTCGCCGAACGCCGCCTTGGCTTCGCGCCGCGCCGAGGCGAGGGCATCGGCAAAGGCATCCGCGTCATCGACCCGGCGCATGCCCTTGCCGCCGCCTCCGGCGACGGCCTTGATCAGAACAGGAAAGCCGATCTTCGCCGCCTGCGCGGTCAATGTTTTTTCTGCCTGGTCGTCGCCGAGATAGCCCGGCGTTGTCGGCACGCCGGCCTTGTCCATCAATTTCTTGGCGGCGTCCTTCAGCCCCATGGCGCGGATCGCGGCCGGTGGCGGCCCAACCCAGATCAATCGTGCCTTGGCGACGGCTTCGGCGAACTCCGCGTTCTCGGAAAGAAAGCCGTAGCCGGGATGGATGGCGTCGGCACGCGTGTCCTTCGCGGCCCGAAGTATTTTTTCTTGATTGAGGTAGCTCTCGCGCGCCGCCGGCGAGCCGATCAGCACCGCCTTGTCGGCGTCGCGCACGTGCGGCGCGTTCACGTCGGACTCCGAGTAGACGGCGACGGTGGCGATGCCCATGCGCTCGGCGGTGCGCATCACGCGTCGCGCGATCTCTCCCCGATTGGCAATGAGAAGGGTGCGGATCATGCGGATTGCGGGGGCGTTTGCGGTGCCATTGCCTTTGCGTTTGCGTCCTTATAGGCGGCAGCCCAATCCCACGTCTCGGCCGACAGCGCGCCTGCCAGCATTTTGTCCATGCGGTCGCGCACCGGTGGCGGCAGCTGCGTCCGCTGCATCAGCCACGCGGCGCGCGCGGCCGGCAGCGTCATCACGCGTTGCAGGTTCAGGACGGCGGTGTCGAACGAATCCTTGTCCAGAAATCCGGCCTCGTGCTGCCACAACGCATCTTCCACCGTGACGATCTGGACGCGCATGTAATAGTAGGCCTGCATCAATTCGAGCGGCGACGACATCTGCCCGCCGTTGGCCATCTTGGTCACTGTTTCGGCGATGCCGCCGTGCCATGCACTCAAAGCACGCATTGACGATGCGCTCGGTACGCGCGTGGTGCATCAGCGCGCGCTGCGTCTTCTGCGCGTGCCGCACCTGCAACGAAAGATAGATCAGCGAGATCACCACGGCGATGCCGCTGACGAAGCTGCCGATGGAGGCGAGATCGGTGAGGGTCATCTCACGTCACACGAGTCCAATCCGAAGCCGGGTTCGGCTTTGCCCGTGATCGCAAGAAGAGCGGACTGGATGTCGCCGCTTAGAGATGGCCCTGACCAAAAGACAACCGGACCAGGTTGGCTTTCAATCAACGCGCACTCGTCCTTGTGCGCTTGGATGAGGGCGCTTTGCAACGCCGGAACTGCCGATTTGGCGGCACGACCTATGTGGTAGAGCCCGGCCGCAGCAAAGCCCCGTACGTCATATTCCGGGTGGGAAAGCAGATTGGTGAATTCTTGAATTACCAGTCGGCTGTGTCTGCACGCACGATGATCCATGATGTAATGGACGAAGTCTTGCGTGAGATGTGTCGCCAAGGTCGGATCCAGCTGCTTTGATATGTATAGCGCATATGACGCCGCAACTTCGTCGCAAGTTCGCCGTCCATGTTGATAGGCGCTCACCTGCGAGGGCTCGAATACGATAAACGCAAGGAGGCCAAAGATGAGCACGCACATAGTTACATCCTGAACACGCCGAAGGTGGTCGGCGGGATTGGCGCGTTCAACGACGCCGAGATCGCCAACCCCAGCACGTCCCGCGTCTGCACCGGATCGATGATGCCGTCGTCCCACAGCCGCGCGGTGGCGTAGTACGGATTGCCCTCGGCCTCGTAGCGCTCGCGGATCGGCGCCTTGAATTTCTCCTCCTCGGCGGCCGGCCATTTTTCCTTCTTCGCCTCCATCGCGTCGCGCTTGATGGTGGCAAGAACCGACGCCGCCTGTTCGCCGCCCATCACGGAAATGCGCGCGTTCGGCCAGGTGAAGAGGAACCGCGGCGAGTACGCGCGCCCGCACATGCCGTAATTGCCGGCGCCGAACGAGCCGCCGACGATCACGGTAAATTTCGGCACCTCGGCGCAGGCGACGGCCATCACCATCTTGGCGCCGTCCTTGGCGATGCCGCCGGCCTCGTATCTGCCACCGACCATGAAGCCGGAAATGTTCTGCAGGAACACCAGCGGGATGCCGCGCTTGCAGGCGAGCTCGATGAAATGCGCGCCCTTCAGCGCCGATTCCGAAAACAGGATGCCGTTGTTGGCGAGGATCGCCACCGGAAAGCCCCAGATGCGCGCGAAGCCGCACACCAGCGTTGCGCCGTACAGCGCCTTGAACTCGTCGAATTCGCTGCCGTCGACGATCCGCGCGATCACCTCGTGCACGTCGTAGGGCGCGCGGGTGTCGGTGGGCACGATGCCGTACAGATCGGATGCGTCGAACAGCGGCGGCCGCGCGTCCATCATGTCCAGAGGGCTTTTCTTCACGCTGTTCAGCGAGGCGGCGATGTTGCGCACGATTTCCAGTGCGTGCTCGTCGTTGGCGGCGACGTAATCGACCACACCGGACTTGCGCCCGTGCGTTTCCGCACCGCCCAGTTCTTCGGCGGAAATGATTTCGCCGGTCGCCGCCTTCACCAAGGGCGGCCCGCCGAGAAAGATGGTGCCCTGGTTGCGCACGATCACGGTTTCGTCGCTCATCGCCGGGACGTAGGCGCCGCCGGCCGTGCAACTTCCCATCACGCAGGCGATCTGCGGAATGCCCTCGGCGCTCATGCGCGCCTGGTTGAAAAAGATGCGGCCGAAATGATCGCGGTCGGGAAAGACCTCGGCCTGGTGCGGCAGGTTGGCGCCGCCGCTATCGACCAGATAGATGCAAGGGAGCCGATTATGCTGCGCGATCTCCTGCGCGCGCAGATGTTTTTTCACCGTCAGCGGAAAATACGCGCCGCCTTTCACCGTGGCGTCGTTGGCGACGATCATGCATTCGCGGCCCGACACGCGGCCGATGCCGGTGATGATGCCGGCGGCGGGCGCTTCGTTGTCGTACATGCCGTTCGCGGCCAGCGCGCCGATTTCGAGAAACGGCGAACCCGGGTCGAGCAACCGTTCGACACGCGTCCGGGGTAACAGCTTGCCGCGGCTTTCGTGACGCTTTCGCGAATCCGCCGGGCCGCCGAGCGCCGCCTGCGCGGTGTGCTTGCGCAACTCCTCGGCCAGCGCGCGGTTGGAAGCGGCGTTGGCCTTGAAGGTCGGACTTAGGGGATCAATCGCGCTGGAAAGAACGGGCATCCGCTTATCGCTTGTATCCGATGGTCGCGCAGAATTTCGTCACGGCTTCGTCAACGACACGATCGGCGATCCGACCAATACCCTTAACGACCAAACTCTTGCTCAGCGTCACGATACGGTCGGTTCGAATCCAACTCGGTGCTGGCAGCTTACCTTCGGCCATATCGGCCTGCGCTATCGCAACGGAATTTGCGTGTCCGCCCTTCGATGTTACGGGCAGCCCAATGAAGTCTCCGAAGCCATCTGGAGGCGTGAGGGCAAGAACAGGCCTGCGCTTGCTGGCGGAAAGGTCGGTGAACGGATAGGGCACGAGAACCAGGTTCCCGCGCTTAAACATTGTTCCAAACTTCGTCTTCGTCGTTGTCCCAGACTGCATCCATCGACTGCGATTGGCCCGCCGTGAGATTCCGCCATTCCGAGCGTTCCTGGCGTTCGCGCAAGTAACCCGCGAAGTCGAGCACTTCGCGCGCGAGCTGCTCGGGCAGGGCCTTCACCTGCTCATAAATTTGGTCGGCAATCGACATGGGCGGGGCCGGTTGGGATGCGAGTCCCAAAATACGGCTTTGCGCGGGCGGCGCAAAGCCCCCTATGCACGGCCGTGGCCTATTGCAACGGCACCTTGATGACCTGCGGCTCCATATAAGAAGCAAGGCCGAGGTCGCCGATCTCGCGGCCCACGCCCGATTCCTTGAACCCGCCGAACGGCATGTCGGCCTCGGAGCCCACGTGGTGGTTCACCCACACCGTGCCCGCCTCGATCCGCCGCGCCACCTTGGCGCCCTTTTCGAAATCGTTGGTCCACACGCTCGCGCACAGGCCGAACTTCGTGTTGTTGGCGCGCGCCACCGCGTCGTCCACGTCGGTGTAGTGCAAGATCGGCAGCACCGGGCCGAACTGTTCCTCCTGCACGATGCGCATGTCGTCGGTCGCGTCGGCGACGATCGTCGGCGCGATAAAATACCCCTTGCGGTTCAGCGAGTGCCCGCCGGTGGTGATGCGCACGTTCTTGTGGCGCTTGGTATCCTCGATCACGCCCATCACCTTGTCGAACTGCATCCGGTTCTGCACCGGGCCCATTTCGGTCGTGGGGTCCATGCCGTCGCCGACGCGGTGCGCGCTCGCGAGTTTCGTCAGACTGTCGACCAGCGGTTCGTACAGTTTCTTCGGCGCGTAAATGCGCTTCACCGCCATGCAGATCTGGCCGGCGTTCAGGAAGGCGCCGAAGAACAGTTGCGGCGCGATCTTGTCGATATCGGCGTCGTCCAGGATCACGGCCGGATCGTTGCCGCCGAGTTCCAGCGTGACGCGCTTCAACGTGCCGGCGGATGCCGCCATCACCTTTTTGCCGGTCGGCACCGAGCCGGTGAACGAAATGCGCGCGATGTCGGGATGGTCGGTCATCCAGTGGCCGAGTTCGTTGCCGCCGGCGATGGTGTTCAGCACACCGGGGGGCAGGGCATCGCGCGCGAGTTCGCCCATCATCAGCGTTGCCAGCGGCGTGTACGGCGACGGCTTCAACACCATCGTGTTGCCGGCGAACAGGCCGTGCGCGATCTTGTGCACGGCAAGGATGATGGGAAAATTCCACGGCGTGATCGCGCCGACGACGCCGAGCGGATGATAGACCAGCTCGACGCGGTGCTTCCCGTCGTTGCGCAGAATTTCGGTTTTCGGCTCCTTTTCCGTCATCGCCTCGAGCTCGTGCGCGGCGGCGCCGATTTCCCACTTCGCTTGGCCGAGCGGCTTGCCCTGTTCCTGCGTCAGCACGGGCGCGATCTTGTCGACGTTGGCGGCGAGGGCATGCGCGAACTTGGCGATCGCCGCGCGGCGTTCGGCGAAGGATTTTTTCGACCACGGGCCGAAGGCGCGCTTGGCCGAGGCGACCGCGCGGTCCAGCTGTTCACGGCCGGCATCGGGGCACTGGGCGAACGGTTCACCGAACGCCGGGTTTATCACGTCGAAATGCTTCGGGCTGGTCTCCGCCTTGCCGTCGATGGTGTGGCTGAACTTGGTCTCGCTGGTCATGGGCCGTGCCTCCGCTGTCGGGCAGACCTTAGCACGGCCGGGCGAAGCGGGGTTCCACCGGGGAGGAACGATTAGGCTCCTCCCCCGCGCAGCGGGGGAGGGGGACCGTCAAGCGAGCGTCAGCGAGCGCAGATGGTGGAGGGGGAAGCCGCCTCAACGATCATTCGCAGGACGCCATCGATGCCTTCGTCGTTGAGCACGTCGGCTGCCGCAAATCTCAACACGCGAACGCCTTGTTCGTTCAGCCACGCGTCGCGTCTTGCGTCGTGCGCAGCACGGCCGGGCTGCGCATGCGCGTCGGTGCCATCAACTTCCACGGCCAGCTTCGCGCGCGCACAATAGAAGTCCAGAATGTATGGCCCCATCGGCTGCTGATGTCGAAAGTGCAAACCTTTCAGCTTGCGCCCGCGAAGGTGATCCCAAAGCAAAATTTCGGAAAGGGTCATCTTGCGACGCAGGACCTTCGCCCGTTTCAACGTGATAGTCCGCGTCAGCAACTTCCCCCTCCACCATGCTTCGCTTCGCTCGCATGGTCCCCCTCCCCCGCTTCGCGGTGGAGGAGCCTTGAGTTACATTCTGCTGCCATTCCGACTATACCACCACCATGTTCGACCATGAATCTTCGGCCAACATTGGCCTCGATGAAACCGCCGCCGCCATCCGCGAGACCACCGCGAAATTCGCGCGCGAAAAAATCGCGCCGATCGCCGCGGAGATCGACCGCACCAACGATTTTCCCCGCGCGCTGTGGCCGCAGATGGGCGCCCTCGGCCTGCACGGCATCACGGTGGAAGAAGAGTGGGGCGGCCTCGGCCTCGGCTATCTGCACCATTGCATCGCGATGGAAGAGGTGTCGCGCGCGTCGGCCTCCATCGGCCTCAGCTACGGCGCGCACTCCAACCTTTGCATCAACCAGATCCGCCGCTGGGCCACCGAGGCACAGAAAAAGAAATACCTGCCCAAACTGATTTCCGGTGAACACGTCGGCGCGCTGGCGATGAGCGAAGCCGGCGCCGGCTCCGACGTGGTCGGCATGAAACTGCGCGCCGATAAAAAGGGCGACCGCTACGTTCTGAACGGCACCAAGTTCTGGATCACCAACGCGCCCGAGGCCAACACGCTGGTGGTGTATGCCAAGACCGATCCGAACGGCGGGCCCAAGGGCATCACCGCCTTCCTGATCGAAAAGGATTTCGCCGGCTTCCACGTGGCCCAGAAGCTGGACAAGCTGGGCATGCGCGGCTCGGACACGGGCGAACTCGTGTTCGAGGATTGCGAAGTGCCCGCCGAAAACGTGATGGGCAAGATCGGCGGCGGCGTCGAGGTGCTGATGAGCGGCCTCGATTACGAACGCACGGTGCTGGCGGCGGGGCCGCTCGGCATCATGCAGGCGTGCCTCGATGCCGTGATCCCGTATGTGCGCGAGCGCCAGCAATTCGGCCGGCCCATCGGCACGTTCCAGCTGATGCAGGGCAAGGTCGCCGACATGTACGTGGCGCTGAATTCGTCACGCGCCTATGTCTATCGCGTGGCGCAAGCGTGCGACGCAGGGCAGACGGCGCGCGCGGATGCGGCCGGCGCGATCCTGATGGCGAGCGAGAACGCGGTAAAGACGTCGCTTGAGGCGATCCAGGCGCTGGGCGGCGCGGGCTACACCAAGGAATATCCGGTCGAGCGTTATCTGCGCGACGCCAAGCTCTACGACATCGGCGCGGGCACCAACGAGATCCGGCGCTATCTCATCGGCCGCGAGTTGGTGGGGCAATAGTGCAGGTCAAGTCAGCTCTCCTGATAGCCCTGTTGGTTGTCGTGTTGCTTCTGACGGTCGCTTTTGGATTCTTGGCGTTGCTTTTCAAACCGCTGCCTCTCTGGTTTGCGGCGGCCGCCCTTACCGGCGTGTATTACTGGCGGGCCAGCGTGAATGACCCTCCGTTGGGATGGAGGCTTGTCGCGCTAGCGCTAGCGATTGGCCTCCTGTTCTCATATCAAGCGATCTTAGTGCTCATTATGGGACTAGAAGGCCCCGTCGAAGCCATGGCCAATTTCGCACTCTACATGGTCGTCACTCTGAGCTTGTTGCTTGCCGGCAGCAGCATTCTACGCTCTCTCAACCGTTCGAACGCGTAACTCCAGCTGTCATGGCGCGAGTACGTGGGCCACGCAACCCAGCTGTCATCCCCGGCGAGCGCGGTCGCGCTTGAGCGATCGCGCGAGGGAAGGGGACCCAGGTATCGCGACCAATACCGGTGATGCCGAGGGACCTGGGTTCCCTTCCCCTCGCACGCTCTTCGCAAGCGAAGCGCGTGCTCGGCCGGGAATGACAATGAGGGTATTGACATGCAACCAAATGGTTGCGTATAGGAGCCCATGAGCATGGATGCGGTGTTCCGGGCGCTGGCCGACAAGACGCGGCGGCGCCTGCTCGACCGGCTAAGGGCGAAGAACGGACAGTCGATGAGCGACCTTTGCGCCAATGCGAAGATGACGCGCCAGGCGGTGGCGAAACATCTCGGCATTCTGGAAGAGGCGAATCTTGTCGTCACGCAATGGCAGGGCCGCGAGAAGCTGCACTACCTGAACCCCGTGCCCATCAACGAAATCGCCGAACGGTGGATCGGCAAATACGACCTCAACCGGGTGTCGGCGTTGGCCGACCTCAAAGCCAAACTGGAAAGGGAAGAGACATGAACGCGCATACGAAAGACGCGGACCAGAGCAAGTTTGTCTACGTCACCTTCATCCGCACCACGCCCGAGAGGCTGTGGGCGGCGCTGACCAAACCGGAGTTCCAGCGCGCCTATTGGTTCGGCACCGAAATGCAATCCGACTGGAGGAAGGGCTCGCGCTGGAAAATGGTCGGCTCCGATTCCGGCAAGACCTTCGACGACGGCGAGGTCATCGAGGCCGATCCGCCGCGGCGCCTGGTGCTGTCATGGACCAACCGCTGGAAGCCGGAGCTGACGGCGGACGGCGAGGCGCGCATGACCTACGACATCGAACAGGCCGATGGCTCGGTGCGCCTGACGGTGACGCACGAAATCGCGCGCGCGCAGTCGAAGCTGATCGAGGCGGTGGCGGGCGGCTGGCCACAGATACTCTCCAGCCTGAAGACGTATCTGGAAACCGGCGAGGCGTTGGCACGGCCGGTAAACAAGGCGGCGTGATTTTTCCTCCCCCGTTCACGGGGGAAGTGGCCGCGAAGCGGCCGGAGAGGGGAGCCGCAGCCACGATTTTGTCGGTTGCTCCCCCCTCCGCCTCGCTCGCTCTTGCTCGCTTGGCACCTCCCCCGTAAACGGGGGAGGAAAAGGCGGGGCACATGGCGGTTCAGCAGGACACGGCGACGGGAGGCATTTCCGTCCGTACACGAACCTTCTTCGGCCAGCCGTGGCCGCTTGTGTATCTCGCCTTCACCGAGGCGTGGGAGCGGTTCTCGTTTTACGGCATGTTGTCGTTGCTGACGCTCTATATGAGCCAGCAACTCCTGCTTCCCGGCCACGTCGAGAATATCGCCGGCTTCGCCGGTTTCCGTGGCGCGCTGGAAGGCGTGTTTGGGCCGATGACGACGCTGGCGCTCGCGTCCCAAATTTACGGCCTCTACACCGGCTTCGTCTATTTCACGCCCCTGTTCGGCGGCTGGATCGCCGACCGCTTCCTCGGCCGGCGCAACGCGGTGGTGCTCGGCGCGGCGATGATGAGCGCCGGCCACCTCGCCATGGCATTCGACACGTCGTTTCTGCTGGCGCTGGCGCTGCTCATCGTCGGCTGCGGCTTCCTCAAGGGCAACATCTCGACGCAGGTGGGCGCGCTGTACGCGCGCGGCGACGCCAACGGGCGCACGCGCGGCTTCGCCATCTTCTCGACCGCGATCAACGTGGGGGCGGTAGTCGGACCGGTCTCGTGCGGCGCGCTGATTTCCGGCTGGGGCTGGCATGCCGGTTTTGGCCTGGCTGGCGTGCTGATGATCCTCGGCCTGATCACCTATCTGATCGGCTATCGCACGCTGCCGGAAACGCCGCCCGCCGAAGCGAAGAAGCAGCACCCCGACCTCACGACCGCCGATTGGCGGCGGCTGGCCGCGTTGACGCTCGTCATCGTCATCGTCGTGCTGCCGGCGACGGTGTTCGCGCAGCCTGGCAATCTGGGTCTCGTCTGGGTGCACGACGCGGTGAACCGCAACGTGTTCGGCTTCAACATTCCCGAGCCCTGGTTCAATTCGATCAACGCGCTCGCCAGCATCCTGTGTGTGCCACCGTTGTTCGCGTTGTGGCGATGGCAGGCGAAGCACGGCGGCGAACCTGCCGAGCTGACGAAAATCGCCCTCGGCTCGCTGATCTGCGCCGCGGGCAATGCATTGCTGGCGTGGGGCGGAACCATGGGCACAGGCGTGACGGCGCTGTTGCCGCTGGTCGCGTTTTCCACTGTCGGTGTCGGCTTTATCTATTACTGGCCGACACTGTTGGGGCTGGCCACGCGCGTAGCGCCCGAGCGCGTCAAGGCGACGATGATGGGCGTCGTCTTTATGTCTTTGTTCCTGTCGTATCTCCTGGTCGGCTGGCTGGGCACGTTCTACGACAAGATGCCGGCCACACAGTTCTGGCTGATTCACGTCGCCATCGGCTTGGCGGGCGGCGTGCTGATGCTCATCCTCAAACGTCCGCTGGAGCGCGTGCTGGCGAGCTGACCGTCAGGCGATCGACAAAAGATCGTGGTGCGATCCGTGCGACGCGTGCGCGGCCTCACCCGCCAACGCATGCGCGACATGGTGATCGACCGCGCCCGAATGCCCCGCATCGAAAACCACGCGAATGTCATCGATGATCGCCTGGTTCTCGGGCGATACGATCTGAACCGCGGTGATGTGTTTGAACTTCGCATGGAAGAAAAAGACATCGTCGCCCGCACCCAAATGCAGCGTCGTGTGGCCCACCACGGTGTCGCCGGAGTAGGCGCGGAAGGTGATATCGGCCGGGCCGTTGTGCGACGCGATGTACATCGACTTCAGCGAAAACGGCACGTCGGAAGAGAATTTCTGATCGATGCCGATGGTGGGATCGTTGTAAGCGCAGGTACGGCCGGAATGCGTGCCGATACTGTAGGGGTTGTCGTCGGGCAAGCCGCGCGAGTTCATGGCGTAGATGCCCTGCCAGTGCATGCCACCGTAAAGATCGGGTATCGGGCTGCCGACGCCGTTGGCGGTCGTATCTTCGCCTTCGAATTTGATCGTGGTCATTGCAAATCCCCCTCGCAACAGGGGGAGCGTAGTCGTTGCCGGCCCGGCCGGTCAACGAAGCGGCGAGCAGCCGAACGAACGCATTTACCCTATCGGCATACGCGCTAGAATGGCGCCATGAACGCACACAAATCCGTTTCCTTTGTCGAAGTCGGGCCGCGAGACGGCCTTCAGAACGAGAAGGTTATCGTCCCGACCGACAAGAAGATCGAATTCATCGAGCGCGCCATCGCCGCCGGGGTCGAGCGCATCGAGGTGGCGAGTTTCGTGCGCCCCGATCTGGTGCCGCAGATGGCGGACGGGGAAGACGTGGTGCGCGCGCTGCCTGACGGCAACGGCGTCTCGTATATCGGGCTGGTGCTAAACCAGAAGGGCGCCAAGCGCGCGCTGGGAACACGCGTGCACGAACTCGGCGCCGTGGCGATGGCGACGGACACGTTCGGCCAGAAGAACCAGGGCCAGACGCGCGAACAATCGATCGCGGTGTCGAATGAGATCGTGACGATGGCGCGCGATGCCGGGCGCAAGGGGCAGGTGACCATCTCGGTTTCCTTCGGCTGTCCGTTCGAAGGCGAGGTGCCGCCGGAACGCGTGATAGAGATGGCGAAACGGCTGGCCGAAGCGCGGCCCATTGAGATCGCGCTCGCCGACACGATCGGCGTCGCAGTTCCGCCGCAAGTGTCGGACCTCGTACACCGGGTGAAAACCGCGATCGCGCCAATCCCGGTGCGCGTGCATTTCCACAATACGCGCAACACGGCGATCGCGAATGTGTGGGCGGCGATCGAGGCGGGCGCTACGGTGGTGGATGCGAGCATCGGCGGGCTGGGCGGGTGTCCGTTCGCGCCCAAGGCGACGGGCAACGTGCCGAGTGAAGACGTGGCCTACATGCTGTACCGCGCGCATGTCGAGACGGGACTGAACTTGCAGAAGCTGATCGAAACCGCGAACTGGATGGCCGATGTCATCGGTCGTCCGCTGCCGGGCGCGGTCAGCCGTGCGGGTTCGTTTCCGAAGTAGCCGCTACTCCCGACCCATCATCGCGATCGGCGTGAAACACCCGAGGATCAACCGCCTCGCATCGAACGGCGGTTCACCGGCCGCGTCCATCCGTGAGTCATGGTGCATCTTCTCTTCGGCGGCGTGGAAGAAGTCCTTGTCGGGCCAGATCTGCCAAGTGAAGACGATCTTCTCGCCGGGCTTCGCCGCGACCGCTTTGCGGAAATCGGTCTGCTTGCCGTCGGGGACGAAATCCTCCCAGCACTCGACGATTTCCAGACAACCGTATTCCTTGAAGAAGCGCGCGCCCATTTCGGCCCACGCGCGATAGGCGTCCATCTTGTCCGCGGGAACGGGGATCACCAGGCCGCAGACATACATGGCTCACTCTTCCGGCGTCGCCTCGGTTTGCACCGGCTTGCGGCGTCTGCGCCGGCGATGCGGCTGCGGATGTGCCGGCGTCGTGTCGACGACAGGCGCGGGCGGCGTGGCCAGCGTCCAGTCCACGATCTGCTTCAAGGCGGCGGTCAGCGCTGCGTTGAACGCGACGACTGTCGCCTGCACGGAATTTTCGCTCGCCTTCGCCGTCTGGCTCGCGTCCAGCGTGCCGACGATATTGCGGTCGGGCAGCGCCACCAGTTTGCAGTTGATGTGCACCATCGCGTCGGCCGGCGTGCCGTCGGTGGTAACGTAGTGCGCAGTGAAATCGCGAATCTCGGTTTCCAGCGCGTAATCCGCCTTCAACCCGGCGACGTCGCGCGACACCGCCTTGATGCGGCCGGATTGCTCGAATGCCTCGACGATGCAGGTTTGCAGGACGACCGGCAAGCGGTCGGTCCAGTTCGCGTCGGCGTAGTAGTCGAGCGTCTCGGCCGAGCGCATCAGGCCGATGCGGTCGATGTTGAGCCCCGCCGCGGCGTACGGCATGGCGACCGACAGCTGCCACGCAACCGGCGGCCCGCCCGGCGCCTGGTGGATGTCGGGGTGCAACACATAGATGGGCGCCTGCTTGTTGTTGCCGCCGCAGGCCGCGAGCGCGAGGCTCGCTCCGCCCAACAAAAGAAGCGCGCGGCGATCGACCGCGGAAGAGTGCGTGCTCATTGGGGTGGCCTATAGCCTCCTTGCTGCCCGCCGGTGATGATCCGGGACGGATTGCGTTCAAGCGATTGTGACAGACGCGTCAAACTCGCAATCAACGTACGCGTTTCGGAAATGAGCTGCGTCAGCTCCGCCGCGCCGCGACCGGTCAGGCCGGAAAGCTGCGCCTTCGAGTTGCGGATGATGTCGTTCAGGTTCACCGCGAGCTGGTTGATGTTGCCGAGCGCAACGTCCGCCTTCACCGATGCCGTGTCGGCGTGCGCGAGGGCAACGTTCAGCGTGTGCGTCGCGGCGGCCAGATTCGCCAGTGTCGTTTCGATGTCGCCATTGTGCTTGGCGATGGCGCCGGTCGTGTCGCGCAGATTGATCAGTATCTGCTTGACGGATTCCCGGTTCTCTTCGTCCAAAAGTTTGCCGAACCGTTCCGCCACCACGTTCAACCGGGCCATCAGCAAGGGTGTATCGGCGAACAATTGCTCCAGGCTCGAGGGCTTGGATTTGATGATCGGATATTTCTGGCCGGGCAGTCGCTTCAAGAGGGGCGTGTTCGCCGAACCGCCTGTGATGAGGACGTAGGAACCTCCGGCCAGGCCTTGGGATTCAATCGAGGCAACAGCATCGGTGTGAATCGGCAGCCCACTCTGGATTTCCAAAATGACCTGCACGATCTTGGGATCGTTGGGATCGAACTTCAGTTCGTTGACGTGCCCGACATCGATGCCGTTGTAGCGCACGGCCGTACCCTGTCCGAGGCCGGTGACGGCGCCGGTGAAGTTGGTTTGATAGTACTCGTACTCTTGCGCGTATTGTGCGCCGGCGAACCACAGGATCACGACCACCATCGCGAACGCCGCAGCCAGCACAAATCCGCCGACGGCAATATAGTGGGCTTTCGTTTCCATCAGGCTTTCCCCTCTTCGGCGCCGAACACCACTTCACCGCGCGGGCCGCAGAAATATTCGTGAATCCAGGGATGCGGATCGTGCCGCAAACTGTCGACCGTGCCGACATGGATCTTCTTATCGACGAGAACCGCGATGCGGTCGGTGGTGACCTTCAGACTGTCGAGATCGTGCGTGATCATGAACACGGTGAGCCCCAGCGTGCGCTGAAGATCGTTCACGAGTTCGTCGAAATGCGCCGACGAGATCGGGTCGAGGCCCGAGGTCGGCTCATCGAGGAACACGAGCTCCGGATCGAGTGCGAGCGCGCGCGCGAGGCCCGCACGTTTGCGCATGCCGCCCGACAGCTCGGACGGATATTTGCGGTCGGTGTCCTCGGGCAGGCCGACCAGCGACAGTTTCATCGAGGCGACTTCATTCATCATCGCCTGGGACATGAAGGTGTGCTCGCGCAGCGGCACCTGGATGTTTTCGGCGACGGTCAGCGAAGAAAACAGCGCACCGTCCTGGAACAACACGCCCCAGCGCGTCTGCATGGCGCGCGTTTCCTGCGGGTTCAGGTTCGTGGTCTCTTGGCCGAACACCTTGACGCTGCCCTGTGCCGGCTTGTTCAGGCCGATGATCGTGCGCAACAGCACCGACTTGCCTGCGCCCGAGCCGCCGACCACGCCCAGGACTTCGCCGCGTTTCACATCGAGGTTCAGATGGTCGTGCTGAACGCGGCCGCCCAGCGCGTTCACGACGTCGCGTATCTCGATGATGTTTTCGGTTTTCGCGCCGGTCGTTGCCATCACAGCCCCAGGATCGAGAACAACACTGAGAACGCGGCGTCGAAGACGATAACAAGGAAGATGGATTCCACCACGGAACGCGTGGTCAGCGCGCCGACCGATGCGGCGTTGCGCTCGACGCGCAGGCCTTCGTAGCAGCCAACCAGGGCAATGATCATCGCGAACACCGGCGCCTTGATGAGGCCGAGCGAAAAGGTGGTGAAGTCGAGCGCCGTGTGCAGTTCGCGCAGGAAGGCCGGAATGGAAAACCCAAGATCCGCCCAGACCATGAAGTAGCCGCCCAGTACGCCCATCAAATCCGCCCACAGCGTAAGGATCGGTAAGGTGATCACGAGGGCAAGCATGCGCGGCAGCACCAGCACCTCAACCACGTTGAGGCCGATGGTCTCCATCGCCGCGACTTCTTCGTTCACCTGCATCGTGCCGATCTGCGCGGTGAACGCGGAGCCTGACCGGCCGGCGACGATGATGGCGGTGATCAGGCCGCCGATTTCGCGGCAGATGCCGACGCCGACGAGATCGATTGTGAAACTTTCGGCGCCGAAGCGGCGCAACTGATCGATGCCCTGATACGCGAGCACAACACCGATTAGGAACGCCAGCAGGCCGACGATCGGGATGGCGTTCAGCCCCGTGTCTTCCATCTGCTTAATCAGCGAGGTGAAACGCAGTTCCTGTTTCGGATTGGTCAGCGCCTCGAAAGTCTCGATGGTCACCTGGCCGAGATACGAAAGCAGTCCGAGCCCCGTCTGCAGGCCGTGCACCGTGGTGCGCCCGACGCGTTCGACCATGTGCATGAAAGTGGGGCGCGGCGGCATCGCAACGGGCGGCGCCTTATGCGTCTTGTCCAGCATGTCCAACAGCGTGTTGAACTGGCTGGGCACGCGAAAACTGGTGGCCTTGGCGCCCGCTTCTTCAGCCTCGCGTTTCGTGCGGATGAGCAACCACGCACCCGCCGAATCCATGCGGCTGACTTCGGTCGCGTCGATTTTCACGTCGCGCACGCCGGACCAGTCGATCTTGGACAACTCGCGATCGTGGGCCGCGGCGGACGCCAGCAGCCAGTCGCCGCCCACCGCGACGGTTACGGCGGCGCCCGAGCGATTGGTACGGCACCAGCCCTCGCCGTGCGATTTGATAGTCCGGACGCTTCTCATGCTTTCCCCGAAGCAGCCGTCACAATAGCGAATTTTCCGCCTTGTACAGGGATTTTCGTAAGGAATCCTAACCACATGGCCGAATCGGTCACACCCGGCGATGTTCCCACTGTGTTGGCGGGCAAAGGGGGTGGCGGCCCCGCGCCACACCGGCGAAAACTAGGCGGGGCAGTTTGATTCCGGGCGCGCGTGGCCTCCGTCTACGACCTGAAGCCGAAGTTCCAGAATTTGCTGCGGCCTCTGTGCGGGCGGCTGGCGCGAGCGGGTGTCACCGCGAATCAGGTGACCCTTATCGCCGCCGCAATAAGCATCGTCGAGGGCGCATGGATCGCGGCAACGCACGGTTCGGTCGCCAGTCTGATCGCTTTGCCCGTGGTCTTGTTCGTGCGCATGGCGCTGAACGCCATCGACGGCATGCTGGCCCGCGAGTTCAATCAGAAAACGCGACTTGGCGCGGTGCTGAACGAGATCGGCGACGTCGTATCGGATACGGCGCTGTATCTGCCGTTCGCACTGATAGCGGGCGTGAACGCAATACTCGTTGCGCTTACGGTTGCTGTCGCCATCATCGCCGAGATGACCGGCGTAGTGGGCATCCAGATCGGTACCGAGCGCCGCTATGACGGACCGTTCGGCAAGAGCGACCGCGCGCTGTTCTTTGGCGCGCTTGCGGTTCTGTTGGCGACGGGCATCATCGTGCCGAGCCTGTGGACGGACATCGCCTTCCTGGCCGCCATCGCACTTGGACTGGTGACCATCTACAACCGCGCGCAACACGCGCTGGCGGCAAGCAAATGACGCGCGAATTTCTGACGTCGCACGTCGCTATGGCCATCTACGCCGTCTTCGGCGTCCTCGCCGTGGCAACGGTGCTTGTGGCCCTCGTGACAGGCCGCGCCCAAACAGACGCATCAGGAACCGGATCAAAAAGCGCATCGGAGCTCACCGCCCGCGTCAAATCGTGGTGGTGGATGTCGATCATCTTTGCCATCGCGATCATGACCTATCAATGGGCGGCGACGGTTTTGCTTGCCTTCGTCTCATTCCTGGCGCTGAAGGAATACCTGTCGCTGATACCCCAGCGCCGCGCCGACCGTTCGATCCTGATCTGGGCGTATCTGGCGATCCCTTTCCAATACTGGTTCGCGTCCCTCGGCCGCTTCGGTCTGTTCATGACGTTCATCCCGGTGTGGCTGTTCCTGTTCATTCCGGCGCGCATGACCATCGGCGGGCAGACGGAGAATTTTCTGCGCGCCGTCGGCACAGTGAGCTGGGGGACCATGATCTGCGTGTTCTGCCTGTCGCACACCGCGCTGTTGCTGGCCGTGGGCATGCAGCGGCCGGAAGGTGCGGGGCCGCTCCTGTTCCTCATTATCCTCACCGAGTTCAACGACGTCGCGCAGTTCACCTGGGGCAAATTGTTTGGCCGCCACCGGATCATGCCGACGGTCAGTCCCAACAAGACGTGGCAGGGCTTCGTCGGCGGATTGTTGTCGACGACGGTGCTCGCTGCGTTCGCCGGGCCGTATCTGACGCCGATGCCGATGGTGTGGTCGGCGGCCGCCGGCTTTTTCATCGCATCGACAGGATTTCTGGGCGACGTCACGATCTCGGCGTTCAAGCGCGATCTTGGCGTTAAGGACACATCACAGCTCATCCCCGGGCACGGGGGAATTCTGGATCGCGTGGATTCGTTGATCTACGCCGCGCCGGCGTTTTTCCATTTCTACAATTTCTTCTTTCTGTCGGGCCGCGTTCCGGCATGAGCAATTTTCTGCGCGCGCTGTTTTTTGTGGTCGTGGTGCGGCCGGTGCTGATGCTCATGCTCGGCGCCAGCGTGCGCCACCGCGAACTGCTGCCGCACAAAGGCCCCGCAATCATCGTCGCCAATCACAATTCGCATCTCGACACGCTGACCGTCCTGGCGATGTTCCCCTTGCGCATGTTGCCCAAGGTGCGCCCCGTGGCGGCGATGGATTATTTCCTGAAAAGCCGCTCCATGGCGTGGTTCGCGACGAACATCATCGGCATCATTCCCTTGTCGCGCGCGGGAGCCCGCGATCATCATGCGCATCCACTGGAAGGCTGCACCCGCGCGCTCGACGAGGGTTCGATCCTGATTCTGTTTCCCGAAGGCTCGCGCGGCAGGCCCGAAACACTGGCCGAGTTCAAGCGCGGCGTCGCGCACCTGGCGCGCGCCCGGCCCGACGTGCCCATCCATCCGATGTTCATGCACGGCCTCGGAAAGGCGCTGCCCAAGGACAGCGTGCTGATCGTGCCGTTCAATTGCGACATCGTCATCGGCGCACCGTTCGCGTGGAACGGCAGCATCGATGCCTTCATGGCGACCTTGCAGGAACGCATCGCAGCACTGTCCGCCGAAATCCGGATGCCGGCATGGGATTAGTGCCGCTCATTATGGCCGCGTTGTGGGGCGTGTCGGAAGCGACCGTGTTCTTCATCCTGCCCGACGTGCCGATCTCGTATGCGTCGGTGCGGTGGGGATTTCGCGCAGGCGTCGCGGCGTCGTTTGTGGCGGCAATTGCAGCGGCGATCGGCGGCGGCGTCATGTGGTGGTACGCGGCGCACGATACCGACGCGGCGCGCGCGCTGATGTTGAGCGTTCCCGCGATCGGCCCCGACCTGCTGGCGAAAGCGCACGCCGGCATGGCGGCGGCCGATTGGCCCGTTGAACTGGTGATCGCGTCGCTCACCGGCACGCCGTACAAACTCTACGCCGTCGAAGCCGGCGCACAGGGCATCGATCCGTATCTGTTTGTGGCACTGTCGATCCCCGCGCGCCTTGTTCGCTTCATCATCAGTGCCGGCGTCGCTGCGGGCGGCAATGCGTTGTTCCGCAAATGGGGCATCGCCCGCTGGCGTTACGCCGCTTTGGCAGGCGTGTGGGTGACAGTGTATGTCGTCTATTGGACTCTGCGCGCGACGACATAGATGTACCACCTGCTCAAAGGCCTCCGCGTCGTCGACCTCACGACCATCGTGCTGGGGCCGTACGCCACGCAGATGCTAGGCGATCTCGGCGCCGACGTGATCAAGGTCGAGCCGCCGGAGGGCGATCTCTATCGCGCCGCGCGGCCCGGGCGCTCCGATACGATGGGCGCGCCGTTCATGGGCATCAACCGCAACAAGCGTTCCATCGTTGTCGACCTGAAACAGGAAGACGGGCAGGCGATCGTGCGCCGCCTCGCCAAGGGTGCCGATGTCGTTGTGCACAACATGCGCGCGAGATCGGCGGCGAAACTCGGGCTATCGTACGACGCGCTGAAACAGGAAAATCCCAAACTCGTGTATTGCTTCTCCGCCGGGTTCGGCTCCGGTGGTCCGTCGGCCGATGCGCCCGCCTATGACGACATCATCCAGGGCGTGTCCGGCGTCGCCGCGCTGAACAAGGATCACACCGGCGCGCCGCGCTATCTGCCGACCATTATGTGCGACAAGGTGAGCGGGCTGCATCTGGCGATTGCGGTGCTGGCAGGCATCGCGCACCGCGAACGCACGGGCGAGGGCGCCTGCATCGAGGCGCCGATGTTCGAAAGCATGGTGTCGTTCCTGATGGCCGAACATCTCGGCGGGCGTGCCTTCGAGCCGCCGATGGGGCGCGTCGGCTACGAAAGGCTGCTCGCACCTGACCGCAATCCGTTTCCGACGAAAGACGGCTACATCGCCATGCTGCCGTATTCGACCGCTCACTGGCGCAAGTTCTTCGAGGCGGTGGGCCGCGAAGATCTCGCCGGCGCCCCCTGGGTGTGCGAGCCGGCGCAACGAAGCGCGCGCATTGGCGAACTCTATCGTCTCATCGCCACCATCACGCCCACCAAGACGACGGTGGAATGGCTGGCGCTGTTGAAGACTTTGGATGTGCCGAGCGCGCCGGTGAACGATCTCGATGCGCTGTTCGACGAAGAACACTTGCGGGCGGTCGGCATGTTCGAGCATGTCCACCACCCGACCGAAGGCGCCATCGTCAACGCGCGCACGCCGTTCCGCGTGGCGGACGAAACGCCCGAGCCAGATTCGTACGCGCCCAACGTGGGCGACTCCACCGGTGCGGTTTTGGCCGAGGTTGGCTACTCGCGCGCCGAAATCGCAGACTTCCGTACACGGAAGATCGTGCGGTAGGATTTTTTTTTTTGCGCTACCGCTTCGCTGTTTGAGCGCAACTACATCGACTTGATCACACCGCAGGCGACACGGTCACCCGAGGCGCCGGCGGGCTGCGTCTTGTAATCGTCCGGTCCCGCGTGAATCACGATTGCCGTACCATCGGCGTCGAACACCGAATTCGGTCCGGGCGCCAGGCTGATCGAGGTCATGGTCACGGTCGCGCGCACAAAGCCGAGCTTGTTCGCGGTCACGTTTTCCATGTCGCCGGAATGCGGCCCCTTCGGATCCATCTTGCCGTGCTGATGGCCGCCGACGTCGAAATGTGCACCTGCGCTGTTGAAGGCCTTCGCTTGTTCGCACTTGCCGACCGCGTGAATGTGAATCGCGTGCACGCCCGGCGACAGACGCGAGGCGCTGACGTCGATCTGCACGCCCTTCGGCGTCTGATGAAAAATCACGACGCCGGATGCTTTGCCGTCCATCCCGATCAGGCGCGCGCTGGCATCGGGCACGTGCGTCGCGGGCGTGGCAACGGGTGCGGCGGCAAATGCGGCGGTGACGGCGAGGGCGGTGGCCCCCGCGATGAAGATGGTTTTCATGGCTCCCTCCCTGGCGCACTGCCTCGAACTGGCGATCCCTGGGCGCGCGTCCACAGCAATGTTACCGCGGTTCGACTAGGCCGGGCAGCAGCCAGAAGTGGGCGTTTTGGCCAAAAGACAGAAAAATCAGGGATTACAATTTGCTAACGAATGGATTGGAATATCTGTAACACAAATGGAATGCCACAGCCGGGCTTTGGCTTGTTTCCTTACCGGCTCGGATTTGGTAGACTTCATGCGGGACTCTACGTCCCTCGAGGAGGATGTTTCGCCATGAAGGCGTTGTGGACCGGGGTGTCCGCAATTGCCGTGCTCGTAGCGGCGAGCGCGGCGTTTGCCGCACCGGGCGTGGGCGAATCGCCCGCGCAGTCCACGCACGTGATCAGGGTCGAACTGACCGATCCGAATCTGGTTTCGGCGGGCGGCATGTTTGTCAGCCTTGCGAATCCCGTGTCGGCGCGGTCTTTCGATTATCGCGGAGACGGCATCTCGGTGGTGGGACGCTGGCTCGAGGCGCCGCCCGCCGCGCTGACGCTGGACACCCACTCACAACTGTCCCTCGCCGATGTGGCCGTGTCGCGCGATATCGCGCCGGGTCTCGGACTGGATTTCGGCTATGGCGACACCGGGCTGGCCGAGCCGTTCAATCTGCATACGGATCATGCAGGGTTGTTCGTGTCCGATTCCGCGTTGTCGGCGCCGTATGGGTCGCTGGCCAATGGCGGCAACTATTCCGGCGTGCGCATCCATCTGAGCGACGGGTTGCGTCTGCGCTTCGGCATCGCCTCGCGCGACTCGCTGAATTTCGCCACCCACACTGCGCTGTCGCCGGTCCCGGAAGAATTGTTCGCCAGCCTCGGCAACGGCTTCTCCGCGCAAACCGTATCGGCCAGCGCCGAATGGGCGTTCGCCGACTGGGGCAGTATCGCCGTCAACGCGACGTCCGCCGACGAACAGGGCACCGTCCTCGGCCGCGTCATGGCGGGCCCCAATGCCATCGCCAACAGCACCAACACGGTGTCGCTCGGCGTCTCGGCGCGCGTCGGTTTCGGCGACGGCTGGGTGACGACAATGGCGTTCAACTCAGGCATGTCGCATCTCGATCTCAACCCCGGCGCGTTCGTCAGCGACTTCCAGTCGAACTCCTACGGCGTGGCGCTGACCAAGGAAGGCATCTTCGGCAACGACGCCTTCGGGTTCTCGGTGTCGCGTCCGATGCAGTCGAACGGGATGGTGTTCGGGGCGGATGCGTTCGGCCCGCGGCCACGCGTGCCGATGACCGCGCTTACCTCGGGCGCATCCGGCGCCACGGAATCCGACATGCAAATGGGTTACGTGACGACGTTCCTCGACGGCGCGCTGGCTCTGCAGGCAAACGCCGGCTACCAGATGAACGCCAACGGTCAAAAGGGCGAGGACGGCGTCTCCGCTTCCGCCCACGCGCAGTTCAAGTTCTAGTTTCGCACCAATCACAGAAACGTCAGTCGCCACTCGCTTCGCGGACAGTACAAATGTGCCGTCCGGGGAGTGGGGAGATTCGATGTTTCGTCATGTACGGTTTCTGACACTCGCGGTGGTGGCCGCACTCGCGTCGGCAACGCACGCGTTGCCGCAGACATCGGCGTCCGCATCGGCTTCGGTGCTCGAGATGAAACCGTGTCATCTTGAAAACTTCACCGGTGAAGCGCGTTGCGGTGTCTTCCGCGTGCCCGAAAATCGGGCCAAGCCGAATGGCCGCATCCTGCCGCTGAAGGTGGTAGTGGTGCTCGCCGCGCATCCGCATCCCGAGAAAGGCCCGGTGTTTTTCTTCGCGGGTGGTCCCGGTCAACCCGCCACGCCCTTTGCCGGCGAGCTCGCCGGCTACTGGGAGCACGAAGAGCACGACCTCGTGCTGATCGACGTGCGCGGCTCGGGCGAGGGCACCGTGTTGCAATGCGAACTACCGGGAAACGACGCACACCTCGATAGCTATTTTGAGCCGATCTATTCCGCATCCGTCGCGCGGGCCTGCCGCAAGGAACTCGAGACACACGCCGACCTCACGCAATATTCCACTTTCGCCGCGATCCACGACGTCGACGACATCCGCGCGGCGCTCGGCTACGACAAGATCAACATCGAGGGCGGCTCGTACGGCACGTACTTCGCGCTGATGTACATCCGCGAACACGCCGAGCACGTGCGAGCCGCATACCTGTACAGCCTGGCCGCGCCGGAAAACAAACTGCCGCTGCACCATGCCGAGGCCGCGCAACAGGCGTTGGATGCCCTGTTCAAGCAATGCGAAGCTGACACCGTGTGCCGCAAGGCTTATCCGCATTTCCGCGAAGACTTTGCCGCGGTCGCCGCGCGATTGCGCGCGCATCCGGTGACAGTGACCGTTTCGCATCCGGCCACGCACACGCCGGCGAAGATCACCTACTCCTACACCGCGTTCGCCGACGGTGTGCGCGTCATGCTGTACGATGGCGGGCGCGGATTTCCGTATCTGATCGACCGCGCGAAGAAGGGCGATTTCGCTCCGTTGGCACAACTGTCGTTGGAAGCGAGCCGGGGTTTCTACAAGAACATTCCACTTGGACTGCAGCTGTCGGTAGCGTGCAGCGAGTTCGCCAACCGCATCAGGCCGGAAGAAATCCCGCCCGTCACGCGCAACACGTTTCTCGGCGAATTGCGCGTGAAGGGGCAGCTTGAGGCCTGCGCCGAATGGCCGGCCTATGCGGTTCCAGCAGAGGCGTTCGCGCCGTTCACGGCGAACGTACCGACGCTTTTGGTCAGCGGAGCCACCGATCCCGTCACCCGTCCCGAATGGTCACGCGATTATCAGCGTCGGCTGCCCAACAGTGTGCACTACGTGATCCCCGGCGGGCATACGCCGTCCAATCTGTGTACGGATGGTATCGCCAAACAATTGTTCGACCGCGGCACGCTGAAGGACCTCGACACGTCTTGCGTCGAGCACATCGCGCCGCCGGCGTTCAAACTGCCGAACTGAGAAAGAGGCGCGCGCAAAATGCGCGCCCCCAGTGTTCGTTCAGATAAAATTGTCGAGGTGGATGTTCAGGTTGCCGGGATCCGACAGATCGATCGCGTAATCGCGCCCCACCTGAAAGCCGCCCCTACCGTTGGCGTCGACCACGAGGACGGTATGCGCCGCGAGATCGCCCGCATTCGCGGTGAACAGGATCGCATGGTTCGCGCCGAGGTGACCCGCCAGCGCCGCTCTGACATCGTTGGCGAAATGCGCGATACGCAAGGTACCCGTACTGATGGCGGCGTCGATGCCGCCGACGCCGATGTCGAGATCAAATTCATCTTTGCGCGCATCGAAGCCGAAGATCGTGTCGTGTGCGCCACCGCTGGATTCCGCCGCGTTCGCGTAGACGAAACGGTCACGGCCACCATTGCCGTCGAGCACGTCGGCGCCCAGCCCGCCGGAGATCACGTCGCGCGCGCCGCCTGTCGTAATGGTGTCGTCCCCGCCACCGGCATCGAGCACGCCGGTGATCACGCCCAGCGCGCCGTCGTAGACGTCGTTGCCGTCGCCGAAATCGATGCCGCCTGTGATCGTTCCGGTGTTGCTGATCGACAGCGTGGCGCCCGCCGAAATCACCGTGCCATGCCCGGCGATAATTCCTGAATTGTCGATAGTGCTGACGGTGCTGCCGGTGTTGCCGATGATCTGGATCGCCGAGAACATGCCGCCGATCGTGCCCGTGTTCACGATGTGATTGCCGCCGCCTTCGATGCGGATGGCGGGATCGGTGGTGGACGAAATCGTGCCCGTGTTCAGAATCTGGTTGTTCGCGCTGTTGTCGATCCGGATGGCGCCGCTCACCGCCGTGATGGTGCCGGCGTTGTTGATGATATTGAACTCGCCGATAATGGAGATCGCGTGAATGTTCGAAGCGACCGAGGCATGACTGCCGATGGTCATCAGCTGCGACCCGCCGCTCGCGAAGAATGCAACGCCCGACGTCGCGAACACGCTGCCCAAAATCGTGCTATCGCCGCCGGCCGCTGCCTGCACGGCTGTGCCCGCCACGGAACAGCCGACCGAAACGCCTTCCTTCACGAATAGAACATCGCCGACGCCCATCGTCACCGCTGTACCCGCGACGATGTTGTCCGTGCCTTCGTACCAATACGCCATGAACCGAAACTCCCCATCTTTAGAAGGGGGTTAGGGAGCGCATGACAGGTCGTTCATGCAACAGACATGTCTGCTGCTTTTGGCCGCGGATTTGTCGCGGCACCGGCATATACGGCCACGCTTACGTCAGATGAAGTCGCCGGTGTCGAGAGCGCCGATATTGTCGTTGTCGGTGACGTCGAACACGTAGTCCTTGTTCTTCTGATAACCGGCGATGCCGTTGCGATCGACGATCAGGATCACGTGCCCCTCGAGCGTGCCGCTGTTCGGCGTAAACAGCACCGCATGGCCCACGGCGAGCTTCGCCGCGGTGATCGCGGCGACCAGATCGTTCGAGAAGCCCGCGCCAGCATCCAGATTGCCGGCAGCCACTGTCGCGTCGATTCCCGTCACCACGGCGTCGAGATCGATTACGTCGCGCAGCGGATCGAAACCGGAAATCGTGTCGTGCACATTGCCGGCGGATTCGATGACGGCGGTGTAGACGAACGTGTCGCGTCCCGCGCCGCCTTCGAGTGCGTCGCTGCCGCGGCCGCCGACGATGGTATCGCGGCCCACGCCCGTTGTGATGTCGTCGTCACCGTTGCCGCCGCGAACGACGCCGACGATGCGACCTCCCCACCCCTCATAACTATCGTTGTCCGCGCCGAACTCGATGTCGCCGTGGATATGTCCGGTGTTGGCCACAAGCGTGACCGCATCGCCCGCGAAGATCGCAGTGCCGCCGGCGCACTCGATGGTGCCGGAATTGTCGATCGTGTTTGTGCCAGCGCCCAACACGGCGTTCACGTTGACGCCGAAATCGCCGAGCGACGAGATCAAACCGCTGTTGACGACGACGTGACCGCCGAAGGACAGGAACAGCGCATCCGTTCCGCCCTGGATGGTGCCGGAGTTCAGCAGGTGGCCGTCGCTACCGTCGATGGTGAGACCGAAACCGGAGTAACCGACGATCAGTCCAGCGTTGCTGATGTGATTGTCCTTGCCGTCGAAGCGCGCTCCGGCCAAGCCCCATACGATGCCGGAGGCACCGATGGTCATGGTGTTGGAGAAGGATGTCGCATGAAACGCGAGGCCGGAAAGACTCTGCAAATTGCCGAAGATCAAACTCTGCGTATGGGCCGTGGCGGTGACGCCGGTTGAACCGCCTGTGCCGCCGCTGCCCAAACTGATGCCGGCGCGAAGATAAAGCGTGTCGCCGGATGCCATTGCGATGGCGGTGCCCGCAGGCGTCGTGTCGGCTGCCGGATTCCAGAATGTCATGGTTCTCTCCCCTTGGTCGTCGCGGGCGCGCGTGCATGCCGCCCGCGGGGCTTCCCAAGGGTTGAGTTTGCGCCCATTACGGCTTCATTGCATAGCCGTAATGGTGAAAATGATCGCTGGAGGACCGACCTAGGCGGCGGCTCCCGGTGGTGGACCAAGCCGAAGATCGCATCGGACAAGGGCCAAGCCGACTGGCGCTAGCCGCGACCCATCCCAATGGATCGCCGATGGTTGGTGAAAGCCGGCCGCTCGTGTGCGGATTCAGATCGCTCAACCGGCGGTCTGTCCTCAGATGAAATTGTGCAGGCCGAAGTGATCCATGTTGTCCGGCGCATCCAGCACGATCACGAAGTCCTTGTCGGCTTGGTAACCGGCCTTGCCGTTGTCGTCGATCACCAGAATGGTCTCGCCCTTGTAGGTTCCGGCATCCGGCGTGAACAAAACGGCATGGTGCGCCTTCAAAGCGGCCTTGGGCAGCGCCGCCGCAAGATCGGTGTTGAACGTGGCGTCGCTGAGGGTTCCGTGCGTGACCTTCGCGTTCAGGGCGGTGGCGCCGGCGCCGTCGATCTCGATGAGATCCTTGCGGGCGTCGAAGTCCAGGATCGTATCGTGCGACGAGCCGGTGGATTCGGACCCGAACGTAAAGTGGTCGTGCGTGTAGACAAAGGTGTCGCGTCCTGCGCCGCCTTCCAATTCATCGGCGCCATCGCGGCCCGAAATGACGTTGCGTCCCGCGCCGCAGACGATGATGTCGTCGCCGCCGCCGCCGTCGATCGATCCAATCATGGTGCCTTCGCCGCCGTAATACGCGTCGGCACTTTCGGACAACGCGATGTCGCCAACGATATGGCCGGAATTGGTGATCGTGCCCGCACCCGCGCCCAACTGGATCGCGATGGGCTGCGTCCCGCCGACGGAGGGCGGGCCGCCGGTGATGGTGCCGGAGTTGTCGATGGTGATAGGGGTGAAGTCGTTACCGACATGAATCGCGACGTTGTCGGACGCGGTGATAGTGCCGCTGTTGTTGATGTGGCCACCGCTATCGGCGATGTCGATCGCGTAGCCGTGGCTCGAAGAGATCGAGCCTGCGTTGTCCACGACGTTGTCATGTCCCTTGAGAGAGATGGCGGTGTTGCCGCTGATGCTGCCATCGTTGACGACGTGGTTGCTTCCCCCGCCGGAAACCAACAAGCCAAAGACGCTGGCCCTCAGGCTCCCGGAAATGCTGCCGGTCGCGCCGACATAAAACTCGTTGCCGAAGCCAGTCGCGAGAATTGCGTTGCCGCCAATACTAAGGATCGCGCCGTATAGTTCGATGGAACTGTTTCCCACCATCTCGACGCCGTCGAAACCGTTCTTGCTGCCGATGGTCACGCCGGCCTTGACGTACATTTCGGAGTTGTCGGCCATGACTTCGGCATTGCCGTTCACGACCTTGTCCACGTCTTCGTAATAGAACGTCATCGAACGTCTCCCGCGGGTCGACCGGGAGCCTACGAGCCCGCGATTCAATTGCAAAGGGAGAGACCACCCGGTAACCGGGCGCCATGGTAAAGCTTAACCTTGGCGCGCCGTCAGGTGCTGAGGCCGAAATCGTGCACCGAGAAATGGCCGAGGTTCACGGAGTCGCGCAGCTCGATCACGTAGTCGGCCCCCGCCTGATAGCCGACGGCACCGTTCGCATCGATCACCAGAAACGTGTGTCCCTTGAGATCGCCCTTTGACGGCGTGAACAGGACCGCGTGATTGACATCGAGTTGTGCCGCGCCAACGGCCGTCGCGAGATCGGAGTCGAAGTGCGCTTCGCGCAATCTGCCGGTCCCAACCTTGGCATTGATGCCGGTCACCGCGAAGTCGAGATCGAGCTTGTCCCTGTCCGCCTCGAAGCCCGAGATCGTGTCGTACCCGGCGCCCGTCGATTCCGTGGCGGCAGCAAACAGGTAGTGGTCGCGTCCTGCGCCACCCTCGAGCCAGTCCGTGCCCGCGCCACCCTGGAGCGCGTTGCGTTCGTGGCCGCAAACAATCGTGTCGTCGCCGGTGAAGCCATCGACGAGCCCGGTGATCTTGCCGAACTGGCCGTCATACGTGTCGGCGCCGGGCCCGAAGGCGATGTAGCCGAGGATGGTGCCGTCGTTGTTCACGACCAAGGGCGCGGTACTGCCCTGGATAACCTTTGCCTGGGTCGAAACCGACGCGATCAGGCCGGAATTGTAGATGTCGCTGCCGGCTTCGCCCAGATTGAAGTCGTACATTTGTATGGCGGTGTAGGCGGAAACAATCTGGCCGCTGTTCGCAAGATGATTGGCGCCGCCCTGCATGAAAACGGCGAGGCCCGCCTGCGCCAGAATATCGCCGGAATTGATCAGCGTGTTCGAGCCCGATCCGTTAAACGCGATGCCGTCATATCCCGAGATCGTTCCCGCATTCTCGACCGTTTCGAACGCGGTCATCTTGACCGCCGTGTTGTAACCGCTGATGGAACCGGACTTGGCGATCGTAAGGTAGTTGCTGCTTGTGTTCGCCTGGAAGCCGACGCTCCCGAGGCTCAGCACTTCGCCGTAGATCGTGCTGCGCGTGTTGTTGCCGGTCACCAGGACGCCGATCGCGCCGGCCGAACTGCCCACATGGACGCCGCCCGCGACATAGAGCGAGTCGCCGTTCGCACTCATGGCCACCGCGGTTCCGGCGACCACGTTGTTCGTGCCTTCATAATAATAGGTCATGTCGATCCCCCCGCTTTGGAACTGGCCTTGTAGGGGATTTGACCCCATTGCCGTCACATTGCATAGACGCAACAAACAAAAGTGGTGGCCTTCACGCTCGGCATTGGGCTAACGAACCCGCCGCCGCCGCGCACCGCGCGCCGCCAATAAGAACGGAGAAAACGATGGCCGGGCCGCAGTTTGTTTATGTGATGAAGGGGCTGTCGAAGACATGGCCCGGCGGCAAGCAGGTCTTGAAGGACATCTGGCTGTCGTTTTATCCCGGCGCCAAGATCGGCGTCATCGGCCTGAACGGCGCCGGCAAGTCGACGCTCCTGCGCATCATGGGCGGCATAGACAAGGATTTCACCGGCGAGGCGTGGGCCGCGGACGGCGTGCGCGTCGGATATCTGCCGCAGGAGCCGCAGCTCGACGAATCGCTGAACGTGCTCGGCAACGTGATGGAGGGCGTGCGCGAAAAGCGCGCGCTGCTCGATCGCTACAACGAGATCGCGGCAAATTATTCCGACGAGACCGCCGACGAGATGGCGAAGCTGCAGGATCAGATCGACCACGCCAATCTGTGGGACCTGGATTCGCAGGTCGAGCAGGCGATGGATGCGCTGCGCTGCCCGGAAGGCACGCAGACGGTCGACAATCTGTCGGGCGGCGAGAAGCGCCGCGTGGCGCTGTGCAAGCTGCTGCTCGAAGCGCCCGACATGCTGATGCTGGACGAGCCGACCAACCATCTCGACGCGGAGTCGGTGGCGTGGCTGGAAAAGCACCTGAAGGAATACAAGGGCGCGGTCATTCTGGTCACGCACGACCGGTACTTTCTGGACAACGTCACCGGATGGATTCTGGAACTCGACCGCGGCAAGGGCGTGCCGCACGAGGGCAATTATTCGTCGTGGCTGGAGCAGCAGGAAAAACGCCTGGAAGGCGAGGGCGAACGCGAGGAGGCCCGCGAACGCGCGCTGGCGCGCGAACGCGAATGGGTGAAGCAATCGCCGCGCGCGCGTCAGGCGAAGTCGAAGGCACGCATCAAGGCGTACGAGGAATTGCTGGCGCAATCGGAACAACAGCGGCAGGGGCCGGCCCAGATCACCATTCCGCCGGGGCCGCGGCTGGGCGGCGTCGTGGTCGAGGCCAAGGGACTGTCCAAGGCGTACGGCGATCAGCTGTTGTTCGAGGACATGAACTTCACGCTGCCGCCGGGCGGCATCGTGGGTGTCATCGGGCCGAACGGCGCCGGCAAAACGACGTTGTTCCGTATACTGACGGGTGAGGAAAAGCCCGACGGCGGCGAGATGCGCGTCGGCGAAACGGTGCAGATGGGCTACGTCAACCAATCACGCGATGCGCTCGACCCGAACAATACGGTGTGGGGCGAGATCTCCGGCGGGCTGGATACGCTGGAACTCGGCAAGCGCACCATGCCGAGCCGCGCCTATGTCGGCGCCTTCAACTTCAAAGGCGGCGACCAGCAGAAAAAAGTCGGTCAGCTATCGGGCGGCGAACGCAACCGCGTGCATCTGGCCAAGATGCTGAAGCAGGGCGCCAACCTTCTTCTTCTCGATGAACCCACCAACGATCTCGACGTCGAAACCCTGCGCGCGCTGGAACAGGCGCTGGAGGATTTCGCCGGCTGCGCAGTCATCATCTCGCACGATCGCTGGTTCCTCGACCGCATTGCCACGCACATGCTGGCCTTCGAAGGCGACAGCCACGTCGAATGGTTCGAGGGCAACTACGCGGATTATGAAGCTGATCGGAAAAAGCGCCTCGGCATCGACGCCGACCAGCCGCACCGGATTAAGTATAAGAGGTTCGCACGCGCCTAGCCGCGCGATGGTTTCCCGATATGGCTGCCGCCCGCGCGACCGCCACTGAGACATTAATGTTCAACTCTTGTACGGATTTGAGCGCCTCGGCGTTCGCTGTTATTTATTCGCGGCGAACTTTGGGGGGCTGTCATGGTCTTGAAAGCAATCGTCTCGAGCTTCGACGTCAACAGCGAAGGATGGAGCGTCGACGGCGATCCCGCCACCTTCGGCTGGAACGCGACCGGCGGCAAAAGCGGCGGATACATCTCGTGGTCCGACGGCGCGGCGGGCGTCAACGCCTATTGGGCGGCGGGCTCGCAGTACTACGGCAACCGTTCGGTGTTCTACGGCGGCACGATTTCGTACGACATCAAGGAAACCGGAAACGATCTTGCCGCGGCGTATGACATCATCCTGACCAACGGCACTGACTCTATTACCAAGTCCGTCGGCGGCCCCGGCACGGATTGGACCCATTTTTCCGTCATCCTCAATGCCTTCCAGGGCTGGAAGGTCGGCGGGTCGAACGCGACGGAAGCGCAAATCCGTCACGTGCTGGACAACCTGACCGGCTTCGAAATCCGCGCCGAATACGTGAACGGCACCGAGAGCGGCGGCCTCGACAACGTCATGTTCCTGGCGCCGAACGCGAAGCCATGGACCTGGCAAGTGTTCCACGACGCCGCGTCCACCGACGCGCCGGCGATTTTCGGCAATTTCGGTGACGCGCTGAATTTTGCATCCGCCGGAGACGTTCTCGTGCTCGACAATCCGACGGCGGCGAAGCAGAAGGCGGGCGGTGACTGGGGCATCGACTCGGACAATTTGACGATCTACGCCGGCAAGGGTTTCAGTGCGTCGGTATTCCTCTCCGGCATTCAAACGCTCACGCTGTCCGGCGCTGCTGCCATCCGGGTCATCGGGAATGCGCTGGACAACACGATCATCGGCGGCAAAGGCAACAACGAGCTCATCGGTGCCGGCGGCGCCGATCATCTGGAGTCCGGCGGCGGCAAGGACACATTTGTCTACACCTACAGCCCGGATTCGACGGGAGCCACATACGACACCATCGTCCACTACGACGCGGCGCGCTCTCACTTCCTGCTATCAGTCTCCGTTACCGGCATCGATGCCGACATCAGCGGCGGTACGTTGCGCGCGGGGCATTTCGATGCCGACCTCGGCGCCGCGGTGAACGACACCAATCTCCTCGCCCATCACGCGGTGCTGTTCACGCCGGATCACGGCGACCTCAAGAACAAGCTGTTCATGATCGTCGATACGAACGGATCGGCCGGGTATCAGAATGGCGATCTGGTGGTGCAACTGGCAAAGGCGTCGCACCTGCCGCTGAAGCTGGCGGATTTCACGCACACGTAGTTCGGAAAACGCGAGCTAATTCCCGTCGCTCATGCGGCCGGTGGAGCTGATGCGCGCCGCTTTCTGCTTCAGATAGGCGGTGAGCTGCGGCACGCTGTTGCCGTGCTGCGAAAGATACGCGCTGAAATCGTCGCGCTCGGATTGCGCCAGCCACACGCCCTCGACGTTCATGTCGACGACCACGAGGCTACCTGCGTCGTTCTTGCGCACGCGAAACTGCACTTTGATCGGTTCGCTCGAGCTGTTGGGGTCGGAGATTTGCGTGCTGACCACGACGTCGTCCTCGGCACGGACGTGCGAGCCCGTCACCTTCAAGGTCTGCCCGCGATACTTCGCCAGATGCACGTTGTAGACGGCGACGGCGAAATCCTCGAACGCGGCGTAGTAGGCCTGCTTGTCGCCGTCGGACGCCGTGCGTGCGGCCGGGCCGAGCGCGAAGGCGGCGATGCGTCTCAGATCGGTGAGCTGCAGCAGGAACGAACGAAACTGGCTGCGCCGTGCGCTGTCCGACAGCGAACGGTTGTTGAGAATGGCAAAGCCCTTGTCGATGTTGGTCTGAACGAACGTCTCGGACGGGTTGGTCGCCGCATGCGCCGGCATGCCGAGGGCCGCGCCGATAGCGATGGCAATCGCTGCGCCGAACGCCAATACCCACGACCGGATGGCGAGGATCCGTCCATTCCCGCCTTCGCTACGACCATGATCGCCAACCGCAAGTACGCGCCGCATGTTCCCGAATCCCTTCAAGCCCCAAACCTAAGGCCGAGCTTACTCCGGCCTATGGCAGCAACATGGCAAACGTGCGTGAGGTGTACCGGTTCCGCCGCGGTTCATGGCGGAATTGCCACACAAACCCGTGAGGAAAGTGAGTCGCGGCCCACGAGTCCGCTGGTGCGTCCTTGCTTTCGGCGCGCGACTGCGCGATGCGGCTGTTCATGTACCAGGCGAAAAAACCGACGGCTGCCGGAAAGCCCGCGCAATACGCAGACCTTATTCAACAGGCCCAAGGCTTGTTGGGCGACGAAACCGACGGCATCGCCAACGCCGCGAATCTGGCGGCGCTGATTTATGACAATCTGGAAAACCTGAACTGGGCGGGATTCTACTTCTTGCGCGATGGCGAACTGGTGTTGGGGCCGTTTCAGGGAAAGCCCGCCTGCGTGCGAATCGCGATGGGCCGTGGCGTATGCGGTACGGCGGCCGCGCGGCGCGAACCGGTCATCGTCCATGACGTGCACGAGTTCGCAGACCATATCGTTTGCGATTCGGCATCGCGATCGGAACTGGTGGTGCCGCTCATCAGGGAAGGCGCGTTGCTAGGCGTGCTCGACCTCGACAGTCCCGACGTTGGCCGTTTCGACGAAGACGATCGCGACGGCTGCGTCAAGCTCGCCGCCGTGCTGCTCAGGCGCTCGCGCAGTTTCTAACTCAGAAGTTCGGCAGGTCTTCGACTTGGGTTTCGCCGTTGCGGATCTCGTTGTTCCGCGTCTGGCGATACAGGCTCCGGATCGAGGCGTAGAAATCCAGCGTTGTCTTCTGGATATCGTCCAGCGTCTCGATGTTGCGCTCGCGCACGTCGATCATGTCGATGCCAAAGCGCGCGTAGGGCACCGGCCACTTGTCGCCCCAGTGCACAAACGTCAGGGGATCGAACAGGAAGTCCACGCCCCAACCGGCGAGGTCGCGCGGATTGCCGGGACCGATGATCGGCAGGAACAGGTATGGCCCTTCGCCGACGCCCCATACGGCCAGCGTCTGACCGAAATCTTCGTCATGGCGCGGCAGGCCCCACCCTTCGGCAACTTCGAACAAGCCGCCGACGCCGAACGTGGTGTTGATGCCGAACCGCGCCGCGGTGATGCCCGCGCGTTCGAGCTGCCCCTGCAACACATCGTTGGTGAAGATCACCGGCGAATTCAGATTGTTGAGGAAGTGGCGGATGGATTCGCGAACGGGGCGCGGGATGGCATGGCGATACAATTTCGCCACCGGCAGCACGACATAGCGGTCGGCGCGCAGGCTGGCGTCGAACACCGCGCGATTCGTGCGCTCGAACGGATCGTTCGGGTCGGACGGCCCGCTGCCCTCCGGCACGGTTGCACAACCCGAAAGCGACACGCCCCAGACGAGGGCCGCTATGATCACCAGCAATCGATGCATCTATCCGGCTGTCGCGTAAGCGAATTCCCTGTTTGTGCCGCGGAACCGCCAACGTCCCGGTCGGGGCCGCCATTTCGCTAACATGGCGGCACTTGCCGGACTGTGACTGGGGCTCCCACCATTTGGCCCTTTACGTCTGGAATATAGCGACAATTTTATATGTTTGGGAGACAGGGCGAGTCGTGGACCGGTTGATTTCCATGCTGCGTGCCGCGGGGGATGCCACCAGGCTCCGCCTCCTTCTTCTATTGCTGGATGCAGAATTAACCGTAACCGAGCTCAAAGATATTGTCGGACAAAGCCAACCCCGGGTTTCCAGGCATTTGAAATTGCTATGCGATGCCGGCCTTCTGGAAAGGTTCAAGGAAGGTTCCTGGGTGTTCTATCGGGCCGCGGACCGTGGCGATGCGGCAACGCTGGCCCAAACAATTTCGGCGCTGGCCGGTTCGGACAATCCACAGCTGGCGCGCGATCGCCAGCGGCTGACGGCGGCGCGCGCGGCCCGGACCGATGCCGCCGCGAAATATTTCAAAGAGAACGCGCCCCGGTGGGAGCGCATTCGTTCGTTGCAGGTGCCGGAGCCCGAAGTGGAAAGCGCGGTGCTGCGCCTGCTCGGTCACGAACATTTGTCCCGTGTGCTGGATGCGGGAACGGGCACGGGACGGATTCTCGAATTGCTCGCGCCGCACATCGGGCACGGACTGGGGATCGACTCCAGCGCTGCGATGCTGGCGATCGCACGCGAGAATCTGGCGAAGGCGGGCGTCAAGAACTGTCAGCTGAAACTGGGCGACGTCTATCATTTGCCGGCGGCGCACGCGGCGTTCGATGCGGTCGTCTTTCATCAGGTGCTGCATTATCTGGACGATCCGCTGGCGGCGCTGCGCGAGGCGTTGCGCGTGCTCAAGCCGGGCGGGCGATTGCTGATCGCCGACTTCGCGCCGCACGAACTGGAATTTCTGCGCGCCGAACACGCGCACCGGCGTCTTGGTTTTTCCGATCGAGAGGTTCAGGGCTGGTTCAAGACGCTGGGCATGAAACCCGTGGCAGCGGAATCGCTCGCGCCGCGATCGGATGAAGGCAAACTCACCGTGATGGTGTGGTTGGCCACGGCGCCGGTCGCGCGCAAGCGAGAGGCGGCGTAGAGGGGGAGCCACCGGTCGCAATTCGCTCTGGCATGTCTTAAACCCCCGTCATGTCCATCTGGGGAAAAATTGGCGGCGCCGCAGCGGGAGTTGCCGTCGGCGCCGCGGCGAGCTGGCCCGTTGGTGCGATCGTCGGCGCGATGGTCGGCGCCGTCGCCGGACACTTCCTCGTCGATCGCGTGCGGGCCGGACAGAACGTCCTCACCAAGGCCAGCGAAAGCATCGGCTTCACCATCGCCATGATCGCGATGAGCGCCAAGATGGCAAAGGCCGACGGCGTGGTGACGCAGGAGGAACGCGACAAATTCGAAGATTTGTTCGACGTCCCCGACCGCGAGCTTCCCAACGTGCGGCGCATCTTCGACCTCGCCCAGCGCGACACCGCCGGCTTTCGCGAATACGCGCACAAGATCGCCACCATGTATCGCGGCGACCGCACGCGTATGGAGGACATCCTCGACGCGTTGTTCGAGATTGCCAAGGCCGATGGCGTGCTGCACGCGGGCGAAGAAAAATTCCTGAAAGAGACGGCGACGATCTTCGGTTTTTCCGAGCCGGAATTCCGCCGCATCCGCGCCGGGCATTTCGGCGCCGAGGCCGGCGATCCGTACCTGGTGCTGGGACTGCCCTACGACGCGACCGACGAAGACGTGAAGCGCGTTTACCGGCGGCTGGTGCGCGAGAACCATCCCGACGCCATGATCGCGCGCGGCGTGCCGGAGGAATTCGTGCGGCTGGCCAACACCAAGCTTGCGACGATTAACGGCGCGTACGACAAGATCGCCCGCGAACGGGGGATGACGTAATCCATGCGGCCGGGCGATTTGTTGTTGGTGGCGGTGGTTTGCATCGCCTGGGGCTTCAACGCCGTCGCCATCAAGGTCGGCTGCGATTCCTTCCCGCCCATCCTGTTCGGCGCCGTGCGCAACGGCATCGTCTTTCTGGTGATGCTGCCGTGGCTGCGCGCGGTGCCCAAAGGGCAGGCGCCGATTCTGCTGATCTCGACCTTCTTCAACGGTGCGCTGCACTTCGCGCTCATCTACACGGGCACGATGTTGTCGTCGGCCTCGATCATGGCCATCGTCGATCAATTGTATGTACCGTTCGCGGCGTTGCTGGCGATATGGTGGCTAAACGAGCGCGCGAACTGGCTGCGCTGGACCGGCATCGGCATCGCCTTTGTCGGCATGGCGATCTTTTCCGCCGAAGGCCACGTGGCGCCGCACTGGGCCGGGCTGATCTTCCTGGTGCTGGACGCCATGTCGATGGCCGTCGGGTCGGTGTTGTTCCGGAAACTGTCCGGCGTCTCGCCCTGGGTGATGCAGGCGTGGATGGCGGGGCAGGCGTTCGTGGTGCTGACCGCCGGCAGCTTCCTCTTCGAAACCGGCCAAATGCAGGCGCTGGCCGCCGCGCCGTGGCAGGGCTGGACCGCCCTTATATATACGGTGATCGGCGGCAGCCTGGTCGGCTTCACCGGGTATTATCTGTTGCTGCAACGATACGAGGTGTCGCTGGTCGGCGCGTTGTGCTTGATTTCGCCGGTGATCAGCGTGATCGCGGGCGTCCTCATGCTGCATGAACCGTTCACCCTGCAAATCGCCATCGGCGCGGCGGTGACTTTGCTCGGCGTCGGCGTCGTGCTGATGCGCGAGAATCTGCGCCTGCAACCGACGGAGGGCGTGTGATGGCGATACCGCAGGTGTCCGCGCCCAGCCCGAACTTCGACCAGCGCGGAGCGGACATGCCGGTCGATATCCTGTTGATGCATTACACCGGCATGGAAACCGGCGCGGCGGCGATCGCGCGGCTGACCGACGCGGCATCGCGCGTGAGCTCGCACTACACCGTCGACGAGGACGGCACGATCTATGCGCACGTGCCCGAGGATTGCCGCGCCTGGCATGCCGGCAAATCGTATTGGGCCGGCGCGACGGATATCAACGCGCGCTCCATCGGCATCGAGATCGTCAACCCGGGACACGAGTTCGGCTATCGCCGTTTTCCCGACGCGCAGATCGACGCGGTGATGCGGCTGTCGCAGGACATCCTTTCGCGCCACGCCATCCCGCCGGAGCGCGTGCTCGGGCATTCCGATGTGGCGCCCGCGCGCAAACAGGACCCGGGCGAATTGTTCCCATGGGCGCGGTTGGCGAAAGAAGGTATCGGCCTGTGGCCCGACACCTCTGCTGCGAAGGGCAGAGGATCGTTCGAACAAAACCTCCGCGCCTTTGGCTATGGCATCCGTCCCGACGCCGACGTGTCGCTGGAAGACGTCATCACCGCTTTCCAGCGGCACTTCCGCCGGAACGCCATCAACGGCATCGCCGACGATGAATGCGAAACCATCGCCCGCGCCCTCGTGGCCGAACTTGATCATCCGTAAGCGGAGCATATGATGCACCGATATCCGATCGTAGCCGCCGCCGCACTCAGCGCGCTGGCCGGTCTCGCGTCCGCAAGTGAACCCGCGTCGACCGGCAGTTCGTCCGACCTCCCGGCCTATCAAGTGCTCGCCTGTCCGGGCGGCGCCTGCGCCCGCTCCACGCATGCGATACCAATCTCGAAGCCCAAGCCGGACTTCTCGCCGCGAGGTTTGCCGAACGAGGAACACGTCGAGGCCGTGGTCGACATCCAATACACGATCGGAACCGATGGGAATGCGCACGATGTTGTCTGCCGGCGGTTGATGGGTCCCGATGAGCTTGACCGGCGCGCAATCGAAGCCGTGCAGCAGTGGAAGTTCACGCCCGGCACGGTTGAGGGAAAGCCGGTCGAACAAATCGAAACGGTGCGGTTCGTTTTCATGCAGTACGATTCGCCCCGCTACAATGCTGGTGCGTCGCCCGCCATCATCCGCGCGCACAACGACGCCAAGGCATTCATTCGCGCAGGAAAGTTGGCCGACGCAAAGACGCTCCTGGAAGAAAAACTGCACCTGAATTCGCTCAGCCTCTATGAACGCACGATGCTGGCGCTTCTGCTCGCGGACGTTCTGCGAAATCAGGGCGACTTTGCCGGCGCACTGCGCCAGAGCCGGCTCAGCCTCCTCGATGAAGGGAAATTCCTCGACGCCAAGGCTGTCGACCCGGCACTTCTTCTTGCGTTCGAACTCGAAGTGCGCGCCGGCGAATATGCCCGCGCGCTCGCAATCGCGGACATGCTGAAGGCGCGTGGACAGCTCAAGGCCGACGACCCGGTCTCCAGGGCGGTTGCTGATATCAACTCTGCCATCGCCGGACCTACCGCGATTCCGGTCATCGGCCGCGTGCCGCTGGAGACCGAGCCCGACCGCGTGTGGACCCACGCGCTGGTCCGCCGCGCGTTCCAGTTCGACCGGATCAACGGGCATCTCGAGCGCTTTCAGCTGTCGTGCGATCAGGAAGCCATCTCGTCTCAGATAAGCGAGACCGCCGCGTGGCACGTTCCGCAGCGGTGGAGCGATTGCTTCGTCACCGTTTATGGCACGCCGGGCACGACGTTCCGCCTGCTGGAAGTCCCCAGCGGATGAGCGCGCGATGAAAATCATCGGGCTCATCGGCGGATTGTCGTGGGAATCGACCGCCGAATACTATCGCATCATCAATCGCGAGGTTCAGCGCAGGCTGGGCGGCGTGCATTCGGCGAAGATCGTCATGTATTCGTTCGACTTCGCCGAGATCGCCGTGCTGCAGGCTGCGAGCCAATGGGACGACGCGCGCGACATGATGATCGCCGCGGCGAAACGGCTGAAAGCGGCGGACGCCGACTTCCTCGTCATCTGTGCCAACACCATGCACAAGATGGCTGACGCGGTGGAATGGCAGTCAGAGTTGCCGGTGCTGCATGTCGCCGACGCCACCGCGAAGGCGATCATCGCCGCCGGCATGACGCGCGTGGGCTTGCTCGGCACCGCGTACACGATGGAGGGCGATTTCTACGGCAAGCATCTGCGCGAGAAGCACGGCATCACCGTCGATATTCCGGATACGGACGATCGCGCCGTGGTTCACCGCGTGATTTACGACGAACTGGTGCGCGGCGAACTGAACCCCGCCTCGCGCGCAGCGTACCGCGAGATCATCGCAAGGCTGGTCGCAGGTGGCGCCGAAGGGATCGTGCTCGGCTGCACGGAAATCCCGCTCCTCATCAAGGCCGAAGACGCCACCGTGCCCCTGTTCGACACGACCGAATTGCACGCGCTCGCCGCGGTCGACGAGGCGCTGCCCTAGAGCGGGCCCGGGCGGCAGATCGCCACGCGCTCGCGCGGATGCGCCAGCGATAAGATCACATCGTCGTCCTCGGGCGGCGAGCGCCAGTGCAGCGTGCCGCGCAACTGATCGCCGGCGATTGACCCCGCGAAACTCATGTCGTAATCGCCGCTCCTGATCGCGAACGACACCGCGCCGGTGCGCGCGTTGACATTGGCGCGCGCGGCGGAAGGTGAATCGAACGGCCCGGCGGTCGCGTGCTGGAACACCGCGATGTCGCCATCGAAGCCGTGAATCAGCACGATGCGCGTGCCTTGCAGGGCGCCGTTGTCGCCACTGCACACGTCGGAATACACGCGCGTCGTGACGGGCGACAAGGCGATGCCGCTTGCCGCCGCGGCCAACAACACAGCCGCCAACACACTCGAAACCATGAAACCATCCTCGCGCTGCCCAGACGTGCGAACTGTTGAACGGCCAACATGGCGGTACTATGTTCGCACCGCGTCAGATGGCCGGATGGCTGCTGGTCCGAAAGGACTGGAGGAAAGTCCGGGCTCCACGGAAACACGGTGACGGATAACATCCGCCGGGGGTAACCCCAGGGACAGCGCCACAGAAATGACACCGCCTAAGACCCTAAAGGTCCGGCAAGGTTGAAAGGGTGCGGTAAGAGCGCACCGCGGTCCCGGCGACGGGAGTGGCACGGCAAGCCCCACCGGGAGCAAGATCAAATAGGGACGGCACGTAATCCGTTTCCGGATAGCCGTTCGGGTAGGTCGCGTGAGGCGTGAGGCGACTCACGTCCCAGAGGAATGGCCATCCCCCGCCTGTATCCTCGCGGATACTGGCGGGGACAGAACCCGGCTTACAGGCCATCTGACGCACTTTAGACCCGAACAAAAAAACCGTCATGGCCGGCCTTGAGCCGGCCACCCATCGCGCGCGCGTCCGCGCGCGCATTTGACTCTTTCCTTCCATCCGCAAAGATCGTGTGATGTCGAGAAAGGGCTACTTCTATATTCTCGCTAGCAAGAAATACGGCACGCTCTATTGCGGCGTGACGAACGATATCGATCGCCGCACCTGGGAACACAAACACGGAACGGCATCGGCCTTCACGAAAAAGTACGGTGTTACCAAGCTGGTCTATGTCGAAGAATACGATCTCGTGGGCGATGCCATTCAGCGCGAGACCAGCGTGAAGCGATGGAAGCGCGATTGGAAAATCGCGCTTATCGAAGGCCGTAATCCCGAGTGGAATGATTTGCTTGCTGTGATGGATGCAGGCTGATCGGTTCATTTCGGCGCGCGGACGCGCGCCGGATGGGTGGCCGGGTCAAGCCCGGCCATGACGATTGAGAGTTACAGGCCATCTGACGCACTCTCGTTTCGCCCAGGGCTGGCGGTGAACCACCGGTCGCCGGCCGCATACACGACAGCCATGCAGGTGATCGCAACCAGGTAACCGCCGGCGACGTCGGTTGGATAATGGACACCGAGATAGATGCGCGAAAGGCCGATCGCACCGATGAGCAAGGACATTCCGGTGACCAACGCGACTCGCGCCGGCCGCGAGGGTATGTATGGCATCAGCAACACTGCCAGCGTGCCGTAGAACGCACAGGCGAACGCGCTATGTCCGCTCGGAAAGCTGAAGGTGGAGAGCACGTCCCCATAATATGCGTCCGGACGCACACGCTCGAAAACGAGTTTCAACAGCGAATTGGTGAGCATGGTCGCCGCCAGCACGCCGATGAGCAGCGCGGCATCGGTGCGCCGGCGCAGCAACAACAACGTCACCGATGCCACCGCGCACAGCGTGACCAGGACAAGCGTCGACCCAAACATCGTGACGTGTCGTGCGGCAGCAGTGACCGCCGGGCTGGCGATGCCATGGATGGCGTTGCGCATGGCATTGTCGATGTCGTCTGCCGCGCCGGCGGCGACACAAACGGCGAGAACGGCAAACAACGCCACCGCGCCGAACAGGACGATCCGCGGTGCGGTGCTTTGTGAATCGAGGCTATGTGGCAGCAACCGCGCGTCCGGCTTGTTCAGGCCGCCCTGACGACGGCAGCGAATACGTTGACGAGCCCGCCACCGAGAAGCCGTTCGCCGCCTCATCCCAGGTCAGGCGGTCGATGTGTACGGTGGGGCGTTCGATTTTCAAAATGTTGAATGAGTTCGCCTCGCCGCGCATGCGCGTGGACGTTGCGGTGCCCGCGTGGACGAGCAGGGCGGAGTGCTCACTATCGGTGTAATGCTTCACACTGTCGACCGTGTGTGAGGTATGCAAATGGCCCGACAGAATGAGGTCCACCTTGCAGCGCGCGAAACCGGCGATGGCCATCTGCGCCCGGCCGACCACCGTGTCGGCGATGTTTTCGGGCAGCGCGAAGGGATGGTGCGTCACGACGATGCGCACCGTCGTTTCATCGAGCGCTTCCAGCCGCGAGCAGGCGTGCACCACCTGCTCGGCATTGACGCGGCCGTTCTTGAAGGTCGCCGACCGCGCGGTGTTGATCCCGAGGACGGCGATCTCGGCGTCGCGGTAAAACGGCGTCAAATCGTCCCCGAAATATTTGCGGTAATTTTCCAGCGGCTGCAGCCAGCGTTTGACGACGTTGTAGAGCGGCACATCGTGATTGCCGGGAACGACGATCTGGGGCTTCGGCAGCGAATCCAGAAAGGCGCGCGCTTCGGCAAACTGGTGGGATTTCGCGCGCTGAGTCAGATCGCCGGACACCACGACGACATCGGGACGCGCGCCGGCGATCGTGTCCCGCAGTCTCGGCAAGACCGACGGGTCGGTACGCCCGAAGTGCAGATCGGAAATATGGACCACGGTCCGCATCAGGGGCCCGGCGCATCCTTTGCCGCGGGAACCATAACGCGCAAAGCGCCCGGAATGCTCCGGTAATGCAACGGTGGCGTCAGGTTGACGACTTCGCCGTCGTTGGCGACGCGGATGCGGCTGTGCCGGCTGCGGATCCAGAATTCGTTAGCACCCACGACCTTCAGTTCGGCGGGCCGGCGATTGCCCAGAAGCGCGCGCAAAGCCAGAAAGATCAACGTCCACCGCCCGGCACGCGGCGCGTAATAGGCCCACAGTTTTCCCTCGTTCAACGCCGGCCGCTCGCCGGCGTGCGGCGCCGACAGTTCATATGCATTGTTGCCGATGAACAGGAACGGTGTGGCGGCAACCTGTTCCGCGCCATCGTCGGCTGCCATGCGCAACGACAGTGGCGAGACGTGCCGGAACGCGTAGAGCATCGCGCGCGCGAACGACGGCCATTTGCGATAGCCGCGTTTCTGCAAGGCGTCGCGCAACTGGACCACGCCGGGATACAGCCCCAGACTCGAATTGTTGATGAAGATCTGGCGGTTGACCTCTCCGACATCGACGCGCGTTTCGGTTCCCGCAAACAGCGTCGCCACGGCGGCGGGAAGATCGAGCGGAATTTTCAAATCTTTGGCAAAATGATTGAGCGTGCCCAGCGGCAGCACGCCCATGACCGAGCCGGTGCCCTGAACCATGCATGCGACGGCGCTGACCGTGCCGTCGCCGCCCGCGGCAATGATAAGGGGCGTCTTGCGTTCCACCGCGGCGCGCGCCTCATTGGCGATGGTCGACCCGCGTGCCAGCACGACGCGCACGTTCTTTCCGTGCTCTCGGAACAGCGTTTCCAGCGTGCGGCGTTCGCGGGCCGCGCGGTTCGACCCCGCGCCCGCGTTCAATAGGCAAACGGCGTCTTCGGCGGATTCCGTCTTTGTCCGGAACATCGATCCCCGCATGCGCATCACGGCCACGTTAGCGCGCCGGTCAGCCGAAGGGTTCCGCCCGCACTTCTAAATAAAATCCCCCGTGTCCAGACTGCCCAGATTGTCCGCATCGGTCAGGTCGAACACGAAGTCCTTGTCGCCTGTCTGGAATCCGGCAACGCCGTTGGCGTCGACCACCAGGATCGTGTGCCCCGCCAGATTGCCCGTCGTCGCCGTGAACAACGCCGCATGGTGCGCCGCCAGTTGTGCCGGGCCGACCGCCCCCTTCACGTCGCTGGAAAAATGATCCGAGCGCAACTGGCCGCTGGCGACGGTCGCGTCGATGCCCGTGACCGCGACGTTGAAATCGAATTTGTCCTTCTTCGCATCGAAGCCGAGAATGGTGTCGTGCGCGACGCCGCCCGAATCCGACACGGCGAGCGCGCGATAGATATCGCGTCCGGCGCCGCCGTCGAGCGTGTCCGATCCGGCGCCGCCGTTGATGTTGGTGCGGCCCGCGCCGCCGGTGATGAAGTCGTCGCCGCCCTGGCCGATGATCGAGCCGTTGACGAGCGTGCCAAACTCGCCGTTATAAAAATCGCTGCCGGCCCCGAACAGAATGCTGCCGTTGATGTGCCCGTTGTTGTTCACGCTCAGGCCGTTGTCACCGCCTGTGATCACGGGGCCAAGGTTGGCCGCGCCCGCGATCGTGCCCGAATTGTCGATCAGGTCGACTCCGCCGGTCGTGCCGAGAAAGGCGATCGCGGCATCGCCGGTAGAGGCGATGGTGCCCGTATTGGTAATGCTGTTACTGCCGCTGTCGAGGATGATCGCGTTGTGAGACCCAGATGAGATCGCGCCGCTGTTCCAGATCGTATTTCCGCCGCCGAGCTGGACGATTATGGCGGTGTTGACGGCCGCGATGGTGCCCGTGTTCACAATCTGATTTTGCCCGGCGGAGGTGGCCTGGACATAAATGCCGGTTTGACCGGTCATGCTGCCGGCATTCGAAATGAAATTGTTGCCGTCGTTTGCACTGAAAGCGGCCCCGTTGCCGTTGCCACCGGACATCCCTCCACCCGTTGCGATGGTGACGAGATTGCCGCCGCCCGAGCTGAAGAAGGCGCCGTTTCCCACGCTCATGATCGTGCCGTAGACGGTCATCGAGCAAGCGCCGCTGGCGCTCACGCCGACGTGCGAGTCCGAACTTCCGATGGTCACGCCCGCCTTGACGAAAAGGCTGTCCCCCGCGACGAGCGATTCCGCCGTCGCTGCCGCAACCTTGTCGACGCCTTCGTAGTAGTAGGTCATGGGACTCCCCCGTTGGATCCAAAGTCTGACGGCCAGCTAACACCTGATTGCTCAACGGTACGAGGCAGGCCCTCACAGCCGCGCTCTCGAGAGGCCATCGCGGGCAGCCAAATCACCCTTATTTTCCTATACCTAGCCAATTGAAACAATTCGTGATCAGGAATATCTTGTAATTCCTATTTATGTTCCCTAAATGTACAGCGCCTCGGCTCGTCGAGGTGTCGCCGGCTTGCCCGGCAGAAAGGAGAGGGCAATGCGCACGGCCGCCGCACTGGTGAAACGGCGGGAACAGGAGAACGACGCGGCGAGACAGGACCTTGCGTGGCACCCGCGCGCAGTTTCGGCTTACGGCCTGAGCACATTGGTCCGGGGATTATGGAATCCAGCGAAGGCGCGGGACGGCCAGGTGCGGGTTCGACCGCAACCCGCAGGTCGGAGCGCGGGCTTCGGATTCCGGATGCCAATGTCCGTGTGCGGAGGGGACGCTCTCGCGCGCCGGCGATGTTGCGCATCTGGAGCGCAGGCGATCCGTCGGCGTGCGCACGAAAGAGTCCGTGCACGGATGGCCGGACCGTGCGGCGTAAACCAATTGTTTACAGTGTTTACTCTATGGTTGCGGCGTTGAGGGTTTGTTCTACGCAAATTGTGTCGCAAAATTGCTGAACAACCAGATGTAGTGGGTCGCCCTGTCTCAATAAGGTTGGCCAAGTCCCTCATCCCATTGGTTTTTTCGGTTGACCGGCCAGCTTGGCCCATGCTATCCCATGATCGCCCATATGGTGCTTTGGGGGGCCGCTTCCGGCCAGTAGAGGCACCACCGCAACCGGCAGGTGGCGGTACCGGGCGGGGAACGAGTGCCGGCCGTGGAAAGCTTCACTTCCACCATTGTGAACAAGCTTGACGCCAAAGGCCGCGTCAGCATCCCCGCGCCCTACCGGCAGATCCTGATTGCTCAGGGTACGGACGGTGTTCATTGCACGGCCTCGCTCGAGGACGTGGCCGTCGATTGCTTCGGCAAGACGATGGTCTCCGAGCAGGAGGCGCTGTACGGCGCGCGCGATGCGTTGCTCGACCGCGACTATGACGCGTTGGCGCAGATGCTCCACGGCGAAGCCCACGTGCTCGCCTGGGACGAAGAAGGCCGCGTGCGGCTGCCCGACACGCTGATCCAGTTTGCCAAGATCGAAGAACGCGTGCTGTTCGTCGGTCTCGGCCGCAAGTTCCAGATGTGGGATCCCGACCGCTTCGAACCGGTGCGCCGCGCGAGGATCGAACGCGCGCGCCAGCTCCGCATCGGAGGCGCGCGGTGACCCACAAACCGGTCATGCTCGACGAAGTCATGGACGTGCTCGCCCCCCACGACGGCGCAATGTATGTCGACGCCACCTTCGGCGGCGGCGGCTATGCGCGCGCGTTGTTGGAACGCGCCGATTGCCGCGTCATCGGCATCGACCGCGATCCCGACGCCATCGCGCGCGGCGCGATCATGGCGGCGCAGTTCACCGGGCGGCTTTCGCTGGTGCAGGGAAATTTCGGCGATCTGGATTCTTTGGTCGACGAACCGGCGGATGGGATTGCCTTCGATCTCGGCGTGTCATCGTTCCAGTTTGACGAGGCCGAGCGTGGCTTCTCGTTCCGTGCCGATGGACCGTTGGACATGCGGATGGCGCGGGCAGGGCAAAGCGCCGCTGACATTGTCAACACGCTGGCCGAAGCCGAACTCGCCGACATCATCTGGCGTTACGGGGAAGAACGCCGCTCGCGCGCGATCGCGCGCGCCATCGTCGCCGCGCGGCCGCTGACCACGACGCTGGCGCTCGCCGAACTGATCGAGCGCGTCGCCGGCCCCGCCGCGAAGCGTGAGAAAATCCATCCGGCCACGCGCACCTTCCAGGCGCTGCGCATCTATGTGAACGACGAGCTGCGCGAAATCGAGCGCGGCCTCGCCGCTGCCGAGCGCACGCTGAAGCCGGAAGGGCGGCTCGCGGTCGTCTCGTTCCACTCGCTCGAAGACCGCATCGTCAAGCAATTCCTCGCGCTTCGTTCGGGGCGTGCCGGCAAGGGTTCGCGCCACGCACCGGCCACGACCGCATCGCGCGCGCCAACGTTCGCACTGATCGGTCCGCAGCCGAAGACGCCGTCGGACGCGGAGGTCGAAACCAATCCCCGCGCGCGCTCGGCAAAGCTGCGCGCCGCGAAACGCACTCACGAACCTGCTTGGATCATCGAAGGACACGCCTGATGCGCACGTTCAACTTTGCCCTCGTGCTGATCACTGCGCTCATCTGCCTCGGCACCTATCGTGTCGCCGAGGAAGCGCGCGTCGCCCGCGCCGAACTCCGGCTGACGGAGCGCCGGATCAAACACGAGCATCAGGCGTTGCTTGTGCTGGACGCCGAATGGGCGGCGTTGACGCAGCCGCAACGGATCGCCGCGCTGGCGCAGCGCCACCTTGATCTCAACGATCAGCCGACGATGCAGTTGTCGTCGCTGACGCTGTTGCCGCGCCGCGGCGAAGGCCCGCCCACGGAAGCGCCAATCCGCAGCGCACGCGCGATCGTACCGCTGCCGGCGGCGCCGATGCCGGCGCCGTTGCAACAGGCTAACCGCGATCCGAATATCCGGCACGTGGCCATGCGCACGGGAGCATGAGCGCCAGCGCCGTCCACCGCCTGGTAAGAAGCCGCATCCACGTTGCCGCGGCGCTCATCTCCTGCGGCTTCGCCGTCATCGGCATGCGCCTGATCGACGTGATGGTGATCGAGGCGACCGGTCCGGTGGTGCATCACGCCGCCGTCGCATCGCACCACGTGCGCGCCGACCTGATCGACCGCAACGGCGTGCTGCTGGCGCGCGATCTGCCGATCGCCGACGTCTACGCAAAGCCCGCCGTGTTGTACGATCGCGATGAGGCGGCGCATCAATTGGCCGGCGTGCTCGGCACCAGCGAAGCGCGCCTGAAGGCGGCGTTCCACACGGCCGAAGGCTACGTCGCGGTGAAGCGCGGCATCACGCCGGATGAGCGCGAAGCGGTGATGCGGCTCGGTTTGCCCGGCATCGAATTCCAGGATGGCTGGCGGCGCTTTTATCCGGAGGGCGATGCCGTCTCGCACACCGTCGGCAAAGTCGACATCGACGGCAAGGGTGTGTCGGGGCTTGAACTCGGATTGAACGATGCAATCCGGGCTAGCCAGACTCCGGTGCAGCTCGCGCTCGACATGCGGGTTCAATATGTGCTCGCGAGCCAAGTGGCGCAGACCGCGACGATGTTCACCACCAAGGCTGCCGGCGGCATTGTGATGGATGTGCGCACCGGCGAAATCCTGGCGTCGGTCTCGCTGGCGCAATCGGACGCCTCCGATCCGAAATCCGAACGCGACCGCATGACCCAGGACGTCTATGAGCTGGGCTCGATCTTCAAGACGTTCAGTTTCGCGCAGGCGATCGAAGATCACGAAATCCGTCTCGATGAGACCTTCAATGTCGGCGCGCCGTATCGCATCGGCGGCTTCGCCATCAGCGACTCCCACCATCTCGGCCCGGTCCTGACCGCGGCGATGGTGTACGCGGAGAGTTCGAACATCGGCACGGCGCAGATGGCGGCGCGCTTCACGCCGGAACGGCAGAAGGCGTTCCTGACGCAACTCGGGTTGCTGACGCCGGTGCGCGCCGAATTGTCGAAGGCAGCATTCCCGCTCTACCCGTCATGGTGGCATGGCACCGAGACGGCGACCATCTCGTTCGGCCACGGCGTGTCGGTGAGCCCGCTCAGTTTTGTCGCCGCGGCGGCGTCGGTGGTTAACGGCGGGACGCGCGTGGTGCCAACCTATCTGCGCCATCCCGAGATCCAGCATGGGGAACGCGTGATGGCGGAGGAGACCAGCGCCACCATGCGCCGGCTGATGCGGCTGGTGGTGACCGACGGCACCGGGCGCAAGGCCGACGTGCCGGGCTACTTGGTCGGCGGGAAAACCGGCACGGCCGAAAAGTCGAACGGCCACGGCTATGCCGAGCACGCGCTGATTTCGTCGTTTTGCGGCGTCTTTCCTATAGACGCACCGCGCTACCTCGTGTTCGTGATGTTCGACGAACCGCATGGGACAAAGGACACGGGAGGATACGCCACGGCCGGTTATGTGGCGGCGCCCACCGCGGGGGCGGTCATCGCGCGCATCGCGCCATTGTTGGGCGTCGAGAGGCGTGAAGCGATCGTCGCCACGGCCGGGCCCTGAGGACATCGTAATGCAGACATAATCGCGTCGTTGGATTGGAGCGGGTTGGGTTTGGTGAGTGACAGCATGTCGATCGATGTCAAAGCGCTTCGCGGCCTCGCCGCGGACAGCCGCGACGTGCGCGCGGGATTCCTGTTCGCTGCCCTGCCCGGAACGAAGACCAACGGCGCCGAATACATCGCCGACGCGGTCGCGCGCGGCGCGACAGTTGTGCTCGGAGGATACGACGCCGAGAAAGCGGCGAGGGCGGCGCACGTTGCCTTCATTCCCGATCGCAATCCACGTTCGCGGCTGGCGCAAATCGCCGCCGAATATTTCGGGGCCCAGCCCAAGACCATCGTCGCGGTCACCGGCACCAACGGAAAGACATCGGTCGTCGAGTTCGTGCGGCAGATCTGGGCGTATCAGAATTTTCATGCCGCGAGCATGGGCACCATCGGCATCGTATCATCGTCGGGCCGCGTACCGCTGGCGCACACCTCGCCCGATCCGATCACGTTGCATCGGGAGCTTTCGCGCCTGAAACAGGAGGGCGTCGACCATCTGGCGCTGGAGGCATCCAGTCACGGATTGGACCAGCACCGGTTGGACGGCGTGCGCATCGCAGCCGCTGCCTTCACCAACATCACGCGCGATCATCTGGATTATCATCCGGATTTTTCGCACTACCTGGCGGCGAAGGCGCGGCTGTTCGATCTGGTGCGCGGGCCGTGCGTGGTCAATGTCGATGCGCAATGCTCGGGCGATTTCGTCAGTGCGGCGCAAGGTGCACGGCATCGCGTGTTCACGGTCGGATTCAACGGCGACGATCTGCGGTTGCTGGAACAGGTGCCGGACGCGGCCGGCCAGCGCGTGCGCGTCGAACACGACAAGCGCGAGTACGTCATCAACCTTCCGCTGGTTGGGCCGTTTCAGGCATCGAACGCGCTGGTCGCGGCCGGACTGGTCATCGCGACTGGCAGCGATATCGACGACGTCATCCCCGCGCTCGAAGCGATCAAGGGCGCACCCGGACGTCTGGAACTGGTGGCGCGCGCCAAGAATGGCGCACCGATCTATGTCGATTACGCGCACACGCCCGACGCCGTGACAACGGTGCTGCAATCGCTCCGCCCGCACGTCGAAGGCCGTATCCACATTCTGTTCGGCTGCGGCGGCGATCGCGATCGCGGCAAGCGGCCGCTGATGGGCATGGCGGCACACGCGCACGCCGACTGCGTTATCGTCACCGACGACAATCCGCGTTCGGAAGACGCCACCGCGATCCGCAGAGAAATTCTTCCCGGCTGCCATAACGCCATCGAGATCGGCGACCGCGCCACCGCGATCCGCGCCGCCGTTGCCGAATTGCGGGAAGGCGACGCGCTGGTCATCGCCGGCAAGGGTCACGAGGAAGGTCAGATCGTCGGTGCCGAGGTGCGGCCGTTCTCGGATCGCGCCGAAGCCGTTGCTGCCGCTATCGCAGTCGGTGGAGGCGCCGCATGAGTCTGTGGACCGCACGCGAAGCCACCGCCGCCACGCAGGCCGAAACGCACGGGACGTGGGAAGCGACCGGCATCTCCATCGACACGCGTTCGCTGGAGAAGGGCGACCTGTTCGTCGCGTTGAAAGGCGATGCGCGGGACGGCCATGAATTCGTCGCTGCCGCGCTGGGCAAATGCGCGGCGGCCGCGCTGGTCAGCCGCCGGCCCGACGGCGTCGCCGCCGACGCGCCACTCCTTATAGTACGCGACACGCAGGACGGGCTGGAGGGTTTGGGCCGCGCCTCGCGCGCCCGCACGAATGCCAGGATCGTCGCGATCACCGGCAGCGCCGGCAAGACCACGACCAAGGAACTGATGCGCGTGGCGCTCGCCAGCTCGGGCGCGGTGCACGCCTCGGCCGCGTCCTATAACAACCATTGGGGCGTGCCGCTCAGTTTGGCGCGCATGCCGCGCGACGCGGCGTTCGGTGTGTTCGAACTCGGCATGAACCACGAAGGCGAAATCCGCGCGCTGGTGAACCAGGTGCGGCCGGAGGTGGCGCTGATCACCACCATCGCGCCGGCGCATCTCGAACATTTCGGCACGATCGAGAAGATCGCCGACGCGAAGGCGGAGATCTTCGAAGGTATCGAACGTGGCGGCGCCGCCATCATTCCCGCAGACAATCCGACGTCGGCGCGCCTGCTCTCGCATGCGCGCGAGGCGCATGTGGAACGTATCCTCACCTTCGGTATGCAAATGGGTGCGGATGCGCGCCTCGTCACCACCGAAGCGCACGGCGAAGGTCAGCACGTTACCGCCGAACTGCATGGCAAGCCGGTGCGGTTCCGTATCGGTGCGGCAGGCAACCACATCGCCATGAATGTGTTGGCGGCATTGCTCGCCGCGACCGAACTCGGCGTCGGCGCCATGGCCGCGGCGCATGGCCTCGGTGATTTCGCGCCGCTCAAGGGCCGTGGCGCACGCTTCACCGCCGGCGGCATCGACGTGATCGACGAGAGCTACAACGCCAATCCGGCATCGATGGCGGCAGCGCTGGGATTGCTCGGCGCAGCGCAGCCGGCGGCGCGCGGCCGCCGCATCGCCGTACTCGGCGACATGCTGGAACTGGGGCCGCAGGCGCCGGCGCTGCATCGCGCCATCGCTAAGGATATCGAATCCGCCGGGGCGGACCTCGTGTTCCTGTGCGGGTCCAACATGCAGGCATTGTGGGATGTGCTGCCGCACTCCCGCCGCGGCGCGTACGCCACCGTATCAACGTCGCTGGCCGAACCGCTGCGGGGCGCGTTACGCGAAGGCGACGTGGTTCTGGTGAAGGGTTCGAACGGCAGCAAAATGAATGTGATTGTCGAGATGCTGCGTGCGCGCGGCTCGAAGGCGGCATAGGGGCGGGCTATGTTCCACTATTTCCTCGTCCCCTTCGCCGACCAGTATTACGGCCTGAACCTGTTCCGCTATTTGACGTTCCGCGCCGGCTGCGCCGTGATCACCGCGCTGATCATCAGCTTCGTCATCGGGCCGCCGCTGATCCGCTGGCTGAAAATGAAGCAGGGCAAGGGCCAGCCCATCCGTTCGGACGGTCCGCAGCGCCACATCATCGAGAAGGCCGGCACGCCGACCATGGGCGGGCTGATGATCCTGATTTCGGTGACCATCTCGACGCTGCTGTGGGGCGACCTCAGCAATTCCTATGTGTGGACAGTGCTGCTGGTCACGCTGGCGTTCGGCGTGCTCGGCTTCATCGACGACTACCAGAAGGTGACAAAGCGCACCTCGGCTGGCGTCAGCGGCAAGTTCAAGTTGCTGTTTCAGTTCCTCGTGGCTGCTGCCGCGGTGATTGTGATCGCACAAATCCAGGAGCCGCCGCTGAAGGACGCAGTCGCGGTGCCGTTCTTCAAAGACTTCCTCAAGGACATCGGCTGGTTTTATATCCCGTTCGGCGCCATCGTGATTGTCGGCGCATCGAACGCGGTGAACCTGACCGACGGGCTCGATGGTCTCGCCATCGTGCCGGTGATGATTGCGGCGGCGACGTTCATTCTGATCGCGTATCTCGTCGGCAACGTGAAGTTCGCGGATTATCTCACGCTGCACTATGTGGCGGGCACCGGCGAGTTGATCGTGGTGCTTGGTTCGCTGGTTGGCGCGAGCCTCGGCTTCCTTTGGTACAACGCGCCGCCCGCCGCGGTGTTCATGGGCGACACGGGATCGTTGTCGCTGGGCGGACTACTTGGCGCAACCGCCGTCGCGATCAAGCACGAGATCGTGCTCGCCATCGTCGGCGGGCTGTTCGTGCTCGAAGCCGTCTCCGTGATGATCCAGGTGGCATCGTTCAAGATGACCGGCAAGCGCGTGTTCAAGATGGCGCCGATCCACCACCATTACGAACAGCTGGGGTGGAAGGAATCGACCATCGTCATCCGCTTCTGGATCATTGCCGTTGTGCTGGCGCTGATCGGCCTCGCCACCCTTAAGCTGCGGTGACGCCATGATCGCCGCCACCGGATTCGCCAATCGCACCGTCGCAGTCTTCGGACTCGCGCGCACGGGCATCTCGGCGATCCGCGCACTGGCAGCGGGCGGCGCCCGCATGGTCGCCTGGGACGACGACGACGCATCGCGAAAGGCGGCCGAACAGACGGGCGCCGACCTCCGGCCACCGGATCAATGGCCGTGGGACAAGATCGCTGCCCTGATCCTGTCGCCCGGCGTGCCGTTGACGCATCCCGCGCCGCACCCGATCGTGTCGCGCGCCCGCGCCGCCGGCGCCGAAGTGATCGGCGACATGGAAGTGTTCGCCCGCGCCATTCGGCCGAACCCGGCTGCGCCCGGCAAGGCGCCGGTGATCGCCATCACCGGCACCAACGGCAAGTCGACGACGACCGCGCTGATCGGCCACGTGCTCAACGCGTGCGGCTATCAGGCGGAAGTCGGCGGCAACATCGGCAAGGCCGCGCTCGAACTCGCGCCGCCCGGCATGAAGACCGTCTATGTGCTGGAAGTGTCGTCGTATCAGGCGGAGCTTTCGCCGGGCCTCGTGCCCGACGTCGCGGTCCTGACGAATTTGTCGCCCGACCATCTCGACCGCCATGGCACCATGGACAATTACGCCGCGGTGAAGGCGGGCCTGCTCGCGCGTACATATAAGGATGGACGCGTCGTCGCCGGTGTCGACGATCCGCATTCCGCCGCAATCTACACACGGCTCGCGGGGCGCGACGGCGCCAATGCGGTGGCCGTCTCGGTCGGCAAGGTGCTGGGTCGCGGCGTGTTCGTGCTGGACGGCCGGCTGTACGACGCGTGGGAGCAGCCGGCGACACTCGTGGGCGACCTCGGCGCGGCAACGCATTTGCCCGGCGCGCACAATTGGCAGAACGCAGCGCTGGCCTATGCGGCGGTGCGTAAGCTGGTCAACGATCCGCGCAAGATCATCGACGCCATCGCGCGCTTCCCCGGCCTCGCGCACCGCATCGAAGAGGTGGCGCGCATGGGCAATCTGCGCTTCATCAACGATAGCAAAGCCACGAACGCCGATGCCGCGGCGCGCGCGCTGGCGTGCTTCGCCGATATCTACTGGATCGCGGGCGGCAAGCCGAAGTCGGACGGCATCGCGTCGCTGGCGCCGTACTTCCCGCGCATCCGTCGCGCGTATCTGATCGGCGAGGCGGCGGATGCATTCGGCCGCACGCTGGATGCGGCGAATGTCGATGCCATCCAGTGCGGCACGCTCGATCGCGCATTGGCGCTTGCGTTCGACAACGCGCGCCTCTCCATTGCCGACAATCCAGTGGTGCTGCTGTCGCCGGCGTGCGCGTCGTTCGACCAGTTCAAGGATTTCGAGGCGCGCGGCGATGCGTTCCGCTCAATCGTGCATTCGCTGCTCGCGGAGGATGTGCGCCAGGAGGCGTTGGTATGAGTATGAGTTTGTCGCGCGCCGACAGTGGCGCCCTGTCGCGCTGGTGGTGGACGGTCGACCGCGTCTCGTTCGGCGGCATTATCGCGTTGATTTCGGTGGGATTGCTGCTGGCCGTGGCGGCGAGTCCGGCGGCCACCGGCGGCGCGCTTTCCACCGGCAATTTCACCTACGCCGTCAAGCAGCTGATCTTCGCGACCACCGCGATCGCCATTCTCATCGGCGCGGCGCTGCTCGATCCCAAGCAGATGCGCAACGTCGCCGCCGCCGTGTTCGGGCTGGCGCTCATCGGCGCTGCAATTGCCTTGCTGAATGGCGCCGACGTGAACGGCGCACACCGTTGGCTCAATTTCGGCGATTTCAAATTGCAGCCGTCGGAATTCCTGAAGCCGGCCTTCGCCATCCTCGCCGCGACGTTTCTGGCCGACAAATTGAAGCGCGGTTTCCCCGGCGAACTGGTGACGCTGGTCGTGCTGGCGCCGGCACTCGTCGTCCTGCTGCTTCAGCCCGACGTCGGGCAGACCGCGCTCCTTACCATCCTGTGCATCGCCATGCTGTTCTTCGCCGGCCTTGCCTATTACTGGATCGCAGCGCTCGGCGGCGCGGCGGCAGCGCTGGCGGTGTTCGCGTATCTCCTGCATCCGCACGTGCGCGAGCGCATCGCCGCGTTCCTCAATCATGACGGCCCCGGGTATCAGGCCGGACTCGCGCTGAAGGCGTTTCAGACCGGCGGCATTACCGGTGTCGGGCCCGGCGCGGGCACCATCAAGTATCAGCTACCGGAGGCAAACACCGACTTCATCTATGCCGTCGCCGGCGAAGAGTTCGGGCTATGGCTGTGCGCCGCCATCGCCGCGTTCTTCGCGCTGGTCACCGTGCGGCTGTTGCTGCGCGCATCGAAAGCGCGCGATCAGTTCTCGCAGTTGGCCGGCGCCGGCCTTGCGCTCGTCATCGGTGTGCAGGCCTTCATCAACATGGGCGTGGCGCTGTCGATCCTGCCTGCCAAAGGCATGACGCTGCCGTTTGTCTCGTATGGCGGATCGTCGCTGTTCGCCGTGGCGTTGACGCTGGGCCTCGCGCTCGGCGCCACGCGCAACCGTCCGCAAGTGCGCGGAGGCAGCGCGGCATGACGACGTATCTCCTCGCGGCGGGCGGTACCGGCGGGCATCTGTTCCCCGCCGAGGCGCTGGCTGCCGTGCTGGTGAAACGCGGTGCGCGCGTGGCACTCGCCACCGACAAGCGTGCCACCAAATACAGCGACTCGATTTCCGATGTGCACGTCATCCCCAGTGACACCGTGCGCGGGCGCAATCCGCTGAGGCTGGCGAGGACGGGATTGACGCTGACGTCGGGCGTGATGCGGGCGATGAGCCTGATCGCGCGGCTCGGCCCCGCCGCGATGATCGGCTTCGGCGGCTATCCCACCATACCGCCGCTCATGGCGGCGGTTTGGAAACGCGTACCGACGGTGATCCACGATGCCAATGCGGTAATGGGCCGTGCCAACAAAATGCTGGCGCCACGCGTAACCGCTATCGCAACCAGTTTCCCGCGCACCATGCGCGACGAGAAACTTGCGTCCAAGGAAACGGTGACCGGCAACCCGGTGCGACCGGCGGTCATCGAGGCGGCAAAGATTCCGTATTCCGCGTTCGATGGCCCGATCCGCATCGTCGTGTTCGGCGGCAGTCAGGGTGCACGCATCATGGCCGACGTCGTGCCCTATGCGGTCGAGCAACTCGATTCCGCGTTGCGTTCGCGACTTTCCATCGTGCAGCAGGCGCGCGACGAAGACATGGCGCGCGTCAACGAAATCTATCGGCGCGCCGGTGTCGCCGCCGAGACCGCGCCATTCTTCCGCGACCTGCCCGAGCGCATGGCGAAGGCGCATCTGGTGATCGGCCGCTCCGGAGGCTCGACGGTGGCGGAGCTCGCGGGCATTGGGCGGCCATCCATACTGGTGCCGCTGCCGCACGCCATCGATCAGGATCAGTTGGCGAACGCGAAGGCGCTGGAAGTGTCCGAAGGCGCGATCCTGATCACGCAAGATTTTTTCCATCCGGAGCGCCTGACCAAGGAGCTGAACGCGTTGCTCGCGACGCCGGCCCGCCTTCAGAAGATGGCGCAGAACGCACGCTCCATCGGCGCGCTCGATGCGGCGGAACGTCTGGCCGATCTCGTCGAACGCATCGGCCGGAAGGCGGAGGCGGCATGAGCGTGGTCACGCGCGTTCCGCTGTCCATCGGACCGATCCATTTCATCGGCATCGGCGGCATCGGCATGTCTGGCATCGCCGAGGTGATGAAAACACTCGGCTATCGCGTGCAGGGATCGGACCTCGCCGAGAGCGCCAACGTCAAACGCCTGCTGAAACTTGGCATCCCGGTCGGCATTGGCCAGCGAGGCGAGAATCTCGGCGAGGCGCAAGTCGTCGTCTATTCGTCGGCGGTGAAAGCCGACAACCCCGAACTGAAGGCCGCGCGCGAAGCAGGCCTGCCCATCGTGCGCCGCGCCGAAATGCTGGCCGAGCTGATGCGCCTGAAAAGCTGCGTCGCCATCGCCGGCACGCATGGCAAGACGACGACCACCACGATGGTGGCCGCGCTGTTGGACGCCGGCGGGCTCGATCCCACCGTCGTCAACGGCGGCATCGTCAACGCCTATGGCACCAATGCGCGACTTGGCAAAGGCGACTGGATGGTGGTGGAGGCCGATGAATCCGACGGCACCTTCTTGCGCCTGCCGGCGACCGTTGCCATCGTCACCAATGTCGATCCCGAGCATCTCGATCACTATGGCGATTTCGAGCGGGTGAAGGCGGCGTTCCAGAATTTCGTCGAGAACATTCCGTTCTACGGTTTCGGCGCGATGTGCATCGACCATCCGGAAGTGCAAGCGATGGTCGCGCGCGTTACTGACCGGCGCATTGTCACCTATGGCTTCAGCCCGCAGGCCGACGTGCGCGCGATCAATGTGTCATTCGCCGGCGGCCAGGCGCATTTCGACGCGCTGTTCCATGACAGACGCAAAAACACCGACGCGACATTGTCGGGTCTGACTCTGCCGATGCCCGGTGAGCACAATGTTTCGAATGCGCTCGCTGCCATCGCGGTGGCGCGCGAGCTCGGGGTAGCCGACGCCGACATCCGCCGCGGCATGAACAGTTTCGGCGGAGTCAGGCGCCGGTTCACCCGCGTCGGCGAATGGAACGGCTCGGCGATCATCGACGATTACGGGCACCATCCGGTGGAGATCGCGGCCGTGCTGAAGGCGGCGCGGCAGGCATACTCGGGTCCCATCGTCGCCATCGTGCAGCCGCATCGCTACACGCGCCTGCGCGATTTGTTCGAACAGTTCTGCACCTGCCTGAACGATGCTGACGCGGCTATCGTCGCCCCGGTGTACGCGGCGGGCGAGGCGCCCATCGACGGCGTCGACCGCGATGCGCTGGTCGCGGGCGTACGCGCACACGGCCACAAGCTGGTGCTCGGTATCGAGGGGCCGGACGAATTGCCGCCCGCGTTGAAGATGATCGCGAAGCCCGGCGGCGCTATCGTGTTCCTCGGCGCCGGCTCGATCACCGGCTGGGCCGCGGGCATGGAAGACGCGATGCGAGGTGCAGCATGACGCTCGTGCTCGATCGCGCGAACTTGCCCAAGGTGCGCGGTGCGTATTCTGAAAACGCATCGCTCAAGGAGCTGGTGTGGTTCCGCGCCGGCGGGCCCGCCGATGTGCTGTTCCGCCCGGCAGACGTCGAAGACCTGTGTGCCTTCATGGCCGCGAAGCCCGCGAACCTGAAGGTGTCGGTGATCGGCGTTGGCTCGAACCTGTTGATCCGCGACGGCGGCATCGAAGGTGTGGTTGTGCGGCTGCCGGCATCCTTCGGCAAGGTCGAACGGATTTCCGATACGCGAGTCCGCGCGGGCGCGGCGGCTCTGGATGCTGCGGTCGCCCGCTTTGCGGCGGAAGCCGGCATCGCCGGATTGGAATTCCTGCGCGGTATCCCCGGCACTGTCGGCGGCGCCTTGCGCATGAACGCCGGTTGCTATGGCTGCGAGATTACCAATTGTCTGGTCGAGGCGCGCGCCGTGGACGGGAAGGGCAAGCTGGTCATACTCAGCCACGCCGACATGGGCTTTACCTATCGCCACACTGCGGCGCCGGACGATCTGATTTTCGTCGACGCGGTGCTCGAAGGCACCACCGACGATCCCGCCGCCATCCGCGCGCGCATGGAGGCGCTGGTCGAACAGCGCGAATCCACCCAGCCGACGCGGGCCAAGACTGGCGGCTCGACGTTCAAGAATCCGCCCGGCCACAAGGCCTGGCAGCTGATCGATCAGGCGGGTTGTCGCGGGCTCAAGCATGGCGACGCGCAGGTGTCCGAGAAGCACTGCAACTTCCTGATCAACAACGGCGAGGCGAACGCCGCTGACATCGAGGCGTTGGGCGAAGACGTGCGCACGCGAGTGAAGGCGAAATTCGGCGTCGAGCTGGAATGGGAAATCAAGCGAATAGGGCGGTCATGAGTAAGTTCAAACGCATCGCCGTCCTGATGGGAGGCCTCTCCGCCGAACGCGAGGTCAGCCTGCGCTCGGGCAAAGGGTGCGCCGACGCTTTACGCGCGGAAGGCTTCGACGTCGTCGAAATCGATGCCGGCCACGACGTGGCCGAACAGTTGCGCGCCGCCAAACCTGATGCCGCGTTCAATGCCCTGCACGGACGCTGGGGCGAGGATGGGTGCGTACAAGGCGTGCTGGAGCTGTTGCAGATCCCGTATACGCATTCCGGCGTCTGCGCATCCGCCATCGCCATGCACAAGGAGCGCACCAAGATCATGTTCCGCGCCGCCGGCGTGCCGGTGGTGAAAAGCGTCGTGGTCGACCGCCACAAGGCTAGCGCCACGCATCAGATGGAACCGCCCTACGTGGTGAAGCCGGTGAACGAAGGCTCGAGCGTCGGCGTGTTCATCATCCGCCAGGGCGACAACCGTCCGCCTGGCGAGCTCGGCTCCGACAAATGGACGCTGGGCGAAGAGGTAATGGTCGAAGAATACGTGCCCGGGCGCGAACTCACCGTCGCGGTGATGGGCGACAAGGCATTGGCGGTGACCGAGATCATCGCCAACACGCAATTCTACGACTACGAGGCGAAATATGCCGCCGGTGGTTCGAGCCACATCGTGCCCGCCGACATCCCAAAGGCGGTGGCGGACGAGGCGATGCATTGGGCCGAGGTGGCGCACGCGTCGCTCGGTTGCCGCGGCGTGACGCGTACCGACTTCCGCTACGACGATACGGGATCGAAGCCGCGCATCATCGCGCTCGAGGTCAACACTCAGCCCGGCATGACCTCGACCTCATTGGTGCCGGAGCAGGCGAAATATCGCGGCATGAGTTTCAACGCGCTGGTGCGCTGGATCATCGAGGATGCGTCATGCGATCGGTGAGCAAGCGCCGCACGCCGCGTACCGCAACAGTCCGCTCCGGCGGACGGGTGAAGACAGTGCGCGACCGCGCCAGTTCCGGCTCGCGCTCGGCGAAGCGCGGCAAGGGCAAGGAAGAGTCCAAAGATCTTGTGCGCTCGCTGGGCGCCGGCATCGCCAAGCGCCCGATGCTGTCGCTCGCCGTCACGCTTGTGGTGTTCGCCGCGGCCGCCGGTATCGTCAAGAGTGGCCGCATCGCCCACGCGTTCGGCGCCGTCGGCGACAGCTACGATCGCGCCATCGCCTCCACCGGATTGGCGGTCGGCCGTGTGACGCTGACGGGCCAGTCGCGTACCCAACCCAACGAAATCTATTCCGCCGCCGGCATCCATGAAGGCGACTCCATACTGTCGATTCATCCCGCCGATGTGCGCGCGCGGTTGATGACGCTGCCTTGGGTGGCAGACGCGGCGGTCAAGCGGGTGTACCCCGACACGGTCGCCATCACGGTGATCGAGAAGCTTCCCTTCGCACTGTGGCAACATGGTCACGACGTCTCGGTTATCGAGCGCTCGGGCAAACCGATCACCACGGCCAACCCCGAGGAGTTTGCGCAGCTCCCGATGCTTACCGGTGACGGCGCGCCGGACGCCGCGGCGGCGCTCCTGGATGCGGTTGGGGCCACGCACGCAATATCGAGTCGGATCAAGCGGATAGAGCGCGTCTCTAAGAGACGGTGGAATCTGGTCCTCGACGGCGGCGTGATCGTCAAGTTGCCCGAAGAGGGATGGGAACGTCAGATCGGCACGCTGGAGCGGCTGATCGTCGAAAACGGCGTGCTCGAAAAAGATATCGAAGTTATCGACCTGCGATTCGCAGATAGGTACATATTCCAACTACGCAATGGTGATTCGCGGGAATCACCTAGGGAGGCGCCGATCTGATGGGGGACACGTTTCGGCCGCGCATGAACGGAGCGAGGGCCACGCCCGCGCGCACCGGACTCATTGCTGCGCTCGACGTCGGTTCGTCGAAGATCACATGCGTCATCGGACGTGCGGAGTCGACGGGCCTGCGCGTGCTCGGCTCGGCGTTGCATGAATCGCAGGGTATTCGCGCGGGTTCGGTGGTTGCGCTCGATGCCGCCGAGGCGACGATCCGTGAGGCGGTCGATGCCGCCGAACGCCATGCCGATCATCGCATCCAGGACGTAATCCTGTCGGTGCAATGCGGCGCGCCGAAGAGCGTTGCCGCGCGCGCCACTCGCGACGTGGGCGGCGCGCTGGTCAATGATGCGCACCTGCTGGAACTGCTGGCCGAGGGCAAGCGAGCCTGCAAGAGCGACGGCTACGAAATCATCCAGGCCTCGCCGACGTCGTACACGGTGGATCAATCGCGCGGCGTGCGCGATCCGCGAGGCATGGTCTGCGACACGCTTGGCGTGACCGTGCACGCTGTTGCCGCGAAGGTTGGGCCGCTGCACAATTTGCGGCTGGCGGTCGAACGCTGTCATCTGGAAATCTCGCGCCAGATTTTCGCCTCCTATGCCAGCGGTCTCGCCACGCTCACCGCCGACGAGATGGCGCTGGGCGCCATCGTGGTCGACATGGGTGCGGGCGTCACCTCGCTCGCCGTGTTCGTGGACGACGCACTGGTGCACGTGGATGCCGTGCCGCTGGGCGGGTTCAACGTCACCTCCGACATTGCCCGCGTGCTGTCGACGCCGGTCGCGGCGGCCGAGCGGATGAAGACACTGTACGGGTCCGCCTTCGCCGATATCGAGGCCGGCACCGACATGATCGATGCGCCGCTGATGGGCGAGGATTACGGTGACGATTGCCGCCGCATCCGCCGCTCGCACCTGACCAAGATCATCCAGTCGCGGTTGGAAGAAATCCTCGCCGAGATCGACGCGCGGTTGCGCGCCTCCGGATACGACGTCGCGGCCGGCCGCCGCCTCGTGCTGACGGGCGGCGGTTGCCAGCTCGCCGGCGTGCGCGAACTCACCTCGCGCGTTCTGAACAAGCAGGTCCGCTTGGCGCGGCCGCAGGGCTTTCCCGGGCTCGCGGCGGCGGTGACGGGACCCGGTTATTCCACCGCGTTGGGACTTCTCATCGCCGGCGCGTCGTCGCCGCCCGAGGAGACGGCGCCGGAGACGGATTACGAAATCGCACCGAAGCAAGGCGTGCTGTCACGCTTGCTCGGCGGCCAATGGTTCGGTTGATGGGTATGCGGACGATAACCAGAAAAAATCGGGCGTCCGTGGGGTGTCGGCAGAGGGCTGAAGTGATCATTCACGGAGGTTCGTAATGTCGATCAATCTGAGGGCGCCCGAATTGCAGGAGCTCAAGCCGCGTATCGCCATCCTTGGCGTGGGCGGAGCTGGCGGCAATGCCGTCAACAATATGATCCGCGCCAAATTGGAAGGTGTGGAATTTGTCGTCGCCAACACCGACGCCCAGGCGCTGGCGGCGTCCAAGGCGGACCGCAAAATCCAGATCGGCGCGCGCCTGACCGAAGGCCTCGGCGCCGGCGCGAAACCGGATATCGGCCGCGCGGCCGCTGAAGAGAGCCTCGAGGAGCTCATCGAGCAGCTCGGCAACTCGCACATGATCTTCATCACCGGCGGTATGGGCGGCGGCACCGGCACCGGCGCGGCGCCCGTCATCGCCCGCGCGGTACGCGAGCTCGGCATCCTCACGGTCGGCGTTGTGACCAAGCCCTTCCACTTCGAAGGCGAGCGCCGCATGCGCGTCGCCGAGAAGGGCATCGAGGAACTCCAGAACTACACCGACGCCCTGATCGTCATCCCGAACCAGAACCTGTTCCGGGTCGCCAACGACCGCACCACCTTCGCCCAGGCTTTCGCCATGGCGGACGAGGTGCTGCACTCCGGCGTCCGCGGCATCACGGACCTGATCGTCCGCCCGGGACTAATCAACCGAGACTTCAAGGACGTGCGCACGGTCATGTCGGAGATCGGCAAGGCCATGATGGGCACGGGCGAGGCAGAGGGCGACGGCCGCGCGCTGAAGGCGGCCGAGCAGGCCATCTCCAATCCGCTCTTGGACGATGCGTCGATGAAGGGCGCGCGCGCCATGTTGGTCATTGTCTCGGGCGGTCCGGACCTCACGCTGTTCGAAGTGGATGAAGCGGTGAACCGCGTCCGCATCGAGGCCGATCCTGACGCCAACGTGCTGTTCGGTTCGACCATGATGGACGACATGGAAGGCCGCATTCGCGTTTCCGTGGTCGCCACGGGCATCGAGGCCGAGGCCTTCGCCGCCAAGACGGACAACGTCAAGCAGCTGCATCCGCGCATGGCACAGAAGCCTCTGCCGCAGTCGACGTCGACACCGGCGCAACGACTCCGCGAAAAGGCGGAAGCGGCGGCCGCGACGGCGCACGCTACCAATCCGGTACGCGTGCAGCACGACATCATCGAACGCGAACTCACCGCCGCGCCGGCGATGCGGGACCGCGATACAACGCGGCTGGACGACGAGCCGATCGTATTGGGCGGGCTGGACTCACCAGCGATCACCGAACCGATGACGGCAACGCGCGCGTCTCAACAGCCGATGCGCGAACGCGAGGCATCGCGCATGGCGCCGCCTCCGGCACGCCGCGGCGTGTTCGGCGGCTTGTTCGGGCGCCCCAAACGCACCATGATGCAGGAGCCGATCGTCACGCCGCCGCGTCCGCGCGCCACCGCGCAGGTGATCACGCGCGCGCCGGCCGGACCGCAGCAGCAATATCCGGCGGTCGAACGGCGGGCGCCCATTGCGCAACCGCAACAACAGCGGCAGGCGCAGCAACAGCAATATGAGCAGCCGCGGCAACAACAGCAGGCGCAGCAACAGGCTCAACCCGAGGATTTGTTCGGCGGGCAGAATGAGGCGCCCGACTTCGAGATCCCGGCGTTCCTGCGCAGGCACGCCAACTCGGGGCAATGACACAACGACGGACGCTCGCACGCGAAGCTCACGCCGAAGGCGTTGCTCTGCATGCGGGCGTCCGGTCGCGTATCTGGTTCCGTCCCGCTGAATTTGGCGGAGTGGTGTTCCGACGGGCGGGACACACCGTCGATATTCCAGCATTGTGGAAATTCATCACGCCGAATGAGCGCCTGAACACCTGCCTGACCAAAGATGGCGTCACGATCAAATTGGTTGAACATGTTATGGCGGCGCTGGCCGGCGCTGGAATCGACGATTGTCTGGTCGAAGTGGATGGTCCAGAGCCGCCGATCCTCGACGGCGCGGCACTCGCCTACTTGGAAATCATTGATAACGCTGGACTGAACGAGAGCGGCGGGACGCTACAGCACTGCATCGTCAAATGCAGTGTCGAAGTTAGGGAAGGAAACGCGCGCGCGCGATTGTCCCCGGGCAAACGCACCTTTCATTTCGAGATTGAATTTCAGGAGACGGGGAAGCAGACCATCGCCTGGATGTTTACGCCCGCAACATTTCGCAGCGATATCGCGCCCGCTCGCACTTTCGGCAAAATGGAAGACCGCGAGCAATACGCCGCCGCCGGCTACGGACGTGGCGCTGACCTCACCAACACGCTGGTGTTCGAGAAGGGCAAATTGCTGAATGCCGATGCGCAGCGCTTCCCCGACGAGTTCGTACGCCACAAGGTGCTGGACGCTATCGGCGATCTTGGGCTCGCGGGGATGCCGGTCGTTGGCAGGTTCGAGGGCTGGCGTTCCAGCCATCGGCTCAACGCCCTACTGTTGGCGGCCTTGTTTGCGGACCCGGCCAACTACGAAATTGTCTCCGCCTGAGCGTCGCAATCCGTTGTGTTTTCAAACAAATCCGGCCATAACAGCTTGGCGGGCTGATGCGGACCCGCGCTCTGGACCGCGCGCGTGGACCGGGGCATAAACCCGCGCTCGCAACACCGGAACCCACTCATGGCCATCCGCTTCGCCCGGACCATCACGATGCTTGCCGCCGCTGCCTCGCTGACCGCGGCGTTGGGGCTCGCCGGCTGCGAGACAGACGAACCGACCTCCGCCATCTATGTCGAACGTCCGGTCGAACAGATCTATTCGGACGCCTGGAAGCAGATTCGCGAGCACAACTGGAAAGAGGCCGCCAAGCAGTTCGACGAAGTCGAGCGCCAGCATCCGTATTCCGAATGGGCGCGGCGCGGCATCCTCATGTCGGCGTACTGTCACTATCAGGCCAACGAATACGATCAGGCCATCGACACGGCCGACCGCTTCATCCAGCTGCATCCGGGCAACAAGGATGTGCCCTACGCGTACTACTTGAAGGCGGTGTCGCTGTACGAACAGATCGTCGACGTCCAGCGCGACCAGGCAAAAACACAGGCGGCGCTGGCGGCGCTCCAGGACCTGGTGCAGCGCTATCCCGAAACGCCCTATGCGCGCGATGCGCGGCTGAAGATCGACCTGACGCGCGACCACTTGGCCGGCAAGGAAATGGCCATCGGCCGGTTTTATTTGCGCGCCCACGATGAACTGGCGGCCATCAACCGCTTCCGCACCGTCGTCGAGCAGTACCAGACGACGACGCATACCCCCGAGGCGCTGGAACGGCTGACCGAGGCTTACATGTCGCTCGGCATCGTTCGCGAGGCGCAAACGGCGGCCGCGGTGCTTGGTTACAATTATCCGGGGAGCCCTTGGTACGAGGACGCCTACGCGCTCCTTTCCAGCACAGTGGGATCCGAAGCTTGGAATTCACGTGACTTGAAGTCGCGGC
>JADMIO010871458.1_pt1 | contig 82489 bp, 83 predicted proteins | sample 8958161 | NCBI WGS metagenome assembly JADMIO01 (sample SAMN16585339, study PRJNA669376) | soil metagenome | isolation source: Crop rotation soil | place: USA: Cullars Rotation, Alabama | collected 2011
CTGGAGCTGCTTGCTCAGGGCTTCGATGTTGGCGGAACAGGGACCCGCCAGCGCGGAGCCTGCCATCAACAGGAACCCGGCACCGGCGCCGAGCGCAATCAGTGTGGTCTTCATCTGCCTCTCCTCGCGTCGTCATGCGGAACATACCGCTGAGCCGACAACCCGGGTGCCAAACGAAGGTTCACGCACGATTGCGCTCGCCCGATTTCACCGGCGTGAACTTACTGAGGAGATGCCTTGTCCGACTTTTGAACGAAGTGGAAGTCGGTCAACTTGACCTTGCCGCCGGACACCTGATCCAGATCGCTCTGCTCGAGCCGCCCGCTCACCGGCTTCACCAGGTCGTCGGGACTCTTCGATTGCTTCTTCTGCACGTTCTTGGCCAACGGAATCTCCGGTTCATGATCGTGGAAGCGGAGAGAATGTCCAGCGCGTCGCGATACTGCGAGTGATCTTGGTCACCATTCTCGGCGCTCCCCGAAAATTGCGGCGCCGGATCGGAAAAGCTAGAGTTTCAACGTGAAGCTCAAAGACCTCATCGCAGCGAGCCATCAGCCAACCGGGGCCGAGCGCGTCGGTGCGTCCGGCCCGCTCGCGTGTGAAATCGCCGGCATCACCGCGGAAGCGTCGAGCGTGCGCGCCGGCATGCTCTATGCGGCGATTCCCGGCGCGTGGGAATCGGGTGTCGAGCGAATACCGCTGGCCTTGCAGGCCGGCGCGGCGGCTCTGCTGCTGCCGGAATCGCATGGCGTCGTTTTGCCCGACGGTGTGCCTATACTCACGACGGCCAATCCGCGTCGCGCCGTCGCGTTTCTGTCGGCGGCCCTCGCCGGCGCCGCGCCGCAAACGGTGGTCGCGATCACCGGCACTTGCGGCAAGACCTCGACCACCGACTTCGTGCGGCAGCTTTGGACCGGGCTCGGGCATCGCGCGGCCAGCATCGGCACCATCGGCCTGATCTCACCGGATTGGCGGGTCGCGGAAGTGGCTGCGACCACGCCGCATCCTTACTACCTGCATCCGGCACTTTCCTATCTGGTCGAGGACCACGTGGATCATCTGGTGATCGAGGCGACCAGCCATGCTTTGCATCAGCATCGGATCGACGCGTTGCCCTTGCGCGCTGCGGCGTTCACCAATCTCTCGCGCGATCATCTGAACTATCACGGCACGATGGAGGCGTACTTCGCCGCCAAGCAGCGTCTGTTCGCCGAACTGCTGCCCGAGGGCGCGCCGGTGGTTGTCAATGCCGACAGCGATGTCGCCGAAACGATCATCGCCATCGCAAAGCGTCGCGGCCATCAGCTGATCCGCGTCGGACGCGCCGGCGCTGAGATCCGTCTGCTGCGCGAGGAGACGACGCCGCGGGGGCAACAGTTGGAGCTCGCGATTTTCGGACATGCCGCCCGCGTGACCTTCCCGGTCCTTGGTGCTTTTCAGATCGAGAATCTGCTGGTCGCCCTCGGCCTGGTGATCGCAACCGGCAGCGATCGCGATCGCACTTTGGCGCAGGTCGAGCATCTCACCGGCGTGCCCGGCCGCATCGAGCCGGTTGCGACCACACCCTCCGGGGCCACGGTCTATGTCGACTACGCGCACAAACCTGGCGCACTGGAAGCGGTTCTGAAATCTTTGCGGCCGCGGACCCACGGTCGCCTCGTCGTCCTTTTCGGTTGCGGCGGTGACGCCGATGGCGGCAATCGCGGGCTGATGGGCGAGATCGCGGCGCGGCATGCCGACACCGTCATCATCACCGACGACAATCCCCGCAGCGAGGACCCGGCCCGGATCCGCGCCCAGATCCGCGCCGGTGCTCCCGGCGCACTGGAGATCGGCGACCGCGGCGAAGCCATCCGCCAGGCTGTCGCCGCCCTCTCCGGCGGTGACACCCTGGTGATCGCCGGAAAGGGCCACGAAACCACCCAGACCATCGCCGGGATCGAGCATCCCTTCGAAGATGCGGCTGAGGCGCGGGCGGCCGTCGCCCGGCTGACGGTCGAATCGGGTTGCATCTCTGCCTGACCTCGCTAAGGTTAGCGTGTGGGAACGGGCAGTTTATGTGTGATTTCACACAAACTGTTAATGCTGAGATCCTTTTCCAAGGAGTGCCTCGCATGTCGTCGAAGAACATCCCGGACCAAACCGCTGGCAAGAAAGCCAGTGCGGGCGGCGCGCCGCAGAAGTCGCGCGAGCTGGATGCCAAGGAACTCGACAAGGTGGCCGGCGGACGGCCGCCGAGCATCGGCAATCCGAAGGAGCCGCTGGCCGGCGGCTGATCGAGCAAACTCGACCACCCAATTCTGCCACACGAACCGCACCGGGCTAAAGCCTGGTGCGGTCTTCCTTGTGTCTGATGCTATCTTCGCGGCCATCGCCCAGGGGAGATGACCGTGCTGCAATTGAACGCGCGTGAAGATCTGACACTCGACCTCGTCCACCACGTCGCCTGGCGCAACGAGCCGATCGAACTGACCGCCGCCGCACAGGCGCGCATCGCCGAACGCCGCGCCGCTTTCGAGCGGCTGCTGAAGGACCCACGCCAGGGCGTCTACGGCGTGAACCAGGGCCAGGGCGAGATGATCCGCCACCGCCTGTCGGAAAAGCAGATCGCGCGCCTGGCGCAATTGAAGCCGTTTCCCGCGGCGGTGTCCTTCGGCGAGCATTTTCCGCCGCGTGTGGTACGGGCAATGGTGCTGGCGCGGTTCGCGAACATCCTCGACGGACATGCCGCCGCCACGCCGCGCCTGGCCGAAGCGCTCATCGCTCTGCTGAACACTGAGACGCTGCCGCCGGTGGCCTATACCGGCCAGGGCGGAGCAGGGGAGATCCTTGCGACTTATCCGCTGTTTGCAGCGCTTTCCGAGCGTTTCACGCTCGAGCCCGCCGAGCGCGGCGCGCTGATCAACGGGGCGCCCTGTGCCGCCGCCCTGGTGGCCGATGTGGCGCTCGCCGCGCGCCGTCGGCTCGATCTCGTGCAGCAGGTGCTGGCGCTCGCCATCTTCGCCTTCGGCGCGCCGCGCGAGCATTACGATCCGGCGCTGGGTGATCTCTGGGGCGGGCCCTATCACCGCGCGGCTTTCGAAGCGCTTGATGCGTTGCTCGGCGCGCCCGCTGCGCAGCAGCGCGATCATCAGGCACCGGTCAGCTATCGCATCATTCCCGCCGTGCTCGCGCAGGCGCATTGGGCCGTCGGGCAGATCGAAGCCATCGCGCGCACGGCTCTGTCCTCGGTCACCCACAATCCGACCTATCTCGAACCGGATGACGTTCACCCGCTCGGTCGCTGCGTCAGCACCGGCGGCTTTCACAATGCGCTCGCGGCGCCGGCGATGGACAACGTGACGGGGGTCTGGGCCGATCTCTGCCTGCTCAGCGAGCGGCTGGTCGTCGGCCTGTTGAACGGCCGTGTCTCCGGCTTCTCCGATTTCCTGCTCGGTGATCGCGATCCTTCCGAGAGCGACGGCCATGGCGCGCTCGGCTATCTGCCCATGGCGATCGCCGGCTTCGTCGAGGAGGCCCGCGCGCTGGCCCAGCGGAGCTTCATCCCCGCGATCGATGCCTCGGTCTTCGGCCAGGACGATGTCGCCTCGCCGGTCTTCCTCGCCTGGCCGAAGGCGGAGAAGGCAGGGGTGACCCTCGACCGCGCGCTGGCGGTGCTCAGCGTGGTCGCGTCCCAGGCTCTGCATCTGACCCACCGAGTCCCCGAGTCCGGTCCGTTGCGTAATCTGTTGGGGAAGGTGCGTGAGAGCGTTCCGCCGGTCACCAAGGATCGCGTTCTGGGACCTGAACTTCAGGCCCTCAGCGCCTATTTTGGCGTCTCGATCTTTGGGATGACTTTACGCATCTAACCGCTTGTGAATACAGCTCTTGCTGCATCGCACAAATACACCCATATTTAAGGGGCTGCGGGCTACCTTTTCGGAGCCGTCAGGGCGCGGCTGACAACAGAGAAAGGGTACACACGTGCTGTACACCGCAGTTCTGGTCGCCTGCCTTACCTCCGCATCCGGTCCGTCCGGTCCGGACGATTGTCGGACGCATGAGATCCTGATCAACGGCGGCGCCAATCCTATGTCGGCCTTCATCGAGGCGCAGACCCGCGCCGCGGAATGGCTGTCGCAACATCCGGGGCTCGCCAAGCAGTCGCTGACCATTCACGCCGGCCGCGCCGCCTAGCCTAGTCCGCCGCGAGCGTGGTCATCTGCGCGCGATAGGCGCGGATCGGTTCGGCGGTGTTCTTCACCTGCTGGGGGCCGAGATCGTCGAACTGCAGGCCCAGCTTCGGGCCGACTTCGTCATAGATCTCGCCGGACACGCAGACTCCGCCCGGCACAGACAGGGCCTCGAGCCCCGCTGCGATGTTGAAGCCGTCGCCGGAAACATCGTAGCCGCGGACCACGATGCCGCCCAAGTTGACGCCGATGCGAAATTCCATGCGTCGCTCGTCGGGCTGTTCGGCATTGTGCATCGCGACGGCACGCTGCACCGCGATGGCCCAACTGACCGCGTCAATCACCTTCTCGAATTCCAGCATGTAGCTTTCATCGGCGATCCCGATAATGCGCCCGCGATAGGCGACAGTCATTGGATCGACCAGCGAGCGAATGTCTTTCAAGGCATGCATCGCACCGGCTTCGTCATGTGCCTTCATACGGCCGAAACCGACCACGTCGGTCGCCACGATCACCGCCAGGCGGCGCTGCACACCGTCGATGGCGACCGCCTCAGTCGCGCTCGGCGTGGCTCTGGATGCAACACTCGGCAGCCGCCCGGTGCTGACCCGCAGCAGCTCTTCCGCGGCTTCAGGAACCAGCGGCCGGCCGAACAGCCAGCCTTGCGCGTCCTGGCAGCCGAGACCCGCCAGCACGTCGCGCTGCTCCTCCGTTTCCACGCCTTCCGCCACCACATGCAGGCCAAGGTCCTGGGTCAGGCTCAAGATGCCCTTCAACAAGGGTGAGGCGGCGCCGGCCGCGATGGTATTGATGAAGCTCCGGTCGATCTTCAGCTTGTCGAACGGGAACCGTCCGAGATAGCTGAGCGAGGAATAGCCGGTGCCGAAATCGTCCATGGCGAGGCTGACGCCGTGCAGCTTGATCGCCATCAGCGCCTCGCGAGCGCGATCCGGATTGGCGAACAACGCGGACTCGGTCAGCTCCAGCGTGAGATTGGCGGGCGGCACACCGGATTCTGCGATCAGGTTCATGATGTGGTCGATCGAGCTCGTATCGTCGAGCTGCCGGCCGGAAACATTGACGCTGACGCTGAAATGGGCGCGACCCGCGATCAGCCCGGCCATGCGCCAGCGCACGATCTGGTCGCAGGCCGTGCGGAGCACCCAGGACCCGATCTCGTCGATCAGGCCGATGTCTTCGGCGATGGGAATGAACAGGGTCGGCGGCACCTGGCCCAGTTCCGCATCGTTCCACCGCAACAGCGTTTCGAAGCCCCGCAGCTCCCCGGTGTCCAGCGCCACGATCGGCTGGTAGACCAGCTGGAACGCGTTCTGCTTGAGCGCCTGCCGCAATTTGATCTCGAGCCGCAGGCGATGGTGGGCTCGCTGCCGCATCTCCGGATTGAAAACGGCGAACAATGCCGTCGGATCGGACGGCTCTTGCAGCATAGCCGCGATCGCGTCGCGCATCACCGCTTCCGGATCGGTGTGGGTCGGCACCGTGACGACGACACCCATTCTTGTGCTTGGTATCGTCTCCTGACCCTGGACGACAATCGGGGCCAGCAGCGAATGTGCGACCCGTCCGGCCAGGAGGATGGCCTCGTCTGAATCGGCAACGCGATCGAAGACGACGGCAACGTCACGTGCACCGACGCGACCGACCAAGTCGCTCGACCGGGTGACGCCGTCGATCACACGGGCGGTCTCGGCCACCATTGCGTCGCCGGCCGCTTGGCCCGACGCTTCGCAGATCATCGGATAGTTGGTGAGAGTGATCAGGAAAAAGGCGGAAATATTGCCGGGGTGACCAACCCGCCGCTTCAACAGTGTCCCCAACCGGTCCATAAGCAGCGTGCGGTTCGGCAGCCCGGTGGCCGTATCGTAATAGGCATCGAGGTTGGAGATGTCGCTGATCGATCCCGCCATGCGGCGCGCGCGACCAGGTCCTTCCTGCACCGCCAGGCCGCGAATCAGCAGCCAGCAGGCGCGATCGCTCGAATCCATGAGCCGCGTCTGCTGGCGGAAGTCCGGCGCCTCGCCCTTCAGATGCGCGGTGAGGGCGTCGCGGAATCGGCCGAGATCGTCGAGATGGATGCGCCGGGAAAACGTTTCCATGCTTTCATCCGGCATGTCTTCCGGGAGGCCCAGGATCAGCTTGGCGCGCGGCGACAAGAACAGGCGGTCGGACGGGATCTGCCAATCCCAGATGCCGTCGCCGGAGCCGGCGGCCGCCAGAGTAAAGCGTTCCTCGCTGTCGCGAACGCGGTCCGACATTCCCTTGCGCTCGATCGCCTGGCGGATCGTCCGGACCAGCATTGCGGCGTCCGCGGTGCCCTTGACCAAGTAGTCCTGGGCGCCCAGCTGCATCATCAGCAAGCCGGTGGCATCGTCTTCCACATCGGTTAGCATCACGACCGGAAGGTGCGGTGCTGCGGCGGTGATGCGCGCAAGAGCCTCGAGCCCGGCGCTCGCCGGCGCCTGGTAGTCCAGCACGGCGATATCCACCATGTCGCGCTCCAGGAACACCAGCGCGTCATCCACCTTCTGGAAATGTACGACCTGGAAGCTGAAGAAGGGATGCTCGGCGAAGGCCTCGCGCACGAGCCGCACGTCGGCCTCGTTATCCTCCACCAGCATGACCCGGTACAGCGTGCGCTTCGCGGATTGATCGCGGACGGCGTCGTCCTCGAGGGAGAGGAACTCTGTCACACATTAACGATAGCACCAAAATCCCGGGAGCACCCGGAGTTTATTAACTGAATAATTCATTGATTTTAAAGGTTTTGGTCAATTTTTGTGGCCACCCAATCCAAGACTTAAGTGAGAAAACGGCCAATAAATCTCTCGTACTGCGAGATGACTTCTTAGCCTACTACGAGCCCCTGGCAGCATCGCAGCCGCGAAGCCTCAGCCCTGCGCGCGGCCGCGGCGCTGGGCATCGAGCCGCGGCAGGTGACGGCGGAACGCGGCGGCGACCGCTTCCGGCGCACTCAAGTGCGGCAGATGGCCTTTAGTCGGCACGATCTCCAGCAGGCTGCCCTTGAGGCAGGCTTGCAGGTATCGCGCGGCTTCGATCGGCACCGCTTCATCCTCCTCGGTCTGCAGGATGATGCACGGCGTCTTGCAGCGCTTCACATGCTCGCGGTAGTCGCCGAGAAAGATCGACTGCGCCATGGCCAGCATAATGTCCGGCTTGATGCGCAGCAGGCTGTGCAGAAAGGTCTGGCATTCCGGGTCTTCGAGCGGCTTGTGGGTTGCCGTTGGTGCATAGGACATCGCCCAGCCGCGAAAGTTCGCGGCAACGGTCTCCAGCATCGTTTCGAACACGGCTGCAGTGAGTCCGCCTTTGTAGCCCGGCCCGTCGAGATAGCGCGCCGAGGTGCCGAGCAGGATCAGCCGTTCGAACAGCGCCGGCCGGGCGATCGCGGCGAAGATGCCGATCAGGCCGCCGAGGGAATGGCCGACCAGGGTGCACCGGGTCACCGCCAGGCTTTGAAGAATGTCGATCAGGTCGTCCGCGTGGCCGTCGATGCCGCCATGCCGCTCGAGATTGAAGAAGGCCGGATCGGCGCTGCCGGCGAAGGGCAAGTCATAGGTGATGACGCGGTAGTGCTCGGAGAGCCACGGCAGATACGAAGCCCAGATGGTCTGGTCGGAACCGAAGCCGTGCACCAGCACCAGCACATCGGGACCTTTCCCGATGCTGCGCGGTTTGAGAGCATCGATGGCGACCAACATGCTGGACCTCGCCGCAGCTGGCCTCAGCTGCCAGCAAGCTGACGGCAGGATAGGGTCGGGGTCGAGCGAATTCAACAATCGCCCCGGAGCTCAGGTCTCCGCTTCGCTCCGGAACCGGTCGAGAATGCCGGGCCAACCGCGCTCGACGGAATCATGGATCTTGTTGCCGCCTTCAGCGCCCAGGCGCTCGAACAGGCGATGCTCCAGCGCGACCAGGGTCGCGTCCTCGGCTTCAGCGGTGAAGGTGACTTCGATCTCGCTGCCGCCGCCGGGTTCCGGCGTCCACTCGCTGCTGATCTCCCAGCTCATGACGAAGCGCCGCGGCGGATCCCAGACGATCATGTGCCCGATCGGCGTTTCGACACCGTCGACCGTACGCTCGAACCAGCGCCCGCCGACCCGCGGCTCGATCAGCAACTCTTTCGGTTCGGATGGGCCGATGTAATGTCCTTTCGGCCACCAGCGGTCGAGCCCCGCGGTGAAGACTTCGAAGGCGCGCGCCTGCGATAAGCGCACGAGTACGGTTTTCCGCACCGGCGCGATCGTGACAATGCGCGCGTCGTTCATCGCTCCGCCTCGGCCTTGAACAGATGCAGGAGATCGAGCCAGCCGCCGTCCACTTCGTCACGGATGTTGGCGCCGGGTTCGCCCATGCGCTCGAACAAACGGTGCTCCAATTCAACGCGCGTGGCGCTCTCGCCGTCGGCGATGAAGCACACTTCGACTTCGCTCCCCACACCCGGATCGAGCTTCCAGGTGCAACTCACTTCCCAAGTGACGACGAAGCGATGTGGCGGTTCCCAGGCGAGAACGCGACCGACCGTGATCTCGCGGCCATCACCATCGACTTCGTACCAGCGCCCACCGACGAAGGGTTCGAACACGATGCGCTGCAGCGGCGCGGTGCCGAATGTCTTCTTCGGCCACCAGCGGCCAAGGTTCGCGGTGAACACCTCGAAGGCGCGCGCTTGCCGCGTGTTCACGCGGATCGATTTCTTGACCGGTGCGATCGTGATGCCGATCGGGCGGGGATCGTTCATCGTTCACTCCTTTCGGATGCTTCCGCCTCCACGCGGAAATTCTCCAAGGCCTCGTCCCAGAACTGGTCGAGCCAAGCGCGCAGCGCGCCAAGGCCTTTCGGGTCGATGGTGTAGATGCGCCGCGTGCCCTCGGTTCGGTCGCTGACCAAGCCGGCCTCCTTCAGCACCTTCAAATGCTGCGACACCGCAGGGCGGCTGACCGTCAGGCCGCGCGCAATCTCCGAGACAGGTTTCGGTCCGGAACCCAGGCGCTCGAACACCGTTCGGCGGGTCGGGTCGGCCAGAGCGGCCCAAGTGCTTGCCAAAGGGGCATATCCGTAAGTCATAGCTAACGGTAAGTAGGTGCTTACACAGAATCAAGCCCGAAAACGTACCGGTCACGCGATGCGCGCTGGACGTGGATGTGCTTCTGTTGCCAAATAGTTCTCAGACCCCATATGCAGAGATCCCCGAGCCCCGCATGGAGCTTCGATCCTCGACAATGCTGCCTCCGGATCTCTTCCATCCCGCCGTTGCGGACTGGTTCGCCCGGCACTTCCCGGAAGCGACCCCGGCGCAAGCTCAGGCCTGGCCCGCGATCAAGGCGGGCCAGCACACGCTGATCGCGGCGCCGACCGGTTCGGGCAAGACGCTCGCGGCTTTCCTTGCGGCGATCGACGGGCTGGTGCGCCAAGGGCTCGAGGGCACGCTGACAGACCAGACCCAGATCGTCTACATCTCGCCGCTCAAGGCGCTCTCCAACGACATCCAGAAGAACCTGGAAGCGCCGATCGCCGGCATCCGCGCCGCGCTGAAAGAGCGTGGCCTGCCCGATGTCGAGATCCGCACCTGGGTCCGCACCGGAGACACGCCGTCTTCCGAACGCGCGAAGATGGCGAAGCGTCCGCCACACATCGTCGTCACCACGCCGGAATCCTTTTACATCCTGCTGGGCTCTGAATCCGGCCGGAAGATGCTGGAGACCACGCGCTGGGTGATCGTCGACGAAATCCACGCCATGGCCGGCAACAAGCGCGGCGCGCATCTTTCGCTCTCGCTCGAGCGCCTCGCGGCACTGTGCGGCGACAATCTGCTGCGCATTGGACTCTCCGCGACGCAGAAGCCGGTCGATACCGTGATGAACTTGCTCGCCGGGACCGGTGGAGCAGGGGGTACGCCGAAAGTGCGCATCGTCGATACCGGCCACCAGCGCCACCGCGAGCTGGTGATCGAAGTACCCGGCCAGCCGCTGGAAGCGGTGATGTCGGCGGAAGCCTGGCTCAATGTCTATGACCAGCTGCAGACTCTGATCGAGGCGCATCGCACCACCTTGGTCTTCGTCAACACCCGGCGCATGGCGGAGCGCATCGCCCGTGCTTTGTCCGAAAGGCTCGGCGAGACCGCAGTCACCGCGCATCACGGCAGCATGGCGAAGGAACATCGCCTCGCCGCCGAGCAGCGCCTGAAGTTCGGCCAGCTCCGTGCGCTGGTGGCGACGGCGTCGCTCGAACTCGGCATCGACATCGGCGACGTGGATCTCGTTTGCCAACTGGGCTCGCCGCGCAGCATCGCGAGCTTTCTGCAGCGCGTGGGGCGATCGGGCCACGCGGTCGGCGCCACGCCGAAGGGCCATCTTTTCCCGCTGTCCCGCGACGAGCTGGTTGAATGCTCCGCGCTGTTCGACAGCGTACGCCGCGGCGAGTTGGACAAGCTCACGGTTCCACCCAAACCTCTGGACGTTCTGGCCCAGCAGATCGTCGCCGAGACCGCCGCGCAGGACTGGACCGAGGAGGATCTCTTCGCGCGCTACACCCGCTCGTGGCCCTATCGCGACCTCACGCGACCTGAGTTCAACGAAGTCCTGAAGATGCTGGCCGAGGGCTTCACCACAAGGCGCGGCCGGCGCGGCGCACTCATTCACTGGGACACGATCAACAAGGTCGTCCGCGGCCGCCGCGGCGCGCGTCTGACCGCGCTCACCTCCGGCGGCACGATCCCCGACACGGCCGACTATCAGGTCCTGCTCGAGCCCGAGAACCATGTGATCGGCACGGTCAACGAGGATTTCGCGATCGAGAGCCTTGCGGGCGATGTGTTCCAGCTCGGCAATGCCTCTTACCAGATCATCCGGGTCGAGCGCGGACAGGTTCGGGTCGAGGATGCGCATGGCCAGCCGCCGACCATTCCCTTCTGGCTCGGCGAAGCGCCGGGGCGAAGCGACGAGCTTTCGGATTCCGTCTCGCGGCTCCGCAAGGAGATCGCCCAGCGTCTCGAAGCCCGACCGGATTCCGTCCTGCCCTGGCTGATCGAAGAGGTCGGTGTCGCCGAAGCCGCGGCCGAGCAGGAGGTTGAATACCTCGCCGCCGGCAAGGCGGCGCTCGGCGCCATCCCCAGCAAGGACACGATCATCCTCGAACGCTTCTTCGACGAGGCGGGCGGGCAGCAACTCGTCATTCACACGCCGTACGGAAGCCGGATCAACCGCGCCTGGGGCCTGGCGCTGCGGAAGCGGTTCTGCCGCAAGTTCAACTTCGAGCTTCAGGCCGCGGCGACCGAGGACAACATCGTTCTGTCACTCACCTCCGCGCACAGCTTCGACTTGGCCGAGGTGGCGCGCTATCTCCATTCCTCCAGCGTCCGGCAGATCCTGATCCAGGCCTTGCTCGATGCGCCGATGTTCAATGTGCGTTGGCGCTGGGTCGCTGGTGTGTCGCTGGCCTTGCCGCGCTTCCAGGGCGGCAAGAAGGTGCCGCCGCAATTCATGCGCATGCAGGCAGAGGATCTGGTGGCAGCCGTTTTCCCCGACCAGATCGCCTGCGCCGAGAACCTGGTCGGTGAACGTGAGATCCCCGATCATCCGCTGACCAACCAGGCGATTTACGATTGCTTGCATGAGGCGATGGACATCGAAGGCCTCGAAACATTGCTGAAGCGTATCGAGGCGGGGGAGATCCGCATCGTCGCGGCGGACCTGACGCAGCCTTCGCCGCTGGCGCTCGAAGTGCTCTCGGCCCGACCCTATGCCTTCCTCGACGACGCGCCCTTGGAAGAACGCCGCACGCAGGCTGTCATGGGGCGGCGCTGGATGGATGCCGAAAGCGCCGCCGATCTCGGTCGCCTCGACAGCGAGGCAATCACGCGGGTCAAGGAAGAGGCCTGGCCCGACCCTGCCAATGCCGAAGAGCTGCACGACGCGTTGCTCTGGCTCGCCTGCATCACCAATGACGAGGCCCGGGCGCAGCCCGATTGGCTCCACTGGTTGAGCGCGCTCGCGGCGGATGGGCGGGTGACCCGGCTCGAAACCGGCAGCGCGCGGCTCTGGATCGCGACCGAGCGGCTCAACCAGTTCCGCCTGGTTTGGCCCGATGCGCCGATCGTTCCGGCGGTCACCAGCGGCGAAACCTTTGCCCAGAATCGCGCGGAAGCCCTGGTCGAAATCATTCGCGGCCGTCTGGAAGGCCTCGGCCCGGTGACGGCGACTTCGCTGGCAATGCCCTTGGGCCTCGAAGCTTCGGATGTCGAAGCTGCGCTGCTGGCGCTTGAAGTTGAAGGCTTCGTCATGCGCGGCCGCTTCACCTCGGGCGGTAATGCGGAGGAATGGTGCGATCGGCGCCTGCTCTCGCGCATCCACCACTACACGCTGCGGCGCCTCCGCGCCGAGATCGAGCCGGTGGCGGCCAAGGACTTCCTGCGCTTCCTGTTCCAATGGCAGCGCGTCGCCGAAGACTCGCGGCTCGAAGGTCCAGACTCCATGACCGTCGCCGTTGCCGGTCTGGAAGGCTTCGAAGCCGCCGCCGGGGCCTGGGAGACCGAGATCCTCCCCGCCCGCATCAAGGCCTATGAGCCGAGCTGGTTCGACGACCTCTGCCTCTCCGGCCGTCTCTCCTGGGCGCGCCTTACCCCGGCTCTGGGCAGCAAGGACAAAGACCGCGTCGCCTCTCCTGTGCGCACCACACCGATCGCGGTGATGGAGCGTCGCTCCGCATCGCTCTGGATGAGTCTGGTCGCCGAGAACAGATCCAAGCTCGAACCGAGCCCGCGGGCACAAGCGGTGCTCGACGCACTGAAGGCGCACGGCGCATCCTTCTTCGATGAACTGGTCGCGGAAAGCGGCCTGCTGCGGCCGCAGGTCGAGGACGCGCTCGGTGAGCTGGTCAATCTCGGCCTGGTCAATTCGGACAGCTTCGGCGGCCTGCGTGCGTTGCTCGTGCCGCAGGAGAAGCGCAAGCCGTTCGGCGGTGCGCGTCGCCGCGGTCATGTTCTGCCCTTCGACATGGACAATGGCGGCCGTTGGGCGCTGATGCGCCGCCCGGCGCTGTCCACCGATCCGAAGCTCCGCGAGGCCGCGGTCGAGCACATGGCGCGCACGCTGTTGCGGCGTTATGGCGTGGTGTTCTGGCGCCTGCTCGGGCGTGAGGCGGCTTTCCTGCCGCCCTGGCGCGAGTTGCTCAAGGTCTATCGCCGCATGGAAGCGCGCGGCGAGCTTCGCGGCGGCCGCTTCGTCGCCGGTTTCTCCGGCGAGCAATACGCGCTGCCCGATGCGGTCGGCGCATTGCGCGAGATGCGCCGCAAGGCGCCGAGCGGCGAATGGGTCTCGATCTCCGGCGCCGATCCCTTGAACCTGGTCGGCATCCTGACGCCCGGCAACAAGTTGAGTGCCTTGACCGGCAACCGGATTCTGTTCAAGGACGGCGTGCCGATGGCGATGCTTTCCGGTGGCAAGGTCGAGTACACTGCCAGCATCGAGCCCGCCGAGCATTGGGAGGCCAAGAAGAAGTTGCTGCGCTCCGCCGCCCCGCGGCACTTCGCCGATCTCGGTTAGGAAAGGGCTGACGCTTGGAGCGTGAAGACTCAGCGGCAAAAGCTCTAGCCGACATCGCCGCCGGTAAACCGGCGTCCCTCAAGGTGCGCTTCCTGTCGGAAGACAAGTCACACCGCTATCAGCAGCTCGCCGATCTCATCGCCGCGCTCGATGTGAAATACGCGACGCCGCGCCTCAACATCGACGGCTGGATCAACCGGATCGACAGTGCGCGGCAGCTGACACCTGAATCCAAGGTGCACGATCTGCAATGGCACAATTCGACCGAGATCGCGGTCGGCACCTTCGAGCTTCATATGGGTCCGCGCCGCTAAAGACAGGATTTCCCTGTCATTTCGGACAATCTCGATCTTTGGTCGAATTGACGGCATATGAAAACGGATTGGTAAACTTTCCCAACGAAGATGCGCCATGCAGATGGCGCAAATATTGTTCTTTGGGAGGAAAAATGACCGCAGCCGCGCCATATCGGGCGATGCACACATGACCGGCACGCGGATCAGCCCCCAATCCGCAGCGCAAAGTGGGCCGGCGCCCAATCAATCTCCCAAAGTCTCGACCAATGAGGTGGATAAGGACCGCCTGATCACCGAGATGGCCAACCGTATCGGCACGCTGGGTGTCGAGATGGCGGACATCGCGGGCAATGTCGAGGATGTCGCCGGCCGGGTTACCGACCAGGCCCAGAAGTTCAAGGCCCTGGACGAAACCGCCAAGGCGATGGTCGCGACCAACCACGAGATCGACCGCGCGGCGAAAGCGGCGCAATCGGCGGCATCGATTGCCGGCGCCGAGGTCGCGGAATCCCGCACCGCGGTCAACGGCGCGGTCTCGGACATCTCCGAGCTGATTGCCGCGGTCGGCCGCATCGCCGAGCGCTTGAATACGGTCAACACCGTGCTGGAGCAGGTCGCCGGTTTCTCCGGCACGATCGAGACCATCGCCAAGCAGACCAACCTTCTCGCCTTGAACGCGACCATCGAGGCGGCGCGCGCCGGCGCCATGGGCCGCGGCTTCAGCGTGGTCGCGAGCGAGGTCAAAAGCCTCGCCGAGCAGACCCGTCAGGCGACACGCCAGATCAACGAGACCGTCCACGACCTGACCTCCCAGATCGGCAACGTCATCACCGAGAGCAGCGTCGCCACCTCGCGCGCCAAGCAGGTTGGGCAGAGCACCAGCCAGATCCAGGGCGTGATCGGACGCGTCCAGGACGGTTTCGAGGCGGCGGACAGAGAGGTAAACTCGATCGCGTCCACCGCCGCCGACAACCTGCAGCATTGCGACACGGTGATCCTGGCGCTCGACGATCTCACCAAAGGCGTCGAGGCTTCGTCGGTCAATCTGAAGCAAGCCGAGGAGCGCGTCGAAGGCCTGCTGAAGCTCAGCGAGACCCTGATCGAATACATCGCCGAAAGCGGTGTCGAAACGCCGGACACGCCGCTGATCCGCGCCGTGCTTGAAGCCGGGCACAAGATCGAGGCGCTGTTCAATCAGGCGGTCGATGCCGGCGAGATCTCCCTCGAGGATTTGTTCGACGAGAATTACCGCGAGATCCCGAACACCAACCCGAAGCAGTTCCTCACCAGATACGTCAACTTCACCGATCGCGTTCTGCCGCCGATCCAGGATCCGTTGCTGGCGCTCGACCCGCGCATCGCCTTCTGCGTCGCTTGGACCAGCGGCGGCTTTCTGCCGACCCACAACCCGCAATACAGCAAGCCGCAGGGAGCGGATCCGGTCTGGAACACGGCGAACTGCCGCAACCGTCGCATCTTCAAGGATCGTGCGGTGCAGAAGACCGCCGGCAACACCAAGCCGTTCCTGTTGCAGACCTATCGCCGCGACATGGGCGGCGGCAAGTTCGTGCTGATGAAGGACCTCTCGGCCCCGATCCATGTGAAGGGCCGCCGCTGGGGTGCTTTCCGCATGGGCTTCCGGCAGAGCTAGGCGCGGAGACTCACGTATTCAGTCGCCAAAGCTCGAAATTCAGAACGGTTGCGAAGCCTACCCAAGCCACCAGCGGCACCAGACACAAGGCGGCGGTCCGGTCTACCCGCCAGAAGGCCGCGACCGTCGCCACGATCATGCACCATTGCGGTATGATGTTCAGCAGTCCGGTTGCGGGGTTATGCGTGGCGAAAAACATCCACGACCAAGCCGCATTCAGCAGCAGTTGCACGTAAAACAGCGAAACCGCCACGCGTTTGAGCGGGGCGTCAGAACGCAGCACACGCCATAGCGCGAATCCCATGAGCACGTAGAGCGTCGTCCAGACCGGACCGAACAGCCAGTTCGGTGGGTTGAATGCCGGCTTCCGCAGTCCGGCATACCAGGGCTCAAGATTGGGGAACGTTGCGATCTGTCCCAACAACAGCGCAAGCATCACGCTCACCGCAGCCACTGCCGCGCGGGCGAGATTGGATTTCACGAGGCGACGACCCTTACGGACACACCGACCTTCAGTGAGTTCGCGACTGTGCTGATCCGCTCGGCCTCGGCGATCAACGCCTGCGCATCGCCGCCTTCCGGCAGGTCGCATTCAACGAACATCGTGGCGCCGGTCGCCAGCAGCGGCTCGCCGGCGAGATCGAGGGTCACCTTCACCGAGATGCCGGCGAGTGCAACGCCGCGCCCATGCGCAACGTATCGCAGGTCGTTGCAGAAGCAGCCACCGATGGCCAAGGCCAACAACTCGCCGCCGTTGAAGCCGAGGCCCTGGCCGCCGGCTTTGCCAACCGGCCGGTCGACGACCAGCGTATGCGCGCCGGCCCAGCCTAGCGCCGCCTCGGTGCCGCCGATGTTGCGCAGCTCCACGGCCATCTGCACCATGAGAATCGTCCTTTAAAGAAACTTCCCGGTATCCAGGATCACCGCGGTGTAGTCGCGGTAGCTCATGCCGAGTTCCTCCGCGCGTGCCAGCCGTCGGAGCGCGATCTCCTTCGGCGGCGTCTTCCAGGCCTCGCTATCCGCCTTGGTCCAGCAATAGAGCCGCCAAGACCCGTTCGGATCGAGATCGTCGGGCAGCGGGCCGCCGTTATGGCCGATCCAGGGATTGAGGACGACTGCGGGCGGTGTCGTGACGGAATTCCCGCGCAGGAGATGCGCCACCAGGTTCGACCGCTTGCGCTGTGCCATTCGGTTTCTGCTCAAAAGCGCGGCGCTGGATGCCGCATTGATAGGCAAGCAATCGGTCAACGCCCCGTGGATTCACCGCAGGCACGATCTTCGTTGTGCAGCTGCGCGCGGAATCGTTGACCATCCCCGACCCGTATGGAACATTTGAGAAAAGCACGACGAAATGCAACAGGGAGTCTTCGATGTCCAGAAGCCGGACAACGCTTCGCGCTGCTTTGGCAGCTGCCGCAACCCTCCTGCCGACCGCCGCTTGGGCGCATCCCGGACATGATGCCGGCGTTGGCTTCGTGCAGGGCTTCGTGCATCCCGTCACCGGCCTCGATCATGTCCTCGCCATGGTGGCGGTCGGCTTGTTCGCGGCGCAACTCGGTGGCCGCGCGCTCTGGGCGGTGCCGCTGAGCTTCGTTTCGGTCATGGCCGTGGGCGGCGGGCTCGGCATGGCCGGAATCGCGGTGCCCTTCGTCGAGGTTGGTATCGCCGTGTCCGTTATCGTTCTCGGCCTTGCCGTCGCACTGCAATGGAAAGCGCCGGTCGCGGCGGCGACGAGCCTGGTCGGGCTCTTCGCGGTCTTCCATGGTTATGCCCATGGCGCCGAGATGCCGGTCGATGCATCCGGTCTTGAATACGGGCTCGGCTTCGTGATGGCGACCATGATCCTGCATATGCTGGGCATCGGTCTCGCCTTCAGCATCGTGCGCTTCGGCCAGGTCGCGGCACCGCGCACGATCCGGATCGGTGGTGCTGTGATGGCCGTTGCCGGTGTCGGCATCCTGAGCGGGATCATCTGACCGCGCGGTGACCATCGCGCAAGGTTTCGACTGCGCCGTCATCGGCGGCGGTGTCTTCGGGCTTTCGACCGCACTCGAACTGGCGCGGCGCAAGCGGAAGGTCGTGCTGTTCGACCGCCTGGGCAGCGGCCATGCGGTTACCTCATCGACTGGACTCTCGCGCTCGATCCGCATCGCCTATGACCAGCCGTTCTATGTCGGTCTCGCGCAGGAAGCACTGCGCGCCTGGCGCGGCCTCGAAGCCGAAACCGGCCGCACCATCCTGCATCTCACCGGCCAGATCGATCTCGGACCTCCGGCGAAGCTCCAAGCGATCCATGACACTGTCCGCGCCCAAGGCGGTGCGATCCGCGTCGTCGATGCCGCCGAGCTCCGCCGCCTGATGCCCGAGCTCGGGCCGCGCCCCGGGGAGATCGGCCTTTATCATGCCGACGGCGGCACGGTGCTGGCGGAGCAGGGGATGCTGGCTCTCGCCGCAGCCGCTGAACGGGCGGGCGCCGTGCTGAAACAGCAGGAGCGCGTCACCGCGATTGAACTCGGCGGTGAGCGCCCCACCGTCATCGCCGAGCACCATCGCATCACCGCTGAGCGTGTGGTGATCGCCGCGGGGCCGTGGAGCGGCGCGTTGCTGAAGTCGATCGGCATCGACCTGCCGTTGGCGCCATCGGTCGCGCAGGTCACGTTCCTCGACGCACCGGGCCAGGTCGGACGTCCCGGCATCGCCGAATGGGGGACGTCAGCCGCGGGCGGCGTCTACGGTCATCCGGTGCCGGGCATAGGCTACAAGATCGCCTTCGATGCCGGCAGCATCGGCTGGGATCCGGATGTCACTGATTGGAACTTCGACGCGGGTGAGGAATCCCGCATCCTCGACTGGCTGAGAGCGCGCGTGCCCGGCATGCCGCCGCGCGCAAAGCTCAGCCAGCGCCATCCCTGGACCATGACGCCGGATGCCGACTTCATCGTCGACAATCAGGGCCCGATCACCTTGGCCTGTGGCTGCTCCGGCCACGCCTTCAAGTTCGGCCCGGCGCTCGGGCCTCTGGTCGCCGATGTGATGGACGGCGCGATCCATCCGCCGGAACTTCGTCTCGACCGGCCGGCGCTGCAACGCACGGCTTTCGCCACTGCGCCGATCGTCCGTTAGGCCGACTCCCCATCCGCTCCCGATTGGCCTAGTCTGAAGGACAGCGTCGGGAACATCCCGGTATTCTTGGAGAGAGCCTCTGTCGGCCATCGGCAATCCAGCATTGGCGGCCATCGAAGCGACGGATCTCCGGTCGCCGGTCACCCGCGCGGGCTACGAATACTGGCTCGCGAAGAAGGGCGACCGGCCGTTTCCGTCCCGTGCCGATTTCGATCCGCTGCTGGAGCAGCCCAAGCTCTCGCGTAACATGGTGCTGGTCGATGTGGAGCGCGATCCGCTCGACTTTCGCTATCGTTACATCGGCACGAAGGTGCGCGAGAACATGAATGCCGAATGGACCGGCAAGCGCATGTCCGAGATTCCGATGCAACGGGCACCCAACCCGATCTGGCAGCATCACCTCTGGGTGCTGGAGCACCGCCGGCCGCGCTTCTACCGCCCGGCCTATCTCGGCCCGTTCAAGGAATTCAAGTTCATCGAATCCGCGCAGCTGCCGCTGGGCAGCGAAGATGGCGAGATCGACATGATGATGGTCTTCGTCGACTTCCTGAGAAAGAGCATCGTCTAGCCGCGCTCACCCGCCATGCGCCTCGCCGAGGATCCAATCGCGGAACAAGGCGACCTCCGGCCGTTGATCGGCGCCCACCGGATAGACCAGGTGATAGCGAAAGCCGGTCTTGAGGCGCTTCGGGAGCGGCGCCACCAGCTGCTTGCTCTTCAGGTAATCCCCCACCAGCGAGGTCTGGCCGAGGGCCACACCCTGGCCGTCGACCGCGGCGCGCAGCAGCAGATTGCTGTCGGGTACGGCGATGTCGCGCTTGCGCTCGCCCCAGTCGAAGCCGCTGACGCCTGCGGCCTCGAGCCAAGCCGGCCAATCGGGCCAAAGTCCTTCGCGGCTCGACCAGTCGAGGCGCAGCAGCCGGTGGTCCAGCAGGTCTTTCGGCTTGGCGATCGGATGGCGCTTTAGATACTCGGGCGCACAGACCGGGAGAATTTCGTCCTCGAAGAGGTCGATCGATTCCAGCCCGGGGTAGTGGCCGCGCCCGAACCGGATCGCGAGATCTGCTTCGTCGGCGCTAAGATCAACCACCGATTTGGTCGGATCGAGCAGCACGTCCAGGGCATTCGGCAGCTCGCGATAACGGGGCAGGCGGCTGATCAGCCAGTTGACCGCAAAGGCGGGCTCGACACTCAAGCGCAGTCGCCGCGCCGGCGTCCGCTGCCGCATGCGCTCGACCGCCTGGCTCATTTGCCGGAAGGCATTAATCAGGGGATCCTTGCCGCGCAGGCCTGCCGCGGTCAACTCCAGCGCATTGCCGCGCTTTTGCACCAAGGGCAGGCCGAGATCGGCTTCCAGCGCCCGGATCTGCTGGGTGACTGCCGCCGGGGTCACATGCAGTTCCTCGGCTGCGCGCCGCACTGAGCCCAGGCGCGCCGCCGCCTCGAAGGCCCGCAAGGCGGCCAAGCTTGGCATCCGCGGCGTCGGTGTGGCCATCAGGGCTCCTCAGGCTGTTAAGCTGAGCTTAACAGAAACTACACCCGAACTCAGTCGAAAAGACACATTAACCGGCTAAATATATAGCCTATGGAGCAATCGCAAGGATTTCCGCGGTTGCCGACTGTTTAGAAGGAGCACGCCATGTACACACTCAGCCACACCCGTTCGCTGCTCCGCGACCTTGCCGACCACGATGCCCGTCAGCTTCTGGATATCGGCCTGGTGCGCGGTGAAGACGGCGCCCTGCGCCTCGCCGCCAATCCGACCGAGGCGGTGACCCCGGCGACCGAGCAGCGTTCCCCCATCGGCCTGATCGGCTCGATCCGGGCCTTCCTGGAAGACGTGCCCGCGATCCGGATGCCGACCGCCCTGGTCTCGCGTTGATCTAGTCCACCGCTGGGTCGATCACCGTCGCAAGCAGGCGCTTGCGCCGGTCGATGAGGATGATGCCAAGCCCGCTGGCCATGATTGCGGCGATGCCGACCAAGGCCAGCGGATTGGGCAGCTCGTTGAACACGATCAGCCCCGACAGCACCGCCCAGATCGCGAAACTGTAGAAGAACGGCGCAATCGCTCCGGGCGCGCCGAGCCGGTAGGCCATGAAGACGCCATAGTGGCCGAGAGTCACGAAGAAGCCGGACGCCAACAGAAAAAGCGCATGCGTTCCGTTCGGCATCACCATCGCCTCAGTCGTCACCATGCCGATGCCGGAGGCGACCAGCACCACAATGTTGGTCGCCAGCGTCGCGACCAGAGCCGGTATCGCCGACGAGACCTTGCGTCCGGCAATATCTCGGATCGCAAGCCCGAAGGCACTGGCGAAGGCGAGCAGGGCGAAGGGTGAGAATCCGCTGGCATTGGGCTGCGCCACCAGCAGGGCGCCGACAAAGCCGGCGCCGATCAGGGCGATGCGCCCGAGGCCGATCCGCTCCCGACCAAGCGTCGCCAGCAGCAAGATGAACAGCAGCGGTGCCGTCTGCACAATGGCGATCGCATCGGCGATCGGCATATTGGCCAGCGCCACGATGTAGCAGAGGACGCTCGCGGTCTCGAACAGCGCGCGCAGCAGAGACGCCGTGCTGAAACCGCGCGGGATAGAGCGTCCCTGGCCGAGCGCCAGCACCAGCACAGCGCAGCAGGCGACGGCGAAGATGCCACGTACGAACAGCACCTCGAAGGGTGGAAGATCCCTGGATGCCACCTTCATGAAGGTGTCGCAGACCACATAGGACGCGGTCGCGAACAGCATCGCCGCGATGCCGCGGGCATTGGAAGTCGCAATGGACATGAAAGCCGCCGGCGGGATCCCGCTCGGACTCCGTTGTGATTTACCCCTGTGCTTCGACCGTAGCCGAGCGCTGCCGGTTTGTCATGGCCCGGAACCCTACCTACCTGGGCCAGAGGTAAAAAGGCTCCACGCGCAGTCCGCGCAGACACCTTGGCCCAACTTGACGGGCAATGAAGCGTTATCACTTACTCACGGAAGGGGATCACGAGGACGGGGCGAATGGGGAAACAGATCGGCTGGATGCGCTGGGTGCCGGGGCTTATGACCTTGCGTCGCTACGAAGCCGCTTGGCTGACGCGCGATCTCGTCGCGGGTCTGGTGCTGACAACCATGCTGGTGCCGGTCGGCATCGCCTATGCGACGGCGTCGGGTCTGCCCGGCATCTACGGCCTTTACGCCACGATCGTGCCGCTTCTGGCCTACGCGCTGTTCGGCCCCAGTCGCATTCTCGTTTTGGGCCCGGATTCGTCCTTGGCAGCGCTGATCCTGGGTGTGGTCCTGCCGCTCTCGGCGGGCAGCCCGGAGCGGGCGGTCGCGATTGCCGGGGCGATGGCTATCGTTTCCGGCGTCATCTGCATTGTCGCCGGCGTGGCGAAGCTCGGCTTCATCACCGAGTTGCTCTCGAAGCCGATCCGCTACGGCTACATGAACGGCATCGCGTTGAGCGTGCTGCTCAGCCAGACCCCGAAGCTGTTCGGCTTCAAGATTGAAAGTGAAGGGCCCTTGCGCGACTTCGTCGCGATCGTTCAGGGGATCCTGGGCGGCCGGGTCAACTGGATCGCCTTTGCCCTAGGCGCCAGCACACTGGTCGTCATCCTGGCACTGAAGCGGTTCAAGCGCGTGCCGGGCATCCTGCTGGCGGTGATCGGCGCGACTGTGATCGCCGGTGTGCTCGATCTCGGCACGACCGCCGGCATCTCAGTCCTCGGTCCGCTGCCGCAAGGGCTACCGACCTTCGCCATTCCTTGGCTCAGTTCCGCCGACATCGTCCCGATCCTGCTGGGTGGGGCCGCGGTCGCCATGGTTTCCTTCGCGGATACCAGCGTGCTCTCACGCACCTATGCCGTGCGCTTGAAAAGCCCGGTCGATCCCAACCAGGAGATGGTCGGCCTCGGCGCTGCGAATTTGGCTGCCGGATTCTTCCAGGGTTTTCCGATCAGCAGCAGCTCATCCCGTACGCCGGTCGCCGAGGCTTCAGGTGCCCGCACGCAGCTCACCGGCGTGGTCGGCGCGATTGCCGTGGCGCTCTTGCTGGTCTTCGCGCCGAACCTGCTCGAACATCTACCTTCGGCGGCCTTGGCGGCGGTGGTGATCGCCTCGGCGATAGGCCTCTTCGAGTTCGCCGATCTGGTCCGGCTCTATCGCATCCAGCGCTGGGAGTTCTGGCTCTCGATCGTCTGCTTCGCCGGTGTCGCCGTGTTCGGCGCGATCCACGGCATCGGCCTCGCGATCGTGCTCGCGGTCATCGAGTTTCTGTGGGACGGTTGGCGCCCGCATTCCGCGGTGTTGGGCCGTGCCGAAGGCGTCAAAGGCTATCACGACATCACGCGCTATCCCGATGCGCGCCGCGTTCCCGGCCTGGTTCTCTTCCGCTGGGACGCGCCTCTGTTCTTCGCCAATGCCGAGCTGTTCCGCGAGCGCGTCCTGGAAGTGATCGAGGCGGCACCGACGCCCACGCGCTGGTTCGTGATCGCCGCCGAGCCGATCACCAGCGTGGACGTGACGGCGAATGACAGCCTCGAAGAGCTGCACGCGAGCCTGAAGGAGTCCGGCATCACCCTCATCTTCGCCGAATTGAAGGATCCGGTGAAAGACAAGCTGAAGCGCTTCGGCCTCTACGCCAGGCTCGGCGAGGCATCGTTCTTCCCGACGCTGGGCGCCGCCGTCAATACCTATCTCGAAACCCACGAGGTCGAATACGTGGATTGGGAGGATCGCTGAACCGTCACAACCGACCCGTCACAGGGCCAACGGCGCGCCGATCATCGCGTTGATCAGCGCCATCCGCAGTGGCACCCCGTTGGCGGCCTGCTGGAAGTAGACCGAATGCGGGCTGGTGTCGAAGCTCGGCGGGATCTCGCAACGCCGGTCCAGCGGATGCATGACGATGAGCTCCGGCTTGCTGTGGGCGACGCTGGCGTGATCGACCAGGAACTGCGGCTTCACGATGTAATAGGCGTGTTCGCCCATTGCATTGTGGTAGATCACGTCGACTTCGGACGCGACGTCCTGCACGTCCGAGACGCATTCCCAGTCGAGCCCGGCCGCGTCGATCGCGTGCTGCTCGGCATCCGGCAGCCGGCCCGGCGCGTCGGAAAGCAGATAGACTTTCACGTGCTCGAAGGCGCAGAGCGCGTGGAGCAGGGAATGCGCGGCGCGCAAATGCAAGCCGCCGATCATCAGGATTTTCAACCCGTCGATCCGCCCCAGCCGCTCTTGCATCGTGAAGAGATCGATCATGGTCTGGGTCGGGTGCTCGGATCCGGCGCCGATGCCGTCGCCGCCGTTGATCACCGGCACGCTGCAATGCGCGGCGAAGGTTTTCGGCGCACCCACGTCCGGATGGCGCATGACCGCGACGTCGCAATAGGCGGAGATGCAGGTCGCGGTGTCTTCCATGCTCTCCGGCTGAAGGGCGCCGAGGCGCGAGGCTTCCTTGGTGCTGAAGCCGACCACGCCGCCGCCCATGCGGATCATCGCCGCCTCGAAGCTCAGCCTTGTGCGGGTGCTGGTCGAGAAGAACAGGCTGCCGAGTATCTTGCCTGCCAGCGGCTTTGCGGCGACCACGTCCTGGAACTGCGCCTTGATCGCCGCGGCGCTGTCGATCAGCGCCTCGATCGCATGCCGCCGCACACCGCGCATGGTGAGGATGTCGGCGTTGCGGAAATCGTCGAGCGGTGGTTTCGCCCAGGTGACGTCGCGCATCGTGAAGGGCGAGACGACGGGCTGCGCGCGATTGGAGGATTGGGCCGTCATGATCTGACCTCATCGATTCCGGGTGGGGGAAAAATCGGCGACGAAACTGCGACCGGCAGACTCGCGTCGCGCTGACCGGAGTATCGACCTCGACGCCCGATCAAGTGACCCCGGAATCTTGCGTATTGCCCTATGAAACGTGCTTAACTAGGACTCGGGTGCTGGGGATTGCGTGGATAACTTCGCAGTCGGGAAGCAGTCCTAAATTCATCCCCAAGTTCATGCGATGGATGAAGTCGAAACAGCGCGTTCAGCGAAGTTCTTAATCCACCGTCGCGGCGCCGATGCGGCAAAGCAGTGGGCAGCGCAACGCGCATTGGAAGTGACCGATGTCGAGAGCCGCGCCGCCTGGCTCCGCATTCTTCAGGCGATCATCGATCTTAGCCCTGCATCGGACGCGGATACGCCGTTCAACTGAAGGCCTCACCTTTTGTTGAGGAGCGCCAATACCAAGGCACAATACAAGCCACCGCGCCCGCGGCCCATACTTCATCCAGATCAACGGAGGAGGGAGCTATGACCTTCGCGACACTGACCAGCCTCGCCGGTCTGCTGACCGCGGCGCTCCTGCTTGGCGCCTGTCAGCAGTCATCGACAGGTGGATCGGGCGAGGTTCTCGCAGCCCAGGAGAGGGCGAGCAACGGCCAGGCGGGTTGGGAGAGGCGACGTTGCTGCCACCGGGCCGGCCGGACCAATTCGCGGTGACGCTGCCGGCTTTGCGACTGCATCCAAAGGCCTAAGTCTCGCGTACCCAATGACGAATAGAAACCAGGGGCCTATAGTCGGATCGTCATGGAATCATCGCTTTCTATAAGGCTCTCGCGTCGCCGGATCTTCGGTCTGGCAGTGACGGCTGCGAGCCTGCTGCTCGCCGGCTGTGCTCAGCAGCCGCAGCAACCGCCGGCGCCGGGCAGCTGGCAAGAAGAGTACCTTCGTCGCAAGGAGAAGTACCGGAAGTGGGGCGAGGGTGTTACGAACCATTAGCACCCTCCTGCTCGGCCTCTGGCTCGCCGGCTGCGCCGGCAATCAATATCCCACCGCCGCGCCCGACCCGCGCGATCCCAATCTGACCTGGGCCGAGCGCCACTACATCAAGAAGATGCAGTATCAGCAGATGACCAACGACCGGCTGCCCTAAAGCTCAAAGGTCCGGATCATCGAGCAACCGATCGAGCGTGCTGCGGCCGAGCGCGCTCATGCCGGGATTGCTCTTCTCGTAGTACCAGACCAGTCCCATGGCCTGCTGAAACGCCCAGCCTGCGCCGCGCTTCCATTCAACTTCGCCCGCGCCAAGCGCGTTCCTGAGGATATCCCGACGCGCGCGATCGAAGAGATGCCAGGCGGCGACCAGGTCCAGCGCAGGATCGGCCGGCCCGAACCGGCCGGCATCCAGCACGCCGGCAAGGCGCCCATCGCGCACCAGCAGATTGGCGGGAATAAGATCGCGATGACTCATCACATCCGGACCGGCGGCCGGCAGCGTGCGGAAACGTGCCCATTGCGCGCGAAGTCTCGCGACATCGAGAAGTCCAATGCTGTTTTCAAAGCAAGTCTCCATCCAACCGTCGTGATCGGGCAGGGCGCCGCCACGGCCCTGCCCGTCGAAGCGGCCGCCACCGGTTTCCGCCCCGCGCAGCTTGGTGACCAGGGTGACGATGTCGCGCGCAAACGCTGCCGAATCTGCCAGCCCATCCGGCGTCGCAACCTCGCCCTCGATCCAGGTCTGCACCGCCCAGGGCAGCGGATAAAGCGGCCCGGGCCGTCCGATCCCGATCGGGCGCGGGGTGGCAACCGGCGCATGTCGCGCAAACGCAGTCATGGCCGCCGCTTCGGCGCGCAGCTGCATGGTACATGTTCCCGGATCCATGGCGTGCAGCGGGAATCGCGCCGCCAGGCCGCTGCCGATCCGAAAGATTGCGTTGTCCGTGCCCAGGCCGGGCAGCGCCACGATCGGCTGATCGCGATGCTCCGGGAACTGGTCCCGAATCAGCGCGGTCGCGATCTCGGCGTCGATATGGACCTGATCTTCGTGCACGACTCGACTTCGGCAGGGGTGGTGAACGACTCGAGGGAACACAACATAGTCCCGCGGTTTATTTCTCCAAGCTGATCGTTCTTGCCCAACGGATCGTTAGAGGAGAAGACCGATGCGTCACCCCGCCAGCAAGTCCAGCCCGAAACCGTTGCATCCCGAGTCGCCGGAAAGCGGTGACCGCGTCGTGCCGACCTTCATCGCGACCGATCTCCTGGAAAAACTCATCGCCGATCGCGATGCCTACGCCGTGGACCGGATCGTCACGGCGATCCGTCGCCATTGAGGCCGCCATGCGTGCCATCAGCCCTCGAAGAACCGGGTGCCGGGTCGCGTTCGGCCCGACCGACCGGCACCACTTGCGCGGTCCCGCAAGGCGCCCACTCTCACCGGCTTTCGGCCTTGAAAGCCTCGATCAACTGGGCATCGACATCGACCAGGACCCACGCGCCTTCGCGAAATTCCTAGAGCTGAAGAACCGGGCCCAGGAAGGGCACTAGACCCGGTCGACGGAAGGCGGCCCGGCCGATTACCATCCGGGCATGACCGTCCAGAACCTCGGCACGATCCGCAGCTACCACGCGCATATCTATTTCGATGGGCCGGCGCAGCGCCGCACCGCTGAAATCATCCGCGAGGAGATCGGTGCGCGCTTTTCCGTCCGGCTCGGCCGCTGGCACGACCGCCTGGTCGGCCCGCACACCCGGCCGATGTATCAGGTGTCCTTTTCGGCCGACGAATTTCCGCGACTGGTGCCGTGGCTGATGCTGAACCGACGTGACCTCGCCGTGCTCATTCATCCCAACACTGGCCGGTCCAAATCCGATCACCTCTCGCATGCGCTCTGGCTGGGCGAGATCCTGGCCATCAACGCCGGCCCACTCTCCGACGAAGACGATGGGCCGGAGCCGCCGATCGACCTCAACACCACGCCGACCCTTAAACCCTGATCCAGGGGCTTGCGTCCTGAGCGCGGGGTCCATATTGTCCGGCCCCTTTTCCAGAACTCGCGGCGACGGGCTCCGCCATGGCAACACGGTATTGCGGACTGGATTTCGGCACGTCCAATTCGACCCTGGCCCTCAATGCCGAAGGGAGGGCGTTTCTCTGCCCACTCGAAGGTGCATCGGTCACGCTGCCGAGCGCCATCTTCTATGATGCCGAGGACCAATCGGTCCGCTTTGGTCGCGACGCGGTCCGGCACTATGTTGAAGGCGTGGAGGGACGGCTGCTTCGCGCGCTCAAAAGCGTGCTCGGCAGTTCGCTCATCGAAGAGACCACGCTGATCCAGCGCAAGCGCGTCGCCATGCGTGCCATCATCGGCATGTTCATCCGGCATTTGAAACGTACCGCCGAGGCGCATCTCGCCGCGACCGGGAGTCCGGGTGCGCTCGATACGGTCGTGCTCGGCCGGCCGGTGCATTTCGTGGACGATGACGAAGCGGCCGATCGTCGGGCCGAGGCCGAGCTCATCGCCGCGGCCAAGGCCGAAGGCTTCCGCCATGTCGAGACCCAGCTTGAGCCGATCGCCGCGGCGCTCGCCTACGAACAGACCTTGGACCGGGAAGAGATTTCGCTGATCGTCGATCTCGGCGGCGGCACCTCGGACTTCGTCATCGCGCGGCTCTCGCCGGAGCGCGCGAAACAGCCCGACCGCACGCAGGATATCCTCGGCCGCAGCGGCGTCCATATCGGCGGCACCGATTTCGACCGGCGCTTGAGCATCGACAAGGTGATGCCGCATCTCGGCACCGATGTCCGGCTCGGCGCGAAGCGCCTGCCGATGCCGCAATACCTGTTCCACGACCTTGCGACCTGGCACAAGATTCCGTTCCTCTACACTTCGGATAATCTGCATTATCTGCGTAGCATCGTGCTCACCGCCGACCGGCCGGAACTGCTGCGCCGGCTGATCGATGTTCTGGCGCATCGCAACGGCCACCGCATCGCCGGCGAGGTGGAAGCCGCCAAGATCGCGCTTTCGGATGCCGAGGCGGCGTCGTTCGCGCTGCCGCTCGACCCGCCGGTTGCGGTCGATCTCCAGCGCGGCGACGTCGAGCACGCCGTTCATGACGACACGACGCGACTGCTCGAGACCATTGCGCGCTGCACCAAGGCCGCATCGATCAAGCCGGAGCAGATTCAGTCGGTGTTTCTGACCGGTGGCTCGACCGGAATCCCGGCGGTGCGTGAGCGGATCCTCGCGCATCTTCCGAATGCGCGGGCCGTTCCGGGCGACATGTTCGGCAGCGTCGGCCTCGGCCTCGCCATTGACGCCGCGCGCCGCTTCGCCTGAGACGCGCTTAAGCCCGCGCCCGCCACTTGCTCCAGGCGCGCCATTGTTCGGGATAGCGGCGGACCCAGGGCTCACTGCGGCGGAGATATTCAGTCGCCGCCGCCACGGTGCGTTCGTCGGCAGACTGCTTCGGGTCGAGCGGGATCGGCGCTTCAATCGCGATGCGGAAGCCCAGATCTGAGTCACGGAACACGAAGGTCGGCAGCAGCGGCGCCCCGGTCAGGGCGGCGAGACGCGGTGCACCGACCGCGACCGGCAGCAGGCCGCCGAAGATCGGTGCCCGGACCATCTCGAAACCTTCTGTGTTGGCGGCGACGATCGAGACCACCTCGCCAGCCTTCAGGGCGCGCATCATGCGGCGCATCGACGTGGTCGGCGCCTCGCTGTCGAACACGATGCGCTGATTGAGATAGCGGTCTTCGGGAATGCTGCGCACGCGATTCAGCTTCTCAACGCCGAACCGGCTCTCGGAAAAGCCGTGACCCGGGCTGCTGAGATGCGAGACCTTGTAGCCCTTTGCATGCAGCGCGATCTTGGTCGGCAGGCTGTTGAAGATGCTCGGCGAGACCCAGAGCACCGCACCCTTCTCACCTTTCAGCGCTTCAATGAGATGCGTCTCGCCTTCGAGCGAGAGCTTTGGCTCCCAGCCGCCGGGTCGCCAGGCGCGCAGGTCCTGGCAGCGGATCTCATAGACCGCAGACTTGATCCCGCGGGCGATTTCCAGCGCCCGATCGGCACTGACATCGCCCAGGGCGGCCGCGATGCTCTTGGCATTGCGCCGGTTGGTTTTTGGCTTGTCGAGCCCCGGCAGCCGCGTGCCGGCGCGCCAGAGCGGCGCCCACCAGCGTTCCGGCAGAATCCAGGCCGGGAGGAGCAGGCTTGCGAGGCTGAGAACGGTCACCAGATCCGACACCGCCCAGGCGGGGCGCCCTTCGCGCTTGCGCTGCTTGCGCACCAGGGCATCGGCTGGCTTCGACGCGGAATCTTCGGTTTTTGGGGTGTTATCCAGCGTCTTTGCCTTCCGTTGATTCTGAAAAGCAGATAGCACATTTTCCCGGACGCCGAGAGCCGGATGTCTTCGGTTTTCGGCCAAGATCAGCCGTGGTCAGCGGACCACGGAATCGCGTAGGGTGCCTCGAAACCAATGTTGCAGCAGAATTCCCATACCGACGCCGCTCCGGCGCGTCCGGCCCCGGTCGATGCGGGCCAAAATCCAATCGGGGCCGAGCCGGTGGGTGGTGAACCGTTGGGCCGGCTGTCGCGCCGTCTGTACGCGGCCCAGGTCCGCTCCAAGCACCGCGTCAGCCACAGCAAGTTCCACAAGAACATGCGGATGAAGTTCGCATTGATCAACAACTTGCAGCGGGCCTGGACCTTCGGGCGCCGGCATGCCGGCAATGTCCGGCGCCAGCGCGGCGTCGCGCTGTTTCATCAGGTCTTGCAACTGCTGAAGCTGGTCCTGGTCTATCGCACCGATCCCGCGGCCTATTATGCGCTCAATCTCTATGAACCGCCGCATCGGCTGGCCGAGATCGACCATTACATCGGCCGGATGGAGACCAAGAACGGCCTCTATACCATGATGCGGCTGGCCAATTGTCGCGGCAAGACTCTCACAGGACACAGCCTCAATCACAAGGCGATCTTCGCAGACTTCTGTGCGAAGGCCGGACTGCCGCATATCCGTATTCTTGCCTCGGGGGAGAAGGGCGTCCTCACGGTCCATGATCGGACGCCCGGCACCTTCGACCGCGATCTCTTCGTCAAGCTCACCAAAGGCAGCGGCACCTTCGGCGCGCGGTGGTATCGCTGGCGCGACGGCAAGCATGTTGATAAGGACGGGACGACCTTCGACCGCGATGCGTTGTTCAAGGAACTGGCCAAAAGCTCGGACTGGCGGCCGCTGATCGTCAATCACTGGCTGCAGAACCACCCGGAGATCGCCGATCTCGCGACCGATTCCCTGCTGACCTTCCGGGTCTTCACCTGCCTCGATGCCGCGGGCGAGCCGCATGTGACGCTCGCCTTCATGCGCATCATGAGCAAGCTGGAGCCGACCTGGCACACGATCGAGGAATACGGCTCGAAGATCGACCTCGACACCGGGCGCATGAACCGCATGTGCGCCGACCGCGATCTCTCCCCCGATGCCTGGTGGGACGTGCATCCGAAGACCGGCGCGCAAGTGACTGGCCGGGTGATCTCCGGCTGGCCGGCGCTCTCGGCGCTCGCCGTCGCGGCGCATCGCGAGTTCTGGTACTGGCCGATCATCGGCTGGGATCTTGCCTGGACGCCCGAGGGGCCCGTGCTGATCGAGGGCAATTCCGATCCGGACACCCATTATCTGCAGCGGGTCCATCGCGAGATGCTCGGCCATTCGCCGATGGCGCCTTACCTACGCTATCATCTGGCACAGGCCGCGGCGTTTATGAAGGACGGCTGAACGCCGCCGTCGCTGCGGCAGGGGGTTTTTGGTGACGTTCGCTTGCGCATTGACCTTCGACTTCGACGCGATGTCGGTTTGGCTCGGCTCCTACAAGAGCCGCAATCCGAGCGTGATCTCCCGCGGCGAGTTCGGCGCCGTGGCGGTGCCGCGGATCCTCGAGATCCTGAAACGCCACGGCGTACCCGGCAGTTTCTGCGTGCCCGGCCACACCGCGCTCGCCTATCCCGCTTTGGTCAAGCGCATCCACGACGAGGGGCATGAAATCGCCCATCACGGCTGGGTGCATGAGAACCCGGCCGATTTCGACGAAGCCGGAGAGCGTGCCAATCTCGAGCACGGCCTGAAGGCACTGAAAGAGGTCGCGGGTGTCACGCCCCAGGGCTATCGCTCACCGGCCTGGGACTTCAGCGAGAACACCGTGAAGATCCTCCAGGACTACGGCTTCCTCTATGACTCCAGCCTGATGGGCAGCGACTTCATCCCATACTACGCGCGGATCGGCGACAAGTTCGACGACAAGTCGCCCTATGTCTTCGGGCCGAACATCGATCTGGTCGAGCTGCCGGTCACCTGGATCCTCGACGACTTCCCACACTTCGAGTTCGCCGGTGACACCCAAGGCCTGGCGGCGCCCTCCAAAGTCGACGAGATCTGGCGCGCCGAGTTCGACTACGGCCGCAAGAACGTGCCGGGCGGCCTCTTCAATCTCACCATGCACCCACAGGTGATCGGCCGCGGTCACCGCCTGATGATGCTCGAGCGCCTGATCGAATACTTCAAGAGCCAGCCCGGCGTGACTTTCACCACGCTCGCCGCTTACGCCGCGCAATGGCGTGCCGCCAATCCGCTCGACACATGGCGCCGTTCCGGCGCGATCCACGCGCAGCCGCTCTAGCGGCGCTATTCGTACCAACCGTCGGGCGACTTGCGCAGTCTTTTGAACTGGCGCGGATCGTGGCCGAACCAGATCTGACCGTCGAGCGCATTGAGCCGCGCCAGGGTCCGGCAGTAGGCGGCTTCGTCCAGCACCCAGCCCGGCATCTGACCCCCAAGATTCTCGGCGCAATAGGCGGCATCCGAGGCGAGGATGATGCGCCCGGTCTCCGGCAGGTTCACCGACAGCGCCAGCATGCCGGAGGCATGGCCGCGACCGAGATCCAGGATGTCGATCCCGGTATGCAGAGTGCGGTCGCCCGTGATCGTGTGCCAGTCGAGGTCGCACTTCAGCCAGGCATCGATGTCACGCCAAGCATAGACATCATCCTCGCGGCGGCGATAGGCGTCTTTGGCGCCGGCGAGCTCGTCGGCATGCACGATGAGCCGCGACTTCCTGAAGAACTCGACGCAGCCGGCGTGGTCGCTGTGGAGATGCGAGAGCACGACATGGGCGAAGTCGTCGGGCCGCAGCCCCATCTCCGCCAGGCGGTTCGGGAGGTGGCATTCCGCGCCGGTGATGATCGGATATTCGCGCTGAAACCCCGGTGCCCAGCGACCGTTGGGCCCGATCGCATCCGGGTGGCAACCGGCATCGAACAGCACGCGGCCCTCGGGATGCTCGATGCAATAGGCCGAAATCGGAATCTCGACCTCAGGCGGGAAGGGCCGATCTTCGGCGCGGACCAGGATCCGCGAATCCATGCGCATCCAGCCGCAGTCGAGGACATGGAGCTTCATTCGGGCATGGGTGCGGCGACGGTCGCGCGCTGGCGCGCATACCAGCCGCGGATCATCCGGTCGGCGATCATCGCCACCAGCGCGATGGCGAGGCCCGAGATCAGGCCGAGCCCGGCATTGGCCTTGCCGAGCGCGATATAGACCTGCTGGCCCAGATCCTTGGTCCCGACCATGGCGGCGATCACCACCATCGACAGGGCGGCCATGATCGTCTGGTTGAGACCCAGCATGATGATCGGGAGCGACAGCGGCAGCTTCACATGCAGCAAGAGCTGCACCGGCGTGCAGCCGCTCTGTCGGCCGGCCTCGACACAGTCGGCGCGGACCTGGCGGATGCCGTGCTCGACATAGCGGATCGGCGGCACGATGACATAGAGCATGATGGCGATCAGCGCCGTCAGCTCGCCCACCTTGAAGAACATCAGCGCCGGAATCAGGAACACGAATTGCGGCATGGTCTGCAGCGTGTCGTTGACCGGCCGCAGGACCCGGGAAACCGTGTCGTTGTGCGCCGCCCAGAGCCCGAGCGCGCCGCCGATCAAGAGGCAGAAGAACACCGCCAGCAGGCAGAGATAGAAAGTCTGCATGAACGGAACCCACAATCCCATGATCAGGATGAAGAGGCAGCCGCAGAACGCTAAGATCGCGACATTGCGGCCGGCGCAGCGCCAGGCCAAGGTCACGACCAGCGCGATGAAGGCCGGCCAGGGGAAGGCGGTGAATCCGAAATAGAAGAATAGGCCGGCGATGATCAGCGCCATTGCCGGCCGCCAACCGAACCGCATGGCGAGCCCGCCGGCAGCACCCGCGATCAGCGCCGCATAAACTGTGATCACCGTCGGCGTCAGGGTGATGCCCCAGGAAACCGGCGCCACCGCGCGTTCCATGCCGATCCGAAGTGGCAGGATGAAGAAATAGAGGAAGTTGTTCTTGAGCGACTCCAGCGGGTCGGCATAGCGCGCAACCAGGCCGAGGACCCATTGGTTGAGCGCTTCGGCATTGATCAAGCGTTGACCGGCAAAGGGGAGGGTGATCAGGAAATCGGCCGCATGCAGGATGACGGCGACGACCAGCAGCGCACCGATGGCGATCCAGAACCGCCGCGGTGTCAGCCAATCCGGGCGTGCACTTTTGCCCTGGCCGGCAAAGCCCAGCGTGATGCGATCCATCACCATCGCCATCAGGGCGATCACCAGGCCGGAGAGAAGGCTCTGTCCGAAGGCGGCCTGGCGCATCGAGGACAGCACTTCCCAGCCGATGTCCTCGAAGCCGCCGATGATCGAGGCGATGATCACGATGCTGAAGGCCGCCATGGTGGTCTGGTTGATGCCGACCAGGATCTGCGGCCGGGCGCTCGGCACCTCCACCAGCCAGAAGCGCTGGCGTGGCGTGCAGCCGCTCATCGTCCCGGATTCCACGACATCGTCCGGCACCCGCGCGAGACCCAGCATCGTGTTGCGGACCATCGGCGGGATCGCATAGATCGCGCTGGCGATGAGGCCCACCACCGGACCGAAACCGAACAGCAGCAGCAGCGGGATCAAATAGGCGAAGGCGGGGACGGTCTGCATCACATCCAGCGCCACCTCGACCGAGCCGCGCGATTTCGGCACGCGATGCGCAAGGACGCCCAGAAAGAATCCCGCAACGACAGAGATCGGCACGGCCAGCAGCACCAGCGCCATCGTGTTCATGCTCTGGCGCCAATATCCGGCAATCAACAGGTAAGCGAGCGTCGCCGTCGCGAACAGCGCTAGGCGCAGACCGCCGGCGCGGCAGGCGATGATGCCGATGATCGCCACCATCACCGGCCAGGGAATCCATTGCAGCACCGCCTGGATCGCCCGCATCGGCCGGTCCAGCAGGAAGGCGATACTGCGCGTCACCGGCGCGATGAACTCGCTGACCGTGTTGCTGAAAGCATCGATCGCATTGGCGACCGGCGGCACCCAGGAAGCAGGATAGGCGGAGATCCAAGGCAGCGTCGTGCGCGATGCCAGGCAGAGGATGGTGAAGGCGAGGACCGCCACCCAAAGTGTCAGCCCGCGGTCCCAGCGCAGGCCGATCGGCGCGCTATGGGCGATCTCGGTCAATGCCGCCGCTCGCGGTCGCGGTCCAGCACGTCGAGCACGGCTTGGCTGCCGACCGCGCCCAGGACCTTGCCGTCATCGTCGGCGACGCTGAACCCGGTCGTGCCGCGGGCCATGGCGGAAAGCATGTCCTCCACCGTCGTGTGCGGTGTCACCGTCGCGGCGCGCGGTCCGCAGTCAATGCCGGACGGCGCCAGCAGATCGGCGGCGTGGATGGCGCGGACCAGGGAAATGTCTTCCACGAACTGCGCGACATAGTCGTCGGCCGGCGCCCGCAGGATTTCCGAAGGCTTACCGAGCTGGATCACCGCGCCTTGGCGCATGATCGCGATCCGGTCGGCCAGGCGGAAGGCCTCCTGGATGTCATGGGTGATGAAGACGATGGTCTTGTGCAGCGCCTTCTGCAGGCGCAGGAACTCGTCCTGCATCTGCCGGCGGATCAGCGGATCGAGGGCAGAGAAGGGCTCGTCCAGGAACCAGAGACCGGGACCCACCGCGAGCGAGCGGGCGATTCCGACCCGCTGCTGCTGCCCACCGGAAAGCTGGTTGGGGAACGCGCCTTCGCGGCCCGCAAGGCCGACCAGCTCGATCATCTCCATGGCGCGCGCGATGCGTTCCTTCAGCGGGCGGCCCTGCACCCGGAGCGGAAAAGCGACATTGTCGAGGACGGTCAGATGCGGCAGCAGGCCGAAATGCTGGAATACCATACCCATGGCCTGACGCCGCAGTTCGATCAGGCGCTTCGGCGTGGCGGCGAGCAGATCCTCGCCGTCGAGCAGAACTTGGCCGGCGCTGGGCTCGATCAGGCGCGAGAGGCATCGCACCAGAGTGGACTTGCCGGAGCCGGAGAGGCCCATGATCACGAAGATCTCGCCGGTATGGACATCGAAGTCGGCGTCGATCACCGCGGGCACCGCGCCGTGCTGCCGCAAGCGATCGCAGACGGCATCGCGCGCGCCGGCAAAGAAATCGCGGCCGAGCGAACCGCCATGCGCGCCATAGACCTTCCAGAGGCCGCGGCAGGCCAGTTTGACCGTACGTTCGTTCGGAGGAGAGCTCATCGTTCGGCTCCAGGAGGGACGCCGCCCGACGATCCGGGCGGCGCCGATTTCCGGTTCTCGAACGATCAGGAGCCCGTCGCGGCCTTCACCCAGGGTTCCCAGGTGGCCTGGTTGGCGTCGATCCACGCCTTGGTGACGGCGTCGATATCCTCGCCCTTCTTGTCCACCGCCAGCATCATCTGCTGCTGCTGGGCGGCGTCCATCTTCAGGTGTTTGATGAACTCATATGCGGCGGGCCATTTGCCCTTGAAGTCCTTCCAGACGACCTTGTGGACTTCCGGCGGGTTGATGCAATGCTCGTTGTTCTGCTCTTTGCAGGGCGGCATCTTCACCCAATCGACATCGACCTCGGCCAGCGCGTAATGCGGGCCCCAGAACATCATGAGCAGCGGCTTCTTGGCGGCGTTGGCGGATTCCAACTCGGCGACCAGCGCGCCTTCGGACCCGGCCGGCACGGCGGTGAAGGGCAGGTTGTTGTCTGCGACAATGGTCGCCGCGCGCGAGCCCCAGTCGGCCGGATAGTCGAGCAGACGGCCATTCGGGAATGTATCCGGCGTGCCCAGCGCCTGGACGCAGCCGGGCTTGGTGAGCGCGCTCCAGTCCGGCAGGCCGGGGCAGACCTCGGTCATGTATTTCGGATAGATCCAGCCTTCCTCGGTCTTGAGCTCGAGCTGGCCGACATCCTCGATTTTTCCCTCCTGCAGCGCCTTCGGGAAGATGTCGCCGACATTGTTCATCCAGACTTCGAGCGTGGCGCTCAGCGAGCCGTCGCCGAGGCCGGAGAACTGCGGATAATTGCCGGCGGTCACATATTCGACCTTGTAGCCCATCTTTTGCAGCAGCTGGCCGGCGATATGCGTGGTCACATGCTGGCCGGTCCATTCGTTGATCGCGAGCTTGATGGTCTCGTCCTTGGCGCCGAGATCGGCGGCTTGCGCCACGAACGGAGGCGCCGCCACCAGCATGGCGACGAAGGCTCCGGAAATCAGATTCCTGGCATTGGTCATGTTTCAAACTCCCTGTTTTCTATGTTTGGAATGTCGTTGACCGACTTGCTCTTAGACTAGCGATCTCCAGGCCGGCTTCGCATCAGTTTTCGGCATGCCGCCCATAAGCTTGATAGAAAACGGCGGCAGGCCGCTGTCGCGTGCCCGTTTTCCGTCCGTCAAATCTATGAAGTGCGGATCCGGGGACTTGATCGAATGCGCGTGATATCGGTCGGAATCGATCAGCGCTATCTGTCAGCAAGCCTTGAAAACTGTTGATTATTTCACGACCGGCCTCTCGCCAGAGCGCCGTCTGCAAACGGTCCATCACCGCCGCACACGGATCGTGGCCGCCATGCTAGTGTCCGCCGCATCGGGGAATCGGGAACGGGGCGGGGGATGTCGGGTGAGTTTGGTATCGTCGAGGCGGATATCGCATCGCTTCGCCGCGCGCTCGATCAAGGCATCGTCACCAGCGTTGAACTGACCGCCGCTTACCTCAACCGGATCGCCTTCTACGATCGCTCCGGCATCCAGCTCAACGCCGTCCCGGTTCTCAACACCGAGATGTTTGCCGACGCCTTGGCCGCTGATCAGCGCCGTGCCGCCGGGAAGTCACTCGGCCCTCTGGACGGAATTCCCTACACCGCCAAGAACAGCTACAAGGCGCGCGATCTGACCGTCGCATCCGGCTCGCCGGCCTTCGAGCATCTGCTGGCGAGCGACGATGCCTTCACCATCGCGCGGCTGCGTGCGGCGGGCGCCGTGCTGATCGGCCTCACCAACATGCCGCCGATGGCCAATGGTGGAATGGAGCGCGGCGTCTACGGTCGTGCCGAAAGCCCCTACAACGCAGCCTACCTCACCTCCGCCTTCTATTCCGGTTCATCGAACGGGTCCGGCACAGCAACCGCGGCCAGCTTCGCCGCCTTTGGCCTCGGCGAGGAGACCTGGTCCTCGGGCCGCGCGCCGGCCTCCTGCAATGCGCTCGTCGCCTACACGCCGTCGCGCGGCGTCATCTCGATGCGCGGCAACTGGCCCTTGGTCCCGACGATGGATGTCGTGGTGCCGCATGCCCGCAGCATGGCGGACCTGTTCGAGATCCTGGACATCATTGTCGCCGACGATCCGGAGCCCCGCGGCGATTTCTGGCGGATGCAGACGGCGCTGGAGGTCCCCGCCGCGACGAAACACCGTCCAAAATCCTACCGCGATCTCGCCGATCCCGCGGCACTGCGCGGCTGTCGTCTCGGTGTGCCGAAGATGTTCATCAACGCCGACAGCAATCCGGACAATTGGGAGCCGATCAAAACCCGCGACAGTGTCGTCGCCCAATGGCGTGCAGCGCGCGCCGCGTTGGAAAAGCTCGGTGCCGAAGTCGTCGAGGTCGATTTTCCCGCTGTCACCGAATACGAGCGCGACGGTGTCGGCGGCGAGGCGCTGGTGCGAACCGGCGTTGTGCCGAAGACCTATCCAAATTCCGAGCTCTGGACGCTCTGCATGTGGGCTTGGGACGACTTCCTCAAGGCCAATGCCGACCCCAAGCTGCGCGCCCTGGCAGACGTGGAGGGCAAGAAGATCTTCCCGCACCCGACCGGCGCCGTGCCCGACCCGATGCATGAGCGCAACATCGCGATCGACCTTGCCGCTTATGCACGGCTGGCCAAGGCGGAAGGAATCACGCCGCTGGAGGAGATTGCCGATCTTGCCGAGGGCATCCGCGGGTTGGAGCGCTTCCGGCAGGAACACTACGATGCCTGGCTCACGGAAAACCAGCTCGATGCGCTGGTCTTCCCGACCTTGGCGGATATCGCGCCCGCCGACGCGGACACCAACCCGGTCTCGGCGGCGATCGCCTGGCGGAACGGCATCTGGGTTGCCAATGGCAACCTGGTCATCCGCCATCTCGGCATTCCGACGGTGACCGTGCCGATGGGTCTGCTCAACGATATCGGCATGCCGATCGGCCTCACCTTCGCCGCCAAGCCTTATGAAGACACCAAGCTGCTGCGTTACGCGCATGCCTTCGAGCAATCGACCCATTGGCGCCGGACACCACCGCGCACACCGCCGTTGCCTGGCGACGTCTTTCCGCCCAACACAACGATCGCTCCGAGAGAGCGCCCGAACCCCGGATACGTCTTCAAGGCAACCGCAGTTGATCGGCCGGACGGTTTGGTCGAGATCAACGTCGAGGGCGAGAGCACCGCGCCGCGGGTGCGTGTGTTCATCAACGGCGCACCGGTGGAAGTCACCCGCAACGGCATCACCTTCACCGCGCGCCATCGCCTCCCGGCCAAGACGAAGCGCCCCCGCCACAGCGAATGGCGCGGGCCCTACGGCGCAATCGTCCTCATGATTGCCGACGGCGGCGCGGCGCTGCCGAATGCGGCGTATCAGATCGTGGACGGTGTGGCCTAGGACCCTGGCCCAATAGCGATCCGGGCCCGGCAGGGCGCACCCTGGTCACATCGGTCGGTCGACCGCTGAAAATCGTGAGAGGGACCATGAAGATTGCCCCCAAAATCCGTGCCGGCCTGCTCAGCCTGGCTGCGGCGACACTGCTGCTCAGCGGCTGCGGGGGATCTTCAGGCCGGATCGACTCCGATCGCTGGAACCATCTCTATGGCGATCCGGACACGGCAAGCCCGGACATTGGTGCCCCGCGGCACTGCTGCCGCCACGCCGCCCGCAACGACTGAGCGCCCCCCGACCTGCGTGCTACATCTGCGGAAAGGTTGAAGCCACCAGCTCCAAGAGCGAAAGCTCCCGCTGTACCGTGTAGACCAGGACCATGTCGACCTGCTCGCCGTCGCTCGAGAGCGGGAAGAAGGCGCAATCGAGATCCTGGAACTTGTGGTGGACCTGGATACCGTCTTCATTGCGGTCGAGGAACGGCCGCTTGGTCCGGACCACCTTGTCGTAGTTGCCGAGGGCGAGTTCCGTCATGCCGCCGAGGCCATGCGTCGCGACCGGCTTACCCGTGGGATCGGCGCCGCGCATCTCGACCTCACGCGTGCCCACCAGACGATAAGCATAATGCCCGTGCGCAGGACAAGCACCGTCCTGTGGCTGAGCCAGGACATCGACCAGCATGATCGATGGCAGCAAGGACACGAGGTCGGCCGGGTCGATATCCCGTCGCGCGGGCATGCGCCGCCGGCCGGCCTTGGTCTTCCAGTAACGGTATAGCGCCTGGATGTCGTCGCTGGTGGTCGCGAGCCAGTCGGGCTCTTCGCTGCACATGATGGAATGGTTTCGCTGACAGAGTTGCAAAGCGCGCCCTCTCGCATGAGGGGAACGCCTTCCGCCAGCAGATTTGCAGGCGCTGGCCGCGCCGATCAAGACTCTGGCCGGTGCGGTTAAGCGCGCGGTTAATGCAGTCTTAATGCAGCTTCAGCCGCGGCCGCACCACCCGGTTCACATGGCCGATGAGGATCAGCGTCATGCCCTTGATCCAGCCGTGGATGCCGATCAGGTGCAGGCGGTAGAGCGAGAGATAGACCATGCGCGCCAGGCGGCCCTCGATCGCCATGCGCCCGCCGATCAGGTTGCCCATCAAGCTACCCACCGTCGAATAGCGGCTGAGCGAGACCAGCGAGCCCTTGTCGCGATAGACGAAAGCCTGGAGCGGGCGATTGCCGATCAGCCCCAGGATGTTGCGATAGGCGGTGCTCGCCATTTGATGCGCCGCTTGGGCGCGGGGCGGCACCGGCCGCTCTTCGCCTTCCGGCACGAAGAAGCAGCAATCGCCGATCGCGAAGATTCGTTCGTCGCGCGTGGTCTGCAACGTCGGCTTGACCACCAGCTGATTGCCGCGCGTGGTTTCGAGCCCGGCGATCTCCTTGAGCATCTCCGGCGCGCGCACGCCCGCCGCCCAGACTTTGAGGTCGGCTGGGATGGTCTCGCCGGACTTGGTTCGCATCGCGTCATGGGTGACTTCGACGATCGCGGTGCCGGTCAGCACGCGCACGCCCAGCGCTTCCAGCTCGTCATGCGCCGCCTGGGCCAGCGTCTCCGGCAGCGCGGGCAGGATGCGTGGGCCCGCTTCGATCAAGGTCACCTTAAGCCGGCTCTCGTCGAAGACTTCGAGCCCGTAATGCCGGAGGCCCGCCGCGGCGTTGTAGAGCTCGGCGGCGAGCTCAATGCCGGTCGCCCCGCCGCCGACGATGGCGATCTCGACCTGGGCGGTCGATTGCGGGTTCTCGCTCACGATCCGCGAGACGCGGAGGCAGTGGTTGAGCAGACGGTGCCGGAACCGGTCGGCCTGGTCTCGGTCGTCCAGGAACAGGCAGAATTCCTTTGCACCCGGCGTGCCGAAATCGTTGGAGATCGCGCCGATCGCGATCACCAGATAGTCGTAGCGGATCCGGTGCCGTCCGATCAGCTCGCTGCCATCCTCGTCCAGGATCGGCGCCACGATCACCTGGCGTGCGTCGCGGTCGATCCCTTCCAGGCTGCCGTAATAGAAGCGATAGCCCCAGCGATGGCCGTGGCTGCGATAGCCGACCTCGTCGAGATTGGCGTCGAGCGAGCCGGCCGCCACTTCATGCAGCAGTGGCTTCCAGATATGGGTGCGGTTGCGCTCGATCAGGATGATGTCGAAGTCCTCGCGCCCGAGCTTCGCGCCCAGCCGCCGCACCAGCTCCAGCCCGCCGGCCCCGCCGCCGACCACCACAATCTGAGTCTTCAAGGGTCACTCCGGATATCCACGCCTCCCCAAAGCTCTAGCACATCCGCGCAAGGCGCAGGGCGAACATGACGACGCACTCAAACCAAAGTTTGAGCGAGCCGGCCAATGCCGAGGCGTTATCGAATTCATCGACCTAGTCGGGGGCGAGCCCGGGTCCAGTCAGCAGAGGGTGGAAACGTGCGGGGTTACAGCGCGGTTTCGACTAGGCCCCAGCCCTTGGGCAGCTTGGCTTTGTCGAGCTGCAGCTTGTCGCCGTTGAGCGGAATGACGACCTTGTGCTTGGGGTCGAGGGTGAGCTGTATGGTGACACCGGTCATGACCTGGGCGGGGTCGGCGTCGACGACGTCGGTCCAGATATGATCGGAAGGCTTCGGGTTCGCCTTGTTGGAGACTTCCAGCTTCGGGGTCCAGTTGATGGGGCCGTCATCGCTTTCCAGCAATTCCTTCGGCACCGTCACCAGCACGCGCTGCAGCGGTTCGCTGGCGCTTGCATAGGAGATCACGATGGCCGCGTTGGGCGCGCCTTTGAGCACGCTGTCGTCCATCTCGGTCGGCATGGCGTGATAGGCGATCAGCCGCTGGAAGTTGCGCGAATTGACGTCCGCCCACCGGCTGTACTTGTCGAAGCTGGTGGTGTTGAAGAGATACTTACCGGTTTCCTGGCTGTAGACCGCGTCGGTAGAAGACGAAGCACAGCAGCCCCAGCGCGTGATGGTGAGATAGGGACCATCGACTTTGCTCTCGTCGCCCTCGGCCTCGATGGTGAATCTCGAGGGACCCTTGCCGGCGGCGCTCAGCGAGTAGACCGTTGCCTTGACCTTGCTGGAGACCCGTTCACTGTCGGAATTGGGACCCTCTTTGTTGACATGCGTTTCTTCTATCTCGACCAGCTGATAGAGATCGACGCCGGGCTTGCCGACATCCGGGCCGACGGTGACGCGCATCTGATCGGTCTCAAAGCGGGTGTTGACTGTCGTGATCTCGAACGGCGTTTCACCGGTTGCAGGCTTCATGGTGAAGGTCGAGGCGGCAGACGCCTTGGCCGCATCTTCATCGGCGCTGCCAAGGGAGACCGAAGCCAGCAGGAAGACCGGCGCCAGGAAACTGGCCCCGAGCAGAGCGAAACGCGACATAGTCACACCGAGTGTTGAAAAGATCCCCAGATGGGCGCCCTCCACTGCGGAGGGGTCCCATTGCGTCGCGGGACCATGTCATTCCGTTCATCGTGCGGCAACGGAGACAACGGTGACGCCGCTCACAACTGCACCATTCTGCCCCCTCGGGGAGTGCTTCTATGCGAACGCCGCCGCGGCCCGCACGAACCTTGCCAGATGTGGATTGCTCTCGATCAGCTCGCCGTCCCGCGCCGAACGGGTGCGCAGATCGGGAAGCTTGAGGCGCTCGAGCAGTTGCGGGATGCCCCATCGGCCTTGTTCCTGCCGCGTCGCCTCCTGCAAATTCCTGAGCTTGCGAATGGCGCGTTCGGTGATGTACGCAACGGATCGATGTGCGTCGCCGCTGGGATACCGGGCCCAAAGCGGCGGAAGGTCGTGCCATCGCACCAAAAGATCGACGAAGCCCGGCAGGCCGGCGTGGAAACTCCCGAGCCCCAGGTAGCGCTCGAGCGTCACGACCTTATGCGTGAGATGCGCCGGTATGAACATGGTCTGGCCCGGCCCGATGAAGATCCAGCGGGAAGATTTCATGGCGGCGAACGCGGGCAAGTCAAAAGCGGCGCGTTCCCGGTCTTTGACGTAGCAGCGCTCGACATCCTCGAGTCCGTATTCCAGCCCTTCCTGTGTATCCCAGAGCAGCCAAAGCTTGGACCCGGTGAAGCAATGATTGCTGCCGCTGTGATCGTCGGAATGAGAATCCGTGACCGCGCCGAGCGAGCTGATCACCAGAGAATCCTGGGATTGGAAGCCATCGGTGCCGCGGGGCAGCAGATTGAAGTCGTTCAGTCGCTTGGTATCGACCCAGCGATCGAATCGCGTCCCGATATAGTGAAGGTCGGTGATGCCGAAGACGGTCCTGGCATTCGCCCATCGCTTCATCACATTCGGAAGGGAGAGGTATTCGATCAGGGCGCGGCGACGAACCCGCGCGCGCTTGATGCGCGGAAAGCCTCGGCAGATGTTGTCGATCAGGCGGTCCACGCCGTCCGGGCCCGAGCCGCGACGGTAGCGCTGCACCGGGAAGTTCCAGAACAAGCTTGGCCGACAATACGTCATGTTTTCGAACAAGCGCGATCGTGAATAGCTGTCCGGGATGACTTGCTTGCCGGCCAATTTCGCCAGCAGCCTGGAACTCGCCGCGATCGAGCCGTCGAACTGCGCGGCGTGTTGCCAGACGCGGCGAAGCTGTTCTTCCGTCAGACGGTTTTGTGCCGCTTCTCGCGGATACGCCCAGCTGTTCATGGATGGACTCCATGAAGGACGAATCGCGCTGACTTGTGCGCGTAAAAGGCGAGTCGCAATCTACATCAAATCGTGCCGCTTTGCCAGCGCATACAGTGTGATGCGCGGCGTGGGATGCAACCGCAGACGGAATTGGCGCCCTTACGATCCCGCCCGCGGCACCAGCAGGCAGCGGAACGCACCGGTGCCGGGCGTCCCCTCCGGGCCGTGATAGCGGCAGATCCAGAAATCGCCGTCGATGCTGTCGCGCAACTGCGTGGTGACGCCTTCGAGATGCTCGCCGGTCGCGACTACGGTCCAGCCCGCACCTTCTTCGACGACCTCGCCGGGCGCCATGCGCCGGCAGTCTTCTGGGCCGCAGCAGCTCCGGGTCTTCGGGTTCTGCATGATCCAGGACGCATCGCCATGCGCGAAGGCCGGCGCCGCACAAGCAGTGGCGAACAGGACAGCGGCAGTGATGACCAGGGCCTTCATCGCAACCTCCCGGGTTCTCGAAATCTTACAGGGGGTACCGACCGACACGAAAGCGGCGGCATTGCTGCGCCGCCGCAATGTCATCGCGATTTCCTTTCTCTTTCCCGCGCCAAGCACGGCATGATGGCGGCAAGCTATCCTTTTCCCCCGCCGTTCTTTCCCAAAGGAGAGTCGCGCCATGAAATCCAGCTATCGCCAGCGTTCGATCGGCAACCGGAAGCTCAATCCGGAGACGCTGATGACCAGCTACGGCTACGATCCCTTCCTGTCGGAAGGCTCCGTGAAACCGCCGGTGTTTCTCACCTCCACCTTCGCCTTCCGCTCTGCCGAGGACGGAAAGGAATTCTTCGACTATGTCTCCGGCCGCAAGACGCCGCCCAATGCGCAGGACGCGGGCCTCGTCTATTCGCGCTTCAACCACCCCAACCTGCAGATCGTTGAGGAGCGGCTCGCGGTCCTGGAAGGCGGCGAGGGCGCACTGATGTTCGCGAGCGGCATGGCGGCGATCACCGCGGCGATCCTTGCCTTCGCCCGGCCCGGCGACACCATCCTGCACAGCCAGCCGCTCTACGGGGGCACCGAGACTTTGTTCGTCGGCACGCTGGCACCCTTCGGCCTCAAAGCCGTAGGCTTCACCGACGGGTTGAGCGCCGGTGCGGTCGAGGCGGCGACGGCGAAGACCGCCGGAAGCAACGTGCCGATCATCTATATCGAGACGCCAGCCAACCCCACCTGCGGCCTGGTCGATTTCGCGCTGATGGTGAAAGCCGCCGACGAGATCGAGAAGCGCCAGGGCACGCGGCCGCTGATCATCGTCGACAACACGATGCTAGGCCCGATCTTCCAGGCGCCGTTGCAGCATGGCGCCGACATTGTGGTCTATTCGCTGACCAAATATGTGGGTGGGCACAGCGATCTGGTCGCCGGTGGTGTCATCGGCCGGGCCAAGGACCTCACCGCGATCAAGAAGATCCGCAGCGCCTTCGGCATGCAGCTCGACCCGCATTCGAGTTGGATGCTCGGCCGCTCGCTGGAGACGCTGCACTTGCGCATGGAGCGCGCCAGCCAGAGCGCCTCGAAGATCGCGCGCTGGCTCAAGGACCATCCCAAGGTCGCCGAGGTGCATCATCCGGAGCTGATCGAGCGCGGCAACTACCAGGCGGTCTACAAGAAGACCTGCAAGGCCGGCGGCTCAACTTTCGCCTTCACCTTCAAGGAAGGCGGGGAGGCGGGCGCCTTCCGTTTCTTAAACGACCTGCACCTCTTCACGCTCGCGGTAAGCTTGGGCGGCTCGGAGTCTCTCATTTCGCATCCGGCCTCGACCACGCATTCCGGGGTCGCCAAGGCGATTCGCGACAGCGTCGGCGTCACCGATGGGCTGGTGCGGGTCTCGGTCGGCCTGGAGAACGCCGACGACCTGATCGCCGATCTCGCCGAGGCGATGGAGAAGGTGTGATTAAGCGGCGGCGCGCGATGCGGGAGTGAGTGCCACCAGGAAATGCTGGAGCATGGCGACCAGATGACCGCCGCTGCCGGACTGCAAAGTCACCGCCGCTGCGCCTGAGGGCTCGACGGAAACTTTGAGCGCGCTTTGCCGCGACGCACCGGCCGTTTGATCCGCGACCAGGATCTCAACCACCGCGGCATGGCCGCCCATGGCCGCTTGCATCTGTTTGGCCAGGCCGATCGCCTCGCTCAGGAATTTCGCGATCTCGTTCTCGCCGGCACCCCAAGGCAAGCTGCCGCTGGCCGATCCGGCGCCGAGCACGATGCAAAAGGCTGCGGCGTGTCCCTCCGCGAGCAGCGAGCGTTCCTGGAATGCGGGCTTTGCCGCAACCGCCGCCGCGCTTCCGCTCTTCCGTGCCACCGCGAATCTCCCGTTGTCCCAATGACGGGAGCCTAGCGCCCAAAGCTTGCGCAAACGTAAAACCCCGGCGGTTTCGGCGTGAGACGCTATTCCCCGGCATTTTGAACTGCATTTGGCGCATTTCGAAATACGGGCTAGGTTCGGGCGAAACCGAGCGCGATTCTGGGGGACTTGCAGCGTGCTGGCAGTGGCGGCCGATGTCGGGGGCACTTTCACGGACCTGATCCTGGTCGATTCCGCCCGCAACCTGGTTCTGGTCGATAAAGTCTCCTCCGGTGCCCGCGGCACGGCGGGCAGCATTGTCGAGGGGCTCGCGCGCATCACCGGCCGCAGCGGGGCGCGGATCTCCGACATCGATCTCTTCGTGCACGGCTTCACGGTTGCGACCAACGCTTTCCTGATGCGCAGCGGCGCGCGCGTGGTCCTGGTCACCACCAAGGGTTTCGCCGATGTGCTCCACATCGGCAACCAGGTCCGGCCGCAGACCTATGCCTTGTTCCAGAACAAGCCGGCCCCATTGGTCGATCGCGCCATGGTCGTCGAAGTCGATGAACGCATCGACGCGCAAGGCGGGGTCGTCCGCGCTTTGGACGCCCGCGCCATTGCCGACACGGTCGCCAGGATCCGCGAACTCAACGCCGATGCGGTTGCCATATCGCTGGTCTTCTCCTTCCTGAACGACAACCACGAAGCGCAGCTCGCCGAGGCCATCCGCAAGGCCTTGCCCAATTGCCCGGTCTACGCTTCGCATCACGTGAACCCGCAGCAGGAGGAATGGCCACGGGCGAGCACCACGGCGATCACCGCCTATCTCGGACCGATCGTCGGCCGCTATCTCGATGATCTGGAAACCCGTCTGACCGGCGAGACCTTTCGCGGCAGTCTCCGCTTGATGCGTTCGGACGGTGGCGTCGCGACCCCGCGCGCGGCCCGCCAGAGTCCGGGGCATATGCTGACCTCCGGTCTGGCGGGCGGGGTCATGGCCGCGACGCGGCTCTGCGCGGACTTGGGTCTCGATCAGGCGATCACCCTCGATGTCGGCGGCACTTCCGCCGACCATGCGATCATCAACGGCGGCGAACCGGGTCGGCGTACTGCCGGTGTCATCGACGGCCAGCCGATCCGCCTGCCGGCCATCGACGTTGATACCCTGTCCAATGGCGGCGGCTCGATCGCCTGGGTCGATATCGGCGGCGCGTTGCGCGTCGGGCCTTTGTCCGCCGGAGCGGTGCCGGGTCCGGCCTGCACCGGCCGCGGCGGCAGCGAGCCCACCGTCACCGATGCCGCCCTCGTGCTCGGTTGGCTCGGCGCGGAGGATTATCTCGGAGGCGAGATCAAGCTCGATGTCGATCTGGCGCGCGCCGCCATCGGCAGACAAGTCGCCGAGAAGCTCGGCATCAGCATCGAGGCGGCGGCGCAGGGGATTATCCGCGTCGCCAACGCCCAGCTGGCGCAGGCCTTCCGCGCCATCACCTCCAGCCGTGGCCTGGACATGCGCGACTTCCACCTGGTCGCCTTCGGCGGCGCCGGGCCGCTCTATGGCGGCATGCTGGCGCGCGAGCTCGGCATGCGTGGCGTGGTGGTGCCACATTATCCTGGCGTCTTCGCGGCGGAAGGCTTGCTGACGACCGACATCCGCCATGTCGATCAGCGGACCTTCCGCGCGCTCCTCGACCAGGCCGACCGCGCCGCGCTGGCAGAGTCGCTCGCATCGCTCCGCAATACGCTCGCGCGCGAGCTGGATGCGGACGGCGTCCCGCGCGACCGCCGGCGCTTCACCATCCTCATGGATCTCCGCTACCGCGGCCAGTTCCACGAGCTCGCCGTCGCGGTGCCGCAAGCGCTGCTCGATGACTTCGACGCGCGCGCCATCGCCGGCCTGTTCCACGACCGCCACCAGGCGACCTTCGGCCACAGCGACCGTGATCGTCCGGTCGAGATCGTGAATCTGCGCGCCGAGATGCTGGGCGAGATGGGCCAGGTCCGCCCACCCGAAGTCGAGGCCGAGACCGCCGATGCCGCGGATCGCCGCCGCGATGTGCTGTTTCTGGATTCACCTTCCGCCATCCCGGTCCCCGTCGTGCACCGCGCCACGGTGAATGCCAAGGGCCACCAGGAAGGCCCGGCGATCATCGTGCAACGGGACAGCACGACCGTGCTTCTGGCCGGCCAGGTTGCGCGCGTGGCGGCCCGCGGCGCGCTCATCGTGACGGAGAAGAAATCATGACCGATCGCCTTTCGGACATCGACCGCGACGTCTTCCAGCACGAGATTGTCGCCGCGGCCGAGGAGATGTCGGCGGTGCTGCGGCGCTCGGCCTTCTCGCCGATCATCTGGGATATGATCGACTATGCCTGCGGTATTCTCGATCCCTTGGGCAACATGGTGGCCCAGGCGCCGACCATCCCGGCGCAGTTGGGCATCATGCCCATGGCCTTCCGTGAGACCGTGAAGGCGATCCCGCTCTCCGAATGGCGCGAAGGCGATGTCGTGGTCTGCAACGACCCCTATGCCGGCTGCACCCATACGCCCGACATCGTGATGTTCGCGCCGGTCTACGCCGACGGGACCCTCGTCGCCATCGCATCCTCGATCGCGCATCACATCGATGTCGGCGGCCGGGTGCCGGGCACTGAATCCGCGACCGCCGTCGAGGTCTATGAGGAAGGCCTGATCATCCCGCCGCTCAAAGCCATCGAGGCGGGCCGGCGGAACGACACCTTCTTCAAGATCTTCGCCCGCAACGTCCGCGATCCGGAAGCCTCGATGGGCGATCTTGACGCGCAGATGGCGGCCTGCAATGTCGGCGCCAAGGCCATTATCCGGCTGGTCGGCAAATACGGCAGCGCCGGATTCGATGAGCGCTGCGGTGCGGTCGCCGATTACGCCGAGACCGTGCTGACCCGCGTGCTGCTGGCCTATGAAGGTGCCGAGGCCGCAGCCACGATCCTGATGGAGGATGACGCGTCATCGGCGGAACCGATGCGACTCTCCGTCCGGATCGCCATCCGCAACGGCCGCATCTCGCTCGATTTTGCGGGCACCAGCGCACAGCGCCCGAACGGCCTCAACAACCCCATCGCCAGCACGATTTCGATGGTCTGCTACGCCGTGAAGGTCGTGTTCACCCCGGATTTGCCGCAGAACGAGGGCTTCAACCGCGCGCTGTCGATCTCCATCCCGGAGCGATCCATCCTCAACCCGGCCGCACCCGCCGCCGTCTCGGTGCGTCACCTGACGCAACAGGCCGTGGCCGACGTCGTGCTGAAGGCGCTGGCGGAGATCGCCCCGGAGAAATCGATCGCCGGCACTCAGATCTCGTTTCCCACCTTCGTCGTCGGCGGGCTGGACACCAGGCCGGCTATCGTCGCGGCGCGGGGTGCTGCGCCGTACTTCGTCACCTGCGACATCATCGGCGGCGGCATGGGCGCCTCGCAGTTCGGCCCGGGTCTCGACGCGGTCGACACCCATGGCGGCAACTGCGCGCTGCTCTCGGCGGAGGTGATGGAGCTGACATCGCCGGTGCGAGTCCGCCGCACCGCCTTGATCGCAGACGCCGGCGGCAGCGGCGCGCAGCGCGGCGGCGGAGCCATCGAACGCGAATACGAAACGCTCTGCGACGGCCTCATGCTCTCCGGCTATCTCCAGCAGACCCGGCCCGAAACCGCGCCCTGGGGCTTCGCCGGCGGCGCACCCGGCGCCTGCGCCTCAGCGACCTTGTCCAGCAACGGATCGGGCCCGCAGCCGATCCCGAGCAAATTCGTCGCCCTCAAAATGGAGAAGGGCGACAGCCTGATCCTGCGCTCCGCCGGCGGCGGCGGCTGGGGCAAGGCGAAGGGCTAAGCCGAGGCGCGGCGATGGCGCCCAATTGAACGCGCATCTGATCGATCCGGCAATGAGGGCATGCTTGGGCATGAAAACTCCGGCAAGGGTCAGAGGAGGCGAGGGCGGACGTGCATCACGCGGGTTGCCGCGAAGGCCGGCGGCTGGAAGGGTTCGCTAGGCTCTGGATGGAAGAAAACTTAATTCTGTCTGCGTCCGGTCTGCGTTGGAGGTCGGCAAGTCTTTGATTCTGCCCGTGTCCGGTCGGCGTTGGAACGCAGACATGGTGATACCGTCTGCGTTGGTGTTCGGCATTCACGGTTTCGTCTGCGTCCGTCTGTGTTGAACGCCGGGAATCGTAATTCTGTCTGCGTCCGGTCTGCGTTGGAGGTCGGCAAGCCCTTGATTCTGCCTGCCTCGGTCCGCGTTGAAACGCAGACCTGGTGATTCCGTCCTGGTGATTCCGTCTGCGTCCCGTCTGCGTTGCAGCGCGGAAGAAACCAGACGCGGCGTGACGATTCAAACTGAAGGTCCGCCGCTCTCACGGATGGATCGCGGCGCATTTCATCCATGCAAGCTGAACCGTTCCGGTCCATCACCGCGAAACAGATTATAGCCGATCTCATCTTCCGATGCCATCTTCGCCGCACGAAACCCTACGTTCAGATTTCGTTGCATCGTCATCCTCCGCCCCGTCCTCGCCATTTTGCTCGCTCCGCGGGCTGGAGGCCCATGATAGCTTCGCGCGGGAATTCAGACGATCAGCCGCCCTTCGACGCCGGCGCGCGCCAGCGCCAGGGCTCGGTGGTGCGATGGAGTTCCCGATAGCGCAGCAGATTGGCCGCGGAGACGGTCGGCAGCGTGACGCCGTCGATCGCGATCGTCCCGTCATGCGCCAGCGGAAGCAGCCAGCGGAATTCGACATCGCCCCAGAAATGCGTGACCGGCCCGGGCTCGACCAGGGTGAATTCCACCATCACGCCTTCGGCCAGCAGCGCGCGCTTATGCGCAAACCGCTTCGCCGCGATCTCGCGCCAGTCCTCGGCCGCCGCCGAACCGAGAAAGCGATCGAGCGCCGCAAACGAAGTGGCCGGCAACAGCAGATCGATATCGCGATGCGCCCGCGCCGGCGACAATCCGAGCAACTCCTCCGCCCAGCCACCGAAAACCAGCGGTGCGAAACCGGCGCGCTGCAGGCGCGCGAGGACGCGGTTCAGGAAGTCGAGATTGTTCGCGCTGATTTGGTCCATCGGGAGATATCAGTGAATGGCAATACAAGTATGCACCAACGCCGACCCGCACGAAGCGCCAAACAATGAATAAATCTTACTCTGACCCCAATTACTCCACCCCCCGGCGACCACGTCCAACCCACCGGATCTTCGCCCCGGTGGCTAAGGCAGGTGATTCGAGTGTGACGTCAATATGGCTGGAGAACAATGTCGATCTCCCCGGCACGCTTTCTATGGTCCCCAAACAATTGCGTTTGTGTCGAACCATTCAATGGACGCCTGTAGATCTTTAGGCTCTTGCTCTTGAACTGCTCTCTTAGAATCTTGATCGTGGTTTCGCGGGTAAACTTACGCGTATCAGTACGCACATAGATAGTTGCGTCTTTATGCAAGAGCGCTTTGGAGTTGCTGAACACAGTTTCCAACAAGGTCGAATAATTTTCTCGATTGTCGAACTTCCCGCCTTGCCCGTTTCCGATCAAGTTTGCGTTTGGTTGTCCACCGAGCATCCACAGTCGGAGCCATTGATCGTAATGATAATTAGTGACCCCCTGGTATGGGGGAGAAGTGAAAAGGAGCTTCGCTTTAGGGATGTTGCCTTCGGCTATTTCCCGAGACAGCCGAGGCATAACACGTAGATTGTCGCCGAGATACATACGAGATGGGATGCATTCCGGAGTACCCTTTGCATACCTCCAGTCCAAGCGTGAAATCAAAAATTCGGCAGGATCGATCTCAGGCGCCACCTTCTTATTTTCTATCCACCAGCGAATTGCATAGGCAGGGGACATAGATTTAGTCTGCCGCATTTGATTTGACAGCGCGGCCCCTTCCTTTCCGTGCAAATAGACCAGAATCAGCGCCATCACGGTTCGATCTAGAGAATTCCGGCGCCAATCAAGCTGATCGCGCGCGGCAACCAAGAAGCGACGCACATCTGAAACAAAGCAGTAATGAAAAAACTGAGGAAGTAATCTCGCAGCTTTGGCGTATTCCTTTCTTGAGTCGCTTCGGCTTATCGCAGTGATGCGCTCGGCAACGTCGTCCCTGCTTGCCGGAGTTAACTTTGCTTTGGCATATACGAATCCCACCGGATTAATTTCTATTCCGATAGCCGACCTCTTCTGAGTCGCGGCACTAAACACAGATGTTCCGCGGCCTGCGAACGGATCGAGCACCAAATCTCCTTCATCAGAATAGCGTCGGATGACTCGATCAGAGAATGAGGAAGGGAACATAGCGTAGTAAGGCCCTAACCCGGCCCATCGCTTAGCGGCGGTTCCGAACCGAGCTTCCTTCATGCATTAAACACTGCGCATTAACGCTTTGGCCAACTGCTCAAGTACCTTGGCTCCAAGGTAGAGCGGAATAGCAGCCTGTGCGTGCGCGGAAGAGATTGGCGTTAGTGCATTTGGATATCGAGAAGAAGCGAGCTTATCGAGAAGTGCAAGTGTCGTTGGCAAACAAGGATACAGCGCGCTGTCATCGCTTTCTAAAGTATCTTGCTCCGCGTTTAAAAAAGGTATCGAGCCCACGATCCTTGCGCTGCTAGCCGTCTTGTAGAAGAATTTTCGACCGAAGTAAGTGTCTCGCCCGTAGCGCTTTGGTGAATCCGAGAAGATAATCCGTTCTTTAATGTACGTGTCTGTCAGGAGAAGAAAGTCTCTTGGTTTAAACCGAGTTTCCCCTGAGGCCTCTGATACATCTAGTTCGTCAAAATGTGTAACAAATGCTCCAGATTTCTCTATGCCGACAATCTGAAGATCTTGACCCGTCTGAGAGCGGACCTTCGAGTTGATTCGCTGCAACTCGGTCGAGATTGCTGCGGATAGCCATGCCGGATGTCCAAAAAGCGCCAATGGTCCATCGAGAAAGAAAGCAAGGCGATGCGCTTGCTCAAGCAAGCCTCGGCGTTCAAAGGCGCGCAAGAGGTGAACGAGCAGGACTCGTTCCCAAACTTGCATCACTTCGCCGAATGCTTCGCCATTCGTGCTCGTGTCGCGAAATCCTTCATGAAATCGAAGGGCATCAGTTGACCAGACCGAGCGCCTCTCAGGGCAAGGGCAGGAGGAAAGCCCTGGTTGAATGGTGTAGTGCTCGACGCATCCATAGTCTCCAGCGTACGGGCACTCTTGGGAACGAGATTGTGGCTTAAGAGCGAGGAGCGATTCATAGGTTTCCAGGAGAGGTGTTTGATCCTGGCTGTCCACGACGACGTTATGAAATACATCGTAAACTTCTTCGCGAAATGCAATCCGCGCGCTTGTATGTGTGCGAGTGATAACGTTGCTGCCGGGGAGGGCAGCGTCGATGCTCGCTGTCTGCTCCGTTTTTCTAAATTCGACGGGATTGGCAGGTCTCTGTTGATCCAGCTTGTCTATCGCAGCAATGTCTATGAGAACACTAGCCACGCTCAGGTAACCAACTTTCGCTCCAGGGTACCCATTCCGGACATCTACTTCAGCTAAACTACCGTCAATTGCCACGACGAATTGCGGCAGGATGGTCTCCGGTTTTGGTATTTGGATCAGCGGAAGTGAGGAACTGGTTTGGCTGACTGGCGAGACGCGAGCGCGCGATAACAACTGCTTTACGCGGTCGGCATCCGCGACCCGTTGAAGAGCGCGGTAGCCAGCATACTCATTTTCATATGGCATCCTAGGAGCCCGACGGGCTGATCGAGAAAAGTGCTACCTGCACAGGAACCACGTAGGGATTGGAGAGCGTCTTGACTCGTAGAAATCCCTTGTCCTGTGCCCGCAAGATGCTCCCCTCGAAGTCTGCAAAATCGTAAAACTTTCGTAGCTCTCTAGTTTCATCTGTGTTGTTTAGGTGTCCGATAAACCAATTCGCGGTGTTGCGTAATATGTTCTTCTGGATGGAGCTCACCTCTTGTGTCGCATAGACAAGTCCCAGATTGTATTTGGCTCCCTCTTTCGCGGTGCGTACCCAAACGTCTCTGAAGTCCTGCTCATTGGCGGCAGGCAAGATATTGTGAGCTTCCTCGAGGTAAATCAGCACGTTTGGGGGTAGTTTCGCCGCACGAAAAAGACTCTGGCTATGTTCAAAGAGTCTCCACATCAAACGATCAGCGGCAGCTTTGTTTAGTTCAGGATCTCCGCTCGACTGGTCAACAATAACTAGCTTGCCTTCCGCTAAATCGCGACAGATGTCATCTGCATAGTCGGTCGAAGTCGTTGGAGTATGCTGATCCTTGACGCGCCCAATCTGTCTCGAACCGTTTGGATGCGCGAACATTTCCAAGATTTTGCGCAGATCATCATCCGCCCAGGAGCCTGATGAACTAGTCCGGACGTAGCCCTGATCGAATATTGACCACCCGGAAGTGTTGTCCTTTATGAACTCTTGCAAAGCCGAGAAAGCTTGGACGAGTTCTGCCCACGTGGGGTTCGCCTTTGCCAAGATCGTTCCCGCGTTGATGTAGTTAGACGGATTCTTCCCGCCCCCTGCGTTTAGCGCATCGATCAGATCCTTCTTGAAGAGGCCGGAGGTCGCTGGCGTCAACCCACTTGGCACCTGTAGCCCGGCCTTATGTAAGAGCGCGCGATAGGCGAGCACGCGTCGATTGTGGCGAGTTGTAGCCGAGCGATCAGAGGGATCTGGTGCCTCAAATCGGACGTCCAGAAAATTTCGAACATAGATGGAATCTTTTGGCAGCGCGGCATCGATTATGCTTTTCCCAATCTCTAAATTGGCATCGACGTAGAAATTCAAAAGCATCAGCTTACGATTGGGATCATATGGATGGGGCAAAATTCCATAAGTTATGACATCAGAGCGAAACTGCTTTTGATCTGAGGTCGGGCCGCACATCCAGACATTCTTGATCGCCGTAGGCTCAGCCTTGCTTTGGGCATCCTGGGTGTTTTCATTGGCGTACTCACCGTTCGGATCGAATACAAGTTGGCCGATCCGCTCCGGCTTCTTGTGCCAGCGCAACTCAAATATGGATTTCAGGATGATTTTCGTAGTGTTCGACTTGCCGGTTCGAGTCATTCCGAAGAGAGCGGTCTTTTGACCGAGCAGATCGCGCGGCGCAATCGCAACGGAGACATTTGAAATTTTCTGAAAGGGGCGATTGGTAGAAGCGTAACGCACATTTCCAATAGCGACCTGGATCGTCGGATCGAAGCTCTTCGCGTCCCGTGGATCGCGGTAGTTTACGATCCTTGCGAGGACGTCGCCTCTAGGTTTGTAGACTTTGAGACCGCGGTTTGGATAGTAGTTGCTGATATCCGAGCCGAAGATTAGTCCGTATTTGCCTGCGATGGCCTCGGGTTGCATGTAGAAAGAGCCGAGTACTCGGCAGCGGACTCCCGCATAACTCAAGAGATTGTGCGTTGTCGGATCCATAACCGATTTATCGTCCCAGTGCCGGCCGACCTCGCCACTAACTCGCTGGGCAGTTTCGACTCTGACACGCAAGGCCTCTTGTGCGTTTGGAAGATCCGCGTGATCAAGGACCCGCAGCAGAACGATAGAAGCATCTTCTTCGCGAATGTCTACAGCACTCCCCGGCTGGATGCGCGCAGCTAACAAGAATGAGAGTGCAGGTACCCCGCCGGCTTGAGCGCGATGAAAATCATGGATTTGAACAAGCGCATCGGCATAGGAGAGCGAGTAAACGTCACCAATGTAGGCCTCTTGCTCGATTAAGCTCGACAGGATCGAGCCGGCTTCAGCGATCTCGGGCGCCAATTCTTTTTCGAGGGTGGCCGCCAATTTTGCCACGATGTCCATGGTATCACCATCAATCCGTGTAATTGAACAATGACACATCAGATTCGGGTAGTCTACATTTCGGGACTGTAATTCGCTCCACGAGCGAGATGTTGGTCTAGTTCATTACCCCTTCTTCGCCTCCGCCACGATCCAGTCCTTGAACATTTTGATCTCCGGCCGTTCGTCGGCGCCGTGCGGGAAGACGAGGTAGTAGCCGAAGCCGGTCTTCAGGCGCGGCGCGCAGGGTGCAACGAGCTTGCCGTCGGCGATCAGGTCGGCGACGAGTGAGTCCTGGCCGAGGGCGAGGCCCTGGCCTTCCTGGGCGGCGCGCAGCAGCAGGCTGGAATCGCCCATCACCGTGCCGCGGCGTTCGAGGTCGTGACCGTCGTCCTCGTCGCTCAGGCCCGCGGCTTCCAGCCATTCCCGCCAATCGGGCCAGGGGTTGGTGGCGCGCCAATCGAGACGCAACAGATGATGGTTCTTCAGATCTTCGAGTTGTTCGAGCGGATTGAGCAGCAGATAGCCGGGCGAGCAGACCGGGTAGATCTCGTCCTCGAAGAGATTGATCGCTTCGAGGCCCGGATAGCGGCCCTGGCCGAAGCGGATGCCGATATCCGCCTCGCCGCGCGCGATATCGACCAGGTGCTTGGCCGGATCGAGCAGCACGTCCTGCGCGCCATAGAGGCCGCGATAGAGGGGCAGGCGCTTGATCAGCCAGTTCGAGGCGAACGCCGGCTCGACCGTGACCCGCAGGCGCCGCGTTTGCGGCCGGACCCGCATCCGCTCGACACCTTGCTGCAGCAGCCGCAAACCGCCGGTGAGGTAATCGCGTCCGCGTAAAGCCTGCTCGGTCAGCATGAGCATGTTGCCGGCGCGCTCCACCAGCTTGACGCCGAGATCGGCCTCCAGCGCCTTCACCTGCTGGCTGATGGCACCCGGCGTCACATGCAGCTCCATCGCCGCCAATTTCACGCTGCGCAGCCGCACGACGGCCTCGAAGGCGCGCAAGGTGCTCAACGGCGGCATCCGGGTCGGGTTGGCGAGGATTGCCTTGTGGCTGGGCGCTTTGTCTTTGGGCTTGTAGCTGCCGCGGGCCTTCTTGGCCGTCGATCGGGTGGGTTTCTCAGGCATCCGGGAAATCCTTCGTTCTCCAGGGGCGATTTATTTTTTCTAAATCCGCTTCGCAGGACTTCTGCAGTGATTTCGCATTAGAGACCGCCAAAATCACAGCTTATGAGCTGGCGATCAAGACTTTCCCTGACGCCGGCGGATTTAGCTGGAGGCTCAGATGCAATCGATTCTCACCCAATTCGACCTCAAGGCCCACAACCGCAGCCTCAACCTGGAGCTGGCCCATGCCGACGACCGGCTACTGCTGGATATCGGCCTGGTACGCGGCGCGGACGGCTCGCTGCGGCTCGCCTCGGACCCGGTGGAGCGGGTCGGCCCCGACCTGCCGCGGCGCACGGGGCGGGCGCTTTTCGAGGCGCTGAGCGGCACGTTTCGCTGGTTGCGCAGCCTGCCGCTGCGGAGCTCGAATTGGCATCCGCACTTCTTCCTTCGGGAGTAGCTTTAGAGGCCCTCAAACATCGCGGAAAACGCCAGTCTTATCAGCGGGTTATGGCCTCTGATTCCGCCCCCGATTTGCTTGTTGCCGGGGGCGGAATCTGGTATCTTTTTTGAGTCGATTCTCCTGCCGGCCTGAGATGTCTGGGCCTAGCCATAACTCATTGATTTGAAAGCGTAACCCGCAAGTGTCTGACGCGCCTACGAACCCGCCCGCAGTGCCTCCCGGCAACCCGCCTTCCGACATCGCGCCGATCACCATCGAAGAGGAGATGAAACGCTCCTACCTCGACTACGCGATGAGCGTGATCGTCTCCCGTGCGCTGCCGGATGTGCGCGACGGGCTGAAGCCGGTCCATCGCCGGATCCTCTTCGGCATGCGCGAAAGCGGCTTTGCCTCCAACAGCGGCTACAAGAAGTCTGCGCGCGCGGTCGGCGACGTCATGGGTAAGTACCACCCGCATGGCGACAGCGCGATCTACGACGCCATGGTGCGCATGGCGCAGGACTTCTCCATGCGCGTGCCGCTGATCGACGGCCAGGGCAATTTCGGCTCCATGGACGGCGATCCGGCGGCGGCGATGCGCTACACCGAATCGCGCCTGAACAAGGTTGCGGAGAGCCTGCTCGAGGACATCGACAAGGAAACGGTCGATTTCCAGCCCAACTATGACGGCGCTTATATGGAGCCGTCGGTCCTGCCGGCGGGCTTCCCGAACCTGCTGGTCAACGGTGCCGGCGGCATCGCGGTCGGCATGGCGACCAACATCCCGACCCATAATCTGGGCGAGGTGATCGACGCCTGCTGCGGGCTGATCGACAATCCGGCGCTCAGCATCGAAGAGATTATGCAGCATATCCCCGGTCCGGATTTCCCCACCGGCGGCCTGATCCTCGGGCGCAACGGCATCAAGAGCGCCTACGTCAACGGCCGCGGCTCCATTGCGATGCGCGGCCGCGCGACCATCGAGGAGATCCGCAAGGACCGCGAGGCCATCGTCATCACCGAGGTGCCGTTCCAGGTGAACAAGGCGCGGATGATCGAGCGCATGGCCGAATGCGTGCGCGAGAAGATCATCGAAGGCATCGCCGACTTGCGCGACGAGAGCGATCGCGACGGTGTCCGCGTCGTCGTCGAGCTGAAGCGCGACGCCATGGGCGACGTGGTCCTGAATCAGCTCTACCGCTTCACGCCGCTGCAATCTTCGTTCAGCGTCAACATGCTGGCCTTGAACGGCGGCCGGCCGCAGGTCATGTCGATCCGCGACGTGCTGGTGGCCTTCCTGGAGTTCCGCGAGCAGGTCATCACCCGCCGGACGATCTTCGAGCTCGCCCAGGCGCGCAACAAGGCGCACACCTTGCTCGGCCTGGCGCTGGCGGTCGCGAATATCGACGAGGTGATCGCGCTGATCCGCGCAGCACCCAATCCCGATGCCGCCCGCGAGCAATTGCTGGCCCGCGCCTGGCCGGCCTCGACCATCGTGCCGCTGGTGCGCCTGATCGACAATCCGGACTTCTCCGATGCGCCGGACGCGACCTACAAGCTCTCGGAAGCGCAAGCCAAGGCGATCCTGGATCTCCGCCTGCAGCGCCTGACCGGGCTCGAGCGCGAGAAGATCGCCGACGATCTCGGCGAACTTGCGAAGCAGATCGGCGATCACCTGGAGACGCTCGACGACCGGGTGAAGCGCCAGGCGATCATGCGGGCCGAGCTGGTCGCGATCAAAACCCAGTTCGACACGCCGCGCCGCACCACGATCCAGGATCTCGAGTTCGAAGAGGATGTCGAGGACCTGATCCAGCGCGAGGACATGGTCGTCACCGTGACTCACGGTGGCTATATCAAGCGCGTGCCGCTCTCCGCCTATCGCGCCCAGCGCCGCGGCGGCAAGGGCCGCGCCGGCATGGCGACCCGCGACGAGGATTTCGTCACCAAGGTGTTCGTCGCGAACACCCATGTGCCGATGCTGTTCTTCTCGACCCGCGGCATGGTCTACAAGTCCAAGGTCTGGCGCATGCCGGTCGGCAATCCGCAGGCCCGCGGCAAGGCGCTGATCAACCTGCTGCCGCTGGAAGAGGGCGAGACCATCTCGACCATCATGCCGCTGCCGGAGGATGAGAGCACCTGGGGCCAGAGCAACGTGATGTTCGCGACCTCGAGTGGCGACGTGCGAAGGAATGAACTCTCGGACTTCGTCGATGTGAAGGCCAACGGCAAGATCGCGATGAAGCTCGCCGAGGGCGAACGCTTGATCGGCGTCGCGGTCTGTACCGATGCCAACGACATTCTCTTGGCAGCGAAGAGCGGCAAGGCGATCCGCTTCCCGGTCGATGACGTCCGCGTCTTCGCTGGCCGCGCCTCGACCGGTGTCCGCGGCATCAAGCTGGATGAGGGCGACGAGGTCGTCTCCATGTCGGTGCTGCACCATATCGACGTCGAGACCGAGGAGCGTGACACCTATCTCCGCTACGCGGCCGCCAAACGGCGCAGCGTCGGCGAGGACGTCGATGAAGAGGCCAGCGGCGAGACGGCGGAGGCCTCCGACGTGGCGCTCTCGGTCGAGCGCATCGCGCAGCTCGAGGCGGCGGAGGAGTTCATCCTCACCGTCACCGAGAAGGGCTACGGCAAGCGGTCTTCGTCCTACGAATATCGCACCGCGGGCCGGGGCGGGCAGGGCATCGCCAACATCGAAGTCTCGAGCCGAAACGGCAATGTGACGACCTCTTTCCCGGTCGAGGAAAGCGATCAGATCATGCTGGTGACCGACGCCGGCAAGCTGATCCGCACTGAGGTCCACGATATCCGCATCGCCCGTCGCCAGACCCAGGGCGTCACCATCTTCAAGGTGGCCGACGACGAGCGCGTCGTCGCCGTGGCGCATCTCTCCGGCATGGCGGAGGAGGGCGGCGACGAGAATGGAGAAGAGAACGGAAGTGACTCTGGGTCCGGGGGAGAGGGCAATGGCGGCAAGTGACCGGATCGGTGTCTATCCGGGGACGTTCGACCCGATCACCAACGGCCATCTCGACATCATCCGGCGGGCGAGCCGCGTCGTCGATCGCCTGATCGTCGCGGTCTCGACCAATGCCGGGAAGGGGCCGCTGTTCTCGATCGACGAGCGCGTCGCCCTGGTGAAGGACGAGATCAAGGATCCGCAGAACGGGTTGAACGGCGGCAATGTCCAGGTGGTGGCCTTCGACAACCTGCTGATCCAGTTCGCAGCCAGCGTGAAGGCGACCTTCATCATCCGGGGCTTAAGGGCGGTCTCCGACTTCGAGTACGAGTTCCAGATGGCCGGCATGAACGCCCGCCTGGACCCGGCGATCGAGACCGTGTTCTTGATGGCTTCCGAGCGGCACCAGTTCATTTCTTCCCGCTTCGTCAAGGAAATCGGTAAGTTGGGCGGGGAAATCAGCCAATTCGTGTCCCCCCGGGTGGATCAGACCCTGAAACGCAAGTTCGCCGAGGCCACGGACTGAATTGGGGACTGAAAGCGGGGAGTAAAGGCTTGCTTTTTGGCCCGGTATTTGGGATTTCAACGCCCGCGTAGAGGGGCCGGTAGCTCAGTGGTAGAGCAACTGACTTTTAATCAGTAGGTCGCGGGTTCGAACCCCGCCCGGCTCACCAGCGCAGCATGTCGTCCGGATTTGAGGCGCGCGGGACTCGCAGGGCATGCCATAACCTCCTCCGATCATGCGCGACACGCTTTTTCCGCCGCCCAGCTTCTTCGACTCCAAGCACCCCGCGACGTCGGCGACGGCGCATCGCGTGCATCAAATCTGCAACGATGCCGTCTGGCGCTCGCTCGGCTTTGGCGGAAAGCTTCATGCAGGTTTCCTGGCATTGACCTGGCCTTTGAGCGCCGCCGGCATCTCGTTCTACTGGGTGCGGCGCAACGGCGCTGCGATCCGGGCGATGACCGGCAAGAGCGCGCTCTGTCAGTTCTTCGAGATGTGGCGCATCGCCATCCGCCATCGGATCGTGCCGAAGTATTATTACATGTTCGAGCTCTACCTGACGGAGCACAGAACGCGGGCCGGTGACTACCTGATGCGTTTCGAGACCAAGCAGGTCGCCTATCGCCTGCTGCGCCCCAAAGTCACGACCACCGGCACGCCGATCAAGGACAAGATCGCCTTTGCCGCCTATTGCCGCGACCATCACTTGCGCGCGCTTCCGGTGATCGCCGCCTTTCGCGACGGCGCCCGCATCGCCGAACATGGAGTGGAGTCGCTGCCGGAGAGCGATCTCTTCGTGAAGCGCGTGATGGGGAAGGGCGGCGCCGGTGCCGAGCGCTGGAACTGGATCGGCAACGGAACCTATCGCAGCACGCGCGGCCCGGAACTCACAGGCTCGGCTTTGCTCAATCGCGTCGCGCAACTCTCCAAACAGGACCAGCCCTACCTGGTCCAGCCGGCGGTCAGCAATCACGCGGCGCTGCGCGACTTATCGCTGGGTGCGCTCTGCACCATCCGGGTGCTGACCATCCGCGACGAGCACGGCGGCCATGAGGTCACCGACGCGTCCTTCCGCATGGCGATGAATCCGAAATCGCCGATCGACAATTTCCATGCCGGCGGCATCGCCGCCTCGGTCGAGCTCGCCACCGGCCGGTTGGGTGCTGCAAGCGATCTTGGCCTGGGGCCGGACTTCGTCTGGCACGAGAAGCATCCAGTGACCGGCGCGCCGATCGCCGGCCGCATCATGCCGTTCTGGCACGAAGCAATGGCGCTCACCGTCGAGGCCCATGCCGCCTTCTCCGAATGGGCGGTGATCGGCTGGGACGTCGCCATTCTCGACGACGGCCCGCGCCTGATCGAAGGCAACAAGGGGCCGGACGTCGACGTGATCCAGCGTAGCCTGCGCGCGCCCATTGGTGGCGCACGCTTCGGCAAGCTGCTCGCCGCCAATCTCGAGCAAGTCCGCCCGTGACGGAAGCCGCGGTCAACACCGATGAGGCGCCAAAGCGCGTGCCGATCAAGGTGCCGCAATTCCCGCCGCCGCATCTCATCTTGTGGCCGGGCCATGCCGAAGGCACGCCGATTGCACGGTTGCGGCGGGCTTATCGCACCGCCTGGCGGCGACGGTTCGGGCCGCGGGATCTTCTGCGCATCGGCATCGGCTGGCTGCTCTGGCCGCTGATCAGTTTGGTCTTGGCGCTGCAGACGGGTCTCAAGCTCGGCGGGCCGGTGGCGCGCGCCGGCGGTCCCGGCCTGTTGCAGCAACTCCTTCAGCAGGCCTGGATTTCGATCTGCCATCGCATGGTGCCGCGCTACTACTACATCTTCGAACTGCATCGGCCGGAACTCCGCCGTCGCGCCGCCGAATACCTGACCCGGATCGAGACCAAGAGCGGGGTCTATCGCGCGCTGAAGCAGCGCGGCGACCGCTCGAGCTTCGTGCGCATCAACGACAAGCTATCCTTCGCACTGTTCTACGAACGCAACGGTCTCAGCGTCGCGCCGGTCTACGCGGCTTTTCGCGCCGGCCTGCGCGTCGGCAATATCGGCGACGGCAGCTTGCCGGAAGGCCGGGACCTCTTCGTCAAAATGATCGAGGGCCGCGGCGGGGTCGGTGCCGAGCTCTGGCTGGCACAGCCACATGGGCGTTATCGCGATCCCAACGGCGCGGAATGCAGCAGCGAGGATCTAATCGCCCGCGTACGCGAAAACTCCAAGCAGGCCGATTATCTCATCCAGGCGCGGCTGGTGAATCATCCCGCAATCGTTGACCTGACGCCGGGTGCGCTCTCGACCGTGCGGATGCTGACCATCCTCAACGAGCAGGGTGAGCCGGAAGCCGTCAATGCGGCCTTCCGCATGGCGATCACCAGAACGTCGGCGGTTGACAACTTCCACGCCGGCGGTATTGCCGCCGCGGTCGACATGGCGACGGGCACCTTGGGCGCCGCAACCGGCCTCGGCCGGGGCGGCGATTTTCGCTGGCATGAGACGCATCCGCTGACCGGCGGCCGGATCCGCGGGCGCGTCCTGCCGCATTGGCCTGAGGCAGTGGCGCTGGCGATCGCCGCGCACCGGCTGGTGGCACCCCGCGTCATGGTGGGTTGGGATATCGGCTTCCTGCCCGAGGGTCCGTGCCTGATCGAAGGCAATACCGGACCCGACGCCGACATTCACCAGCGCACCGAGCTGGGTCCGATCGGCAACGGCCGCTACGGCGCGCTGCTGGCCTTTCACATGGAGCGGCGGCTCGGCCTACGTGGCTGAGGCCTGGTCGCGGCCGCAGAGCAGGATCGCGCGCTCGGCCCGGTGCCAGTTGTCACGGGCGTAGTCGGGGAAGACGCCGCTGGTGGTGCGGTTCGGCCAATAGAGTTGGCCGTTGTAGAAGGTGATGGCCGACCCGCCGGAGGGGATCGGCTCGACGGTCACGAACCCGACCATGGCGCCCCGGGCGGCGTTGATGGTGATCTCGCTGGAGCCTGGGGTGTTGCCGTGCTCGATCACCGGCACGGTGTCCTGGAACTCTTTGCCGAGGTTGTTGGCGATGCAGGGCGTCACCTGCGCGCTGGTGCCCGGCAGCTTCATCCCGATCGGGTCATTGCCAACCCAGGAACAGCCTGTAAGTATCTGGACCAATAGCATAAATGCAATAAACGCAGCAGGCCGTCGCATGGCCGATCTCCAGTCTTCGGGCGCCTTCATCGGGATCTATGCAAGTTTCCGGCCAGCCTGGGAGAGATAAGCGCAAATCAGATGGACAAGCTCGCGCTTGAGCTCCGGCGCCTTCAACTCACCGCGGCGGGCGGCGTTGTGGATCACGCCCTCCACGGCCGAGGACAGGACCTCGGCGATGCGCTGGCGCTTGGCGATCCGCCGATAGGGCGCGATCGCGGCGGAATAGCGGCTGAGATATTCCGCGCGGAAGGAGTCATGGGCGGCACGTGCGTCGGCATGGCCCGGCACTTCGTCGAGCATCACGCGGTGGAGGGCCGGATGCTCGAGATGCGCGTCGATCATCCCGTCGACCAGCGCTTCGGCGAATTGCCGCACCGGCCGCTCGCGGTTCATCGCCTTGCGAATGACCTGGAGCACGTCTTCGAAATGGTGGCTGCGCACCGCTTCGATCAGCGAGAGCTTGTCCGGAAAATACTGGTAGAGCGAGCCGATGCTGACGCCGGCCACCTCCGCGACCTTGTTGGTGGTGAAGCCGGCCCAGCCCTGGTCGCCGAGAACGCGAGCCCCCGCCTGAACGATGGCGTCCACCGTCGCTCTGGAACGCGCCTGACGCGGCTCTTTGCGCATCGCGAGACGTGATTTTGGAATGCGAGTAGACACGGGGCGGGCTCCTTGCGGAAAATGTGAATAAGATACTCGCATTTCGACCGACCGAGAAGGAGACCGATCATGAGCGCTGTTGCGCTGCTGCAGGAAATGTTTCGATACAATGCCTGGGCCAACGCTGCGTTCTTCGAGAAGCTGGAACTGTGCCCGGATCAGCATAACGAAGAGCGCCATGTGGCGATCCGCCAGCTCAACCATTGTCTGGTGGTGAACCGGATCTTCAAGGCACATCTGACCGGCAAGCCGCACAGCTACACGGCGGACAATACGCCGGAGACGCCGGGCTTGGGCGAACTGGCTGCCGCCGTCGCGGTGAGCGATCGCTGGTATCTCGACTATCTCGAGACTGTGTCAGAAGCAGACCTGAAGGAATCGATCGCCTTCGTCTTCACCGATGGCGATCGTGGTTGTATGACCCGGCAGGAGATCCTGACTCACGCGGCCATCCACGGCGCCTATCACCGCGGCGAGGTGGGGCGAATCCTCAGGCAGATTTCAGCACCGCTGCCCTGGGACACCTTCGCGGTCTTCCTGCATCAGACCGAGCCGGAGCGACGCAACAGTGTGGCGGCCTAGGCCGCCCTGCCGGCGAAGGCCTCTTCCAGTGCCGCGATGTTGATCTTGCCCATCGTGTTATAGGCGGCAAAGACACGCGCGGCCTTGCTCCGGTCGGCATCCATAATCCAGTCGCCGACCTTGGCGGGCGCCAGTTGCCAGGAAAGGCCGAACTTGTCCTTGAGCCAGCCGCAGGGGCCGGGCTCGCCGCCATCGGCGGTGAGCTTCTCCCAAAAGTAATCGATCTCCGCCTGGGTCTCGCAATTAACGATGAAGGAGACCGCTTCGCTCAGCTTGAATTGCGGGCCGCCGTCGAGGCCGATGAATTTCTGACCCTCGATCTCGAACTCAACCACCATGGCCTTGCCGCCTTCAGGATAGCGGCAGGTCCGGCCGAGCTTGGCGTTCGTGAAGACCGCGACATAGAATTTTGCGGCCGCCTCTGCATTCCCGTCGAACCAGAGGCAGGAGGTGAGTTTCTGCAGCATGGCCATGATGTTTCCTCGTTACTCTGCGGCGCAGCAGCTCGATTGCGCGGCGGTTTCGTATTCGTCGTGGCGCTTCACCCAATCCATCAAGTTGTGGCGCGGCCCGTTCTCCTGGCGGCCTTTCGGGGTCAGATCGAGATAGAAGTAGCTGCTGACGGCCCCTTCATCGCCGCGGCCGAAATGGGAATAAGTGTGAAAGACCTCGCCGGCCTCGTTCTTGACGAAGACGCTCAAACCCGGCTGGTCTTCGCCCATGAACTCGATGTAGCGGTAGTTGTAGAACATCGTGGCGTCTTCCTTGCGGAAGGCGACGTGGAAGTCGTAGTTGAAGTCGCTGGCCTGGGAAGATACCCAGCGCCCCTTCCAGCCCATGCGCCGGTTATAAGCCTGAATCTCCGGCAACGAAGCGCGGGAGACCCGCACGAAGTGACGTCATGGTTGGTGAGATGCACCAGCGCGCCCTGGTCGTGATCGGTCACGAAGGAACAGCCGGTGCAGCCGGCCTTCCAGCCCGGACCCAGCATGAAATGCCGGATGATGAGCTGACTGCGGCCCTCGAACAGATCGGCGAGCGTCGCTTTGCCGGTTTCGGTGTCGAAGACATAGGTCTTCTCGACGCGCACCCACGGCAATTTGCGCCGTTGAGCGGCAAGGTGGTCGTGCAGACGCGTGAGCGCTTTCTCCTTGTCGAGCAATTCCTTGCGCGCTTCGAGCCATTCCGTGCGGGAGGCGATCTTCGGCTGTTGCATGGTTGGTTCCTCGCTAGGCAGCGGCTTTGGTGACTGGGAAGGGATCGCGCCAGGCGCCGAGCTCGTTCAGGCGGTCGCCCCAGCGCGCAATTTCGGTGAAGCCCTCGAGCGGAATCTTGGCCGGCGCGGCGTAGGGGAGGGCGGCGCCGACCGCGAAGTCTGCAATGGTGAGCGAGTCGCCGACGACATAGCGGCGGCCGTTCAGATGGTCGTTCAGGATTGCGCCATACTTGCGGATGTATCCATTGGCTTCCTCGACCATCGCGGCATCGGCCGGTCCGATCCCGAACTGCTGCTTCACCAGATTCTCGAAATAGACCCGGCTGGTGTAGCGGTTGAAATGCTCCGAGCTCCAGGTCATCCAGCGCACGACGTCGATCAGGCGGTCATCGGTGGGGAAGAGATCCGAGCCGCTCTGCCGGGCGAGGTAGCCCATGATCGCATTGGACTCCCACATCGTGCCGGTCGGGGTTTCCAGAACCGGCACCCGACCCATGGGGTTGAGCGCGAGGAAAGCGGGAGTGGATTGCTCGCCCTTGGCAAGGTTGACGCGCACGAACTCGACCGGTGCATTCACGTGTTTCGCCGCGACGCAAGCTTTGCGGCCGTTGATGGTCTCGAAATAGTGCAGCTTCATCGGTCCTGGCTCCCAGCGATCTGGTCGTCCCCTTGACAGATAGGTTGATATCAAACTAATATCTGGAATGTCAAATCGGAAAGTCGTCTCTCCTGCAATCGCGCGCTCGGTCGCCGAGGCCTGCCTTTGTCTGCATGTACAGCGCGCGGCGCGGGCGCTGGCGCGGCATTTCGACGATGTGTTCCGGCCGCTCGAGATCACGAGCGGGCAGTATTCGCTGCTGATGTCGCTGAACCGCACCGATTCGTCCGGAGGGGCGCCGACCATGGGCGACACGGCGGAGTTTCTTGCCATGGACCGCACCACGCTGACTGCGGCGCTGAAGCCGCTGGAGCGGCGTGGCCTGGTGCGCGTCACGGCGGACGAGAACGACCGGCGGATCAAGCGGCTGTCACTGACCGCGGCCGGCAATGCGGTGCTGTCGAAAGCTTATGCGCTCTGGCAGGAGTCCCACGGCGCGATCGAGGCCGACATGGCCTCACCGAGCGCTGACGCGATGCGCAGCGGCCTGATCCGCATGGTCAAGAAGCTGGAACGCGGCAACGTCGATTAGGCCGCGGCGGGCTTGGGTGCGCTCTGCGGCAACGCGAGATGGTCGCTCTTGATCCAGACCCTCACGCCGTTGACGCCTGCATCCGCTTCAAGGCGCGCGCCGGCTGGGAGGCGCAGCCACGACTGCGGCGCAAAGTTCTCGCCGCCTTCCGCAAAACCGCCCTCGAGCACCAACACTTCGATCCCGCCGGGCAGATCGAGGCTGATCCGCGCGTTCGGCGTCCAACGCTCCAGGCGCACGTTTTCGCGCAGATCATGAAACAGCGGCATGACTTCGACACCGGCGCGACCCTGCACCGGTACGTAGTTGCGTTTGCTCGTGTCGATCCAGACTTGCGTCCGGTCACCGGCATCAAATTGCCACAGCTTCACGAAGATGGTGCAGCCTGGGGCCGAGCCCGGCTTGTGGCGCGTGGTTGGCGGGTTGCGGACATAGGAGCCCGGCGGATAGTCGCCATGCTCGTCCTGGAACACGCCCTCCAGCACCAGGAACTCCTCGCCGCCGCCATGGGTGTGCGGCGTGAAGTGGCTTTCCGGCGCATAGCGCACAATGGAAGTGGCGCGAGCCACTTCTTCGCCGATGCGGTCGAGCATGCGGCGATCGACGCCGGCCATGGGCGATGGGATCCAGGGCAGCGACGCAGCGTGGACAACGGCGCGCTGGGTAAAGTCCGCATTCAATTCCAAGGGCAGGCTCCCGCCGGTTCGGTCCGCAAGATGTTGGCCGAACCGGCGGGGGAATCAAGAGATGCTCAGCCCAAAGAAGGTTGCCGCTGTAACGCGCGTTACCCGAAGCTAAAGCAGGACACCGCCTTCCCGCCGAGCAGATCGCGGAAGCTCCGGCGACCTGGATCGCCGCCGGCAGCACCGGCTGCGACCATCAACGGAATGAGATGATCCTCGCGCGGATGGCAAGCACGGCCGCCGGGGGCTGTCGACCACTCGGCCAGGCGGGCGTTGCGGGTTTCCGGGTCGGCGGCGGTCACCGTCTCGTTGAGCCAGTCGTCGAAGGCAAGCGCGGCTTCAGCGCCGCGACCGCCGAAGAACTCACGCAGGTTGTGATAGGAACTGCCGCTGCCGAGGATCAGCACGCCTTCGTCGCGCAGCGGCTCGAGCGCCCGGCCCATGGCGATATGCGCCTGCGGATCGAGATCGTGGCGCATCGAGAGCATCACGACCGGGATCTCGGCCTTGGGGTCGATGATGAGCTGCGGCACGAAGACGCCGTGGTCGAAGCCACGGGTGCCGTCGGTGCCGCAATCGATCTTCGCCGCCTGGAGCAAGCCGCGGACGCGCTCAGCTAGTCCCGGCGCACCCGGCGCCGGGTAGCTGAGATGATAGGTGTGTTCCGGAAAGCCGTAGTAGTCGAACAGCATCCCGGGCTTGGCGGCCGTGCTGACGGTCGGCCGCTCCTCCTCCCAATGGCCGGAGATCACCAGGATCGCCTTCGGGCGTTCCGGCAGGCTGGCGATCAGCCCGCTGAGATAGGCGCGCAGCTTGTCGAAGGCATGCGGCCCGAATGGCGGCCCGAACTCCATCCAGAAGCACGGGCCGCCACCATGGGTGATGTATAGGCTTGGAAGCCGCGCCATCAGATTGCCCCTGTTCAGATGGCCTGGGCCGCGGTGCGCGGCGTCTTGGCGAAGGGCAGGCCCGGCTTCAGGGCAAGTGCGCCGTCACCGGTCAAAGCGAGGGCAACCTGCGCCGCGATCCAGAAGGCGAGGTATTCCCAGCCGCCGTTCGGGTTGCTGAAGAAGAAGCCGTTGGCGAGATGCACGGTGAACAGCGCGCCGAGCAGCACCGGCACCATGGCGATCGCGACCAGGCGCGGCCAGACGCCGAGGATCATGGCGACGGCACCGAGGACTTCCCAGGCAATGGTGACGTAGGCGAGCGCCGGCGGCAGGCCGATCGATCCGAAGAACTGTGCCGTGCCGGCCGGGGTGAAGACGAAGATCTTCAGGCCGGCATGCGCCAGAAACAGGATGCCCAGGGTCAGGCGGAGCAGCAGGGCGGCGTAGGGGGCGGTCTTGGTGTCGATCATGTTTTCCTCTGGGACACTGCGGGGGATTGGTGCGGATTCGGGACGTGGCCCTAGAAATGCCGGTCCGGCGCCTCTAATAAAATAGATATAGTTTCGAATATCTCGTTCAGATAATCTGAATATATGGATTCCCTGACCCTGGACCAGTTTGCGGTCTTCGCCAGCGTCGTCGCCGAGGGCAGCTTCGCGGCGGCGGCGCGGCGCATGAACCGGGCGCAGTCGGCGGTCACCTACGCGATCCAGAAGCTGGAGGAGCAGAGCGGGGTGCAGCTGTTCGACCGCTCGGCCTATCGGGCGGAGCTGACCGAGGCCGGCCGCGCGCTGCTGCCCCGGGCGCGGCGGATCCTCGACGACGTCGATGATTTCCGGCTGCAGGCGGCGGGCGTCACCCAGGGAATGGAGGCCGAGCTCTCGCTGGTGGTCGATGCCTTCGTGCCGGATTTCCTGGCGCCCGCCTTGAAGGATTTCAAGGAAGCCTTTCCCTTGGTGCAGCTCCGGCTTGCGGTCGAGTTCTTCCAGGCGACCGGGCAGGCGCTGGAGGAAGGCTGGGCCGATCTCGCTTTGATGTCGGGGGCGATGCGGCCGTCGCCCGGGCTGGAGTGGATCACCTGCGACGAGATCGAACTGGTCGCCGTGGCGGCACCGGAACATCCGCTGGCGCAAGTGAAGGGCCGGTTGGTACCGGAGCTGCTGCGCGATCACCTGCAGCTGGTGCTGAGTTCGCGTGCTGAGGTGCGCGACCGTGCCGACTATGGCGTTCATGCGGTGCGGCGCTGGCGTGTCGCGGATATGAACCTGCGCTACGAATTGCTGTTGGCGGGTCTTGGCTGGTGCAGCATGCCGCGCAAGCTGGTCGCGAAGGACCTCGCGGCCGGCCGGTTGGTGGAGCTGAAGGTGCTGCGCTGGGAGGGTGCCGACCGCATGCCGCGCTTTCCGCTGGTCATCGCCCATCGCCGCGACAAGGCGCTGGGACCGGCCGCGCGTTGGCTGGTCCAGCGCCTTGCCGCCGGCGAGACTAAGAGTCTTCAGCCAAGTCGACGTCGTCGGAAGGCCCGGTAGCCTCGCTGCCCAGGCGCAGGCGATGACCGTCGAGATCCTCAACATTCATTTCCTTCAGACCCCAGGGGAAATTTGTCGGCTTCTGCCGGACGATGGCGCCGCGGCGCTGATAGTCTGCATAGAGCGCATCGACATCGTGGACGAAGAGCGAGATCCAGGTGCCGGGCCCGCCTTGCCCGCCTTCGCAGAGGAAGATTTGCACGGTATCGCGGGCGACGCAGCCGAAGGTCGCCGGCTCGCCCCAGTCCCATTCCTTCTGAAATCCAAGCTTATCGACGTAATAGGCGATCGACGCGGGCACGTTCTTCACGTTGAGGATCGGGACGGCCTGATCGAAGCGGGTCGGACTGGCGTCGGCGGGATCGGCGCCGGCCGCGATCAGTTGCTTCGCGACGGCGGGATCGGACTTGGCCGTGCCGCAGCCGAGCGGTGTGCGGCCGCGGCGGTCGCGCGCGCCGGTGTCGGCGCCGAGCGCGATCAACGCCGCGACGCTTTCCGGCTGGTTCTTCACCACCGCGAGATGAAGCGGGGTCATGCGATGCTCGAAGCGGCTCATCCGGGCATGCAGCTGTCGGCGATCGGCCGTGACGATGCGGCGGATGAGGTCGGCACGACCGAGCGCGACGGCGGCAAAAATCGTCGGCTTGGCGCCGCGGGCGAGCAGGTATTCGGCGACGTTGGCCTGGATATCCTTAAAGCAGGTGGCCCAGCCGAGCACGCCGATCTCATGGTCGTCGCCGGTGCCGTCGAGATCGGCGCCGGCATCGGCCAGATGCTTCACCACATCGAGGTGACCCGCCGAGGCCGCCCAATGCAAGGGCGTCGCGCGGTCCAGGCGATCGCGGAGATTGACGTCGATCCCGCGCTTCAGCAGCAGCTTCACGACCTCGAGATGCCCGGCCTGGGCCGCGAGATGAAGCAGCGGTGTGTTCCAGCGCCCACCGGTGATGGTGAGCTTCGCGGGATGCTCGGCAAGCAAGCGACCGAGCGCGTCGGCCTTGCCGTCGAGCGCAGCCGCAATGATCTGGCCGTCCAGGCTCAAGGCATCGACATGGGATTTGAGCGCGCGCCAGCTCGGGAAGCCGTAGTCGCGGGCGATCTTAAGCTGCGCCTGATGCAGCTTGGCCTCGGAGTCTTTCTTGCGCATGCGCGCGAGCTGTTCCTTGGCCGTCTTCTTCAGCCAGTTGAGATCGGGACGTTCCGGGAGAGTCTTGGCAGCCATGAGTCACCTTCTTTCAAAAGGCCCGCTGTCCGCATGCTCGGGCCGGAAAGAAGATGTGGCGCAGTCTCAGCTGGAGGTGGGTTCAACCCTTCACGCGGACCGTCGGCCGCCTGCTCGGCCGTCGCCAAGCTAGCAACGGCCGGCAGCCGGTGTCAAACAGACGCGACGGAAATCATTCCTCGGTGTCGGCGAAGGCCTGCTCGAGCACCTGCATCAGATGGTCGGCATTCGCGCGGCTGAAGATCAGACCGGGGCGCAGCTTGATCACGTTGTCATAAGGTCCATCGGTGCCCATCAGAACACCGAGCTCGCGACAGCGCTCGACCACGCGGCCTGCACGCTCGGTCGCCGGCTGCTTGCTCTTGCGGTCGGTCACGAGGTCGATGCCGAGCATCAGCCCGATGCCGCGCACATCGCCGATCACGCTGTGCTTCTGCTGGAGCGCGCGCATGCGGGTGAGGAGATTGGCGCCGATCTCCGTCGCGTTGCGCAGCAGCTGGTCGCGCGCGATGATTTCCAGCACCTTCAGTCCGACCGCGGCGGAGACCGGGTTGCCGCCGAAGGTGTTGAAATATTCCATGCCGTTGGCGAAGCTCGCCGCGATCTCCTCGGTGGTGACCACCGCCGCCATCGGGTGTCCGTTGCCGATCGGCTTGCCCAAGGTGACGATGTCCGGGGCGACGCCCTGGGTTTCGAAGGCCCAGAGATGGCTGCCGACCCGGCCGAAGCCGACCTGCACTTCATCCGCGATGACCACGCCCTTGGCGGCGCGCGCGGCCGCATAGGCGGCTTCGAGATAGCCGTCCGGGAGCACGATCTGGCCCGCAGAGCTCGGGAAGGACTCTGCGATATAGGCGGCCAGGCCGCGGCCTTGCTTGGCAAGCGATGCGGCGATCTCGGACACCGGTTGCGCGTAGCGTCGACCGACGTCCGCCGCGGGCCAGTCCGCCGGCGCGCGATAGGCGTCCGGCAGCGGTGCTTCCCAGGTGGAGTCGGGTCGACCCAAGCCGCCCTTACGCTTGTATTTGTAGGGGCTGATCTCGATCAGCGCCTGGGTGTTGCCGTGATAGGCCCAATCGAGAGTGATGATGTCGCGCGCCTTGGTATGCGCCCGCGCCATGCGCAGCGCGAGCTCATTGGCTTCGCTGCCGGAGCAGCAGAAGGCGGCGATCTTGAGATTCTTCGGCAAGGTCGCGGTCAGCGCTTCGGCATAGGCGATGACGTTGTCGTGCAGATAGCGGGTGTTGGTGTTGAGGATGGCGGCCTGCCGCGCCGCGGTCTCGACGATCTCCGGATTGGAATGCCCGAGCTGCGCCACGTTGTTGTAGCAGTCGAGGTAGGCCCGGCCGGTTTCGTCGATGAGATAGACGCCTTCGCCGCGCACGATCTTCAACGGCTTGCGATAGGAAATGCTGAGATTGCGGATCAGCTTGCCCTTGCGCTGGGTGAGCAGTTCGTCCTTGGCCCGGCCGCTGTGTTGCAGGGTTTCCGGCGGGAGGCCGACAAACTGGGCCGGGTCCGGAAACAACTGCCGCCACAATTCGACATAGTCCCTCTCGCCGGCGCCGATTACGTCCGCCGCCTTCGGGTCCGCATAAGTGATCAGCTGAATATGAACATGCGGCTGCCAGTTGCCGTTCTCGCTGGGCTTGCCGAGTTGGCCAAGCACATCGCCGGCCTTGAGCCGCTCGCCGAGCTTGCGGTTCTTGACGGTCTGGGCCGAGAGATGGCCCCAGAGGCTGTAGAAGACCTGGCCATCCGGTTCATGCTTCAGTAGCACGGCATGGCCGTAGTCGAGGGGCACATCGGTCTCGAAGAGATCCACCACGATGCCGTCGAGCGGCGTGCGCACGTTGGTGCCTGCCGGTGCGAAGAGGTCGAGGCCGAGATGGAGCTTGCGCCGGAGGTCCGGCGCGAACACCGATTTGAAGGCGTCGGAGGAATAGACCGGCCGCTCTTCTCCCCAGGCGCCGATGCCGAGAGTGACACCTTCCTGCGTGGCGATGGCATCCCAGAGACGTTCCGCCTCATCGGGACGGCGTTCCGCGGAGGCTTTGGCGATCGGATGATTGGGATCACCGAAGGGCACAATCGCCTTGGCGTAGAAGGCGGTCGGCTGATCCAGCACCGGTTTCAGGGAAGCGCGGTTCTCGGCGATCCAGCGCACGACGCCCTGCGCGCCGGGCGCCGCTTCGAAGCCGCAGGCATGCCGCAGCATGCCGGTCGCAAGGGCCGGATCCATCGCCCGCATCCGCTCCAGCATCGCCCAGGCCGGCGCCTCGCTGATGTTGAGATAGGCGTTGTCCTTGACCCGGTCGCGGCGCGAGGCCGAGAGGGTGACGCTGGTGACGAGACGCATCGCCATCAGGTCGAACAACAGGTCCAGCTCCTCGGATTGGAGTGGATAGACGCGGTGATAGCCTGCGGCGATCGCGCCGGCGACGTCGATCGGTGCCGGCTGGTCGAGGATGGCATAGGCGCCGGCGACCGCGAGCTCGCCGATGGTGGCACTGTGGATCGCATCGCCGAAATCGATCAGGCCGACGATCCGCTGTCCGACGGCGCCGTCCACCAGCAGGTTGTTGTCATTGGCGTCGCCGTGGATGACCTGTGCCCGCAATTGCTTGAGCTTCGGAGCCACGCCGGTCTCGAAGCGATCGAGGAAATACTCGACCAGGGCGCGCTGTTTGGGCTCTTCGATGAAACCGAGGCGGCCACGCGAACGGCCCGCCTGTTTGATGTCCCAATCGAAATCGCGATGCGCACCGGAATGGCCGAAACTCTGCAGCGCGCGGTCCAACCGGCCGAGGCATTCGCCGAGGCTGTCATGCAACGCTGCGGTGCGTTGGCTGCCGGAGTAGAGCTGACCGGGCAACCAGCTGACCAGCCGCACGAAATGCTCGGTGCCGCCGCGCGGACCGGTCTTGCCGAGATCCTCGCCGGCAAGGGTCGGCCGCAGATGCGGCAAGGGCAGGCTGGGATCGACCGTTTGGATGTGCCGCAGCAGGGCCGCCTGGAAGGCCAAAGCCTGGTGATCCTCGGCCGCGTTGGCGATCTTCAACACCCAACTGGTGCCGTCGGCCTCGGTCAGGCAGAAGTTCTGGTCGCGCTCGCTGTCGAGCGGGGTCAAAGCGCCGGAGAGACCGTAGAGCGTGTCGGCGACGCCAGCCACGTCAGCGGTGGAAAATTGCGGCGGCAGCGTCGTCAGGACCGACATGGAACACTCTCTGGCAAAGGGGGAATCCCAGAAGGGGGGAATCATTGACCCGGGGCCCAATTTGCGGAGGATGGGGTCCGCAACACAACCGCCCTTTTGGCTCCCCCTTCCGCCACTTTGACCGGCCGACCCGCCTGATGCGCCCAATCGACGAAAAGGACCGGCAGATATTAGACTTGTTGCGCGGCGATGCGCGGCGGCCGCTGAAGACATTGGCGGCCAAGGTCGGGCTGGCGCGCTCGACTTTGCGTGACCGGCTGGCCAAGCTGGAGGCCGACGGGATCATTCGCGGCTACCGCGCCGAGATCGTCGAAAGCGGGCCGGCCGTTTCGGTCTATCTGTTCGTGCGACTGAAGACCACGCCGGCACCCACGTTCATCGCGATGCTGCGGCGAATCGCCGAGGTGAAATCGTGCACCTCCCTGACCGGCGATATCGATCTGCTGGTCGAGCTCTCGGCCGCCAGCACCGAACGGGTCAACGCCTTGCGCGATCGGATCTCCTCGCATGAGGCGGTCGCCGATCTCACGACCTCGATCGTGCTCAACCGGGATATCTGAGGGAAAGAGGGAAGCAACCGCGCGGTCGCTTCCCTCGCGTGATTCAAGCCCGGCCCTCGATTTTCTGATCACCGAACATGACGTTCCGGGTGAGTGCCCGCTGCAGGAAGGCGTGCGGGAAGCCGAGGTCGATGGCGCTGGCTGCATCGAGGCGCTGTTTCTGGTCATCGGTGAACCTCACCGAAAGCGCGCCGAGATTGTCCTCGAGTTGCTTGACCGTGCGGGCGCCGACGATCGGGCTGGTCACGGTCTTGTCGAGCAGGGTCCAGGCCAGCGCGACCTGGGCCGGGGTCTTGCCGGTTTCCTGTGCGACCGCCTTCACCACGTCGGCGATGGCGAGGCCGCGCTCGGTCAGGGCGCCGTTTCCGGCCGCGATGTCCTTACGGGTGCCCTCCGCCGCGGCGTTGCCCTTGCCGACCTCGAGGTCCTTGCGGCTGTATTTGCCGGTCAGGACGCCGCTCGCCAGCGGTGACCAGGGGATGACGCCGAGGCCGAGTGCCTTCGCCATCGGGATCAGGTCGCGCTCTCCAGTGCGTTCGATCAGGTTGTATTCGATCTGCAGCGCGATCAACGGCGCCCAGCCGCGGAGGTCGGCGATCGTCTGCATGCGCGCGACCTCCCAGGCCGGTGCATCGGAAATGCCGACATAGAGCAGCTTGCCGGCGCGCACGAGATCGTCCATGGCGCGCATGATCTCCTCGACCGGCGTGAGGTAATCCCAGGCGTGGAGATAGAGCAGGTCGATATAGTCGGTCTGCAAGCGCTTGAGGCTCGCCTCGACCGAGCGGACCATGCTCTTGCGGTGATTGCCGCCAGAGTTCGGGTCGGTTGGGCGCAGCGGCAAGGTGTACTTGGTCGCGATCACCAGCTGATCGCGCTTCTCGGCCGCGAACTCGCCGACGAACTGCTCCGAGGTGCCGTTGGTGTACTGGTTGGCGGTGTCGATGAAGTTGCCGCCGCGATCGACATAGGTGTCGAAGATCCGCAGCGCTTCCTGGGCATCCGCACCCCAGCCCCAATCGGTCCCAAAGGTCATGGCGCCGAGAGAAAGCGGCGAAACGCGCAGGCCGGACCGGCCGAGCAGACGATAGGTGTCGAGCGTCGAAGTCATGTGACGGTTCCTCCTGATCTGGATGAACCTATGATGGGACAGGACGCTCATGCGATCATCGGATATGATCTGCATTGGTTATGGAGCCAGGAGTATAGAATGCGCGGCAGCGAGTATTCGGATTTGCGCGCCTTTGCGGCCATCACCGAGCATGGCAGCTTCGCCCGCGCGGCTGCCCATCTCGGTGTCTCGCCCTCGGCGCTCAGCCAGACGATCCGCGGGCTGGAGACCCGGCTGGGCGTGCGGCTCCTCAATCGCACCACCCGCAGCGTGGCGCCGACCGATGCGGGGACGCGGCTGCTGGAGCGGCTGCTGCCGGCGATGGCCGAGTTCGACGCCGCAGTCACCGATGTGAAGGCGCAGAGCGGACGGCCGTCGGGCACACTGCGGATCAACTGTCCGCGCACCGCCGCGATCCATGTGCTGGGTCCGCTGATCGGGCCGTTCCTGCAAGCCTATCCGGAGATCACCCTCGACATCGTCACCGAGGAAAAGCTGGTCGACATCGTGGCGGCGCGCTTCGATGCCGGCATCCGGCTCGGCGAGAAGGTTGAGCAGGACATGGTCGCGGTGAAATTCGGCGGCGACCTCGAGATGCTGGTGGTCGGTTCACCGGACTATTTCGCGCGGCACGGCAAGCCCAAGAGCCCGCGCGATCTCAAAGCCCATGCCTGCATCAACACGCGCTGGCCGACCGACGGCAGCCTCTATCGCTGGGAGTTCGAGCGCGGCGCCGAGAAGCTCGAAGCGGCGGTCACCGGGTCGCTGATCGTGAATGAAGCGGAGGTGGCGGTGCAGGCGGCGGTGGACGGCGTCGGCCTTGCCTTTCTCTTCCGCTATCAGGTCCAGGCGGCGCTGGCGGCGGGCAAGCTGGTCCCAGTCCTGAAGGACTGGACGCCGCCGTTTCCGGGTTTCTATCTCTATTACCCGAGCCGGCGACAGATGCCACCGGCGCTGCGCGCCTTCGTGGATTTTATTGCCCGACCTTCTCGATCTCGAACGGGGTCGACTGGTAGATCTCGTTGATCCAGTTTGAGATGAAGAGATGCCCATGCGGGCGCCAGCGGTTGAGCGGCGTCTGTGTGGGATCGTCGCTCGGGAAATAGTTGTGTGGCAGTTTGATGGGCACATTGGCGGCGACGTCGCGAGAATACTCGTCGCCGAGCGAGTTCGCGTCGTATTCCATGTGGTCCATCACATAGAGCCGGCGCGTCCCCTTGGTTTGCGCGACACAGACCCCTTTGCTATCTGAATAAGCGAGCACGTCGACATCCGAGTTGGCCACCACATCGGCGGTGCGGATTTCCGCCCAGCGCGAAATCGGAATCTGGAACTCGTCGGAGAAGCCGATCATGAAGGGCGACGACGTCTTCGTGATTTTTTGGCGATAGACGCCGAATGCCTTCTCCGGCAGCTGGTGCTTCGGGATGTCATGGAAGTGATAAAGCGCAGCCATGCCGGCCCAGCAGACGTTGACAGTCGAATGGACGTTGGTCTCGGTCCAGTCGAAGATCTGCTGCATCTCCGACCAATAGGTCACCTCCTCGTAAGGGATGTGCTCGACCGGCGTGCCGGTGATGAGCAGGCCGTCGAACTTCCTGTGCTTCACGGCTTCCCAGGGCTGATAGAAGTTCAGCAGATGCTCTTCCGCCGTGTTCTTGGAGGTGTGGTTGCCGATCCGGATCAAGGAGAGCTCGACCTGCAGCGGCGTCGCACCCAGCAACCGCGCAAACTGCAGCTCGGTCTTGATCTTGTTGGGCATGAGGTTGAGCAGGCCGATCTGCATCGGGCGGATGTCCTGACGCACGGCCACGGTCTCGGTCATGAGACGTACGCCCTCGTTCACGAGGGTCTGGAAGGCGGGGAGCTTGTCGGGAATCTTGATCGGCATCAGCGGTCACCCAAAGAACGGTCCAATGACTCGCCTTGGGTCCGCTGCCTTTGAATTCTCTGATTGGGAATCCGCGGGCGGCCCTTTAGCGAGTTGTTTAACGTGGCTGCAAGCCGGCCGGCCAAATCACCACGGAATAGTTTTATTTAGCCCAACGGACGCCGCAGCGCCAGTGTCAAATATCACCCTAAGGCCCTGCGAAAGGTCAGGTTTATCCGTTTTCGGCCGAGCAGCGGGTGCTGGCCGTCCTTGAGGGTGGCGACGCCGTGGAAGAACAGGCGGGATGGGCCACCCCAGACGGCGATATCGCCATGTTGCAGCGGGTATTTGGCCGTCGGATCGGCGCGCTTCGGCCCGCCGAACAGGAAGGTCGCGGGCAGGCCGAGCGAGACCGAGACGATCGGCTGTCGCATGTCCTGCTCGTCCTGGTCCTGGTGCAGGGAGAGCTTGGTGCCGGGTTCATAGCGATTGATCAGGCAGGAATCCGGCTGGAAGTCCCGATAGCCGGCTTCGGCTGCGGCCTCGGTGGCGAGGGCTTGGAAGCATTCCGGCATCGGCGGCCAGGGCTTGCCGGTTGCGGGATCGGTCGGGCTGTAGCGATAGCCTTTGCGGTCGGTGACCCAGCCGACCTCCCCGCAGGTCGTCATTGCGACTGACATGGTGTAGCCGCCGGGAGTCATCATGTGGCGGAACGGCGCTTCTGCGGCGACGGCGTCGATCGCGGCCAGCAGCGCGGTCTCGCGCGGCAGAGCGTATCCGCGCAGCAGGATGGCGCCATCTGCCATGGTCTCGCGCGGCTCGGTGAACAGATCCGGCATCATGTCTTTGCGCTTGCATGCAGCACCGGGCGATAACCGGCGCGCAAGGCCGCGAGGGTCGAGGGCGGAGTCAGCAGGCCTTCGGCGCGTGGCATTTTCCCGACAGGCGCGTAGTCGAACGGTGTCCAACGCAGCGGCCGGCCACCGACAATCACGAAGGCGGTGTCGTCCGCCGCGATCATCGCACCGTCCGGCAGTCGGGAAATCGGGCCCGGGATCGGATGGATGCGTTTCTTGCGCCGCTGCAGGCGTTCGCGGTGCAGGATGGCGTCAAGCTCCGGCGCGGCGAGGATGGGACCGCCGTTGCCTTCGGCCCAGGCGGCGCGGAAGGCCTCGATCCGATCGCGGCTGCAGTAGAAGCAGGGCCGGTGGCCGGCGGCCAGCGCCGTCGCCTCGTCGAGGAAGAACAGCTCGGTCCAGCTGCGCCGTGCCATCGGCACGCGGTGGAAGTGCTTGTACTTGAGCTGGCAGATCAGCCAGCATTTGAGGCTCCAGCGCTTCTTCAGAAGTGTTCGGCTCTCCGGATCGTGGATCATGCCGCGGTTGCCGGTGAACAGCCCGCGCGCCGGGGTCGCGATGATCTCGCCGAACGGGGTGACGCGATTCTGCAGCGGCATAATGATACGGGCTCGGCCGAACTGAAAGGGCGAGCCTAGCCGGAGACTTGCTCTAATATCCATCCGGATCATGCTGCCCCGCCGATGGGAAACCGGGAGTGCGCGATGTTTGCCGTTCTGTTCGAAGTCCAGCCGAAATCCGAGAAATGGGACGAATACCTGGGCATCGCCAAGCTGCTGAAGCCCGAGCTCGAGGCGATCGACGGATTCGTCGAAAACATCCGCTATCGCAGCCTGACCCGGGCGGGCTGGCTGCTGTCGCTCTCCATTTGGCGGGATGAGAAGGCACTGGTGCGCTGGCGCACCCAGGCGGTGCACCACGGCGCCCAGGAGACGGGGCGTTTCGAGGTTTTCGGCGATTATCACCTGCGGGTCGGCGAGCTGGAAGGAAGCGGATCGACGGAACGATCCGATGCGACGGAAGTCGGAGCAGGCACAGTCGTGACCCTGATCGACGCCAAGCAGCCGACGGATCGCGTGAAGGATGCGGTGCCCGCGGGGATTGCCGCAGCACTGGGTCTGCGCCCCGATGCGGCGGGACTGGTCGCCTGGGACGTGTTCGAAGCGATCCTCACGCCCGGTGACGTCCTGCTGATGATGACGGCGCGCGATCAAGCCGCAGCCAGAGCAATGTCACCGCAAGATAGTACACAGCTGCGGCGCGTGCGAATCCTGCGCGATTATGGAATGTTCGATCGGCGCGAAGCGCCCCAATACTATCCGGATGTGGCGCGGCGCTAGGCGCCGTTGAGGCCTTCCCCCAGCGCCCCTGCGAAGCGGCGGGCGATCGACCCGTCCTTGTCGAGCTTCGGGTTGAAGATCGTGATGTCGATGCCGAGCGCCCTGCCGCTGGCCAGCGCGGTGCGCAGGATTGTGGTCAGCTCGTCCCATTGCAGCCCGCCCGGCATCCGGTAATCGACTGCGGGCATGATCGCGTCGTCGAGCACATCGGCGTCGAGATGGATCCAGAAGCCATCGAGCTGCGGCGCGGTGAGACGATTGAGCGCACGACGCGCCGTCGCACTTGCACCGCATTCCCGCAGGGCGTGGAGATTGATGATGCTGATACCGGTATCCTCGACCCGCTGACTGCCGTGGCTCTCGGCGTCCGCCGTGTCACGATGGGCGAGCAAGGTTACATCCTCGTCGCGAACCAGCGGCGAACGACCTTCTAGATCGGTGACGACGTCCGGGCCGCGTCCGGTGACCAAGGCGAGGTCCATGGATGCGGCCTCTCCGTTCGGCTCGGCTTCCGGCTGATAGAAATCCGCGTGGCCGTCGAGGAACAACAGTCCAGCGCGACCGCGGCGCCGGTTCGCCAAGGTGCACCCAAGCAGGATCGAGCAGTCGCCGCCGAGCACCACCGGAAACTCTCCGGCTTCGAGCAGCGGCTCCAGCCGATCGGCCAGCGCCACGGCATAATTGGCCAGGCCGTTCGGGTTCAGCAACTTGGTCTCAGGATCGCGCCGCGCGTCATAGGGCGGCGGCTCCACCCGGCCGGCACGCCGGGCGCCGAGGTGTTCCGCCAGACCCGCGCCCAGCAGGGCATCGGGCAAGGTCTCCACGCCTTTCGGAAAAAGTCCCAGCACCGAGGGCGCTTCGACGACGGCGAAACGAGGCATAGGCGATTTTCCAGCACAGTGGGATCCGAAGCTTGGAATTCACGTGACTTGAAGTCGCGGC
>JADMIO012736340.1_pt1 | contig 82488 bp, 73 predicted proteins | sample 8958161 | NCBI WGS metagenome assembly JADMIO01 (sample SAMN16585339, study PRJNA669376) | soil metagenome | isolation source: Crop rotation soil | place: USA: Cullars Rotation, Alabama | collected 2011
CTTTCCCGGAACGGGCTGCTCGCGGCGCGGCGCGGGGCGAGACTCGTCCGGCTCGCGCGCGGCAACGGCCGGTCCGCCGTCCATATCCTCGACCGCATGCTGCAGGTCGCTGTCCGGCGCGCCGTTCTCGCCGAACGGAGCGTCGCCGTTGCGATGACGATTGCGGCGTCCGCCGCGGCGTCCGCGGCGGCGGCGGCGGCGATTGTCGTCCGAGCGTTCGCCTCCGAAGCTTTGACGCTGCTCGCCTTCGCCTTCCGCTTCTTCCGGCGTGCCGCCGTCGTGATCCTCGTGCGCAACGGCGTGTTCGGCCGTGGTCTCGTGCGTGGGGGCCTCGCCTTCATGCGGACGGCGCTCGCGATCCCGTTCGCGGTCGCGTCCACGGCCGCGGCCGCCACGACGCCTGCGGCGCCGGCGCGGCTCGCCGTCGCTCTCACGCGCTTCGGCCGGCTCTTCGGCTTCGCCTTCGCTTTCGGCTTCTTCCGTCTCGCCGGCCTCTTCGGTCTCCTCGACCTCGTCCTCCGGCTCCGCCTCGGCGTCTTCGCGCGGGACGACGGGCGCTTCGGCCTGCATCTGCTGCGCAAGCTGACGCGCGGCGTCCGGCGAATGCATCTGCTCGCCGCGGTCGACGACGTAGGCCTGCTGCGCGGCGACCGTCTCGTCGGCCGAGATCGTGATGGTAATGCGGAAGCGCTCTTCCAGCATGCGCAGGTGCGCGCGCTTGTGATTGAGCACGTAGAGCGCGACCTCGCTGCGCGTGCGCACGATGAGATTATGCGTCGCGCCCTTGTTCAGCGTCTCTTCGACCGCGCGCAGCAATTGCAGCGCGACCGACGAGACCGAGCGCACGTGTCCGGAGCCGCCGCAGACCGGGCATTTCTCGGTCGAGGACTCCAGCACCGACGAGCGGATGCGCTGGCGCGACATCTCCAGGAGGCCGAAATGCGAGATGCGCCCAACCTGGATGCGCGCGCGGTCGTGCTTGAGCGCCTCTTTCAGTTTGCGCTCGACGTTCCGGTTGTTCCGGCCCTCGTCCATGTCGATGAAGTCGATGACGATGAGGCCGGCAAGATCGCGCAGGCGCAGCTGGCGCGCGATTTCTTCCGCCGCTTCGACGTTGGTCTTGAGGGCGGTATCCTCGATGTGATGCTCGCGCGTCGCGCGGCCCGAGTTCACGTCGATCGCGACGAGAGCTTCGGCCTGGTTGATGACGATGTAGCCGCCCGATCTGAGCTGCACGACCGGCGAGAACATCGCGTCGAGCTGGCTTTCCACGCCATAGCGCGTGAACAGCGGCAGATTGTCTTTGTAGGGGATCACGCTCTTGACGTGGCTCGGCATCAGCATGCGCATGAAGTCGCGCGCTTCGCGATAGCCGTCCTCGCCGGAGACGATGATCTCGTCGATGTCTTTATTGTAGAGATCGCGGATCGATCGCTTGATCAGCGAGCCCTCCTCGTAGACGAGCGTCGGCGCCATCGATTTGAGCGTAAGATCGCGCACCGTCTCCCACAGCCGCAGCAGATATTCGAAGTCGCGCTTGACCTCGGTCTTCGTGCGGTTTGCGCCGGCGGTGCGCAGGATGACGCCCATGCCCTCCGGCACTTCCAGTTCCTGCGCGATCTCTTTGAGCCGGCTGCGGTCTTCCGCCGAGGTGATCTTGCGCGAGATGCCGCCGCCGCGCGGCGTGTTCGGCATCAGCACCGAATAGCGGCCGGCGAGCGAGAGATACGTGGTCAGCGCCGCGCCCTTGGTGCCGCGCTCTTCCTTGACGACCTGCACCAGCATGACCTGCCGGCGCTTGATGACTTCCTGAATTTTATACTGACGGCGGAACCGCGGCAGGCGCTCCTGCACCTCTTCGAGCGCATCCGCGCCGCCGACGGACTCGACGACCTCTTCTTCCTCGCCTTCGGCGTGCTCGTCGTCCTCCTCGTCGTCATGGGCGGCGTCGCCCTCGGCGGCATGCATCTCGTGAGACGCCTCGGCCTGCTCTGGCGCGACGGGCGCTTCGCCGGCTGCGAGCGGGCTCGCTTCGGCAGGCGCGTCGGCTTGCGCGGCTTCGCTCGGCGCTGCGGCGGTCACCTCCGGCGCGGGCGCGTCGGGGATGTGCGAGACGACTTCGGCGATCGAGGTTGCGTCCTGCTCGCTGGTCGGCACCGTGGCTGTGTGGTCTGCGCCGTGCTCGTGATGCTCACCGCTGACGCCCGCCTCCGGCGCGCCGTCATGCGGAGCATGCTCGCCGTGCTCGGGATGGGCCGCGTGCTCGTCGGCGACCGCCTCGCTGCGCACGGTGTCCTGCTCGCGATTGCGATGCGAACCGCGCTGGCGATGCCGGCGGCGGCGTCCGCCGCGGCGGTCGTGATCCTCTTCGGCCTCGCGGGCGTCGCGCTCTTCCTGCGCGAGCAGCGCCTGCCGGTCGGCCACCGGAATTTGATAGTAGTCCGGGTGGATTTCGGAAAAGGCCAGGAAGCCGTGCCGGTTGCCGCCGTATTCGACGAACGCCGCCTGCAGCGACGGCTCAACTCGGGTGACTTTGGCGAGGTAGATGTTACCGCGAAGCTGCTTGCGGTTTGCGGACTCGAAGTCGAATTCCTCGACGCGATTGCCGCGCACGACGACCACCCGGGTTTCCTCCGGATGGGTCGCGTCGATGAGCATTTTGTCGGCCATAGATGATCTCACTGGCGCCGCGCAGCCTTAGGCGCCCGCGCGACGATGGCGAGGCGGCATAAAGCAAAATGGGCGGCTGATTGGTGTTGAAGGGATGGGGCGCTTGGCCCTGGCCTTCCTCCGTAGCAAGCCGCGCCGTCACGACGATTTCGCGAAAGCGGGGGAGGGACATTGGCCTGTGCTGCGGTTGCAGCATGAACGTTTGCGACCCGTAGCGCTGTGGCCACGTCGCCAAACGGCGCGGGGCCCAGGTTTCTCGACGCTCAAAGCGGTGGTGCGGGGCGGCTTTGACGAGACGCCGCGCAGATCCGGATGTCCTGTGACTTGGGGTTCGGCCTTCCGCCTGCCGTTCGCCCTGTCTCCTTCAGGGGGGCGATACGAACAAAAAGCGGGCCGGCAGCCCGAACGCGGCACAACCGGAACTTCGTACACCTTGAGCAACCCCTACATACGGCCTGAATCGGGGTGAGGCAAGCGAGGCTACCCGCCCGTGCATCCCGGCCACAGCGGCAGCCCCGAATGCCGCCGCCGGTCAACTTCCGTTAACCATCCCGGGGTGTGATGGGCTAGAACCCGGGCAAAGGGTCGGGATTCGTGACACTGCGCGCTGCAATCGTGGCCGTCGCGTTGGGGGCAGCCTCAAGCGGGGCGGTTTTGGCTATTTCTGCCGTGCATGCGGCGGAGGAGGCGGACGTGCGTCCGTTCGCCGCGTCGGCCGGGCTGCCGACCGCGCAGGGCGTTCGCATCGGCGGCGACGACAAGCAGACCCGCTTCGTCATGGACTTCGACCGCAAGGTCGAACTCACGGCCTTCACGCTCGCCGATCCCTATCGGGTGGTGATCGACCTCCCGCAGGTCGCCTTCCAGCTTCCTATGAAAGCGGGGGAGCAGGGCCGCGGGCTGATCAAGAGCTTCCGCTACGGCCTCATCATGCAGGGCGGCTCGCGCATTGTGCTCGACGCCAAGGCGCCGGTGAAGATCGAGAAGGCGTTCGCCCTTGCGGCGGAGGACGGCCAGCCGGCGAAGCTCGTGCTCGACCTCTCGCCCACCGACCGCGACAGCTTTCTGCGCACCATCGCGCTCGAGAACCGGACCGCGCGTGAGCCGAAGCGCGTGGAAGCGGCAAAGCCCGACACCGATCCGCGCCCATTGATCGTGCTCGATCCCGGACACGGCGGCATCGACACCGGCACGCATGGGCCGGGCGGCGAACTCGAAAAGGACGTGGTCCTGGCCTTCACGAAGATATTGCGCGAGAGGCTGGAGAGCAGCGGCAAATATCGCGTCGTCATGACGCGCGACGACGACACGTTCATCCCGCTCAATGAGCGCGTGCGCTTTGCCCGCTCGCGCAGCGCCGCACTGTTCGTGTCCATTCACGCCGATGCGCTGCCCAGGCGCGAAGGCCAGGCGGACGGTGCGACGATCTACACGTTGTCGGAAAAGGCGTCGGACGCCGAAGCCGCGCGCATGGCGGACAACGAAAACCGCGCCGACGTGATCGCCGGCGTCGATCTCACCTCCGAGCCGGACGACGTCGCCAACATCCTCGTCGATCTGGCCCAGCGCGAGACCAAGACGTTCTCGCTGCAATTCGCCAAGGTGGCGGTGAACGAGCTCAAGCGCACCACGCGGCTGCATAAGAAGCCGCTGAAGTCCGCCGGTTTCGTGGTGCTGCGTGCGCCCGACGTGCCGTCGGTGCTCGTCGAGCTCGGCTATATGTCGGACAAGGAAGACCTCAGCCATCTCGTCTCGGCCGACTGGCGCTCCCGCAACGCGGCGGCGCTGTCGCAGGCGATCGACGAGTTCTTTGCACCGCGGCTGGTGGCGGGCGGGGCGCTCCGGCGATGACACAGTTCACAAGTGCTCCGGCCACCAGCTACCGGCCTCAGTTTCAACATAAAACCGAGCGACCAAACCGTCCTGCCGCAATTTTGGGTAAGGGCGGCGAGCCGGCTGTGGCGGCGGGGTCTGGCCCCGGTGCCGCGTTCTTCACCGGCCGTTCGGAAGGCGGGACCGACTGCTCATGAAGCTGATCTTACGCTTCCTCGGCTTTCTGTTCGCCGCCGGGACGATCCTCTTCGTCGTCGGGGTCGCCGGCACGGCCGGCGTTTTGTGGCACTTCTCCAAGGAGTTGCCCGACTACTCTCAGCTGAAGGATTACGAACCGCCGGTGATCACCCGCGTGCATGCGGGTGACGGCGCGCTGGTTGCCGAATTTGCACGTGAGCGCCGGCTCTATATTCCGATCCAGGCGGTGCCGAAGCTCGTCACCAACGCCTTCCTCGCGGCCGAGGACAAGAATTTCTACGAGCACGGCGGGCTCGACTTCACCGGCATCGCCCGCGCCGTCGTCTCCTACGTGCAGAACTACGGCAGCGGCCGCCGTCCGCAGGGCGCGTCCACCATCACCCAGCAGGTCGCCAAGAACTTCCTGCTGACGAACGAGGTGTCGCTCGCGCGCAAGGTGAAGGAAGCGCTGCTCGCGCTGAAGATCGAGCGCACGTATTCGAAGGACAAGATCCTCGAGTTGTACCTGAACGAGATCTATCTCGGCCTCGGCGCCTACGGCATTGCAGCCGCTTCGCTGACTTACTTCGACAAGTCGGTGAACGAGCTGAGCATCGCGCAGGCCGCCTACATGGCGACGCTGCCGAAGGCGCCGAACAACTACAATCCGTTCCGCGCCCGCGAGCGCGCGCTCGAGCGCCGCAACTGGGTCATCGACCGCATGGCCGAAGCGGGCTTCATCAAGGCCGCCGACGGCGAGAAGGCCAAGCGCGAGCCGCTCGGCGTCACTTCGCGGCCGCCCAGCGGCGCGCAGACTTTTGCGGCTGAGTATTTCGCCGAGGAAGTCCGTCGCGAGCTGATGGACAAATACGGCGAGAAGAAATTGTACGAAGGCGGGATGTCGGTGCGCACGACGCTCGATCCCAAGCTGCAGGTGCTCGCGCGCAAGACCCTGCAGGACGGCCTGGAGAAATACGACGAGGCGCACGGCTGGCGCGGCCCCGTCACCAAGCTCGAGCTTGCCGGCGACTGGGGCGTGAAACTCGCGGGCGTCAAATCGCTCGACGACATCAAGCCGTGGCGGCTCGCCGTCGTGCTGGAGACGGGCGATCAGGCCGCGCGCATCGGTCTGCAGCCCGCGCGCGAGCCGGGCGGCTTCATCAGCAAGGAACGCGACATCGGCCTCGTCACGCTCGAGGGCGTGAAGTGGGCGAGGCAGAAGGGCAAGCCGCCCGCGAAAGTCTCGCAGGTGCTCGAGGCCGGCGACGTCGTCTACGTCGCGCCGGAAGCGACGCAGGGGCAGTACCGCCTGCATCAGGTGCCGGAAGTCTCGGGCGCGATGGTGGTCGAGGAGCCTCTAACCGGCCGCGTGCTCGCGATGGTCGGCGGCTTCTCTTATGACCAGAGCCAGTTCAACCGCGCCACGCAGGCGCTGCGCCAGCCGGGCTCCTCGTTCAAGCCGCTGGTCTACGCCGCCGCGCTCGACAACGGCTACACGCCGTCGTCGCTGGAGCTCGACGCGCCGGTCGAACTCGACCAGGGCCCCGGCCTCGGCGTGTGGAAGCCGGACAATTACGAGAAGGGCGATTATCGCGGCCCCTCGACGCTGCGTTACGGCATCGAGCACTCGCGCAACACCATGACGGTGCGGCTCGCGCAGGATCTCGGCATGCCGCTGATCGCCGACTATTCGAAGCGCTTCGGCGTCTATGACGACCTGCCGCCTTATCTCTCGTTTGCGCTCGGCGCGGGCGAAACGACGCTGCTGCGCATGGTCACCGCCTACGCGATGATCGACAACGGCGGCCGCAAGATCAAACCGACTTTGATCGACCGCATCCAGGACCGTTACGGCCAGACCGTCTACCGGCACGACACGCGTGAATGCATCGGCTGCGAAGCGGGCAAATGGGAGGGGCAACCGGAGCCCTCGCTGGTCGACCGACGCGAACAGGTGATCGATCCGATGACCGCCTACCAGATCACGTCGATCATGGAAGGCGTGGTCGTTCGCGGTACTGCGGCGGGCGCCGGATTCCAAAAGGAAGTTGGCAAGCCGATCGCCGGCAAGACCGGCACGACCAACGAAGAGAAGGATGCCTGGTTCATCGGCTTCACGCCGGATGTCGTGGTCGGCGTCTATATCGGCTACGACAAGCCGAAGCCGCTCGGCCGCGGCATGACCGGCGGCGTGCTGGCCGCGCCGATCGTGAAGGACTTCATGAAGGTCGCGCTGAAGGACAAGCCGGCGGTGCCCTTCCGTGTGCCGCCTGGCATCAAGCTCGTGCGCGTGAATGCGGCGACGGGTGCGCGCGCGCAGCCCGGCGACCAGAAAGTCATTTTGGAAGCCTTCAAGCCGGGCACCGCGCCACCCGACAACTACGCGCTCGTCGGATACAGCGATCAGAACGCAGGCGTGCAGGGCGGCTATTACCCGTCTTCGGGCGGGCCGCAGGGCGGCTACTATCCGTCCTCCACCGAAGGTCCGCGCCCGTGGGGCGCCGGCGTGCCGGCCGACTCCGATCGCGCCGTGCGCTCGGGAACGGGCGGCCTCTACTGAGCGGACGCTCCCCCAGCCGGACGGGCCAGGGGAGCGGCTTCATCATCAATTGTTGAAGACCCTGTCTTGCGGACAGAGGATGCCCGCAGAGACAACCTTGTAAGTCCAATTGTAATTCAGGTAGGCGCCGGAATAGTGGTCGTCGTCGTGGAAGTCGACGTCGCCGCGATAGGTGCCCGCTGGGATCGGATTGCAGGTCCCCGTATAGGCAATGATGAATTCGTAGGTGAGGTCCCAGAGCGCCCAGACCCGCGTCCCGGTTGCCGGCGGATCGACCAGGTATTCCGTCGTTTCCGTCTGCTGGTCGTTGATCGTGACCGAATGCGACAAGGTTGCGCTGAGCCCGGCGCTGATGCCGTCGGCCGAAATGCCGACCTGCGCGGTGATCGATTGCGAGTCCGTCGTCGAGATGCCATGCGTGTATTGCCAGGTCTTCTGAACGCGGGTCCCCGGCATCACGTGCAGGAAGGTGCCCGGCACCAACTTCCAATATTGCCGGAGGACGAACTGGCGGCCGGGTGGAGTGTGGCCCGGACCCCACCAGTTATTGAGGCGCGGCGAGACGTTCTGGCCCGGCTTTTCGATGTCCCAGACGTTGTCCCAGTGACTGGAATTGTCGGCGTCGGCACGGATGACGAGGGGCATCGTTCTCCGCACCACCTCGATGTGGTTCGTCTCGGGCGGCGGCACCCAGTTGAGCGCGTCGATATTCGGCAAATCCGGAAGCGGCATCGTTCTCTCCCCTGTTTTGCTGACGGGGCCATCGCGGCAAGCACGGGCCCTCTGGTAGTAGCTCGGGAGACTACAACTAATGCGAGTAATTCACAATAGCGCACGTAAAAATAATTGTGTTAGGACGCGGGGGACGGGCCCGCGCCCGTGCGGGTCTTCGTTCTTCCGCCTGGAAATTCGCGAGGTTGCGCTCGCAGAGGCCCGACGTTAAATCCCGGCCCAACAGAAGACTCGGAAGAACCAGATGCGCGCGGAAACCCAGAACCTCGTCGAAGAGATCAAGCAGTCGGTGCGGCTGCTGAGGAGGCATCTTTGACGTCGATACCGCGCAGCGGCGTCTCGCCGAACTGAACAGAGAGGCGGAAGATCCCAACTTCTGGAACGACTCCGCCCGCGCGCAACGCGCGATGCGCGAGCGCGACTCGCTCGAGGACCAGCTCGCCGCCATCGGCCGCATCGAGGGCGAGCTCGAGGACAATCTGACGCTCATTGAACTCGGCGAGAGCGAGAAGGACGAGGCGACGGTCGGCGAGGCCGAAGCCGGGCTGAAGAAGCTCAAGGCCGAGCTGAGCCGGCGCGAACTCGAAGCGCTGCTCTCGGGCGAGGCCGATGCGAACGACGCCTTCCTCGAAGTCCATGCCGGCGCGGGCGGCACCGAGAGCCAGGACTGGGCGCAGATGCTGCTGCGCATGTATGTGCGCTGGGCTGAGCAGCACGGCTTCAAGGTCGATTGGCTGGAAGAGAGCGAGGGCGACGGCGCCGGCATCAAATCGGCGACCGTGCAGATCAAGGGCCACAACGCTTACGGCTGGCTCAAGAGCGAGAACGGCGTGCACCGCCTGGTGCGCATCTCGCCGTTCGATTCCAACGCGCGGCGTCACACGTCGTTTTCGAGCGTCGCCGTCTTTCCGGTGATCGACGATCGCATCAAGATCGAGATCAATGAGAAGGACGTGCGCATGGAAGTGATGCGTTCGGGCGGCGCCGGCGGCCAGCACGTCAACAAGACTGAATCCGCGGTGCGCCTCATTCACGAGCCGAGCGGCATCGTCGTCAAATGTCAGAGCGACCGCTCGCAGCACCGCAACCGCGCGATGGCGTGGGACATGCTGCGCGCGAAGATGTTCGAAATCGAGATGAAGAAGCGCGAGGAGAAGGCCGCGGCCGATCAGGCGGCGAAGACCGACATCGGCTGGGGCCACCAGATCCGCTCTTATGTGCTGCAGCCCTATCAGATGGTCAAAGACCTGCGCACCGGCGTGTCGACCTCGAACACCGCGGGCGTGCTCGACGGCGATCTCGACGAGTTCATGCAGGCGGCACTGGCGCAGAAGGCGTTCGGCGGGGGGCCGGCGCAAGTCGAGGACGTGGAGTAATTTGACGTCATTGCGAGCGAAGCGAAGCAATCCAGTCTTTCTTCCCGGGCTCTGGATTGCTTCGTCGCTTCGCTCCTCGCAATGACGGGGACTATGAACTCGGCACGGCTGGCGGCTCGGTTGTGCGGCGCCGCCGCCATCGCGACGCGATCCAGCGGATGATCGCCCACCAGATCAGCGTGACGGCGAGATTCATCGCGCCGAATGCGAGCATGCCCCAGTCTTCGAAGGGATCACCCGACATTAAAAGGTGGATGACTAGGCTGAGCGCCACGGCGGCGGCCAGGCTCTTCATCCAATTCTTGAACATCAATGCGCCGGCGATGCCGGGCAGCGCGGTGATCGGATTGAGCATCAGGCCGATCGCGACCAGCAGGATGAACTCCGGAGCGTCGGGCCAGTTCTTCGGCACATTGCGCGCGCGGTCTTCGTCCGATTGCGCGGCTGCCGTATTGCCCATCGCGCGATAGACCTGCGCGCGCGCAAGCCAGATGTCCTTCGCCGCGGGCGCGATCTCGACCGCCGCGGTGAGATCAGCGAGTGCCGCGTCCATCTCGCCGCGCTTCTGATGCAGCACGCCGCGCCCGTGCAGGAAGCGCGCGTCCTTGGGCGAGCGCCTGAGGCCCTCGTCGTAATCCGCAAAGGCGTGCTCGAAATCGCCGATGGCCGCATAGGCTTCGGCGCGGTCGCGCAGCAGATAGACGCGCTCGGGGATGAGTTCGATCGCTTTGGTGAGGCTCGGAATGGCGTCGGAGTAGCGACGCTTCCCGAGTAAGAGCTCGGCCTTCACGCGATAGGCGACGCCCCAGTCCGGCTCGAGTCGGATCGCGGCATCGAAGTCGGCCAGCGCGAGATCGGTCTCGCCGTTCTCGTCATAGGCGGCGCCGCGGTTGATGTAGGCGTATTTCTGTTTGGGATCGAGCCGCAGCGCCTCGGTGAGATCGGCGATGGCGCCCTTGTAGTCTTTGATCTGCGTCTTGGCGTCGCCGCGGATCGTGTAGGCAAGCGCAGCGTTGGGATCGAGCTTCAGCGCCTCCGTCGCGTCGTCGATCGCCGCCTGCCATTCGCGCCTTTCGTGGTGCTCTCCGGCTTGATCGATCAACGTGGCGGCGGTCTCGGCTGCGGATTGCGCAAAGGACGCGCACGCGACGATCGCCGGCGCGGCAATGGCGACAAGCAGGGTAAGAAGGAAGCGCATCCCCCGACGCATCGGACGCCCCTGGGCCCGATCGGCCGAAAACCAGCGTACAGGATGTCCGCTTGCTGACAAAGCGCCGCGGTAAAATCAGACCGGCATTTCGCAACGCGCGCGACGTTCTCAAATTCAAATTCCAGGTCTAGAGTGGGTCTTGCTTTTTCCGTAAGTCGTGACGAGGTTTACCCGCGTGTTGGAAGTGCTTCCCATCAGTGCGCCGACGCGCGAGGTGCAGGTCGACGAGTTGACCGCGCTGTACCGGTTGACCGACCGGCTCTATCGTTCGCGCTCGCCCTCCGATGTGTTCGATGCCGCGCTCGACGCGATTACCGCCAGTTTGGGCTGCCGCCGCGCCTCGATCCTGCTGTTCGACGAGACGGGCTTCATGCAGTTCGTCGCCTGGCGCGGGCTGTCCGACGGCTACCGCGCGGCGGTCAGCGGACATACGCCCTGGAAGCCGACCGACAGCGAGGCCCAGCCGATCTTCGTCGTCGACATCGACGACACGAACGAGTCCGAAGCGATCAAATCGGCCGTGCGCGGGGAGGACATTCGCGGCCTCGCCTTCATTCCGCTGATGGCCGAGGGGCACGTGGTCGGCAAGTTCATGTGCTACTACGAGCGGCCCCGCATCTTCGCCGAGTACGAGCGCGACCTCGCCGTCACCATCGCGCGTCAGGTGGGCTTCAGCATCGAGCGGGCGCGCGCGGAAGCAGCGCGCTGCAAGGCGGAAGAGGAGCTGCGCGAAAGCGAGGAGCGCTTCCGGCTCATGTCCGAGCACGCGCCCGTCATGATCTGGATGAGCGACGCGAGCGGACGCTGCCTGCATCTCAACCGCATGCTGCGTGAATTCTGGGGTGTGAACGACAAGAACTTCGTCGACTTCGACTGGCGCAGCACCATGCATCCGGAGGATGCCGACGAGATCGGGCGCCAGATATGGGACGCGCTGATGCGGCGCGCCAATGTCGTCATCCGCGGCCGCTACAAGGACAACAAACACGAGTACCGGATTTTACAAACGGACGCCCGGCCGCGGCTGTCGCCGAGCGGCGAATTCCTCGGCATGCTCGGCGTCAATGTCGACATCACCGAGCGCGAGCGCGCCGACGCGCAGCGCGAATTGCTGCTGGCCGAGCTCAATCACCGGGTCAAGAACACGCTCGCCGTTGTGCAGGGCATCGCGCATCAGACTTTGCGCAGCGCGGCGGACTTGCCGCAGGCGCGCAACGCCTTCGAAGGTCGGCTGGTCGCGCTTGCCGCGGCGCATAATCTTCTCACGCGCTCGAATTGGGAAAACGCCTCGATCGCCGACATCGCGGCCGACACGCTGCAGTCGCGCGGCGGCAATGCCGAGCGCGTGCGGGTCACCGGCCCGGAGGTGCTGCTGGGTCCGAAGGAGTCCGTCGCGATCGCGATGGCGCTGCACGAATTGAACACCAACGCGCTGAAATATGGTGCGCTGTCGAACGAGGACGGCAAGGTCGAATTGGAGTGGAGCGTCGCGCGCGAGGGCACGCCGCGCGTCCGCCTCGTCTGGCAGGAGCGCGGCGGCCCGCCGGTCCGCCCGCCCGAGCACCGCGGCTTCGGCTCGCTGCTGCTCGAGCGGACATTGGCGCGGGACCTGAGCGGCAGCGTCGATTTGGAATACCGGCGTGGCGGCGTACGCTGCACGATCGAAATGCCACTCTCGGGCGGAGGAAATTTGCGGTGAGCCTGCTGCGCGGCAAGCGCATCCTCGTGGTCGAGGACGAGGCGCTGATCGCGGTGATGCTGGAAGACATGCTCGCCGATCTCGGCGCCGTGCTCGCGGGCTCCGCCGGGCGAATCGAGCAGGCGATCGCGCTTGCGCGTTCGACCGAGTGCGATGCGGCGGTGCTGGACGTGAACATCAACGGCGCGCTGGTCTTTCCGGCGGCCGACATTCTCAAATCGCGCCGAATTCCGATCGTGTTCGCGACCGGCTACGGCAGCGGCGCGGTGCCGCCGGCGCACGGCGCGCCGGTGATCGAGAAGCCCTACACGCGGGACAAATTGGAGCGCGCGCTGGCGGACGCGCTCACGAGAGCTGGAGCCGCTGTCCTGTCTGCTGCTGCCAGCCGCTGAGCCAGCCTTTAAAGCGCGCGCCGCCTTCACCCGAGGCGCCGCCATGCAGCGCGGCGAACACCGCGCCGTCATCCACGAACATCAACACCGCATCGAGCCCGCGCGAACGGCGTAGCGTGTCGAGCGCCTGCACCGGCGTCTGCGCAATGGGCCCCGCGACGTTGAACGAGGTGTTGACCGCGATCTCTACGCCGATGCGCCGGCCGAGCGCTTTGAGATACGCGTAAGTGAGCGGATCGGTGTGCTCGCGCACGATTTGGAGTCGGCCCGTCCCGTCGGCATGGATGACGGACGGAATGCGCTCGTGCGCGTGCGGCTTCGCGTGCGCGGTGAGCACCATGTAATTGTAGGCGTTGTAGGCGTCGTCCGACGCGCCATCGGAGAGCTCGAAGTACTCCTTCGCGGCCTCGAGCGTCATCATCGGCGCGAGCGGGCGGATCAACTCGCGATATTTCACTTGCGCGTTCAGGTTTTCGCGCGCCTTCGGATTGCACGGATTCGCCAGGATCGAGCGATGGCCGAGCGCGCGGGGTCCCGTCTCCGCCGCGCCCTGATAGAGCGCGAAAATCGCGTCCTGCGCGGTGATATAGGCCATGAAGTCGGCGTAGCGCGCGCGGTCATCGTCCGTGCGGCACGGCGCAAGCGCAAGGCACTCGACGTCGTTGCGCTCGGCGAAGGCGGAGCGGATCTCCGCGCTCTTCGGCGGCAGCCCGCAATAGAACGCGTGCTGCGCCGGCTCGCCGAGCCCGTAACCCGCGAGATAGGCGCCCATGTAAGCCGCACCGATGGTCACGCCCGCATCGTTCGGCACCGGCGGCACCCACAGATGCAAGCGGCCTTCGCGGCCAAGCTCGCGGCGGAAGAAATTCGAATCGAAATGCTCCAGCAGCCGCATGTTGCCGAGCGCGTTGAGCCCGATGCCGCCGGTGAGCACGAGGCGGTCGGTTTCCGTGGTCTTGAGCCAGTGTGCGAGCACGTGCATCAGCGCGTCCTCGAACACCATCTGCGTCGCCGCCGCTTTGTCGAGCCGCTCGCGCGTGTTCTCTTTGTGCTTGATGTCCTCGACGCGCAGCACGGCGTCGGGATTCCACATCTCCTTGTACGGGATCGGATGTCCGAGAATGCGAATGAGCGCAGCGGTGTAGGGCTCGCGAATGTCGCGCGGCCAGTTGGCGAGATCGCGGTCGAGCGCGATCCGGCCGTTCGGGCCGAGATGTAAAATCGGCTTCAGCGCTTCGTAATATGGATTGGTCGTGCGATCCGTGTTGCCGTAGGCGGTCGCGCCCATGTAGCGGCCTTCGCTCGACAGCCAGGTCCAGCCGCCCTGCGTCGACGAGATGACCGCGTAGAACAGCCCGAGCGAGTCGAAGACGCTGTCGTTGCAGGCGAGCCGCTGCATGTGTGCGCTTTCGCACAGATAGAACGAGATCGCGCCGAGGTCGCCGACGCCGTCGAGCACGGCGACGACCACCGGCTTGCCCTCGCGGGCGAACGGCGATGCGGCGTAGGAGAACCAAGCGTGATTGTCGTGATGCGCGGTGGCGATCAGCGGCAGCGGCCCGTCCAAGCCCAGCTGATGGCCGATGCGACGCGCCGCGCGCGTCCCGCCGTCGAGCTCCTTGCGGTCGATCACCGGCATTGGCTGCTGGCGCAGCGCCATGCCGAGGCCGCGCGGAAACTCTTCCAGCATGGCGCGGCCAAGCGTCGCAAACAGCGCGGCGCTGTCCCACGACGAGAACCAGCCGTCGATGTCGGACACGTTTAGTCGCATTTCCGCGAGCGCATCGAGCATGGCTGCGATGGACGCGCGCGGGTACTCCATTGTGTGTTTGTTGCCGGTGAAGCGTTCTTCCTCGTTGTTGAGGATGAGGCGCGGCCCGCGCTCGCGTGTAACCTCGACCAGCGCAACGCCGGAGTTGTGCATGCCAACAGCCGAGACGCCGGCCAGCAGAACGCGCTCGCCGCGCTCGATCTTGCTGCGGATAGCCGCGATCTTCTCATGCGCAAAGTCGCTGTCGGCGCGATGAATGTGGCGACCGGCGAAGAAGCGTTCCCACAGCGGCAGAGCAAGCCGAAAGCCGAGGTTCCCGAGCCGCGGATGACGTGGTCCGATCCGCATGCCGCGGCGATTCTCCAGGGGTAGGATTTGGCGGGCTTATGCTGCAGCGCCGTGACGATGGCAACCCGGCGCGAACGGCGGCGCCTGCACGCCGCCTCTAGGCGACGCAGAGAAACTCGGGCATCATCGCGTTACCGAGGGGGGCTCTCCCATGACGCTCCAGCAAGTCTCCGAGGTCGCATGGTCGAACCTGCGAACCGCATGGGATTATCCATTCCCGATCGGGATGCTCTTTCTCGCGAGTGCGCTGCTGATCGTTGCCGGACTTGCGATGACGCTGCGCGGCTACGTCGAGTCGCGGCAGCACCGGACTCCCGAGTAGCGTCAGCTTTTTAAATCAGGCCGCCGAGGCGCACGCCCGCGCGCAGAAATTTCTGCGGGTCGACCGCTTCGCCGTCGACGCGCGTTTCATAATGCAGATGCGGCCCGGTCGATCGGCCGGTCGAGCCGATGCGGCCGATCACTTCGCCGATGCGCACGTGCTGACCGACCTTCACATCGATCTGCGACAGATGGCCGTAGCGCGTGGCGAGGCCGTTCCCGTGCTCGACCTCGATCATGTTGCCGTAGCCGCCTTCGCGCCCCGCGATGCTGACGCGTCCGCTCGCGGTCACGCGCACCGGATCACCGGTGTCGCCGCGCATGTCGAGGCCCGTGTGCATCGCCGGGCGGCGCAGGAACGGGTCCATGCGCACGCCGAAGCCCGAGCTCATATCGATGTCGCCTGCCACGGGCTTGCGCAGCGGCACGGTGATGAGCGCACGCGAATATTGATCGAGCTGCGCGCGCGCGACAGCGACGCGGTAGAGTTGGCGGTCGAAGGTGCTGGCGCTCGCCGGCGGCTGCTTCACCGGCACCAGGGGGCCGCCGACGCCGCGGGGCACAGATTTGATATCGACGCCGAGATCGTCGAGCACGCTGCGCACGCGGCGCGCGGTGCTGTCGATGCTCTCTTCGGTCTGCGCAAGCACGCGGCTCTGCTGCTGCTCGACCTTGTCGAGCGAGAGCGACACGCGTGCGAGCATGCCGGCGACGCCGCCGCTTTGGCGCTTCTCGGCTGCCATCTGCACGGGCGCGCGGCTGATCTCGCGCGAGACGAGGCGCGCTTCGCGGTCGGGCGGTGCGGAGAAGATGACTGTATCGGTGATCGCCGAGGTCTTGCGGCGGAGCGGCACGTCGGAGGTGGAGGGGCGGATCGAGCCGGTGATCAAGCCGTCGCTCGACAGCGCCGCCGCGCGGCCTTCCAAAACGGTCTGCCGTTTGAGCAGCGCGCTGAGCTTCTGCTCGAACTGCTCCTGGTCGAGTAATTGGCGGCTGCTGATGCGGTCGAGCTGCGCGCGCAGCTCGGCGATGCGGTCCTCGTAAGCGGTCTGCATGTCCGCGTTGCGGGCCATCAGACCGGTGAGCACGCTTTCGCGGAAGGTGAAGTAGGTGCCGGTCCCGATCGACCAGACGCCCATGATCACCAGCGTGCCGACCACGATCCAGAATGCGACGGGTCCGATGCGCACCTGCCGGCCGGCATGCGCGAAGGTGTAGTCGTGGCGGTGGTGCGGATGGGCGTGCGGGTGGGGGTGAGGCCGCTGGGCAGGCGCGTTCTGCGCGCGCGGATGGGCTCCGCGCGTGTGATTGTGATGGGCAACGGCCTGCGACATCGGGGCTCCACGCGACTACAGGCCGCCGATATGCACGCGGTATGGTTAAGAAAGGGGTAAGCCAAATCGGCGACTTTGAAGCGTGGTTGCCGGAACGCTTTAAAGTGTGGTTGCCGAAGTCACAAAGCGCGGGCCGCCTCCAGCACGTCGTCCGCATGCCCGTCGACCTTCACTTTCGGCCAGACCCGGGCGATGCGGCCTTTCTCGTCGATCAGGAAGGTCATGCGCTTCACGCCCATGAACAGCCGACCCCACATCGACTTCTGCCCCCACGCGCCATAGGCGGTCAGCATGTCCTTGCTCTCGTCGGAGGCGAGCGCCACCCCGAGCTTGTGCTTGGTCTTGAACTTGTCGAGCGCGGGAACCGGGTCGGCCGAGACGCCGACGATGTCGGCTCCCGCCCTGGCGAAGGCTGACTTCAGGCGGGTGAAGGCGATCGCCTCCTTGGTGCAGCCCGACGTGTCCGCCTTCGGATAGAAATAGAGGACGAGCTTGCGGCCCTTGAAGTCCTTCAGCGACACCGTCCCGCCGCCGTCCTGCGGCAGCTTGAAATCCGGCGCCTTGTCGCCGGGCTCTAAGTCCTTGGCCATGCGCCTTCCTTTCGTCGTTTTCGGCCCGTCAAGGTGGCTGATGCCACTTGCGTCGGGGGGACGCAACGCGATTGGCCAAAACCGGCCTCAACGCCGTGCCAGGCCAAGCCGGGCGACGGTGCGCCCGGGGAGGGGCGCGCAGAAGGCATGACCGAGACCGTAGAGCAGCATCGGCACACGCATCCGCATGCGCACCCGGCCTTTGTGGTCGTGCGCCGGCACCTGCGCGCGCTCAGCCATGTCGCTTTCACGCGCAAGAAATGGCTCTCGCGGCTGCTGATCGGCTTCGGCGCGTCGTTCACGGTTCTGGTCGCACTCGCAATCGCACTGTGGTGGCGGCTCAACAACGGGCCGATCGAGTTCGACGTCGCGACGCCATGGCTGAAGGCCGCGATCCAGCAGAACTTCGGCGCCAAGCACACCGTGTCCGTCGGCGGTACGCAGATCGAGCGCACCGAAAAGGGCGGCGCCTCGGTGCGGCTGCTCAATGTGGTCGTGCGCGACGCGGACGGGACCGTCGTCGCCAGCGCACCCAAGGCTGAAATTGGAATTTCCGGCACCGGCCTGCTCAGCGGGCATCTGATCGCGCAAAGCCTCAACCTGATCGGCGCGGAAACTGCGATCCGCATCGAACCGGATGGACGGCTCACTGTCTTTGCGGGCGCCGACAATCGGCCGATCGTCAGCGCCGCGGTGCCAACACCGCCGCAAGCGAGCGCGCCCTCCGTCGCTCAGACCCCGGCGGGGCCTGCCGCCGTGCCGGCGACCGCGACGCAACCGAGCGGCTTGCAGGAGTTCGCCGCGATCCTCGGCTGGATCGACAATCTCGGCGAGACCGGGCTCGACGGTCAGGAACTGCGCGAGGTCGGCCTGAAGGACGGCAAGCTCACCGTCGACGACCGGCGCAACGGCAAACAATTGAACTTCGAGCACATCAACGTCAGCCTGACGCGCCCGCGGCAGGGCGGCCTGATGTTCAAGCTCGAGTCGGAAAATCACGAGCGGCCTTGGATCATCAACGCGGCGATCCGGCCTTTGGCCGACGGCGTGCGCGCGCTCGGCATCGAGGCGCGCAACGTCTCGGTGCGCGACCTGATGCTCGCGATGCGCATGAACAATCCCGCCTTCTCCGCGGATTTCCCTGTGTCCGCGAGTATCCGCGCCGACATCGCGCCGGACGGCACGCCGCAGCTCGTGAATGGCGAACTGCTGGTCGATGCGGGCTCGATCGTCAGCCGCGACGACCCCGACATCGACATCGACATCGACCGCGCGGTGTTCCGCTTCAATTGGGATTTGCAGCGCCACACGTTGATCGCGCCCTTCCAGATCCGCTCCGGCGGGAATCAATTCACGCTGCGCGCCAATGTCGAGCCGCCGACCGCGCGCGAGCCGGCCTGGGTCGTCACCATGTCGCGCGACGATCCGGTCATCGATCCGGTGATCCTCGGCGCGCCGATGGGAACGGACGGGGAGGCGCTGGCGCTCAACCGCGCCAATTTGCGATTGCGCATCGACACGGCGAAGAAGCGCATCGATCTCGATCAGGCGGATATCCGCCGCAGCGATACGCGGCCGAACCAGAGCATTGCCGCGGCGGTGACCGGCAGCATCGATTTCAGCGGGGCCGATCCGCGGCTCGCCTTCGGCGTCGCGGCCAACCGGATGCCGGGCTGGGCGCTCACCCGCATGTGGCCGTCCTTTGTCACCGCGGACGTGCGCCGCTGGGTCGTGCAGCACATCAGCGGCGGGACGGTGGAGCGGCTCGTCATCGCGGGCAACGCGCCGCTGCCCGAGTACAATCCGAAGGGCCCGCCGCTGTCGGATGACGGGCTCTCGCTCGAACTGGAAACGAGCGGCACCACGATCAAACCGGTGGCGAGCTTGCCGGCAGTCCGTGACGCGGATCTGTCGGTGCGCATCGTCGGCCGCAACGTTGCCATCAACGTGGGCCGCGGCACTGTCGAAGCCGGAGGCCGCCGGCTGAACGTGTCGAACGGCCTGTTCCAAGTGCCGGACACGCACCAGAAGCCCGCGCAGTCGCGCACGACGTTCAAAATCGACGGCACGCTGCCGGCCGTCGCCGCCCTGCTGGCGAGCGAGGGCCTTCGCGACAATGTCGGTCTGCCGCTCGATCCCGGGGGCATGCGCGGCACGGTGAGCGCGCAGGTGCAGGTCGATACGCCGATCGGGAAGGGCGCGCCGAAGGACGCTGCGACCTACACGGTCACCGCCGATCTCACGAATTTCGGCGCCGACAAGCTCTTGTTCGGCCAGAAGGTGGAAGCGACGGCGCTGAAGGTGAATGCCTCCAACAACGGTTATCAACTGGTCGGCGACGTGAAGATCGCCGGCACACCGGCCAAGATCGATCTGTCGAAAACCGGCGCGTCCCCGGACACGGAATTGCGGATGTCGGCGAATCTCGACGAGCCGGCGCGGCGGCGCATGGGCTTCGATGCCGGCAGCGCGGTTACCGGTTCGATTCCAATTCGGCTGACGACGCGCCTGACCGGCGAGATGACCGAGATCCGCTCCGCGGTCGAACTCGACCTGACGCCGGTCCGGATCGACGATCTTCTGCCCGGCTGGGAGAAGGCGGCCGGCAAGCAGGCGCGCGCGAGCTTTACCTTCTACAAGAACGCGAAGTTGACGCGCCTCGAGGATCTCGCGATCGACGGCGGGGGCGTCAACGTCAGAGGGACGATGGAGCTCGACGCGGCGGGCGACATTGCTTCCGTCGACTTCCCTGTGTTCAGCCTCTCGGATGGCGACAAGGCCGCGCTGAAGGCGGACCGGAGCGCGGAAGGCGCGCTGCGCGTGGTGATGCGCGGCGACGTCTATGACGGCCGCAATTTCGTGAAATCGTCGATGTCGGGCGAGCGCGAGAACAGCCGGCAGAAGCAGACCGACATCGATCTTGACGTCAGGCTCGGCGTCGTGACGGGCTACAACGGCGAAACCCTGCGCGGGCTCGCGCTCAAGCTCAGCCGCCGCAACGGCCGCATCCGCAGCTTCAATTTGGAGTCGAAGATCGGGCGCGACGCTTCGCTGGTCGGCGATATGCGCGTGCGCGCGCGCGACAATCATTCCGTCCTGTTCTTCGACACGGCCGACGCCGGCGCGCTGTTCCGGCTGACCGACTTCTATCCGCGCATGTATGGCGGGCAGATGTGGATCGCGATGGATCCGCCCGCGCAGGACCAGCCGATGCAGTCCGGCACGCTCTACATCCGCGATTTCGTCGTGCGCAACGAGCCGGCGCTGCAGCGCGTGCTCGCCAACAATGCGCCGAACGGGACCACCCAGGCGGTCGATTTTGCCGAATTGCATGCCGACTTCACGCGCGGCGGCGGGCGCATGTCGATCCGCGACGGTGTCGTGCGCGGGCCACTGATCGGCATCACCGTCGAAGGCCAGATCGATTACGCGCGCAACGACACGCATCTGCGCGGCACCTTCGTGCCGTTCTACGGGCTGAACAACATGTTCGGTCAGATCCCGATCGTCGGCATCTTCCTCGGCGGCGGCAGCAACGAGGGCCTGCTCGGCATCACCTATGAGGCCGTCGGCCCGCCGAGCGCGCCGCGGGTCAACATCAATCCGGTGACCGCGATTACGCCCGGCCTGTTGCGCAAATTCGTGCCCTCGCCGGGCATGGGCGATCCGGGGTTCAATCCGGTGCCGCGGTAGAATCCCTCCCCTGCAAGGGAGGGTCCGGCGCGTTAGCGCCGGGGGTGGGGTTATCTCTAGTTTTAGAACGCTCTCCACCCGGCGCGCTCCGCTCGCCACCCTCCCCGCAAGCGGGGAGGGATAAAGCGGCTCACACCGCCTTCAGCAGCACGTGCTTCTTCTTGCCGAGCGAGAGCTTGATCACGCCGTCCTTGACGGTGCTCTCGTTGAGCAGCATGCGCTCGTCGGTCACGGTCTGGTCGTTGATTTTCAATCCGCCTGACTTCACCTGACGCCGCGCTTCGCCGTTCGAGGCGACGAGGCCGGTCTTCTCCGCGAAGGCGGTGAGCACGCCGATGCCCTTTGCGAGCTCGGCGCGCGCAATCTCGACCGTCGGCAGCGTGTCGGCGAGCGCGCCTTCCTCGAATGTCTTGCGCGCCGTTTCGGCGGCGCCGTCCGCCGCGGCGCGGCCATGCACCAGCGCGGTGGCCTCGGTCGCCAGCACTTTCTTCGCCTCGTTCAGCTCGGCGCCTTGCAGTGCCGACAGACGGCCGATCTCGTCGAGCGGCAGCGTCGTGAACAATTTCAAGAACCGGCCGACGTCGCCGTCTTCCGTATTCCGCCAGTACTGCCAGTACTCGTAAGGCGACATCAGGTCCGCGTTGAGCCACACCGCGCCGGCGGCGGTCTTGCCCATCTTGGCGCCCGAGGCGGTAGTGATCAGCGGCGCCGTCAGCGCAAACAAATGCGCGTTGCGCATGCGGCGGCCGAGATCGATGCCGTTGACGATATTGCCCCACTGATCGGAGCCGCCCATCTGCAGGATGCAGCCGGTGCGCTTGTTCAATTCGACGAAGTCGTAGGCCTGCAGCACCATGTAGTTGAATTCGAGGAAGGACAGCTCCTGCTGCCGGTCGAGGCGCAGCTTCACCGAGTCGAACGAGAGCATGCGGTTGACCGAGAAGTGGCGGCCGACGTCACGCAGGAAATCGATGTAGTTGAGCGTGTTGAGCCAGTCGGCGTTGTTGGCCATCACGGCGTTGCCGCCGTCGCCCTCGAACTTCAGGAATTTGGAGAAGACGGCGCGGATGCCGGCGAGATTCTGGTCGATCATCTCGTCGGTGAGGATGCGCCGGCTTTCGTCCTTGCCGGAGGGATCGCCGACGCGCGTCGTGCCGCCGCCCATCAGCGCGATCGGCCGGTGGCCGGTCTGCTGCAGCCAATAGAGCATCATGATCGGCAGCAGCGAGCCGACGTGCAGGGAGGGGGCGGTGCAGTCGAAGCCGATATACGCCGTGATCGTGCCGTCCTTGGCCGCCTTGTCCAAGGCCTCGGGCTCCGAGACCTGATGGATGAAGCCGCGCTGGGCGAGGACGTTGAGGAAGTCGGACTTGTAGGCGCTCATCGTCGGTCTTTCGGGCGGTCTGTCGGCGGTTCGCGGGCGGTGTATCAGGTTCGCCCGCGGATTCAACGAGGGCTCTTGGGGACACGAGAGGCCAGCCGAATACCCGAATTAGCGAAGAAATGCCCGTGCAATTGACCCCGAAAGCTGTTTCGGGCACGGTCGAATGTGCGCTGCGGCAGCGTCGCTTGCGCGCGCAAGTGGGGCTATCTTTCTGTATGTTGATCAACGCAATAGCGCGGGAACTTGACGCGACACTCGATGGCGATGGCGCGATCGAAGTCGACCGTCTGGTGCACCCGGACAGAGCGAGCCGTCCGTCCGATCTCGCGCTCGCGATGGGCGGAGATGCAGAGGCCGCGCTGACCCGAACCAAGGCGCGCGCGGTGGTCGTTTCGGCGAAGAAGCCGGTGCCGGAGCGCGGCTTTGCGGCGATTCTCACCGTCAAAGAGCCGCGCATGGCGCTCGCCCGGCTGACCGCGCTGTTCGATCCCGGACCGGCCCACGGCACAGGCATTCACCCGAGCGCCGTCATCGCGCCAGACGCCGAGATCGGCGAGGGCGCGAGCATCGGCCCGTTCGTCTCCGTGGGCCCGCGCAGCCGCATCGGCGCCGGCAGCGTCATTCTCTCGCATGTCTCCATCGGCGGGGATGTGAGCGTCGGCGCGGGCGCGCTGATCCATGCCGGTGTCCGCATCGGCGACCGCGTGCGCATCGGCGACCGTGTCATCCTGCATCCGAACGTGTGCATCGGGATCGACGGCTTCAGCTTCGCGCCGGATATGACCTCGCCGATCGCCTTCAAGCCGGGCCTCGTCCTCACCCGCATCCATTCGCTCGGAACCGTGGAGATCGGCGACGACGTCGAGATCGGCGCGGCGACGACCATCGATCGCGCGACTTTGGAGACGACGCGGATCGGCAAAGGCACGAAAATCGACAACCACGTGCACATCGGGCACAATGTCACCATTGGCGAGGCGTGCATCGTCTGCGGCATGGTCGGCATATCCGGCAGCGTCAAAATCGGCGACCGGGTGCGGCTGGCAGGCGGCGTAGGCATTGCCGATCACGTGACCATCGCCGACGAGGCGGTGGTGGCGGCCGGCTCGGGGGTCGGCAGCAATGTGGCGGCGGGCAGCTTCGTGTCGGGCTATCCGGCGCAGCCGCACAACAAGACGGCCGAGCAGTTCCTCTATCTCGGCCGCGCGAAGCGGCTGCACGGCAAAGTGGACGAACTGAGCACGCGGCTGAGCGCCGTCGAACAGGCCATTCAGAAGTAGGATTTGCGAGGGGGGCTGTTTGCGATGACCGACGTAACGAACGATGTCGTCGACATCATTGCCAAGAAGAAGCGCGTCGAGAAACCGACGGTCGAGCTGAGCGACCGTCTCGAGGACTTGGGCCTCGAGTCCATCGACGCCGTCGAGATGATCTTCGACCTCGAGGAGAAGTTCGACATCCAAATCCCAGTCAACGCGAACAACCCGCGCACCGAGTTCGACACGGTGGGCCAGGTGGTGAAGGCCGTTCAGCAGCTGGTCGACGAGCAAAAGAAATAAAGTGAATCGCGTTGTCATTACCGGCCTAGGCGCCGTCACGCCGCTCGGCCACACGGTCGCGCCGTACTGGGAAGGCCTCAAAGCCGGTAAGAGCGGGCTAGGGCCGCTGACGCTTCCTGCGGAAGCCGAAACGCTGCAGCAGAAGGTCGCCGCGGAAGTCAAAGGCTTCGACCCGCTGCAGCATCTGGAAGAGCGCGTGATCCCGCAGCTCGACCGCGTCTCCCAGTTCGCGATCGTCGCCGCGCGCGAGGCGATCAAGCAGTCCAACATTACTTTCGACATGCCGTTGTCGGTGCGGACCGCGACGATCGTCGGGACCGGCGTCGGCGGTCAGATGACGCTCGATGACAGCTTCCGAAGAATTTACAAAGAGAACCGGCCGCGCGCCTATCCGCTCACCATTCCGAAGGTGATGGTGAACGCCCCCGCAAGCCAGGTGTCCATGCATAGCGGGTTGCGCGGGCCGGCTTTCGCGGTCGCGAGCGCCTGCGCGTCCGCCACGCACGCGATCGGGCTCGCATACCAGATGGTGCGGGGCGGTGTGGCCGACTGCGCGGTGACCGGCGGCACGGAAGCCTGCCTCAGCTACGGCACGATCCGCGGCTGGGAAGCCTTGCGCGTGATGGCGCCGGACATGTCACGGCCGTTCTCGGTCGACCGCAAAGGCATGGTGCTGGGCGAGGGCGCGGCGATGCTTGTGCTCGAACCGCTGGAGCGCGCAAAAGCGCGCGGCGCAACGATCCTCGCCGAGCTCGTCGGATTCGGCATGAGCGCGGATGCGGCCGATCTGATCGCGCCGGACGTCGGCGGCATGAGCCGCGCGATGCAGGGTGCGCTCGACGACGCCAAGATGACGCCGCGCGACGTGCAGTACATCAATGCGCACGGCACCGGCACGACCGCGAACGACGAGACCGAAACCAAGGCGCTGCACCAGGTGTTTGGCGCGCATGCGCCGCGGCTTGCGATCTCCTCGACCAAATCGATGGTCGGTCATGCGCTGGGCGCGGCCGGCGCGCTCGAAGCCGTCGCAACGGTGATGGCGGTGCACGACGGCGTCGCGCCGCCGACGATCGGTTATCTTGGGCCCGATCCGGCCTGCGATCTCGATTACGTGCCGAACGGGGCGCGCGAGATGAATATCGAGGTCGCGCTGTCGAACTCCTTCGCCTTCGGCGGCCTCAACGCCGTGCTGGCGTTCAAGAAGTACGCCTGACGGGTCGCTGCGTGGCGGCGCGACCTGCTGGTCTCGGTGCGTGCGTCCGTGTATGACGCCGTCGCGAGACGGAGCCCGCCCATGAACATCGCCATCAAGACGCCCGAGAGCCGCAGCGGCGGCAAGCCGGTCTTTCCGGCACTGCCCGAAATGCGTGCGCGGCTGCGCAATGGGGTTGTCGAGTTTCCCGTGCACCACGTGCGCGGCGGCACGTCCACCGGGCTGGTGATCTGGGACCGCATCGCGCCGGATGACGTCGCGCTGAAAGAAGAACTGCTGCGCCATCTGATGGGCCTGCCGATGAGCGGCACGCGGCCCGGCAACAAGCAGATCACCGGCCTCGGCCGCATCGTGCCGACCGGCAACAAGGTCTTCTTTGCGGAAATCGAAAACGCCGGCGGCAAGCCGCTGCTGATCAGCACGTTGGCGCAGCTCGCATCCGAGAAGGCGGCGATCGACTGGAGCGTCAACTGCGGCAACATGTCGGCCGCGCTGCCGATGTGGGCGCTCGATACCGGCCTCGTCCAGCGCGAGGGCGACGGAATTTTCGAATTGGATATCCGCAACACCAACACCGACGTGACCGCCGCCTCGCGCATCGTGTTTGCCGACGGACTGCCGGAGAACGCGACGATCCCCGGGGTCGACGGCGCGTGGCCCGGAGTCGATCTCTTCCTCAACGAGCCGGTCGGCGCCAAGACCGGCAAGCTGCTGCCGACGGGCAACGCGGTCGACAAAATCGAAGGCGTGGATGTGTCCTGCGTCGACGTGGCGGTCCCGATGGTGATCGCGCGTGCATCCGACTTCGGCCGCGACGTGCACGACAAGATCGAGTCGTTCGACGTCGACAAGGCGCTGATGGACAAGCTGCGCACCGTCTGGACGCAGGCCGGCCTGCGCATGGGCCTGAAGAAGCGGAACGGCGAGCCGATGACCGCCGACGAACTCGCCAACAGCGAGACGATTCCAAAAGTCTGTCTGGTCGGCGCGCCGAAGGGCGGCGGCAACATCACCGCGCGCTATTTCACGCCGCAGGCGGGGCACCGCTCGATGGCCGTGTCCGGCGGCTGCTGCTTGGCGGCCGCGGCGCTGGTGCCGGGGACGGTCGCGGCGCAGGTGGCGCACAAAGTGGCGCCGCTCGGTGGCTCGTTCGGCGAGGTCGAGGTCGGCATCGAAAATCCGGCCGGGGTGCTCGATGCGACGATCGACGCTCGCATCACGCCCTCTGGCGTGGAGATCAGGAAGGCCGCCTACAAGCGCAGCGCGCAGATTCTGCTTGCCGGGCACGTGCCGCTCTATCACGCGTCGCCCGCGCTGCGGGATGCGCTAATGCGCAGCGCCTGACGGTGGTATTTAGATAAATAAAACCTTAACGAAGGCGGCGCATCATCGCGGCTCTACGCCCGGGGAACCGGTTCGGGGGCCGTTATGTCATTGCCCAAGCTCGGTATTGCCGCGAAGCTCTATTTGATCTTCGCGCTCATGGCGACGGCCACCGTCGCGCTGGCCGGCGTTGCAATCACGGCCGCCCGCCACCACGCCGCGCTCACCGACGAATTTGAATCCGCGAACGCCGGCACGCTCAATGTCGAGAAGGTCAACGGCCTCATCTACGCCGTCGTGATGGAGTCGCGCGGCGTGTACATGTCGACCGACATGAAGACCTCGAAGGTCTATGCCGATGGCATCCGCGCGTTCAACAAGCAGATCGCCAAAGTCGTCGATGAGTGGAGAAAGTCCGTCATTGGCGAAGACGCGCAGTTGTTTTCTCAATTCTCCGACCGCATCAGCCTATTCATCGACTTTCGTGAAGAGTTGGCGCGCCTCGGCACCGAGGTCAGCCCGGCGGCCGGACGCGAATGGGGCGATAACGACGCCAACCGATCGGTCCGCAAGGCGCTTAACAGTGACCTCGACCAGCTGACCAAGATCTATTCGACTCGCGCCAAGCGGCTCTACGCGGAGATCGATAACGGGATCAGCCGCACGGCGATGTGGCTCACGCTGCTCGGCGGGATCACGCTGATGCTCGCGGCCGCGGGCGCCTGGGTGATCGCGCGCGGCGTCGTGCGGCCGATCGCCCGCATCACTCGTATCACGGAGGAGGTCGCGTCCGGCAATGCGGACGTCTCGATCCCGTTCAGCCGCCGCAAGGACGAGATCGGCGCGCTGGCGCGTTCGATCTCGATCTTCCAAAAGGCGATGGGGATCAATGACGAGTTGACGCGCAAGGTTCGCGCCGATGCCGAAACACGACAGCAGCGGCAGGAGCGCGTGTCGGAGGAGATCGAACGCTTCTCCTCCGAAGTCGAGACGACGATCGCCGAGCTCGGCCGGATTTCGGATCAGATGCTTGCGGCGTCAGGGCGCCTTGCGTCCGTCGCGGATGACGCGTCGCAAAAGACCGTGCAGGCGACGGTCGCGTCCTCGCAAGCTTCCGCCAATGTGCGCGACATCGCGTCGGCCGCGGAAGAACTCTCCGTCTCCGTGAAAGAGATCGATCGCCAGGTGGCGCAGTCGAACGACATCGCAATCAAAGCGGTGAGCGAGGCCGAACGCACCAATCTTGCCGTCAAGGAATTGGACGAGGCGGCCGGCCGCATCGGCGATGTCGTCAAGCTGATCACCGGCATCGCCGAGCAGACCAATCTCCTCGCGCTGAATGCGACCATCGAAGCCGCGCGCGCGGGCGAAGCGGGGCGTGGCTTTGCCGTCGTCGCGGGCGAGGTGAAGGCCCTCGCGGGGCAGACAAGCCGCGCGACCGAAGAGATCGCGACGCAGATTGCAGGCATGCAGCGCGCGACCGCGCGCTCGATCGAGGCGATCGGCGCCATCGAGCACATCATCCGCGAGATCGGCGCCATCAGCGGCGCGATCGCCGCGGCGGTGACGGAGCAGGGCCAGGCGACGGCGGAGATCGCGCGCAGCGTGGACGTCGCCGCGCAGCACACCGCGCAGACGGCAGACGGAGTCAATCTCGTCGGCACGGCGACGGAAGAGACGCGCACCAGCGCGAGCGAAGTGAAATCCGTCTCCGACGATCTCGGCAGCGTCGCCTCACGCATCCGCAGCCAGGTCGATGCGTTCTTCCTGCGGCTGAGCGCGTAAAAGTATATTTGAGGCCGGGTTGGTTCGCGTTATCGCGAAACAGGTCCTTTTTGCAGGGCGTTGGATGCGGCCCATCCAATCGCTTGTCCGGCAAGCCAGCCGATGACGCCGATGACCGGCAGAGGCGCCGTCAGTGTTGAAATAATAAGACCGGAGCCGAACCCGGCGTCCAAGACACCGGGCCAGATCATCGCAGCGATCGGAAAAACGAGCACGGCCTCGATGATGCCGATGCCCTGGCCGGCATCGAAAACGTTGGCAAGCATCGTCCAGGCCAGCGAAAACAACAAAATATTCGGCACCGACATCGCCGTTACGGACAGCCACATCGCAAGCCGGGCGGAGCCGGCATGCGGCCACAGGCGGCAGGTCACGTACAAAGCGACGAACGCCCAGTTTATGACAGCGAAATCGAGCGGCAGGTCGCGGATGAATGTCGAAAAACGATAGCCGGAAGTCGGAGGCTGGAGAACGCCGAATTTATAGCCAAGGTAGATCAGGATCGCGAAGGCGCTTGGACCGAGCGACACGACCGCGAACGCGGTGAGAGGAACGTTGGTCCAGGCGAGCGGCGCGCTGCTTGCAGAAACCGCTCGGCAACCCTTGAAATATGCGAAGAGCGCCGCCAGCAACATCACCGCGAGCGCCGCATATTTGTATGAATCGTATTCCAGGATCGAGGGCATGACATCACTCTGATCTCTGATCTCAGTTATGGGATTTCGTGATGGTCAATCGTTGAGCAGTAGAGCGCTAAACGATCTTGGCGGTCAATGTTTCGCTCGGCAGCCGCATGTTCGATATTGCGGCCATGCCTGTCCGAAGCCATGATTGTTGCCCGCGCAAATAGCTGCGATTTTTTGTTGAAAGGCGACAGTGCGGAGTCCCTACGCGAAGCCGCTTTGTGCAGCACTGACAGCATTTTCCATGCTGCTGGGCGCGGCAAATGTCGCGACGGCTGGGGCGCTCGAGGATGCCGCCGCGGCGAATACCAAAGGCGACTATGGGGCGGCCGTACGGCTTTTGCTCCCGTTGGCCGAGCAGGGTGTCGTCGAGGCGCAATACAATTTGGGAAACATGTACGTCACGGGATACGGCGTGCCGCAGGACAGCGCGGAGGCTGCAAAATGGTATCGCCGCGCCGCCGAGCAGGGATATGCCCCGGCGCAATATAATCTCGGCGTTTTGTTCGGCAGTGGTTCGGGCGTGGCAAAGGACTTTGCCGCCGCCGCGAAGTGGTATCGCCTCGCCGCCGAGCAAGGTCACGCCAACGCGCAGTATAATCTCGGCGTCATATACCAGCGCGGCGACGGTGCGCCGCGGGATTATGCAGAGGCCATGAAATGGTTTCGGCTTGCGGCAGGACAAGGCTACGCGCCGGCGCAGTATAATTTGGGCGTGATGTTTGCCGACGGCCAGGGCGTGCCGCAAAACGATGCCGAGGCGCTCAACTGGTACCGCCTTGCGGCGGGCCAAGGCGACGCCGACGCGCAATATGTGCTCGGCCGCAGATATTATAGCGGCAATGGGGTGCCGAAGAATTACACCGATGCCCTGAAATGGTTTCGTCTCGCCGCCGACCAAGGCCGTGCCGATGCGCGATACATTCTGGGCGTTATGTATAATTTAGGTCAGGGTGCGCCGCAGGATTATGCGGAGGGACTGAAATGGCTTCGCCTCGCCGCCGATCAGGGAAATGCGGAAGGCCAATTCAATCTTGGCGTCATGTATGAGCGTGGCGAGGGCGTCACCCAAAACTACGGCGAAGCTTTGAAGTGGTACAGCCTTTCCGCCGGGCAAGGGAATGCCAAAGGCCAGTTCAATCTCGGCGTCATGTACCGCGACGGCAAGGGCGTTCAAAAGAACTATCCCGAAACGTTGAAATTGTTTCGTCTGGCGGCCGAGCAGGGAAGCGCCATAGCGCAATACAATCTCGGCCTCATGTACGCCAACGGTCTCGGCCCGCTCGACCTGGTCGAAGCAGACATGTGGCTGAGTTTGTCGGCTGCGCAGGGCTTACAAGAGGCGGACAGAAACCGGCAGATTGTCGAGCGGCAAATGTCCGCCGAGCAGATCGCTCGAGCGCGCAAGCGCGTCGAGGACGCAAGCAAGGGCCGATAGAGCTCATCGCTTGAGCTGCTGTGAACGCAGCGGCCGGGCGCCGCGCCGGACGCCAAAACGCAAATGGCCGGGACGAACCCGGCCATTCCCCAATTCTCTCTTGCCTGACGCTTTAAGCCGCGCTCGGCTTGCGCTGGCCGGTCAGCCGCTTGTCCAGATACTGCCCGATCGACGAGAGCAGCGGCTCGACCTTGCCGTCGAAGAAGTGGTTCGCGCCGGGCACGACCTTCTGCTCGATGACGATGCCCTTCTGCGTCTTCAATTTCTCGACCAGCGTATTCACGTCCTTCGGCGGCACGACCGCGTCCTTGTCGCCGTGAATGATCAGGCCGGAGGACGGGCAGGGCGCCAGGAACGAGAAGTCATAGAGGTTTGCCGGCGGACAGATCGAGATGAAGCCCTCGATCTCCGGGCGGCGCATCAGTAACTGCATGCCGATCCAGGCTCCGAAGGAGAAGCCGGCGATCCAGCAGCTCTTCGCTTCGGGATTGATCGTCTGCGCCCAATCGAGCGCAGCGGCGGCATCCGACAGTTCGCCCGTGCCGTGGTCGAAGGAACCCTGTGAACGGCCCACGCCGCGGAAGTTGAAGCGTAGCGCGGAGAAGCCGCGGTGCACGAACTGGTAGTAGAGCTGGTAGATGATCGGGTGGTTCATCGTGCCGCCGAACTGCGGGTGCGGGTGCAGCACGATCGCGATGGGCGCGTTCTTCTGCCGCGCCGGGTGGTAGCGGCCCTCGATGCGTCCGGCGGGACCGGCGAAAATGACTTCAGGCATAGGCGGCCTCAATCCATGCTTGTGCCGCATAAAATAGGGCGGCAGGTGCGGTTGCAGGAGAGGTCGGCGCGTTAACGGGCACGCGGCGCAGACGTCCTGTCCTGCTGTTTTTGGGTGCGGCAGAGGATATAAGCAACGCCGCAGGACCGGGCTTCTAGCACGAAGCCTATGCTAAAAAGCAAGCTTTTTCAGCATTCTGAGCCCTCGTCCTTGATAGGAACCGGATTTTTGCCGACCGACCGCGCCTATTTCGACTGGAACGCGACCGCCCCGCTGCGGCCGCAGGCGCGCGCGGCGATGCTCGAGTCGCTGGACGCGGCGGGCAATCCCTCGTCGGTGCATGCGGAGGGGCGTGGCGCCCGGCGCCTGATGGAGGACGCGCGCGCCAGGGTCGCTGCGGTCGTCGGGGCCGAGCCGCAGAACGTGATCTTCACCAGCGGCGCGACGGAAGCGAACATGCTGGCGCTGACGCCGGAGATCGCCGGCGCGCCGCGGCGGGACCGGCTGTTCGTCTCGGCGATCGAGCATCCTTCGGTGCTGGCGGGCGGGCGTTTTGCGCCCGATGCCGTCGAGCGGCTGCCTGTCACGGCGAACGGCGTCGTCGACCTGGACGCGCTTGGCCCGGCGCTGGCGAAGGCCAAGCATCCGCTCGTCTCCGTGATGGTCGCTAACAACGAGACTGGCGTCGTCCAGCCCATCCCCGCGATTGCGGACATTGTGCATGCCGCGGGCGGGATCCTGCATGTCGATGCGGTGCAGGGGGCGGGCCGGCTGCCAATCGGCATGGCCGAGCTTGGGGCCGACCTGATGAGCCTCTCCTCGCACAAGATTGGTGGACCGCAGGGCGCGGGGGCGCTGATCCGACGGCCGGGGCTCTCTCCGGAGCCGCTGATCAAGGGTGGGGGTCAGGAACGCGGGTTCCGGGCCGGGACCGAGAACGTGGCGGCGATCGCCGGCTTCGGCGCGGCCGCCGAGGCTGCCCTGTCGGGCGTTGCCACTGAGCGTGACCGGATGGCTGGTCTGCGGGACCGTCTTGAGGCCGACATGCGGGCGATCACGCCTGATCTCGTCGTTTTTGGCTCCGCTTTGAGACGGCTGCCCAACACAAGCCTCGTCGGCTTGCCCGAAACCAGGGCGGAAACCCTCCTGATTGCCTTCGATCTCAATGGGATAGCGCTGTCCTCCGGTTCCGCCTGCTCCTCCGGCAAGGTGCAGGCATCTCACGTGCTCGCCTCCATGGGGGTCGAGCCCGCTTTGGCGCGCGCCGCGTTGCGGATCAGCCTCGGCTGGGAGACGACCGAAAGCGACCTGGAGAGGCTGCTAAATGCTTGGAAAAAAGTGGTTTCATCATTAGGTAGAGGACGACGCGGACAGGCCGCCTGACGGCCGCCCGCATGGGGTTTATCGAAGGGACGAGCGCAAGCACCAGCAGCGCCAACCGACCATAACCGACCAATCCAACCCGCGGGCCTTGACCCCGTGAGCGGAGGGAAGAGTGCCGGCTGTACAAGAGACCGTCGAACAGGTCCGCCGTATCGACGTCGACCAATACAAGTATGGATTCGAAACGCAGATCGAATCCGAGAAGGCCCCGAAGGGCCTCTCCGAAGACATTGTCCGTTTCATCTCGGCGAAGAAGAACGAGCCGGAATGGATGCTGCAGTGGCGGCTCGAGGCGTATCGCCGCTGGCTGACCATGCGCGAGCCGACCTGGGCGCGCGTGAACTATCCGAAGATCGACTACCAGGACATTTATTATTACGCCGCGCCGAAGGCGTTTAAAGCGCCGAAGTCGCTGGACGAGGTCGATCCCGAAATCCTGCGCACCTATGAGAAACTCGGTATTCCGCTGAAAGAGCAGGAGATCCTCGCCGGCGTTCGCAAGCAGGGTGAGCCGTCGACGCTCGACGACGACGAGATGACGGTCGGCGAAGCGCGCGGTCGCGTCGCGGTCGATGCGGTGTTCGACTCGGTGTCCGTCGCGACCACCTTCAAGGAAGAATTGAAGAAGGCCGGCGTGATCTTCATGCCGATCTCGGAGGCAATCCGCGAGCATCCCGAACTGGTGAAGAAGTATCTCGGCTCGGTGGTGCCGACCTCGGACAACTTCTTCGCGACGCTGAATTCCGCGGTGTTCTCCGACGGCTCGTTCGTCTACGTGCCGCCGGGCGTGCGTTGCCCGATGGAGCTCTCGACCTACTTCCGCATCAACGAGAAGAACACCGGCCAGTTCGAGCGCACGCTCATCATCGCCGACAAGGGCGCCTACGTTTCGTACCTGGAAGGCTGCACCGCGCCGATGCGCGACGAGAACCAGCTGCATGCGGCGGTGGTTGAGCTGGTCGCGCTCGACGACGCCGAGATCAAATACTCGACCGTGCAGAACTGGTATCCGGGCGATGCGGAAGGGCGTGGCGGCATCTTCAATTTCGTCACCAAGCGGGGCGACTGCCGCGGCGCGCGTTCGAAGATTTCCTGGACGCAGGTCGAGACCGGCTCGGCGATCACCTGGAAATATCCGAGCTGCATCCTGCGCGGCGACAATTCGCGCGGCGAGTTCTATTCGATCGCGATCTCGAACGGCTACCAGCAGGTCGACAGCGGCACCAAGATGCTGCATCTCGGCAAGAACACCGTGAGCCGCATCATCTCCAAGGGCATCGCGGCGGGTAAGTCACAGAACACTTACCGCGGGCTCGTCTCGGCGCATCGCAAGGCGACGGGCGCGCGCAATTTCACGAACTGCGACTCGCTGCTGATCGGCCACGACTGCGGCGCGCACACGGTGCCCTACATCGAAGCGAAGAACTCGTCCGCCGTGTTCGAGCACGAGGCGACGACGTCGAAAATTTCGGAAGACATGCTGTTCTACTGCCAGCAGCGCGGCATGTCGGCGGAAGAGGCCACCGCGCTCGTGGTCAACGGCTTCGTCAAGGACGTGCTGCAGCAATTGCCGATGGAGTTCGCCGTCGAGGCGCAGAAGCTGATTTCGATCTCGCTCGAAGGCAGCGTGGGTTAAGGATTGGGTTGAGAGATGTCATTGCTTGAAATTAAAAATCTGCACGTCCAGATCGAGGACAAGAAGATCCTCAACGGACTGAATTTGACGATCGAGCCGGGCCAGGTGGCCGCGATCATGGGGCCGAACGGCTCCGGCAAGTCGACGCTCGCCTATGTGCTCGCGGGCAAGCCGGGCTACGAGGTCACCGAGGGCGAGATCCTTCTCGACGGTGAGAGCGTCCTTGAGATGTCTGCCGACGAGCGCGCCGCGAAGGGCGTGTTCCTGGCCTTCCAGTATCCGGTCGAAGTGCCGGGCGTCGCGACCATGACGTTCCTGCGCACAGCACTGAATGCGCAGCGCAAGTCGCGCGGGCAGGGCGAACTGTCGACGCCCGAATTCATGAAGCTCGTGCGCGAAACCTCCGGCAAGCTCGGCATCAGCCAGGAGCATCTGCGCCGCGCCGTCAATGTCGGCTTCTCCGGCGGCGAGAAGAAGCGCAACGAGATTTTGCAGATGGCGATTCTGCAGCCGCGGCTTGCGGTGCTCGACGAGACGGATTCGGGCCTCGACATCGACGCGCTCAAGATCGTTGCGGACGGCGTCAACCGCCTGCGCTCGCCGGAGCGCGGCATGGTCGTCATCACGCACTATCAGCGGCTGCTGAACTACATCGTGCCGGACGTTGTGCACGTGATGGCGAAAGGCCGCGTCGTGAAGAGCGGCGGCAAGGAGCTGGCGCTCGAGCTCGAAGCCAAAGGCTACGCGCAGTACGTGGGCGAGGCGGCGTAAAAGATGGCTGCCGAAATTCGCAACATGAAAACTCCTGCCGAGCAGGTGCTGAGCGCCGCTTACGCGAATGCGCGCGCCAAGCTGCCCGGCGTCCGCGATTTGCGCGAGCAGGCGTTCGAGGCTTTCGAAGCGCGCGGCCTGCCGCACCGGCGCGTGGAGGAGTGGAAGTACACCGATCTGCGCGCGCTTCTGCGTGACGTGGCGCCGCTCGCGGGCGCGCCCGACGCGCAGGCGAAGGCGCGCGCGAAGGATGCGGGCGCGATCCTCGCCGGCGTCGATGCGCGGCGCATCGTGTTCGTCGATAGCGTGTTCGCGCCCGAGATGTCCGACCTGTCGGCCGAGCCGGGCCTCACGATCGGCACGCTGGCCGATGCGCTCGCCAAGGGCGACGCGCTCGTCACGCAGCACGTCGGCAAGACGTTTCCGACCGAAGACGTCGCGGTCGCGCTGAACACCGCGCTGATGGGCGACGGCGCGGTGATCCGCGTTGCGGCGGGCGCGGAGATCAAGCGTCCTATCCATCTCGTCTTCGGCGGCGCAAAGCCTGTGTCCGCCTTCGTGCGCTCGCTCGTCGTCGTCGAGAAGGGCGCGCATGTGACCGTCATCGAGGATCACGACAGCGGCGATGCGCAGGTGAACGCCGCCCTCGAACTCGTCGCCGGAGACGAGTCGCACGTCCACTATTTCAAAATCACGCAGGCGCGCGCGCTGCACGTCGCGAGCCTGCTCGCCTCGGTCGGCGCGAAGGCCAACTTCAATACGTTCTCGTTCACCAGCAATTCGCAGCTGGTGCGCAACCAAAGTTTCATCCGCTTCGCGGGTGAGCGCACTGAAGCGGGCATCCGCGGCGTGAACCTGCTCAAGGGCAAGGATCACGTCGACACGACGCTGCTCATCGAGCACGCGAAGGGGTATTGCCAGAGCCGCGAGCAGTTCAAGACCGTGCTCGACGGCGAGAGCCACGGCGTTTTCCAGGGCAAGATCGTCGTTGCGCAGCACGCGCAGAAGACCGACGCGAAGATGCTGACGCGCGCGCTGCTGCTCTCGGAAGAGGCGGAAGCCGACAACAAGCCGGAATTGGAAATCTTTGCCGACGACGTCGTCTGCGGCCATGGCGCGACCGCCGGTGCGCTCGAGCCGGGATTGAAGTTCTATCTGATGTCGCGCGGCATCACGGAGCCCGAAGCCGAGGCGCTGCTCATTCAAGCCTTCATCGGCGAGACGGTCGATGAGATCGCGCACGAAGGCATCCGCGAGGCGCTGATGAACGCCGCTCTCGCGTGGATGGGAAAGCGCGCATAAAATGCATCCCGCCGTCGCCAACGGAGGCTTCGACGTCGAGCGCGTCCGCGCCGACTTCCCGGCGTTGGCGATGCAGGTCTACGGCAAGCCACTGGTCTATCTCGATAACGCGGCCTCGGCGCAGAAGCCGAAGGCGGTGCTCGACCGGCTGCATAAGGCGTACACGGAAGAATACGCCAACGTTCATCGCGGTCTGCATTATCTCGCGAACGCCGCCACGGAAGCCTACGAGGGTGCGCGCGAGAAGGTGCGTGCGTTCCTGAACGCCGAGCGCACCGAAGAGATCATCTTCACGCGCAGCGCGACGGAAGCGATCAACCTCGTCGCCTACACGTTCGGGCGCGAACGCATCCAGCCGGGCGACGAGATCGTACTCTCGATCATGGAGCACCATTCCAACATCGTGCCCTGGCATTTCCTGCGCGAGCGTCACGGCGCGGTGCTGAAATGGGCGCCGGTCGATGACGAAGGCAATTTCCTCATCGACGAATTCGAGAAGCTGCTCTCGCCGCGCACCAAGATGGTCGCGATCACGCAGATGTCGAACGTGCTCGGCACCGAAGTGCCGGTGAAGGAGGTCGTCCGCATCGCGCATGCGCGCGGCATTCCGGTGCTGGTCGACGGCGCGCAAGGGTCGGTGCATCTCGACGTCGACGTGCGCGACATCGATTGTGACTTCTACGTCATGACGGGGCACAAGCTTTACGGCCCGACCGGCATCGGCGTGCTGTACGGCAAATACGCGCACCTCGCGGCCATGCCGCCGTTCAACGGCGGCGGCGAAATGATCATGGAAGTCGCGCAGGACCGCATCACCTATGGCGAGCCGCCGTACCGCTTCGAGGCGGGCACGCCGGCGATCGTGCAGGCGGTGGGACTGGGCGCCGCGATCGACTACGTGCAGTCGATCGGCAAGGCGCGCATCCGCGCGCACGAGCGCGAGCTGGTCAAATACGCGCACGAGAAGCTGGGCGCGCTCAATTCGCTGCGCATCATCGGCAACGCGGCCGACAAGGGCCCGATCGTCGCCTTCGAGATGAAGGGGGCGCATCCGCACGACGTCGCGACCGTCATCGACCGGGCGGGCGTCGCGGTGCGGGCAGGCACCCACTGCGTGATGCCGCTGCTCACGCGCTTTGGGGTGACCGCCACGTGCCGCGCGTCGTTTGGGATGTATAATACCAAGGCCGAGGTCGACGCGCTCGCTGCCGCGCTCGCCAAGGCGCAGGACTTTTTCGCATGACCGATACGACGACTGAGACCACGCCCGCGCCGGAGAAGCCCGCGCAAAACGCGGCGATCAGTGCGCCGTCAGCATTGCCGCCGGAGGAGCTCGACCAGCTCACCGACGGCATCATCCACGCGCTGAAGACGGTCTACGACCCGGAAATTCCGGCCGACATCTACGAGCTCGGGCTCATCTACAAGGTCGACATCGCCGACGACCGCGCCGTGAAGGTGGACATGTCGCTGACCTCGCCCAACTGCCCGTCGGCCCAGGAGCTGCCGATCATGGTCGAGAACGCGATCGCGAGCGTTCCGGGCGTCAAGGACGTGAAGGTGGATGTGGTTTGGGACCCGCCATGGGACCCGAGCCGGATGTCCGACGAGGCGCGACTCGTATTGAATATGTGGTGAGGCTCGCCAGATAGAATTGGAATGAGGACGGCATGGCTCGACCCAGACCCCAGGTGATGCGGCTCACGGATGCCGCCGCGGCGCGCATCAAGGACGTGATGGCGCGGGCGGATAAGCCGGTCGCGGGCGTGCGCGTCGGTGTGAAGAACGGCGGCTGTGCCGGCATGGAATACACGATGGAGTACGCCCAGGAAGTCCGCCCGACCGACGAAGTGGTCGAGGATAAGGGCGTGAAGATCCTCATCGATCCGAAGGCGGTGCTGTTCCTGCTCGGCACCGAGATGGACTTCAAGACCGAGAAGCTGTCGGCGCAGTTCGTGTTCAACAACCCGAACCAGACTTCGGCCTGCGGGTGCGGCGAGTCGGTGCAGTTGAAGCCGGCAGAGCGAGGCGAGGCGCCCAGCGCGTAGTGCTTACGCGACCTTCGTCGTCGCGCCGAGGCTGCAGGAGACTTCCGGGTCGGTCTCGCACATCACGCGGTTGCGGCCGTTGTGCTTCGCCGCATAGAGGCACGTATCGGCGCGTTCGATCAGGCTTGCAGGCGTGTCGCCCTTCTGCAGCGTGGCGACGCCGATCGAGACCGTGACGCGGCCGAGATGCTCGCCGGTCGAGCGCTTCATCAATTCCTTCGTCATCACCGCGCGGCGGATGTGTTCGGCCACCGTGATCGCCGAGCGCAGCACGGTGTTCGGCAGGATGACGGCGAACTCCTCTCCGCCGTAGCGCGCCGCCGTGTCCTGGCCTTTGACGTTCTGCTTCACCGACAGCGCGACGAGCTTCAAGACTTGGTCGCCGGTCAGATGGCCGAAGCTGTCGTTGAAGCGCTTGAAGTGGTCGACGTCCGTCATCATCAGCGACAGCGCCTCGTTGCGCGCGCGCGCTTCCTCGATGCATGCGGCCAAAGTCGTGTCGAAGAACTTGCGGTTGGCGAGCTGGGTGAGCGGATCGGTGAGGCTTTCCGAGCGCACCGTCTCCAGGTTCTCCTGCAGCTCGGTAATTTCCTTCTTTGACGCGTTCAGCCGCTGCTCCAGCCGCTGATTGTTGACCTGCATTTCCTTTGCGGTCTGCACGAGGCCCTCGATGACCGCGCGAAGCCCGTCGCGGTCTTTCGATGCGTCGAGCTTCTGCGTCACCTCGACGAGGCTCTCGGTGTAGCTGTTGGCGGAGCCCTGCGCGGCGTCGATCATGGCCATGACCTGGCCGATCTCGTCCATGACCTTGCCGCCGAGATTGTCGAGCTTGTCGGTCAGACGGGCGGGGGAGAGATACGTCTCGTAGACGCCCTCGAGGTCGGCCTCGGTGAGGTTGCCCTTCCGCTGCAGCGTCTCGTTGATGGTCTGATTGAGCGACGGCTTGTAGCCGGTCGCATAGGTGTACCAGATCTCGTAATTGCGCGGGGAGGCGGGTTGCCGCAGCGCCTTGATCTGGCCGAGCGCAATGTCGGCGAACGCCATCGTACGCAGGTGTTCGTCGGCGTTCCCACTCATGCCCATCCCCACACGCTAACGCATAGAGCGCGGGCCTCCCCCAAGAGGTCCGCGCCCGGGGAGCCTAGCGGCAGCGGGTGAACGGCGGGTAAACCGGCAGTAAATCGGGAACCGGGCTTAGGCCCTGTCGGCCTTCAGCGTGACCGGGCGCAGCAGGAAGGCGGGGAGGTGGCTCGTGTCCGCTTCCTCGAATTCCCGCGCCGGATGGGCGGGCCGTGGCGCGGGCGCCGACGAAGGAGCCCGATTGCCGTTGGAGCGGCGCTGGCCTTCGCCTTTGCGACCGCCGGAGCGCTCATGGCGCGGGCGGCCGTGCGAACGCGGCGCCTCGGCACGGGCCGGCCGCTCATCAGCGGGCTCGGCGGCCGGGGTAGGCTTCTCCATCCACGGGATAGTCTGGCCGGTCAGCTTCTCGATCGCATCGACCGCCTTACCGTCGATCGGCGCGACGATGGTGATCGCGGTCCCGCTGCGTCCGGCGCGACCGGTGCGGCCGATGCGGTGCACGTAATCATCCGGGTGGTGCGGCACGTCGAAATTGAACACGTGGCTGACGTCCGGAATGTCGAGGCCGCGGGCCGCGACGTCGGAGGCGATCAGCAGCTGCGCTTCACCGTTGCGGAAGGCTTCGAGCGCGGCCATGCGCGCCGGCTGGTCCATGTCGCCATGCAGGGCGACGGCGCTGAATTTGTGCCGCACCAGCGATTTGTGCAGCTGCGCGACCTCGCGCTTGCGATTGCAGAAGACGATCGCGTTCTTGAAATTGTCCGCCGAGCGGATGAGGCGGCGCAGCGTGTCGCGCTTCTCGTGGCCCTCGCGGCCGGTCTGCACTTTGAGCTGCGTGATGGTGGAGGCGGCGGTCGCCGGGCGCGACACTTCCACGCGCACCGGATTGTGCAGGAAGGTATCGGCGATGCGCTGGATTTCGGGCGGCATCGTCGCCGTGAAGAACAAGGTCTGCCGCGTGAACGGGACCAATTTGCCGATGCGCTCGATGTCCGGGATGAAGCCCATGTCGAGCATGCGGTCGGCTTCGTCGATGATGAGCAATTCGCAGCCGGAGAGCAGGAGGCGTCCGCGCTCGGAGTGATCGAGCAGGCGCCCGGGCGTGGCGATCAAGACGTCGACGCCGCGCAAGAGCTTGGAGTCCTGGTCGCCGAAGGAGACGCCACCGATGATCAGCGCGACGTTCAATTTGTGGTTCTTGCCGTACTTCTCGAACTGCTCGGCCACCTGCGCAGCGAGCTCGCGCGTCGGCTCAAGGATCAGCGTGCGCGGCATGCGAGCCCGCGCGCGGCCCTGCTCCAGCTTGGTCAGCATCGGCAGCACGAAGGCAGCGGTCTTGCCGGTGCCGGTCTGCGCTATGCCGAGGACGTCGCGGCGCGCGAGCACGTGCGGGATGGCTTGCTCTTGGATCGGGGTGGGTTGTGTGTAGCCTGCCGCCTCAATGGCGCCGAGCACCTTGGCGGATAGTCCGAGATGGGAAAAAGACATGAAACCTCAGTTCGGGCGCGGCCCTCTGGCCTAGCGCCGGGCTCCGCGCCGAACATGACTGGTTGTTGCTGGCGGCCGCGGAATGGGCAGTCCGAATCTCATGCCGGACTGGATGGCCGGGAACATAAGATCGGAATGTGTAAAGTCAATGGCTGAAGCGGAAAAAGGCCCTAAAACGCTTAACATTTCTAATGAAATCGGAGACAGAAAGGCGGGCAAGCGAAGTTCCCCGCGCCGCAGAGGACGCATGAACAAGCCCGACACGCCCGGAGTGATTGCCCCGCCGCCGCTGCTGGTGGTTGCCGCGATCGTGCTCGGATTGCTGCTGGACGGCCTCTTTCCAGCCTACGTGATCGCCGTCCTGCTCCCGCACGGAGACCACCGCCTCGTCGGTTCGGTCCTCCTCGTCGCGGCCATCCTCCTCACCATCCCGGCCATGCGCGCCTTCCGGAGCGCCGGCACACGTCCGGAGCCGTGGAAGCCCGCGACCGCGCTGGTGACCGACGGCATTTTCCACTTCCTGCGCAATCCGATGTACGTCGGCATGCTGCTGTTCGTCGCCGGGCTCGCCTTTCTCACCGCGTCGGACTGGATGCTGGTGATGACGATCGTGCTCGCGGTCGTCCTGCACATTGGCGTCGTGCGACGCGAGGAGCGCTATCTCGACGCGAAATTCGGCGAAGCGTACCGGCGCTATTGCGAGAGCGTGCCGCGCTACGGCTGGCCGTTTTGACGCGCATCAACAAGCCGTTTGCGCCGTCCGGTAGCCCCGCTATACGGATTGCGACACATGCGTGATGCGGGAGGATCGATGCGTACCCAGGTCGGAATTATCGGAGCGGGGCCCGCCGGCCTCATGCTGGGACGCCTGCTCAAGCTGCAGGGCATCGACTCCATCATCATCGAGAACCGCAGCCGCGAATACATCGAGAACCGCATCCGCGCGGGCCTGATCGAACATTGGGCCGTCGATCTTTTGACCGAAATCGGCGCCGGCGACCGCCTCCATCGCGAGAGCATGGTCCACTGGGGCAACAACATCGGCATCAACGGCGAACTGCACCGGATGGATTTCAAGGCGCTCGTCAACAAGCGCGTGACGATCTACGGACAGCAGGAGGTCGTGAAGGATCTGGTCGATCTGCGCCTCGCCGACGGCGGGCCGCTGTATTTCGAGGTCGATCACGTGAGCGTGCATGATTTCTCGACCGACAAGCCGAAAATCAAATTCACGCACGACGGCAAGAACCACGAGATCGAATGCGATTTCATCGCCGGGTGCGACGGTTTCCACGGCATCTGCCGTCCGAGCCTGCCGGATGGCGTCGTCAAGATATTCGAGCGCGAATATCCGTTCGGCTGGCTCGGCGTCCTCACGGACAGCCCGCCGCCCGACGAAGAACTGATCTATTCCTATACGGATCGCGGCTTTGCACTCTACACGATGCGGTCGCCGACGGTGTCGCGCCTTTATCTCCAGTGCGATCACGACGAGGACGTCGCCAACTGGCCAGACGACCGCGTCTGGGAGGAATTGCACAGACGCCTCGGCGGCGCCCGCAAGCTGCAGGAAGGCCCAATCGTGCAGAAGGGCGTCACCGCGATGCGCAGCTTCGTCGCCGAGCCGATGCAGTACGGGCGGCTCTTCCTCGCCGGCGACTCGGCGCACATCGTGCCGCCAACCGGCGCCAAGGGCATGAACCTCGCCTTCGCCGACGTCGTCTTCCTCGACCGCGCGCTCAATGCTTTCTACAAGCAGAAGCGTACGGATCTGCTCGAGGGGTATTCGAAGAAATGCCTGCGGCGCGTCTGGAAAGCGCAGCGCTTCTCCTGGTGGATGACGCAACTATTGCACATCTTCCCGGAGGAGACGCCATTCGATCGCCGTCGCCAGCTCGCCGATTTGGATTACATCGTCAGCTCCGACACGGCCGCGAAGTCGCTCGCGGAGCAGTATGTGGGGCTGCCGCTGGATTAGTGCCGTTCTGACAGCGCGCCGCCCAGCACGCCATTCAGGAGCGCGATCAGCACACCTGCTGCCGCGGCAATGCCCGCCAACATCAGGAAGAACGGCGCAGGCGCCATGCTCGACCAGAACGTGCCGAGATAGCCGACGAGCAGATTTCCGATGAAGTCCGATGCGAGCCACAGGCCCATCATCAGCGACAGCATCGAGGCGGGCGCGACTTTGGTGACCAGCGAGAGTCCCGTCGGGGAGAGATAAAGCTCGCCGACGGTAATGATGACGAAATAGACGAACACCCACAGCCAGCTCGACGGCGCGCCGCCCGCGATCCATGCGGCGAGCGCGAGCACCAGATAAGACGCCGCGTTGAGCGCGCAGCCGATCGCCATCTTCACCACGGTCGATGGCTCGTGCGGCCCTTGCCAGCGCCACAGCCCGACAATCAGCGGCGTGAAGGCGAAGATCATGAAGGGGTTGAACGCCTGAAACCATGTGACCGGAATTTCAAATGAGGTCACGAGCAAATTGACGGTCCGGTCGGTGTGCCCGTCGAGCCAGAGTACGAGCGTGTTGCCCTGCTGCTCGTAGGTCGACCAGAACAGGCTGACCGGGATAATCAGCGCCATCAGCGCGAGAATGGCGCGTTTGTCCGCGCGGGTGAGCGGCGCCTTCGCTGTCTTTGCGGCGAACGCATCCGAGGGCAGCGTGGGCGTCGCCATCAAATAGATCACCAGACCGATGGTCATGCCGACGCCGGCCGCAGCGAAGCCGTAATGCCAGCCGACTTCTTCACCCAAAGTGCCGCAGACGAGCGGTGAGAAGAACGCGCCGATATTGATGCCGACGTAGAAAATGGAAAACGCGCGGTCGCGGCGCGGGTCGCCGTGCGCATAGAGCGAGCCAAGCTGCGTCGAGATGTTCGGCTTGAACGCGCCATTGCCGAGGATGAGCGCGGTGAGCGCAAACAGGAACAGCGGCTCGAACGCCATCATGAAATGACCGAGCGCCATCAGGAGCGCGCCGGTCACGACCATGCGCCGCTGCCCGAGCAGCCGGTCGGCGATCAGCCCGCCAAAGATGGGCGTGAGGTAAACCAGGCCGGTGTACAGCCCGTAGATCTGGGATGCGAAGGCCTGCGTGCTCAGCGGCCCGAACACGCTCTCGAGCCCGCGGTGCAGCGCGGCGAGGCCGATCACGTGCTCCACGCGCGCCGGATCGAACAGGTACTTCACCATGTACAGCACGAGCAGCGCGCGCATGCCGTAGTAGGAGAAGCGCTCCCACATCTCGGTGCCGAACAGATAGGGCAGGGCGCGCGGGTGCCCGAACAGTTCGCTTTTGTCTGCGGCAGCGATGTCGGACCGTTCTTGCGTCATCTTTGCGATTTCAGTTCCGAATCCGGCAGTGTAGGCTGCGCGCCGCACCAAAAGGTCCGCAACAGGACCATGTTGTAGGGGGAAGCGCCATGCCCAGATTGAAGGGCCTGATCGGCTTGCTGCTCGCAGGCGCGGTAATCGTCGGGGCGAGCGCGGCCAAAGCGGACGATTATCCGAGCCGTCCGATAAGGTTCATTGTCGGCTTCGCGGCGGGCGGCGGGAACGACCTGTTCGCCCGCATCGTGGTGCAGAAATTCCAGGAGCAGACCGGGCACACGGCGATCGTCGAGAACCGCGTCGGCGCGGGCGGGCGCATCGCGGCCGAGTACGTCGCCAAGCAGCCGGCCGACGGCTACACGGTCCTCATCGGCGCGAGCGGCCAGATGTCGATCGCGTCGGCGGTGTATCCCGATCTGCCGTATCATCCCAGCAAGACGTTCATGCCGCTCAACATGATCGCCTCGTTCCCGCTGGTGCTGGTGGTCTCCGCCAACAACCAGTCGAAGTCGGTCAAGGACATGGTCGAGTGGGCGAAGGCTCACCCGGACAAAGCGAATTACGGTTCCTCATCGCCGGCCTTCACGATTGCGACGGAACTGCTGAAGCTGAAGACCGGCATGCCGGGCGTCGCCATCCCGTTCAAGAGCAGCAACGAGTCCAATCTCTGCGTGATGAGCGACCAATGCCTGCTCACCATCTCCGACGGTCCGCCGGCCATTCCGCTGATCAAGGGCGGCAAGACGCGCGCGCTCGCGGTGACCGGCAACGAACGCTCGCCCGAACTGCCCGACGTGCCGAGCATGGCGGAGGTCGGCTATCCGTCGGTCGACGTGCATCTGTGGAGCGGCTTCTTTGTCGTGTCCGCGACGCCCAAGCCGATCGTCGACAAGCTGACGGCCGAACTGGGTAAGGCGCTCGCCGATGCCCGCGTGCAGGAAGGCTTGAAGAAGATGGGCGTCAATCCGGGCGGTCCGACCGGCGAAGCGTTCAAGAAGCTCATCGACGCCGACATCGAAAAATTCGGTGAAGTCGTGAAGGCGGCGCATCTCACCTTCCAGTAGACGCGTTATAGATCGGGACGTTCGCCGTCCCGATCGCTCTCGCCTGGAAGTCCGATGCGTGTCCTCTGCGTTCTTGCCCTCGCTTGTCTCGCCACGTCCGCGTCCGCTCAGGACAAACCGAGCGTGGCGGACCTGTTCAAGCAGTACGGCCTGATCGGGGAGTGGGCGGTCGACTGCAAGGCCGACGCGTCTCCGTCCAATCCGCACGTCGAGGTGAGCGCAGACGACAAGGGCAACATCGTCGAGCGGCACGATCTCGGCCGCGATTATCGGATAAACGCCTACCGGATCCTCGCCGCCAAACGCTTGTCATCGACCGAGGTGTCGGTGCAGGCGCTGTTCGATGCGGGCACAGAGGACGAGCAGAAGCAGAATTTGACCTTCGCCGTGCGCGACAACACGCGGCGCACTGTGTTCACGCAAGTTGAAGGCGGCCCGGTGCGCGTGAAGAACGGCGTGGCGGTCGGCTTCGGGATGAAGACGCCGAAGCTGAGGAAGTGTGAGTAGGCGATAAGCCGTAGGGTGGGTTAGCGCCGAAGGCGCGTAACCCGCCATCGCCGAACTAAACGTCCAGCAATTCCTCGGCGGCAAACTCCGCCTTCTCCTGAATGAACTCGAAGCGCGCTTCCGGCTTATTGCCCATCAGCCGCTCGACGGCCTTGTCGGTCGGCTTCACGTCGTCTTCGACAAGCTTCACGCGCAGGAGCGTGCGCTTGGACGGGTCCATCGTCGTCTCTTTCAATTGCGCGGCCATCATCTCGCCGAGACCCTTGAAGCGAGACACTTCCACTTTCGCATTGGCGTGGAATTCGCGCTTCATCAGCTCGTCGCGATGCGCGTCGTTGCGCGCGTAGAAGATCTTGCCGCCGTGGCTGAGCCGATAGAGAGGCGGCACGGCGAGATAGAGCCGGCCTGAATCGATCAGCCCGCGCATCTGCCGGTAGAAGAACGTGATCAGGAGCGATGCGATATGGGCGCCGTCGACGTCGGCGTCCGTCATGATGACGATCTTCTCGTAGCGCAGGTCGCTCAATTTGAAATGCGAACCGGTGCCGCAGCCGAGCGCCTGCACGAGGTCGGAGAGCTGCGCGTTTTGCGCGAGTTTGTCCTTGCCCGCCGACGCGACGTTCAGGATCTTGCCGCGCAAGGGGAGCACGGCCTGCGTGCGCCGGTCGCGCGCTTGCTTGGCGGAGCCGCCGGCCGAGTCGCCCTCGACGATGAACAGCTCGGAGCCGTCTTCCGCGGTGGAGGTGCAGTCGGCAAGCTTGCCCGGCAGGCGCAGTTTGCGCACCGCCGTCTTGCGCGCGATGTCCTTCTCCTGCCGGCGGCGAATGCGCTCTTCCGCGCGCTCGACGACGAAGTCCAGAAGCTTGTTCGCCTGCAGCGGATTGCCCGCGAGCCAGTGGTCGAAGGGGTCCTTGATGGCCTGCTCGACGATGCGCTGCGCTTCCGCCGTGGCGAGGCGGTCCTTGGTCTGGCCCTGGAATTCCGGCTCACGCACGAAGACCGACAGCATGCAGCCCGCGCCCGTCATCACGTCTTCCGAGGTCATCGGCGCCGCGCGCTTGTCCTGCCCGATCCGCGCCGCGTGGTCTTTCAATCCGCGCAGCATCGCGGAGCGCAAGCCGGATTCATGCGTGCCGCCGTCGGGGGTTGGAATCGTGTTGCAATAGGAATTGAGAAAACCGTCGGCGTCCGCGGTCCACGCCACGGCCCATTGGACCGCGCCAGCGCGGCCCGGCTTGCCCACCGAGCCGGTGAAGATGTCGGGATGCACCAAAGTCGTGCCCTGCAGGCTCGCCGCGAGGTAATCGCGCAGTCCGTCCTCGAAATGGAATGTCGCGCTCTCCGGCACATCGTCGACGCCTCTGAGCAACTCGGGCGCGCAGTGCCAGCGGATTTCGACGCCGCCGAACAGGTACGCTTTCGAGCGCGTCATCCGGAACAGCCGCTCCGGCTTGAACCCTGCCTTCGGCCCGAAGATCTGCGGATCGGGCTTGAAGCGCACCTTGGTGCCGCGCCGGTTCGGCGCGCGGCCGACCTTTTCCAATTTGCCCTTCGGTTTGCCGCGCTCGAACACCATCCGGTAGAGCGTCTGCTCGCGCGCGACCTCGACCTCCAGCCGCTCCGACAGCGCGTTCGCCACCGACACGCCGACGCCGTGCAGGCCGCCCGAGGTTTCGTACACCTGCGAGTCGAATTTGCCGCCGGCGTGCAGCGTGCACATGATCACTTCGAGCGCGGACTTGTTCTTGAACTTGGGATGCGGGTCGACCGGAATACCGCGGCCATTGTCGGTCACGCTGATGAAGCCGTCCGCTTCGACCTCGACCTCGATCCAGTCGGCATGGCCGGCGAGCGCTTCGTCCATCGCGTTGTCGATCACCTCGGCGAACAGGTGATGCAGCGCCTTCTCGTCGGTGCCGCCGATATACATGCCCGGGCGCCGCCGGACCGGCTCCAGCCCCTCCAGCACCTCGATGTGCTTGGCGGAATAGCCGCTGTCGCTCGCGCGCGCCTTGCCCCGCAGCACGGCCGCGCGCGCGGGATCCTTCAAGGAGGCTTCGAAAAGATCGCTGTCTTGGGCTTTTTTCTTGGTCGCGGGCTTTGCCATGAGAGCTTTCAGATAGGTCTCGAGGGGCCGAATACAAAGGCGAATCACTGCCGGTCACTATGCCACGACGGCAGAGTCAGCGGCGGGGGCGGAGAGACCGGGCAACCAATCGGGTTCCCGGTGGTTATCTCCGGTTCCATCCCGGCAGCCCGTATGAACAAGCCCGAGATCGTTTCGAAATTGCGGCAGCGCGGCGCCCTCGGCGACGACGAGAAGCCGATCGAGGTCACCACCACGATGAGCGTGACCGCGCACGGGGCGGTGATCGGCATCTTCGTCCTGATGCTGATCGCGGCGTTCAGCCTCGCCCGGCCGGTGCTCGTGCCGGCCGTCTCGGCCTTCGTGCTTACCCTGATGCTCGGACCGCTCGCGGTACGCGGCGAGCGGCTTGGCCTGCCGAATGTCGCCACCGCCATCCTGCTCTGGCTGCTCGTGCTGCTCGTCGTCTATGGCGCGCTCGCGCTGTTGACCGCGCCGCTCGTCGAATGGGTCGGGCGCGCCGGCGAGATCGGCGCCAGCATCCAGCAGAAGCTGCAGGTCCTGAATGGGCCGCTGTCACGCCTGCAGGAATTGCGCGATGCGTTGCTGCCGAAGGGCGGGGGCGAACTCGGCGTCGATATCGCAAGCTTCGTCAAGCCGGTGCTGGAGGTCGTCGCGCCGGGCATCGGGCAGATGCTCATCTTCTTCGGCACATTGTTCTTCATGCTGCTCGGCCGCGCCGAGATGCGGCGCATGATGGTAGCGCTGGCGCGCACGCGCGAGGCGAAACTGAACGTGCTGAAGATGCTCAACGAGGCCGAACACGACCTCACGAATTATTTGAGCACCGTCGCGGCGATCAACGTGTTCGTCGGCATCGGCGCCGGGCTGATCGCCTGGGTCACGGGGATGCCAAGCCCGTTCGCCTGGGCGGTGCTCGGCTTCATTCTCAATTTCATTCCGTATATCGGCGCGCTGATGATGGAGCTCGGGATGTTCCTCGTCGGGCTGGTCGTCTTCCCGACGCTGACGCAGGCGCTCATCCCGCCGATCCTCTATCTCGCGATGGGCGTGCTGGAAGGACATTTCATCACGCCGAGCATCATGGGGCACACGCTCACGCTGCACCCTCTCACGGTGTTCTTGTCGCTGATCTTCTGGACATGGCTGTGGGGACCGGTCGGCGCGTTTTTGGCCGTCCCGCTGCTGATCATCGGCGTGGTCGCGGCCGAACGCATGTTTCCGAAGGAAGAGCCGGCGCTGCCGGATTGAAAAGGCTCCGCCGGAGCGGCCCGGCGGAGCCTTATCTTCGAAAACCGAAATTACTTCAGCGCCGCGACGCCGGCCTGCGAGATGACGTCGTCCTGCGAGCCCGTGCCGCCCGAGACGCCGATCGCGCCGATCACCTTGCCATCCTTCATCAACGGATTGCCGCCGCGCGAGGCAATCACGTCGTCGAGCGTCGGCAGATAATTGAAGAACGCTCCCTTGCCGATCAGGCGCTCGAACACGACCGTCGGGCGGCGATAGCGCGCCGACGTGCGCGCTTTATGCTGGGAGATCGTGACCGACGCGTATTGGCAGAAATCGTCCTTCTCGAAATACACGAGGTCGCCGCTCGAACCGACGACGGCGATGCACATGCCGCGCCAATTTCGCTTGGTCACCTCCGCGCGTGCGGCCGCGGCGACTTGCTTCGCTGTTTCCAGATTGATCGGCTCGCCGTAGGCGGGCGGCGCCATCTGATCGGGCACGGTCTCGTTCGGATTGTTCGGATCCGGCGGCACCTGCGCGAGCGCCCCGGTCGCGAGCAGCGCAAGCGCGCCCGCGATGACGGCAGATTTCACAAAACGCATGTTTCCCTCCCTTGTGGCCGCTTGATTGCGGCGCTGACTAAATGGCGAGGGGGAGCCTATACCGCTTGTGTCGGATTTGCAGCCTAGCTCACAGGCTTGTGCGTGCGCCGGGAGAGCCCCCGGATAGCGAACAGCAAACGGTCCGTGTAAAATCCGCAAATCGTTTGCACACAAAGGCCCGAACGGGCCCGCTGAGGGGAGATCGATCCATGACGCAGATCACGCGCCGCAATCTGTTCGCCGGAGCCGCAGCCGTCGGAGCAGCCGCCGCGCTGCCGTCAGTTGCGGTTCGCGCCGCCACGCCGTCGAAGAGCACCGGCGTCTATCGCTACAAGGTTGGCGATGTCGAGATCATTCAATTGATGGATGGCGCACGCACCTTTCCGATTCCGGACAACTGGGTGGCGAACGCCAGCAAGGATGAGGCGATCAAGGCGGCTGCAGCCGCCTACATGCCGGACGGCAAGGTCACCATCCCGTTCTCGCCGATGCTGGTGAACACCGGCTCGAAGCTCGTGCTCATCGACACCGGCAACGGCCTTGCCGCCAATGCCGCCACGAAGGGCGTGGTCGGCCAAGCGCGCATGAACATGGAGGCAGCGGGCTTCGATCCGAAGCAGGTCGACATCGTGCTGATCTCGCACTTCCACGGCGATCACATCGGTGGGCTCAAGAATGCGGACGGCAGCCCGGCCTTCCCGAACGCGGAAATCAAAGTGCCCGCGGTCGAAGCGGCGTTCTGGCTCGACGATGCCAATCAGTCGAAGGCGAACGGCTTCAACAAGGGCCAGTTCGCGAATGTGAAGAAGACCATGGATGGGCTGAAGACGACGCCCTATGACGGCGGCAAGGAAGTCGCGCCCGGCATCACGTCGATCTTCACGCCAGGCCATACGCCGGGGCACATGTCGTACACGATCTCGTCCGGCGGCAAGTCGATCCTGGTGCAGATCGACGTGAGCAACATCCCGTCTCTCTTCCTGCGGCACCCGGATTGGCAGGTCGTCTTCGACAATGACGGCGCGCTCGCGCAGCAGACCCGCCACAAGCTCTATGATATGGCCGCTGCCGATAAGCTGGCCGTCGTCGGCTATCACTTCCCGTTCCCGTGCGTCGGCCACGTCGAGAAGGACGGCAACGGCTATCGGCTGGTGCCGGTCGCCTGGGACCCGAACGGCTAGGCGCAAGGCGCAGAGCAGACCTTCGAAGGGCCGCGCGAGCGGCCCTTCATCATTTCAGGCCCTTGAACATTCGCCCACTTTGCTCCAAATCCGGGGCCCGCGGCGACTTTGACCGCGTGAAAGGGACGATTGCGATGGCGACCAAGGCAAAAGTCGGCGTACTCGGCGCCTCCGGTTACACCGGGGCCGAGCTCGTGCGCCTGCTGCTGCGCCATCCCAAGGTCGAGATCACGCTGCTGACCGCCGAGCGCAGTGCCGGCAAGGCTATGCGCAATGTGTTTCCGCAATTTGCGCCCTACGAGTTGCCGAAGCTCGTTGCTATCGACGGGCTCGACTGGGTCGGCGCGTCGCTCGACGTCGCCTTCTGCGCGCTGCCGCACGGCACGACGCAGACGGTGATCAAATCGCTGCTCGCCGCCGCACCCTCGACCAAGGTCGTCGATCTGTCTGCCGACTTCCGGCTGCACGACACCGCGGCTTACGCGAAGTGGTACGGGCACGAGCATCTTGCACCCGAGCTGCAGGCGCAGGCGGTGTACGGCCTTGTCGAGACGCACCGGCGCGAGATCAGGCATGCGCATCTCGTCGCCAATCCGGGCTGCTACACGACCTGCGCGCAGCTTCCGCTGGTGCCGCTGATCAAGGCGAAGGCGATCGAGCTCGACGAGATCGTCATCGACGCGAAATCGGGCATGACCGGCGCGGGCCGCGCGGCGAAAGAGGCGATGCTGTTCTCCGAAGTATCGGAAGGCTTCAACGCTTATGGTGTCGGGCAGCACCGGCACATGGCGGAGCTCGACCAAGAGTTCTCGCTCGCTGCCGGCCGCGAGGTCGTCGTGACATTCACGCCGCATCTCGTGCCGATGAACCGGGGCATCCTCTCGACGATCTATGTGCGCGGGCGGCGGGGCCGGACGGCGCAGAACCTGCATGAGATCCTGGCCGATGCCTACGCGAAGGAGCCTTTCGTGCACGTCCTGCCGTTCGGCGAGACCCCGCACACGCGGCATGTGCGCGGCTCGAACATGACGTTCATCGGCGTCGTGAAGGACCGGCAGGAGGGCAGGGCGATCCTCGTCTCCGCGCTCGACAACCTGACGAAAGGCGCGTCCGGCCAGGCGATCCAGAACATGAACCTGATCATGGGCTGGCCGGAGACGACCGGCCTCGAGCAGGTCGCGCTGTTTCCGTAAGCGACCGACTCCAATACCCTGTCATTCCGGGTCCGGCGCGCGCGCCGTCCCGGAATGACGAGGGCATAAATGTTCGACGTCCAGAACCAGCCGCCGCCGCTGGAGAATTATAATCTTTTCACGAGCGACGTCGCGCTGCGCGAGGCGGTGCGGCGCGAGGGCGCGGACTGGGCTGAAGGACGTCTGACCACGATCGGCGGCGAGCTCGGCGCGCCGGAGACGATCACGCTCGGTTTTGCCGCCAACCGCAATCCGCCGGTGCTCACCGCCTTCGACCGCTACGGCCACCGCATCGACGAGGTCGAATTCCATCCCGCCTGGCACAGCCTGATGACGATGGGCCTCAAATGGGGCCTGCATTCATCGCCATGGTCCGATCCGAAGCCCGGCGCGCATGTCGCGCGCGCCGCCGGCTGCTACATGCTCGGCCAGATCGAAAGCGGCGTGCTCTGCCCCATCGCGATGACCTACGGCTCGGTGCCGACATTGGTGCAGAACCGCGCGATCGCAACCGAATGGCTGCCGCGCATCTTCGCGCACTATTACGACCCGCGCTTCCGCCCGGCGCGCGAGAAGACGTCCGCACTCGTCGGCATGGGCATGACCGAGAACCAGGGCGGCTCCGATCTGCGCAGCAATACGACGCGTGCCGAACGCGCAGACGACGGCAGTTATCGTCTTTTCGGGCACAAATGGTTCATGTCGGCGCCGATGTGCGACGCCTTCCTGGTGCTCGCGCAGGCGCCGGACGGCATCGCCTGTTTCCTGATGCCGCGCTGGCGGCCCGACGGCACGCGCAATGCGGTGCATATCAATCGCCTCAAGGACAAGCTCGGCAACAAGTCGAACGCGTCGAGCGAAGTGGAATTCGACGGCGCCTATGCGCAACGCGTCGGCGAAGAAGGCCGCGGCATCCAGACCATCATCGAGATGGCGAATTATACGCGACTCGATTGCGCCATCGGCTCCTCGGCGCTGATGCGGCAGGCACTGGCGCAGGCGATCCATCACGCGCGCCACCGCGTCGCGTTCCAGCGCACATTGATCGACCAGCCGCTGATGGAGAACGTGCTCGCCGACCTGGCGCTCGAGGTCGAAGCCGCTGCGGCGCTCACCTTCCGGCTCGCGCGCGCTTACGATGAGGACACGGAAGAGGCGGCGGTGTTTCGCCGCGTCGTGACGCCGGCGGCCAAGTTCTGGATTTGCAAGCGCGCGCCGATGCTGACCTACGAGGCGATGGAGGTGCTGGGCGGCTCCGGCTACATCGAGGAGAGCGTGATGCCGCGGCTCTACCGCGAGGCGCCGGTGAATTCGATCTGGGAAGGCTCGGGCAACGTGATGTGCCTCGACGTGCTGCGCGCGATCGAGCGCACGCCGCGCGCGGCCGAGGTGCTCGCGGCGGAATTGCAAATCGGCGAGGACGACCGCGTGCGGCCGTTCCTGGAGCGGCTGTCGCAGCGGCTCACCTCAGCCGAGCGGCACGACGAGGCGCAGGCGAGGGCGCTTACCCGCGATCTCGTGCTCGCGCTGCAGGCGGTGCTGCTGGTGCGGCATGCGCCGGCGGAGGTCGCCGACGCGTTCTGCGCCTCGCGCGTGCAGGCCGAGAGCGGGTCCGTCTTCGGCCAGCTCCCGCGCGGCCTCGACCTGCGCGCCATCGTGGAGCGCGCGTCGCCGCAGTGAGCGCCTACATCACCCCGAAAATCGTCAGCACCAGCACGACCTGCGCGGCAAAGCCGACCGCGAAGGCGAGCGTACGCGCGACCGGGATTCCGATCGTGTAGACGATCGCATGCACGAGCCGCGCCCAGAAGAATGCGGCGCAGGCGGTGACTGTCGCCGTCGTCGAGATGTTGAGCGCGTCGAGGATCAGCACCAGCGGTGCGAACACCACGAGATTCTCGACCGCATTCGCATGCGCCGCCATCATCCGCTGCGCCCATTCCGACTGCGGCTTGTCCGCCGGCGAGGGATTGGCCATCGCCCCGGCAACCCCGCGCAGTTGAATTCGGTCGAGGATGTAGGGAATCCACAGGACGAAGGTGAGCACGACGGTCCACGTCAGCCACATCAGTTCTTTAGGCATGCCAGTCCCCCCGGTTGAGAACATCGCGAGGGGAGCATGTTACCGCGACGGCCGGAGGGTGTCGCCTGAAGCGGGCCCGCGATGTGCTACCATGCACAGGTCTTGTGATTTGCCGGCCTGGAGAGAGCCATGAGCGCGAAGCCTGAGGTGAAAGGCTTCTTCGACCAAGCGACGAACACGATCAGCTATCTGGTCTGGGACGCCGCGACGAAGCAAGCCGCGGTCATCGATCCGGTGCTCAATTTCGACCAGAACAGCGGGGACGCGAACGTCGATGCGGCGGACGCGCTGCTCAAGGCCGCTGACGGGCTGGGCCTCAAGATCGGCTTGGTGCTGGAGACGCATGCCCACGCCGACCATCTCTCCGCCGCGCCTTACGTGAAGCACAAGACCGGCGCGCGCGTCTGCATCGGCGAACACATCAAGGACGTTCAGCAGATCTTTCGTCCGGTGTTCAACGCCATGGACGTGTCCGGCGACGGCTCGGAATTCGACCATCTGTTCAAGGACGGCGAACAATTTAAAATCGGCGGCATCGGGGCTGAGGTGATCTACACACCGGGACATACGCCGGCCTGCGTCTCCTATAAAATCGGCGACGCCGTGTTCGTCGGCGACACGATGTTCATGCCCGACTACGGCACGGCGCGAGCGGACTTTCCGGGCGGCGATGCGCGCGCGCTTTATCGCTCGATCCGCCGCATCCTGTCGCTGCCGGCCGAGACGCGTCTCTTCATGTGCCACGACTACAAGGCCAAGGGACGCGATCATTTCGCCTGGGAGACCACCGTCGCCGAGGAGCGCGACAAGAACGTGCACATTCATGACGGCGTGAGTGAGGACGATTACGTGGCGATGCGCACCGCGCGCGACAAGACGCTCTCGACGCCGCAGCTTCTCCTGCCGTCAATTCAGGTGAACATCCGCGCGGGGCATTTCCCGCCGGCGGAAGCGAATGGCGTGCGATATTTGAAAGTGCCGCTGAAGTTGGGGTGAGTCCGACTGTCGTCCCCGCCTTCGCGGGGACGACAAGGTTGTCTGCTTGAACTCGGGATTTCTTAGGTCCAGCTCCGCACCTTGACGTAGCTGCCCGGCGCGTCCTCGATTGCTTTGAGCTTGCCGCCGCCGATCTTGCGGGCCGGAACGCGTTCGTCGCTGTGCGATTTGAGCCAGTCCAGCCAATCGGGCCACCATGAGCCCGCGTGCTCGGTCGCTTTCGAGAGCCACGCGTCGACGTCGCTGCCTTCCGGCTTCCCGCCAGTCCAATATTGATATTTCGCCTTGGCGGGCGGATTGACCACGCCCGCGATATGGCCCGAGCCGGCGAGCACGTATTTGACCTCGCCGCCGAAGTATTGCGAGCCGTAGAGCACCGACTTCGCCGGCGCGATGTGATCTTCGCGCGTTGCCAGATTGTAGACCGGCACGGTCACCTTATTGAGGTCGAGGGTGACGCCCGCGATCTCCATCTTGCCCTTGGCGAGATTGTTCTCGAGATAGCAGTTGCGCAGATAGAACGAATGGTTCGCGGCCGGCATCCGCGTCGCGTCCGAATTCCAATACAGGATGTCGAACGGGTAGGGCTTCTTGCCGCGCAGGTAATTGTTGACGACGTAAGGCCACACGAGGTCGTTCGAGCGCAGCATATTGAACGCGGTCGCCATGCGCGAGGCCTCCAGATAGCCCTGCGACTTCATGTGCTGTTCGAGGTTCTTGATGCGCTCTTCGTCGACGAAGACCGCGAGATCGCCGGCATAAGTGAAGTCGACCTGCGCGGTGAACAAGGTCGCCGACGCAACGCGGTTCTGCTTCTTCGCCGCAAGCCAGGCGAGCGTGATCGCAAGCAGCGTGCCGCCGACGCAGTAGCCGATGGTGTGCATCTGCTTCTCGCCGGTCGCCTCCGTGACCGCGTCCATCGCCGCGATCACGCCCTCGCGCATGTAATGCTCGAAGCTCTTGCCCGCGACGTGCGCGTCGGGATTGACCCAGGAGATCACGAAGACTGTGATGCCCTGCTCGACGCACCAGCGGATGAACGATTTCTCCGCCGTGAGATCGAGAATGTAGAATTTGTTGATCCAGGGCGGTACGATCAGCAGCGGCGTCTTCAGCGCGTCTTTCGTCGTTGCTTCGTACTGGATGAGCTGGAACAGGTCGCTCTGGAAGATCACCTTGCCCGGCGTGGTCGCGAGATTGCGCCCGACCTCGAACATCGCCGGATCGGACTGGCGGATCTTCAATTGTCCTTCGCCGAGCTTGATGTCCTCGGCCAGCATGTGCATGCCGCGGACGAGGTTCTCGCCCTTTGACTCGATCGTCTCGCGCATTAATTCCGGATTCGTCAGCAGGAAGTTCGACGGCGAGAGCGCGTTGGTGATCTGCCTGACGTAGAACTCGGCCTTCTGCCGCGTATGCGGATCGACATCGGCCTCCTTCACCAATTTCTCCGCCCAGTTCGAGGTGAGGAGATAGGCCTGCTTCAGGAAGTCGAAGAACTGGTTCTCCGACCAGTCTTTGTCGGCGAAGCGCTTGTCGCGCGGGTCGGGCGCGACCGTCGGCGGCGCGGGCTCGCCGGCGAGGCGCTTTACGGCGTTCGCCCAGAGATCCAGATAGGCGCGGCCGAGGCTCGTCTGCAGTTCGAGCGCGCGCTGCGGGTCGGCCATCCAGTACTCGGTAACCTGGCCGATCGTCTTGACGATGTCGGTGACGTCCTCGGCGAGCTCCTCTTTGATCTTGCCCTGCTCGCGCGGCTTCATGTAGGCGGCGACCGCCTTGCCGCCTTCCTCGATCATGCGGGCAATGTTGCGCGCGAGCGCCTCGTAATCGACGGCGGGCAGGCCATCGATCTTGGCCGGATTGGAAACGCGTTCGTCCATGGCGTCGCCTCGGCTCTCAGAGGTGGCCCGGACCGCGGGCGGATGCAAGGCGCAGCATTAACCGAAGGCGCCTTACGACCCTCGCCCTATATTAGCCGCTTCGTTTGAATATGCTATTAATTCATTGAGTCTGCATCGGTTTCAGGGACGGAGCGCGCGTAGGGATGCGTCGGGCGTGGGTCATCGTGGTGGTCGCGCTGGCGCTTGCGGGCTGCTCGGCCGCGCAGGTGTTCGAGAAGATGCCGCGTGAGATGGGCGGCCTCTCGGCGGATGCGCCGAAGTCGCCGGACACGCCCTACCTCTACCCGGCCGTTCACGACCTGCCGGGCCCGCGCGAGGTCAGGACGCTGAACGACCAGGAGCAGCTCAAGCTGGAACAGGACCTGCTTTCGGCCCGAAACAGCCAGGAGAAGGCTGCGAAAGCCGACGCCGAAGCCAATCAGAAGCCTGCCCAGCAGGGCAAAAGGTAGGCGAGCAACGCTGGCGCGGCCGGAAAGCCGTGGTAAGAACCCGCCTGCCGGACGGCAAAGCCGCCGAGAGGCTACCGAAGGTCCACGAGATGGAAGAATTCTACCGCATCCGCCGCCTGCCGCCTTACGTGTTCGAAGAGGTGAACAAGGCCAAGGCGCGTGCGCGTAACGCCGGGGCCGACATCATCGATCTGGGCATGGGCAATCCGGACCTGCCGGCGCCCCAGCACGTCATCGACAAGCTCAAGGAAACCCTCGGCAAGCCGCGCACCGACCGGTACTCCGCCTCGCGCGGCATCCCGGGCCTGCGCCGGGCGCAAGCCGCCTATTACGAGCGCCGGTTCGGGGTGAAGCTCAACCCGGAGACGCAGGTCGTCGCGACGCTCGGCTCCAAGGAAGGCTTCGCCAACGTCGCGCAGGCGATCACCGCGCCGGGCGACGTCGTGCTGGTGCCCGACCCGAGCTATCCGATCCACGCCTTCGGCTTCCTGATGGCGGGCGGCGTGATCCGCTCGGTGCCGTCGGAGCCGACGCCGTCCTTCTTCACGGCGCTCGAGCACGCCATCGTGCGCTCGATCCCGAAGCCGATCGCGGTCGTCGTCTGCTATCCGTCGAACCCGACCGCCTTCGTCGCCGATCTCGATTTCTATCGCGACCTCGTCGCCTTCGCGAAGAAGCACAACATCTTTATTTTGTCGGACCTCGCTTATGCGGAGGTCTATTTCGACAACGATCCGCCGCCGTCGGTGCTGCAGGTGCCGGGCGCGATGGACGTCACCGTCGAGTTCACCTCGATGTCGAAGACGTTCTCGATGGCCGGCTGGCGCATGGGCTTCGCTGTCGGCAACGAACGCATTATCGCCGCGCTCGCGCGCGTGAAGTCGTATCTCGACTACGGCGCGTTCACGCCGGTGCAGGTCGCCGCCGCTGCGGCGCTCAACGGCCCGGACGATTGCGTCAAGGAAATGCGGGACACTTACACGCGCCGCCGCGACGTTATGGTCGAAAGCTTCGGCCGCGCCGGCTGGGATGTGCCGCCGCCGCGCGCTTCGATGTTTGCGTGGTCGCCGATCCCGGAGCCGTTCCGCGAGATGGGCAGCGTCGAATTTTCAAAATTGCTGGTTGAGAAGGCGGAAGTCGCCGTGTCGCCGGGCACCGGCTTCGGCGAGCGCGGCGAAGGCTTCGTGCGCATCGCGCTCGTGGAAAACGAGCAGCGCATCCGCCAGGCCGCGCGCAACATTCGCCGCTTCCTCGACCAGGCTCCCGCACAACTGCACAACGTCGTCCCGCTCGCCACCCGCCGCTGATCGAAAACCAATGAGCTCGCCGCTGAGAGTGGGCGTCGCCGGCCTGGGTAATGTCGGCGCCGCACTGGTCGCACAGATCGTGCGCGAACGCGCAATGCTGGCCGAAAAATGCGGCCGGCCGATCGAGGTCGTCGCCGTCTGCGCGCGCTCGAAGGGCAAGGATCGCGGCGTCGACATGAAGAAGCTGCGCTGGACCGACGATCCGGTCGCGCTCGCGCAGAGCAATGACATCGACGTGTTCGTCGAATTGATGGGCGGCTCGGGCGATCCGGCCAAAGCGGCGGTCGAAGCCGCGCTCAATTCCGGCAAGGCCGTCGTCACCGCGAACAAGGCGCTGCTGGCGAAGCACGGCGTCAAGCTTGCGGCGCTTGCCGAGAAGAAAGGCGTCGCTCTCAATTTCGAGGCGTCGGCGGGCGCGGCGATCCCGATCGTCAAAACCTTGCGCGAGGAGCTCGCCGGCAATCCGGTCGAGCGCATCTACGGAATCCTCAATGGCACCTGCAATTACATCCTGACGCGGATGGAACATGAAAGGCTGTCGTTCGAGGCGTGCCTGAAGGACGCGCAGCGCCTCGGCTACGCCGAAGCCGACCCGAGCTTCGACATCGAGGGCCACGACACCGCGCAGAAATTGTCGATCCTGGCGAGCCTCGCGTTCGGCACCAAGGTCGACGAAAGCGCGATCTACGTCGAAGGCATTTCCTCGATCACACCGGCCGATCTCAGCGCGGCCGATGAGCTCGGCTATCGCATCAAGCTGCTCGGCGTCGCGGTGAAGACCGCGAACGGCATCGAGCAGCGCGTGCACCCGACCATGCTGCGCAAGGACTCCGCCATCGCGCAGGTGATGGGCGTGACGAATGCGGTGACGATCGACGCCGGCGGCTTCAATCCACTGACGCTGATCGGCCCGGGGGCAGGGGGCGCGGCGACCGCCTCGGCGGTCCTCTCAGACGTCGCGGACATCGCCCGCGGCACGCGCGTGGCGCCGTTCGGACGGCCTGCCGCCAAGCTCACCGACGTCAAGAAAGCGCCGATGCAGCGGCACGAAGGCGGCTACTACATCCGCCTTCTGGCGCGCGATAAGCCCGGCACGGCCGCGACGATCGCGCAGCGCCTCGCCGATCAGGAGATTTCGCTGGAAAGCATCGTCCAGCGTCATCCCAAGGACGCGACGAAAGAAGATACGCAAAGCGGCGCCGTTCCCGTTATCCTGATTACCTACGCGACCACCGAGGACGCGGTGCGCAAGGCGCTTGCCGCGGTGGGGCGGGATCGCGTGATCTCAGGCCGGCCGCAGATGATCCGAATCGAAAAGAACTAGGCCGGGGAAACCGCCGCGAGAGGGGCTCTTAGATGTCGTCAGTTACCGTCAAATCCGATCTGCTGCTTGAGCGCATTTTGAGCATGGAGATCGTGCGCGTGACCGAGCGCGCTGCCGTCTCCGCCGCGCGGTTGCGCGGGCACGGCAAGGACAAGGCTTCCGACCAGGCCGCCGTCGACGCCATGCGGCGCGAATTGAACAAGCTTCCGATCGACGGCACGGTCGTCATCGGCGAGGGCGAGATGGACGAAGCGCCGATGCTGTTCATCGGCGAGCAGGTCGGCAACAAGAGCGGACCGAAGGTCGACATCGCCGTCGATCCGCTCGAAGGCACGACTTTGTGCGCGAAGAACATGCCGGGGTCCATCGCGACGCTCGCGATGGCCGACGGCGGCACGCTGCTGCACGCGCCGGACTGCTACATGGACAAGATCGCCATCGGCCCCGGTTATCCCAAGGGCACGGTCGATCTCGACGCGCCGACGGAAGAGAACATTTTGAATCTGGCGCGCGCCAAGGGCGTGAAGCCGTCCGAGATCACCGCGATCCTGCTCGACCGTCCGCGCCACGCCGACATGATCGCGGCGGTGCGCAAGGTGGGCGCGGCCGTGGCGCTGATCAGCGACGGCGATGTCGCGGGCGTCATTCACTGCGCAGAGCCGAAGACCGGCATCGACATCTATCTCGGCATCGGCGGCGCGCCCGAGGGCGTCCTGTCGGCGGCCGCGCTGCGCTGCATCGGCGGCCAGATGCAGACGCGCCTCGTTATCGATACCGAGGAGTTGCGCGAGCGCACGCTGAAGATGGGCATCAAGGATCCGCGGAAGAAATACGAGATCGAGGACATGGTGCGCGGCGACTGCCTGTTCGCGGCGACCGGCGTGACGACCGGCCCGATGCTGCTCGGCGTGAAGTTCAACAAGAACACGATCGAGACCGACACCGTCGTGATGCGCTCGAAGACCGGCACCGTCCGCCGCGTCAACGCCGAGCACCGCGAGCTGTCGAAGTTTCATTTGGATTGATCGTCGTCTGTCCTTCCCGCCGTCGCGGGGACGAGAAAAACAATCCGTCACCGCGTTGCCGCGCCAGAATCCGTGGGCGGCGCGGAAGTTCTCCCAATCCGGGCTTCAATGGAGCCTTGCCCGCCGGCGGCGCCCCGCTGGCGCGCCGAGGCGGACTCGCTCAATAATGTGGGGACACTCAATTAGCCTTTGGGGATGCGCATGCGACGCCTTTTGGGACTGATTGTTCTCGCCCTGTGTCTCGCCGCCCCGGCGCGGGCGCAGGATGCCGCGACGCTCAAGGCGGCGCAGGATCTGGCGATGCTGATCAGCAAAGATTCGATGCAGCAGATATCCGGCGCGATCTTCCACCAGATGTGGTCGCCTCTCGAGCAGCAGATGGGCAATAAAATCGATGCGGCGACCCTCGGCGAATTGCGCAGCGAGATGGAACGGCTCACGACCGAGTTCGCCCTGGATGCGATGAAGGATACGCCGCAGATTTACGCTCGCCGTTTTTCCGCCGTCGAGATCGGCGACATCCTCGCTTTCTACAAGACGCCGACCGGCGCCAAGCTGCTGCGCGAACTGCCCCAGATCGCTGCCGAGTCGGCCGCGCTCATGGGGCCTCGCATGGTTCCGTTCCAGCAGAAGGTCGTCACGTCGATCGACGCCATCATGAAGAAGCACGGCTACGACAAGTAGTCGCGCAGACGGAAGGCCATGGCTGCATTGCCGGCGATAGCGCCGAACGACAGGGAGCAATTCTTTCTCAACGTCGAACGTTCGGCGACGGGAAAGGTGTGGCGCGACCGGCTGGATGCGCGGGGACAGGCGCGTGCGCTCGCGATCGCGCAGCGCCACGCGATGCCCGAACTGCTCGCGCGCGTGCTCGCGGGCCGCGGTGTCGAGCCGGAGAATGCGCAGGAGTTTCTCGATCCGAGCATCAAGCGGCTGATGCCCGATCCGTCGACGCTGACCGACATGAACGCGGCCGCCTCGCGGCTGGCGGACGCCGTCACGCGCGGCGAGAAGGTAGCGATCTTCGGCGATTACGACGTCGACGGTGCGACGTCGTCTGCCCTCTTGTGCAATTTCCTGCGCGCCTGCGGGCTCGACCCGATCGTGCACATTCCGGATCGCATCTTCGAAGGTTACGGCCCGAACGCCGACGCCATCCGCTCTTTTGCCGAACGCGGCGCAAAGCTCCTCGTCACCGTCGACTGCGGCACGACGAGCCATGCGACGCTCGCCGAGGCGGCGAAGGTCGGCCTCGACACGGTGGTCATCGACCATCATCAGGCGGACGAGGAGCTCCCGCGCGCCGTCGCTATCGTCAATCCGAACCGCGCCGACGATCTCTCGGGGCAGGGCCATCTCGCCGCAGTCGGCCTCGTGTTCCTGACCCTCGTCGCGCTCACGCGTGAACTGCGTCATCGCAATTTCTTCGACGGCAGCCGCCCCGCGCCGGATCTGCTGTCGCTTCTGCATCTCGTCGCGCTCGGCACGGTGGCAGATGTCGTGCCGCTCGCCGGGCTCAATCGCGCCTTCGTGGCCAAAGGGCTGATCGCGCTTCGCCGGCGCGAGCATGTCGGCATGACGGCGCTGATGGATGCGGCGCGGCTGACCGGCCCGCCGGAGCCGTGGCATCTCGGCTTCTTGCTCGGGCCGCGCATCAATGCCGGCGGGCGCATCGGCCGCGCCGATCTTGGCGTCTCGCTGCTCTTGGAAGAGGACCCGGTCGAAGCCGGACGCATTGCCGCCGAGCTCGACCGCCTCAACCGCGAGCGCCAGCAAATTGAGATTGCGACGCTCGCCGAAGCCGAAGCCGAGGCGATGGCCGCGCTCGGCCTCGAAGAGAAGGGCGCGGTCGTCGTCACAGCGGGCAAAGACTGGCATCCCGGTGTCGTCGGCTTGGTCGCCGCGCGGCTGAAGGAGCGCTACAGCCGTCCGGCGTTTGCAATTGCGATGGACGCTTTCGGCATCGGCACGGGCTCGGGCCGGTCGATCGCGGGCGTCGATCTCGGCCGCGCGGTGCGCCACGCTGTTAGCGAGGGTCTGCTCGAGAAGGGCGGCGGTCACGCAATGGCGGCGGGCATTACGGTGAAGGCGGACAGGCTCGGCGCGTTGCGCGCTTATCTCGAAGAGACGCTCGGGCCGTCGGTTGAGGCGGCGCGGCGCGACCGCGCGCTGCACATCGACGGCGCGGTGAGCGCGGGCGGTTTCGATCTGGCGCTTGCCGACCTGTTGAACCGCGCGGGCCCGTACGGGGCCGGGCACCCTGAGCCGCTGCTCGCTCTGCCCTCGCACGTGCTCGCTTACGCCGATCCGGTCGGCGAGAACCACATCCGCCTGCGGCTGCGCTCGGGCGACGGCAAGATGGTCAATGCGATCGCGTTCCGCGCCGTGGGCCAGCCGCTCGGCAATTTTCTGATCGACAGCCGCGGACGTCCGCTGCACGTTGCCGGCAATATCGCCATCGACCGCTATCAGGGCGAGGCGCGCGTCCAATTGCGCGTCTGCGACGCCGCTGCGGCGTAACAGCGCGAATTTCATATCGTCGCACGCAACGGGCTTCCGCATCGCGCGGGCGGGTGCCATCATCCGCGCCTGTTTTGAAGGAGCCTGCCATGCGGATCGACCGGCGCCGTTTCCTCACGCTCACCTCGGCGGCAATCGCCGCGCCCGCTTTGGTGCGCAGCGCGCGAGCGGATGCATGGCCGAAGGACAAGATCATCCGCGCGGTCGTTCCGTTCTCCGCTGGCAGCACGATCGACATCATCGGCCGCGTCGTGATGGACGGGCTGGCGCAGCGGCTTGGCCAGACGATCGTCGTTGAAAATCGCGGCGGCGCAGGCGGCACTATCGGCACGGCGGCGATCGCGAATGCCGACCCGGACGGCTACACGCTTTTGATCAACGCGTCGGCGCACTCGGCCGCGCCCGCCGCCTATCCGAAACTCACATACGATCCGGCGAAGGATTTCGCGGGCGTCGCAATGTTCGGCGTGGTGCCGAATTTGATGGCCATCTCGCCGGCGAAGGGCATCAAGACCGTGCGCGAGCTGGTCGAGCGCGGCAAACAGGGCGGCATGACCTATGCGTCCGCGGGCGTGGGCAGCGCGTCGCATTGGGCGGTCGAGCGCTTCCTGCTCGCCGCCGGCTTCCGTGGAACGCACGTTCCCTTCCGCGGCGGGCCCGAGGCACTGACCGAAGTGATGGCGGGCCGCGTCGACTTCTGCCTGCTCGGCATTTCGTCGACCATCGGCCTCGTTAAAAGCGGGCAGTTGCAGGCGCTCGCGGTGAGCACGCTACACCGCTCACCCGCGCTGCCCGACGTGCCGACGACAACGGAAGCGGGCTATCCGGACTCGGACTACACCTTCTGGAACGGGCTGCTCGCCCCCGCGAAGACGCCGCGCGCGATCGTGCAAAAGCTGCACGACGAGGTCGCCGAGGTGCTGAAGCTGCCGGCGGTGCAGGCGAAATTCACGCCGCAGGGCGTCGACCCGCTGCCGCTCTCGCCGCAGGAGTTCGACGCGATGATCGCCAAGGAGATCGCGTCCAACATCAAGCTCGCGCAGGCGGCGGGGCTGAAGTTCAATTAGCGCGATTCATTCCAAATCGACGTAGGGGCCGAAGTCGGCCGGGTGACCAATATTGCGGAAATGATCGAAGGTCAGCCAGTAGCGCGGTGGGTTGTATAGATATTCGGACGAACTGTTCTGCGTGAACAAGTCGCCCGCCAAGTCGTTGCGAACGAAAAACGCGTTCACTCCCGAAATGTTGGTGCCGACGAGCCGGTAACCTTTCTTCTCGCCCACCTCGGCAATCGCTTTCAGGCTGGAGCCGACATAATCAGTGCCGGCCCAGCTTCTGCGCGGGTCGTATTTCTGTTGCTTGCTGAGATCGCCGGGAAATTTCGAATTGTACTCGATGCAGATGACCTTCGGCGCGGTTGACAGGCGATCGAAGAGATAGACATCGTTTCCGTCGATATCGATGGACAGGAAGTCGACCTCGCCGTTCACGCGCGCGAGCAGATCGTTGATATTCTCCGCGGTCGCCACGTCGGAGATGACATTCAGCCGCTTGCCGATGATCCCGCGAAATTTCTCGTTGATGAAAGGCAGCTGCTGCGGATTGGCCTCGATCCACGATCCGGTCCATCCTTTGTGCAGCAAAAAAAGCGAGTTGCATTCCAGGCCGTTTTCGACGCCGATCTCGCAGAAGACTCCTTTGGAAATGCCCACCCGCCGGAAGATCTCCTGCAGAATGCCGTCCTCGTCGTTCTGGCTGTAGACCTTGAAGCCGAACGCCTCCAGGCGCTTCGCGTCCCCGGCATAGGATTTGAGGATCTGGCCGATCTCCCGCCGCGCGGCGTAGCCGTTCGCCCTGATCAGGGCGGCAGCCAAAAAATTGGCGAGATTTCTGCTTTCCGGGTCCATTCGTGAAACGTCCTTGCCCCAGCCGCTGCCGCAGCCCAGCGCAGGATTGCGCGTTGTGCCGCCGGTCCCGGTCTACTGCAGGTACTGTTTCACCTTGTCCAGCCCGGCATTCACGCATTCCTCGTCGACGCCCGGCGACCCGGACAAGCCGACCCCGCCGATCACGTCATTGCCGAGCTTGATCGGCACGCCGCCATCGATCGCAATCACGCCGGGCAGGGTGGTCTGCTCCCGCCGCACCGGTCGCGTCTTCATGTCCTCGATGAAGGCCTTGGTCGTCATCTTGAACGTGAGCGCCGTGTACGCCTTGCGCCGCGCATTCTCGACCGTGTGCAGGCCGGCGCCGTCGCCGCGCACCGAGACAAGCACGTTGCCGCCGCGGTCGAGGACGACCACGCTCGTCGCATAGTTGCGCGCCTTGCAGGCTTCGAGCGCGCCGGTGGCGATGGCCAAGGCCATGGCCGAGCTCAAATCCCTGCGGTCAAGGAGCTGGGCGGAGGCGGGTGAGACGGAGGTAAGCAGGAACCCGGATAAGGCAGTCAGCGTCAATTTGCTGAGGGCGGCGCGCATCGGCTCGATCTCCGGCTGGTGTGGCGAGATGCCGCGGAGAGTGTGCAAAGGCGAGCCCGAAGGCAACCGCGTAGCCGGTCAAATTTATATGAGCTTTACGGGCAGGTGAGCCGCGACTTTCCCTCGAACCGGATGAATTTGGGAAAAGCCGCCGACAGTGCGGCGGGAACACCGAGGATCCCATGACGACGACAACCTACATCCCCATGTCCGAATCCGATCACAGCACGCAGCTGCGCAAAGCCGTGATCGCTTCCACGATCGGCACCGCCATCGAGTGGTACGACTTCTTCCTCTACGGCACCGCGGCGGGCCTTATCTTCGGCAAGCTCTATTTCCCGAACGAGGACGCGCTGACCGCGACGCTCGCCGCCTTCGGCACTTATTTCATCGGCTTCGTCGGCCGCCCGATCGGCGCGGCGATCTTCGGACATTACGGCGACCGCATCGGCCGCAAGGGCACGCTGATCGCGACCTTGCTCTGCATGGGCATCGCGACCTTCCTCATCGCTTTCGTGCCGACCTATTCCGAAATCGGCATCTGGGGCGCGGTGATCCTCACGATCCTGCGCATGATCCAGGGCATTGGCGTCGGCGGCGAGTGGGGTGGTTCGGTGCTGCTGGCGATGGAATGGTCGCGGCATCATCACGAGCGCGGGCTCGTCGCGTCCTGGCCCCAGTTCGGAGTGCCGGCTGGACTGTTTTTGGCAAATCTCGCGGTGCTGGTGTTCAGCACGATCTCCGGCGATCAATTCGGCACCTGGGGCTGGCGTATCCCGTTCGCGCTGTCGATCCTGCTCGTCGGCGTCGGGCTGTGGATCCGGCTCGGTATTTTCGAGACGCCGGTCTTCCAGAAGCTCGTCGAGACCGACCGCATCGAGAAGACGCCGGTTGTGGAGGTCTTCAAAAAGCAATGGAAGGAGATCGTCCTTTCCGCCTTCGTGCGTATGGCCGAGCAGGCGCCGTTCTATATTTTCACAGCGTTCATCTTCGCCTATGCGACCGGCACGCTGAAGATGTCGCGCGACTTCATCCTCATCGCCGTGCTCGTTGCGGCGGTGGTGTCCTTCGTGAGCATCCCGCTCTCGGGTTACATCTCCGACCGCATCGGGCGGCGCAAGATGTATATGATCGGCGCCGCGGCGGTGGGCGTGTTCGGCTTCATATATTTCGGCATGGTCGACACGGCGATCCCGGCGCTCGTCTTCCTCGCCATCGTGTTGTCGCTGATCCCGCACGACATGCAGTACGGACCGCAGGCGGCGCTCATCGCAGAGGCGTTCACGCCGCGCCTGCGCTACAGCGGCGCCTCGCTCGGCTATCAACTCGCCTCCATCATCGCCGGCGGGCCTGCGCCGCTGATCGCGACATGGCTGTTCGCCACTTACAAATCGGGCTACGCGATCTCGATCTATATCGCGATCTGCGCGGTGATCAGCCTCATCGCCGCCGCGATGATGCCGGACTACACCGGCCGCGACATCTCGACGGAGTACGACGAGAGATGACGAGCTAGCCTTCCGCGGCGCCCTCGGCGCGGCGCAGCGATAGTTTGACGACGTTCGGCGCGATCATGCCTTCCGCCTCCGCGGTCGCCTTCGAGACGGCGCGATTGAGCTCGACCAGCCGGTACGGCTTGCGCAGGACGGTGAAGCTGTCCTCCGCCGCGCCGAGTTGCTCGGCATAGCCGGTGACCACCACGATCGGCATGCGCGGCTGCGTCTTGCGCAAGTGACGCGCAAGCTCGAGCCCGTCCATCTCGCCGGCCATGACGATGTCGGTGATTACCAGATTGATGCCGTCGCGCTCGAGCTGGCGCAGCGCGGCCGCGGCGTTCTCCGCAACGACCGGCTCATAGCCGAGCTGCTCGACGAGGGTCGAGGTCGCGACCGCGACGTCCGGATTGTCTTCGACGATGAGGGCAACGCCGCTGCGCATCGAGACAGGCGCGGTCTCGCCCGATTCGACGGTTTTGCTGTTGTCGCAGCGCGGCAGATAGATCGTGACGGTCGTTCCGCTGCCGAGCTTGCTCTTCACGCGCACCGTGCCGCCGGATTGATGCGTAAAGCCGTGCACCTGCGAGAGCCCGAGGCCGGTGCCCTTGCCGTGCTCCTTGGTGGTGAAGAACGGATTGAAGATCTTCTCGACGATGTCCGGTGCGATGCCGCTGCCGGTGTCGCTGAGCGAGACGGCCACATACTCGCCGCGCAGGCCGGTGGTTACGTCTGCGTCGGGGAGGGTGACGTTCTGCGCGGAGAGCGTGACGACGCCGCCCTTCGGCATCGCGTCGCGCGCATTGATGACGATGTTGACGAGCGCGAGCTCGAACTCGTTCGGGTCGACGCGCACGGGCCAGAGATCTTCCGGCACCTGCGTGACGAGTTTGATCGACGAGCCGATCGAGCCTTCGATCAACGTGCGCAGCGAGTCGAGCCGCTGCGCAATGGTGAAGCTCTCCGGATTGAGCGTCTGCCGGCGGGAGAAAGTCAGCAGTTGCCGCGTCAGCGACTCGGCGCGGCTCGCCGCCTGCTCGATCGCATCGAGCGCGCGCCGCGCCTTCGGGTTTTCGCTCTGCAGGCGCTTGAGCGTCTCGAGATGCCCGCTGACGATCATCAGCAAATTGTTGAAGTCATGCGCCACGCCGCCGGTGAGCTTGCCGAGCGCTTCGAGCCGTTGCGCGTGGTCGCGCTCGGCCTGCGCCTTCTGCAGCGCGAGTTCGGCGTTGCGCCGTTCGGTGATGTCGCGCGTGATCTTGGCGAACCCGACGAGCTGGCCGTCGTCGTCGCGGATCGGGTCGATGATGACGTTCGCCCAGAACATCGTGCCGTCTTTGCGCACGCGCCAGCCTTCCGCCTCGAAGCGTCCCGCCGTCCGCGCGATCTGCAGCGCGCGCGCGGGCATCCCGTTGCGGCGGTCCGTCTCCGTGTAGAAGCGCGAGAAGTGCTGACCGACGATCTCGTCGGCGGAATAGCCTTTGATCCGCTCGGCGCCCTGATTCCAATTCGTGATGATGCCCTGCGGATCGAGCATGTAGAGCGCATAGTCGGTCACGCCGCGCACCAGCAGCCGGAACTGGCGCTCGCTCTCGCGCAACGTCTCCTGCGCCGCCTGCCGCTCGGTCATGTCGCGCGTGATCTTGGCGAAGCCGACGAGACGGCCGTCATTGTCGTGGATCGCGTCGACGACGACGCTCGCCCAGAACCGGCTGCCGTCCTTGCGCACGCGCCAGCCTTCCGCCTCGTAGCGGCCTTCGCGCCGGGCGGTCTCCAGGACCCGGGCCGGTCGCCCGGCGGCGCGCTCTTCCTTGGTATAGAAGCGGGAGAAGTGCTGGCCGATGATCTCGTCGGCCGTGTAGCCCTTCATGCGCTCGGCGCCGGTATTCCAATTCGTGATGATGCCGCTCGGATCGAGCATGTAGATCGCGTAGTCGATCACCGCATCGACCAGCATGCGGAAGCGGTTCTCGCTTTGCAGCAGCGCTTCCTGCGCCATCTTGCGTTCGGTGAGGTCGCGCGTGATCTTGGCGAAGCCGATCAGCTTTTTATCGTCGTCGTAGAGCGCATCGATGACGGCGTTGGCCCAGAAGCGCGTGCCGTCCTTGCGCACGCGCCAGCCTTCCGACTCGAAGCGGCCGTTCCGGCGCGCCTCGGCGAGAATCTGCTGGGGAAATTTGCGCTCTTTGTCTTCCGGCGTGAAAAAGCGGGAGAAATGCTCGCCGAGAATTTCGGTGTCTGTGTAGCCCTTGATGCGCCTGGCACCCAGATTCCAGCTGACGATGCAGCCGTCGAGGTCGAGCATGTAGATGGCGTAGTCACTCACCCCCCGCACAAGGAGCTCGAACCGGCGCGAGTCGTCGGATGTGTACAGGTCGGGGCGGGAAGTCATCTATCGCGCGCTTAGCCTTTTCCTTGACCAAAAACAATATTATAACTTTGGTCCTGTCGGGGAACGTTTTAGCACGGTCGACGTTGCGAATGGTTGCGATGGTAGAATGCCACCCAAGGGTGCGCCACTTAAGTTCCATTGGCGGCGGGGACGATGATAGTCCCGAGGCAGTCCCATTCCAGCCCTCTTCGGCTCCGCGCGACGACCTGCCTTATCGGGTCGAGCTCTGGGACCAGGCGCGGGCCTCGGTCGAGCAAGTGCTCGCGGTCGCTTCGAACGGCGCCATCGGCTACGCCGCCTACTACGCGGCAACACGCGAACATCCCAACCGCTACATCACGCTGCGGCACAACAACCGCATCGTCTCGCGGTGGAATGGGCCCTCGCACTAGCCGGTTTCGCGCATGATGTCCGGACGTGAGAACGATAAGATCGTGGCGCTGCAATCCGGCGCCAGCCCTGACGACGGGGGCCGCGAAGACCTGCCTTACGCGGTCGAACTCTGGGATCAGCAGAACGCCAGTGTTGAGCGTGTGATCGCGCGGGCATCGAGCAACCAGCTTGGCCGCGCGATCTTCGGCAGCGCCCGCAAGGAATTTCCGGACCGCCGGATCACGCTCCGCCGCGGCGCCGAGACCGTCCTCGACAGCGCAAGCTCCGAAACCTAGCTCTGGGCCCGATCGCTTTGCGCTTCCGCCGCCGCTGACGTAGGAGGGCGCGGAATCCGGGCGTATCCCTATGACGTATGAGAGCGGACTGGCGCTGGCCGTCGCCGGCCTGACGGTGTGCGGCGTGGTCGCCCGCCCGCGCGGCTGGCCGGAGGCGATCTGGGCGGTGCTCGGCGCCGCGGTCGCGCTGCTGCTCGGCCTGCTGCCATGGACGACCGCCTACGCGGCCGCAGCGCGCGGGCTCGACGTCTATCTGTTTCTCGCAGGGATGATGCTGCTGTCGGAAGCGGCGCGCCGCGAAGGCCTGTTCGACTGGCTTGCGACCGAGGCGGTGCTTCGCGCGCATGGTTCGCCGCGCCTGCTGTTCGCGCTCGTCTATGCCGTGGGCACTTTAGTCACGGTGTTCATGTCGAACGACGCGACCGCGGTCGTGCTCACGCCCGCGGTCTTCGCGGCTGCGCGCAAGGCGAAGCTCGAGCCGCTGCCTTACGTCTATGTGTGCGCCTTCATCGCGAACGCGGCGAGTTTCGTGCTGCCGATCTCCAACCCGGCGAACCTCGTCGTGTTCGGCGCAGGCATGCCTGCGCTTGGCAATTGGCTTGCCCGGTTTGCGCTGCCGTCATTACTCGCGATTGCCGCGACCTACGTGATGCTGCGCTGGCACCTGCGCGATAGCCTGCGCGGCGGGTTCTTAGAAACCCCGAAGCGGAATCCGCTGCGGCGCGGGGCGGCCGTCGCGCTCGCGGGCATCGTCGTCACCGCGGTGACGCTGCTTGCCTGCTCATTCGCGCACGTCGATCTCGGACTGCCTGCGGCGGCCGCGGGCGGAGCAACCGCGCTCGCGGCCGTTGCGGTCGAGCGGACATCGCCATGGCCGCTGCTGCGCGACGTGCCGTGGAGCGTGATCCCGCTGGTGGCCGGGCTGTTCGTGCTCGTCGGTGCGCTGGAGAACACGGGCGCACTGAACGGGCTGGTGCAGGAGTTCACCGCGCTGCTGCAGCGATCGATGGTGGAGTCCGCGGCGATTTCCGGCATCGCCGTCGCGCTCGTCTCGAATGTGATGAACAATTTGCCTGCGGGGCTCATCGCGGCGTCGACGATCGCGCAAACGCATCCGGCGTCCGTCGTGACCGACGCCATTCTGATCGGCGTCGATCTCGGGCCCAATCTGTCGATCACCGGTTCGCTGGCGACAATCTTGTGGCTGATCGCGTTGCGCCGCGACGGCGAGCCGGTCGGCTTCTGGCGCTTTCTCAAAGTCGGCGCGCTGGTGATGCCGCCCGCGCTCATCCTCGCACTCGGCGCGCGCTTGCTACTCGGAACTTGATTCAAGTTCCGCCGAGAAATCCAATTTGAGAAAGTTCGAAAGGGAACGAACGTTGCCATGCCATGTTCCCTCGGTGGTCGTTCACAGGAAGAGGACCTCCCGATGAAACTCAAGACACTTGTCGTCGCCGCCGGACTGATTGCGGTTCCCGCGCTCGCCTTCGCGCAAAGCGCGCCGGCTCCCGCCAACTCGTCCGGACCCGGCGTGAGCCCGACCGTGCAGTCGCCGACCGACATGGGCGCGGGCGGCGTCAGCGGTAACACCAAAGGCATTCCCTCGCGCGGCGTGAAGAAGCACGCGACGATGGTGAAGAAGAGCAAGAGAGGTCATGCGATGACCGGCTCCGCCGTGCGCGACGAGTCGCGCCGCGCAACGCAGAGCCCGGCGTCCCTCGGCACCGGCGTCGAAAAAGTGAAGTGACGCTTCGATCCCGTTCACGAAGGAAAATCCCGTCGCTCGCGGCGGGATTTTTCATTTCGTCCGGGCGATGTCAGGCGCAGCGGCTCCGCTCAGGATTCCGCTGTGCGCAAGGAGCGACGGATCGTCGCGCCATGACAACCTTGAATGCGACGCTTTCAGCGCGTTCACGTCCGAATGCTGTGGGGACTAGGATGCGCTGAAGACCGAAGGCGTTGCGCAGGACTATCCAGCGGGGAATCATCCCGTATTGGGGGCGCTCGCCCTCACTGTTCTGAGGGCGCGGGCCATGAGTGTTGCCGAAGGTGCCGGTTATCTTGCTGCGGTGCTGGTCTTCCTGACCTTCTATATGAAGACCATGATTCCCCTGCGTATCGTGGGGATATGCAGCAATTTCGTTTTTATTTTCTACGGCTATCTGGGAGGGCTGTATCCCGTTCTGGTGCTGCACCTTGTTCTGCTGCCGCTCAACAGTTGGCGGCTTCGCGAGATGCTTCGTCTGACCAAGCAGGTGCAGGACGCCACGAAGTCGGACCTCAGCATGAGTTGGTTGAAGCCATTTACCTCGGCGCGTCGCACTGCCGCCGGAGAGATTCTGTTCAGGAAGGGCGATCCCGCCAAGGCGATGCTGTTTATCGTTTCGGGGGGCTACCGGCTCGTCGAACTTGGAATTTCGCTCAGCCCCGGAGAGGTCGTGGGCGAGCTCGGCCTATTGGCGCCGGGCCAAACTCGAACGCAGACAGTCCAATGTACCGATCCGGGCGAAGTGCTCGAGATCACCTACGAGCACGTGAAACAGCTGTATTTTCAAAATCCACACTTCGGATTTTATCTGCTGCAGCTTGCGACGCGGCGAATGTTCGCCAATATCGCGAAATTGGAGAATGAGCTTGCGGCGAGCAAGTTAGGCGCCGCGTCGTCGCCCTTGAAGTCGCCGAACGGCTAGATCTTCGACGCGCCGAAGGCGGGCCGCGGTCACGAAGAGCCGCGGCCGGCCCAGGACATCCGCTGCGCGTCTTCGTTCGAGACGATCTGCCGTCCGACCGGCCAGAGCGAAATGCCCGCAAGTTTCAAATGCGCCCAGGCGAAGGGCAGCCCGATGATCGTGATCGCGAGCAGAAGCGCCGTGATCAGATGGCCGAGCGCGAGCCACCAGCCGGCCAGCACCAGCCAGATGAGATTGCCGAGAAAGCCGAGCAGGCCGCCGACGGGCGAGGAGGGGCGGTCGATGACCGTGTGGCCGAACGGCATGAGCGTGTAGAGCCCGATCGTCAGCGCCGACCACGCCCAGGGCAGGCCGATGATGGTGAGCGCCATGATCACGGCCGCGATCAGCCAGCCGAACGCCATCCAGGCGCCGCCGCACACGATCCACAGCACGTTCAAGACGAGGCTGACTGGTGACATGACACCCTCCCGCGACCGCCGCTCAGATGGTGCGTCGCTCCGCCAGCGCAAGGGGCCGTTTGATTGGCATTGTCTCAGTTCGCGTTTCAGCGCCTGAGATAAGCGTAGGCCAGCCATCCGATCGATACGATGGAAAGCGCCCAGATCAGTGCGACGATCGCCGCCGCCGTTCGGCTCACGGGCCGCTCTTGCGCGGCCGCCGCCAACTCGCGGTGCTCCGCCATGATCTCCGGCGGGATCAGCCGCACAACGAGAAGTATCCCGAGCGGCAGGATAATCACGTCGTCCAGATAGCCGAGGACGGGGATGAAGTCGGGGATCAGGTCTATGGGCGAGAGCGCGTATCCCGCGACGACCACGGCCAACGCCTTCGCGTACCACGGCACCCGCGAATCGCGGCTGGCGAGATAGAGCGCATGGACGTCGCGCTTGATCGTCCGCGCCCAGGTCTTCAGGCGGTCACGCATGTAATCATCTTAGCCGCGTCGCGCCCGGCTCGAATGCGCCAAACCTCAAAGCTGACGTGAGTTGTGGTGACAATCTTCGACCTTTGTATGATGATCGCGCGCGAGGAGCGCATGCGTATCCGACGTCATAGGCATTGGTGGCGCGCAGCCGTAGGGCTGCTGATCGCCTATGCGTTTTGCCTGCAGGCGCTGCTCGGATCAGTGCTGGCCGCACAAGCTGCAACCGGCCCGTCGTTTGTCGACGGAGCGGTGATCTGCATGGCGCACGTCGACGGCGGTACCGAGGTCGACGAGCAAAACCCAGCCAAGGTCATCCATTGCGCGGTCTGCGTGCTCGCGCCGCTCGCTCATGCACTCGCTCCCGACCGCGTCATTGCCCCGCTTCGGCTCGCGACGCGATCCGCGCCGTTCCCCTTCGTTTCCGCCGAAGCTTGGATCGCATTTCACAAGGCGAAGTCGAACCTCAGCCAAGGGCCTCCTCCGACTGCGTGAACGATAGCTGCCTTCTCGTCGCTCACGTCATTCGCATAGGTGGGTCCGCGCATGTCTTCGCGCGCGCGTGCTTTGGGTTGCACCCTTGCAGCTCTGTTAATTCCTCAATTCGATGCCGCCGCTCGAGACGGCGGGGCGCCGGACGCGAACGCGCAAGCGGACGTCGCTGCGACGAAGCTCCCGCAGATCGTTGTCTCCGCGGCCCGTCTTAAGCCGAAACCGCGCAGGCAGGAGAGGGTGGTCCGCACGCTACCGCAACCCGCTTCCGTCGCGGTCTCTCCGGCTGTCGTGCAACCGATCGAAGACCCCACGGCTCTGGTGCCTCCGCCGCCGCCGCTCAACAGGCGCTACCAGCTGCCGCAGACGACCGCGAGCGTCACGGCGGAGCGCGTGCAGCAGACGGTCAACGTCGTCGATACGTCGGATGCGGTGAAATACATGCCGAGCCTTTTCGTGCGCAAACGCAACGCGGGCGACAATCAGGCGGTCCTCGCGACGCGCTCCTGGGGCGTGAGCTCCAGCGCGCGCACGCTCATCTACGCGGACGACATTCTGATTTCGACGCTGCTCGGCAACAACAATAGCAATGCCTCGCCGCGGTGGGGCATGGTCTCCCCCGAGGAGATCAAGCGCATCGATTTTCTCTACGGTCCGTTTTCTGCGGCCTATCCCGGCAATTCGATGGGCGGCGTGCTGAACATCACGACGCGGATGCCGGAGAAGCCGGAACTCCATCTCAAGCAGACCGAGGCCTTCCAGCCGTTCAGCTTCTACAATACGCACGACACCTACAGGACCGATCAGACCAGCGCGTCGGTCGGCAACCGTTGGGGCGCGTTCGCGGCATTCGTGTCGGTCAATTATCAAAACAGCTTCAGCCAGCCGCTGGCTTGGGTGACGACGAGCAGCTCGCCGCCGGCGGGCACCACCGGCACGATTATCCAGCCGAGCCGCACCGGCGGCGTCGGCAACGTGCTCGGCGCAGGCGGACTGCTGCACACGGAGCAGTTCAGCACCAAAGGCAAATTCACCCTCGATCTCACGCCGTGGCTGACGGCCTCTTACATGGTGGGCTTCTGGTCGAACGATCAGAAGTCCCGGGTCGAGACCTATCTGCGCGACGGTGCGGGTCAGGCGACCTATGGCGGCCCGACGGCGGGCTCGGGCTTTGCGAGCAACACTTACAATTTAGCTCAGCAGAACATCGCCAATGCGCTCTCATTGAAGACGGACACCGGCGGCGCGTTCGATTGGGACGTCGTCGTCACGCGCTATGACTATCTCAAGGACATTCAGCGCAATCCGTTCACCGTCGCCGCGAGCGGCGCGAACTTTACCGATGTTGGCAGGATCGCGCGCCTCGACGGCACAAATTGGATGACGGCCGACGCGAAAGGAATCTGGCGGGCGGACAAGCTCGCAGGGATGCATGAGGTGAGCTTCGGCGTTCACGGCGATCTGTTCGAACTGAAGAACCCGACCTACCGGACGGACACCTGGTACGGCGGGGCCGACGATAGCGCCGTGCGCTACAACGATGGCCGCGGGAAGACGCAGACCTCCGCGGTGTGGGCGCAGGACGCCTGGCGTTTCGCGCCGCAATTCAAGTTGACGCTCGGCGGGCGGCTGGAGTGGTGGCGCGCCTTCGGCGGCTACAATCTGAGCACGACGACGAATGCGGCGACGGGCGCGATCACGTCGACGAGCGAGATGGTGCAGCCTCCGCTCGGCGCCACGCGCTTCTCGCCGAAGGGTTCGCTCAGCTACGAGCCGAACAAGGATTGGCTGCTCACCGCTTCGGTGGGCGTTGCGAACCGCTTTCCAACGGTGACGGAGCTTTATCAGAACGCGACGGTCGCGGGCGTCGTCGTCTTTCCGAACGCGAATCTTGCGCCGGAGCGCGCGCTGGCGACGGAGCTCGCGGTCGAACGCCGCTTTACCGATGGCAAGCTCCGCTTCTCGCTCTTCCAGGACGACACGCGCGACGCGCTGATCTCACAGAACGGCGTGATCCCCGGAACGGCGACGCCGACGGCCTTCGTGACGAATGTGGACCACGTGCGCGTTCGCGGTTTCGAATTTGCCTGGCTGAAGGCGGACATTCTGATTCCGCGCGTCGAATGGTTCGGCAGCGTGACCTATGCGGACTCGCGCATCCTGAGCGATCCGACCTTCGTCGGCACCAATGGCTCGACGGCGGAGGGAAAGCGCGTGCCGAATGTTCCGCTCTGGCGCTCGACCATCGGCGCGACATACCGGCCGAATGACAATTGGGCATGGACGGTGGCTGGCCGCTATCAGAGCAAGACCTACGCGACGCTCGACAATACGGACAACGTGCAGAATGTCTTTCAGTCGTTCGATCCGTTTTTCGTCGTCGATACGCGCGTGCACCTCAAGGCGACCGCGAACGCGTCATTCGAGTTCGGGATCGATAACCTCACAAACACGAAATACCATCTCTTCCATCCTTTCCCGCAACGCACATACGTCGTGCAAGGACGGGTGAAGTTTTGAGAGCGATCATCGGCTGCTGCGTGCGAGTGTAAATTTAGTGAAACAACCGCTGTGAGGTCCGCCGCAAAAACCGCTCTCCGTCCAGGAACATACTGAACTGTTTGTCGGAGCGGTATTCGCAGCGGGGCCGGTTTTTACGACACGTTTAGTTGCCTTCAGGCCGTATCCGGCGCGCTATCGAGCGCCGGGGGGCACAACGGCCGGAGCGCTCGAAATGACGCTTCTTACTGCCGCTTCAAACTCACACACGACAAATGACGTCGACCTTGGGAGCGTCGCGGCGATCGCGATCATTCCGGTCCTGATGCTCGTCATCTCCGTTCTTGTCGCTCTCAGAGACGCCGGTTTCGCCGACGTTCTCGCGGCGATGGGCTAACTCTCCGGCTGAATGTTCCGCGCGCGCTGCCCAGCAAGAAACGTCCGAGCGACGTCACTCTGCCTTGTCGAGCGAATGGTCGAACGCTTTCCGCGCGGGTGAGGCGAACTGGCGCCGCCACATGACGACCAGCACGCCCGCGGTCGTGACCGCGAGCGGCAGCGCGCCGAGGAACCAGCCGAGATAGGCGAGGGCGAAGAAGAACGCGCGTTGCCCGCGGTTGAAGTGCAGACCCGCGTCCGCGCACACGCTCGCCGCGCGGCGCACGAAGATCTCCGCCTGCGGCGTGTCCTTCTCGCGCGCGGGCGGCGCGCCGCCGATCAAAATGGCGAAATAATTGTACAGCCGGTAGGACCAGGCGAATTTGAAGAACGCATAGACGAAGATGACGGCGAGCCCGACCATCTTCATCTCCCACAGCTCGCGCGAGGGCGGCGCCCCGAACGGCAAGAGCGACATCACCGGCAGCACGGCTTCCGGCGCGCGCAATAGGCTGAGCGCGCCGCCAACCGCGATCAGGCTCGTCGAGGCGAAGAACGCCGTGCCGTTCTGCAGCGCGGCGGTCACCTGCGCGTCGACGATGCGGTTCTCGCGCGCAATCAGGTGGCGCATCCAGTCGTCGCGATAGCCGTTCATCAGGGCGTTGAGCCCGATCCGGCCTTTCGCGGTCGTCTCGATCAGGATCGAGTAGCCGATCCAGGCCGCGACGAACCAAGCGAAGGCGATCAGGTCGGGCCAGGCAAGCGCGGGCATGAGAGCCTCGATTCGGACATCTGCGCGCGCATGGTGGGCGCTTCGCGCGCGGGGTTCAACTGGCGCGGCGTTGCCTCTAATGTCGGCATGACAGGAACCGTCATTGCGAGGAGCGAAGCGACGAAGCAATCCAGAGTCCCGGAGAAAGCCTGGATTGCTTCGCTTCGCTCGCAATGACGAGAATTCGGTACCGGACTGACAGGAGGACACATGCCGCAGACCATCACCACCGGCTACAAGGCGCTGTGCGACGCAGCCGAGCGCGAGATCGAGACGATCCCGCCCGAAGAGGCCGTGAAGCTTGCCGGCCGCGACGACGTCGTGCTGATCGACATCCGCGACATCCGCGAACTGCAGCGCGACGGCCGCGTGCCCGGCGCGGTGCATGCCCCGCGCGGCATGCTCGAATTCTGGATCGATCCGGCGAGCCCGTATCACAAGCCGCTGTTCAATCAGGACAAGAAGTACGTGTTCTTTTGCGCCGGCGGCTTGCGCTCCGCGCTCGCGACGCAGACCGCGCAACGCATGGGCCTCAAGCCGGTCGCGCACATCGGCGGCGGCTTCGGCGCATGGAAGAAAGCCGGTGGTCCGGTCGAAGCCCCGGAGGCGAAGAAGTAGGGGCGCTACGCTCTTAGCGCGTCCGCGAGCGCGCTCAGCACGGCCAGCGCGTCGGCCGTCCCGTCGGCCTCGCCTTTTTCAAAATCCTGCTCGGCCAAGCCCATCGTATTGGTGACATGGGCGAGGCAGAGCACGCGTTTGTTGCGCCGTTGCGCAAACGTATAGAGCGCGGCCGCTTCCATCTCGACGGCGAGCACGCCAAGCTCGCGCGCTGCGGCGACCGCGGCTGCCGTTTCGCGGAAGGGCGCGTCCGTCGTCCAGCTCGCACCGACATGCGCTTGCAGTCCCGCCGCGTCCAGCGCGCGCACCGCGGTCGCGACGAGCTTGGGATCGGCGTGAGCGAACGCCTCTTGGTCCGCGTAATGATAGCTCGTGCCTTCGTCGCGCAGCGCCCGGTCGATGACGACGAAATAGGGCGGTGCGCCCGCGGGTACGATCTGCCCGGCCGAGGTGAGGCTGATCAGCACGCGGCAGCCGCAGGCGAACAGCTCTTCCGCAATCAGCACGGCGTAGGGTGCGCCGACCGCACAGCCGATGATGCCCGCCGTCCGCCCGCCGAGCGCGAACTCGTGGAGCTCGCTGTGATAGCAGGGCCAAGTCTCGGAAAGCTTGGCTTCTCCCGTGCGCTTGAGCCGCCGCACGATGTCGCCGTCGGGATCGAGGATGCAGACGTCGGGTACGCTTGCGATGGGCAGCTTCTTCTGCCGCCGCGCTTCCCGCAGCAGCGCCGCAGGCTCGAACACGGAGGGCGCCTGCGGGTCTTTGTTGGAAAGAATGGGCGGCTTCGTCACGCGAACTCCTGATCGATCGGCGTGAAAGTGTTATATAGCGCGGCAGCAGCGGCAAGACGCGCGTGAGCGGCATGACGTCACCATCAACGGCTGAACAACGGCAGGCGCATTGGCAGGCCGTCTACAGCACCAAGGGCGAGCGCGAGGTCAGCTGGTTTCAGGAAACTCCGGCAATCTCGCTCGAGCTCATTCATGCGACAGGCGCCGGCCGCGATGCCGCACACATCGACATCGGAGGCGGCGCGTCGCGGCTCGTCGATGCGCTGCTCGCGGAAGCATATCGCTCCGTAACCGTGCTCGACGTGTCGGAGGAGGCGCTGGCCGTCGCGCGGGCGCGGCTCGGCCCCCGCGCCGCATCGGTCGACTGGATCGCCGCCGACGTCACCGCATGGACGCCGCCGCGAACTTTTGACCTGTGGCACGACCGCGCCGCATTTCATTTTCTGACCGCGCCGCACGACCGCGCGGCCTATGCCGAGCGCGTGCGCAAGGCCGTTGCTGCCGGCGGTCATGTGATCATCGCCACCTTCGCGACTGACGGGCCGGAGCGTTGCAGCGGACTGCCGGTGGTGCGTCACGACGCGGCTTCCATCGGCGCGGTGCTCGGCCCGGCCTTCGCTCTCGTCGAGACGCGCCGGCACGATCACGTCACGCCGGGCGGCAACGTACAGAAATTCCAATTCAGCCTTTTCCGCCGCACGCGTTGACAACGAAAGACCTCCATGTCCCTCACGCTCGTTATCGGCAACAAGAACTACTCGTCGTGGTCGCTCCGGCCGTGGATCGCGATGAAGGTCGCGAACATTCCGTTCAAGGAGGTGCTGATCCCGCTCTACGAGTCCGGCAGCCGCGAGCGCATTCTCGAATATTCGCCCGCCGGCAAGGTGCCGATCCTGATCGACGGTGACCAAGCGGTCTGGGAATCGATCGCGATCCTCGAGCATCTCGCCGAGCGGTTTCCGAAAGCGGGCCTGTGGCCGTCCGACGCGCAGGCACGCAGTCACGCGCGCAGTGTCGCCGCCGAAATGCATGCCGGCTTTCAGGATCTGCGCCGCGCCTGCACGATGAACATGTGGCTGCCGTCCAAAGAGCGCCCGCAGAGCGCCGAGGTGACGGCGAACGTGCACCGGATCAATTCGATCTGGCGCGATTGCCTTGCGCGCTATGGCGGGCCGTTTCTGTTCGGTCAATTCGGCGCGGCGGACGCGATGTATGCGCCGGTCGTCGCGCGCTTCCACACCTACGGGATTTTGGTGTCGCCCAAATCGCACGCCTACATGGACGCGGTGATGGCGCTGCCGGCCTGGCGCGAATGGTACGAGGCGGCGATGCAGGAAAAATGGATCATGCGCCACAACGAGCCGGAATGGCCGCTCGTGCGCGGGGTGAGGGTCGAGTGAGTAGGCGGCGCCACCCACTCCGCTCATTCCCGCGAAAGCGGGAATCCAGTTCTTTCCTTTACGTGTGAAAGTCAGCGCTGGGTCCCCGCCTTCGCGGGGACGAACGGGACGCTCAGCCAGCGGTGCCCTCTTTCAACTTCCTCTCCAGCTCGTCCAAAAATCCCCGCTGCCCGGGCAAGATCTTCTTCCGCGCCATCGGCAAATCGAAATACGCGATCCGGTCGACCTCCGGAAACTTTTGCAATTTCCCGGAGCGCGGCGGCCATTCCATCTCGAACAGGTTGCTCGAGAACGCGGAGATGTCGAAATCGGCGGCGAGCGCAAACGCATGCACGGTCTTGCCGCTGCGTTGCTTCAGCGGCGTAAGCGGCACGAGCTCGCCGTCGGCGACGAGCCCCGTCTCCTCGTTGAATTCGCGTTTGGCGCAGACGAGCGGGTCGCCGCTCTCGACCACGCCTTTGGGAATCGACCACGCGCCCAGATCCTTTGTGCGCCAATACGGCCCGCCCGGATGCGCAAGCAGGACCTCGAGGCCGCGGCTGCGGCGCCGGTAGGCGAGAATTCCGGCGCTGGTCTCCGTGCGGGTCAGGGGCTGGCTCGTCGGTCGTCGTTCCGCATTGTCGGCGTGAAGCGCCGAGGCTCGCAAGCGCTTCGCGCCTCCCTGTCGGAAACGTGATCCTCGCGCCACGTATTCCACGGACCGACAATGAAAAAGCCCGGCTCGGAGCCGGGCTTTTCCATCGCGCCACGCACGAAGATCGGTCCCTTCGGATCAATCCTTCAGCGTTTCGCGGATCTTGTCTTTCGCGCTGCCGACCGTGTTCTCCACCTTGCCCTTCACCTGATCGGCCTTGCCTTCGGTCTTGAGCTTCTCGTCGCCGGTCATATGGCCGGCCGCTTCCTTCATCTTGCCTTTGGCCTGGTCGAAGCTGCCCTGGATGCGGTCTTTGTCCATTACGTCACCTTTCCTTGCGTTCTAAAGGCAACGTCCGTCCGGACCCTTACGTTCCTCGTTTCCGCATTTCTTCGCCTCGGCCGGGGAACTCGGAACGCTCGTGTTCTTATTGATGCGGGTGTTGTCGGGATCGCCGGGCTTCAGCTCTTTCGATTCTTCGCCGGTCGTTTCCGGCTTCAGCGTGTTGGGCGGAGCCGGCACGGGCGGCGCGATCTTGTCGGGCGGCGCCTGCCGCTGCGCGGGCGGCGCCGGCTCGGCCGCGATCGGGCCTGCCGCAAGCGCAGGCGACTCGACGTAAGGCAGCGCCGCGATGAAGAGCAAAGGCCACTTGGCCATCGTCGCCTCCAATTTCCTGGCAGGCTAACGTCCCGAAACGGGAACCGGTTCCGCGAGGCATTGCCAGCGCAGGACGCGCGCGGCAGGTTGGAACCTTCGGAAGCGCGAAGGGGAGGGGCTGTTGCCGCAATTGCATACGTCGGTCGACGTGAACGCGGCCGAATTCCGCGCCAATGCCGAGCGCATGGGGAAAG
>JADMIO011210291.1_pt1 | contig 82462 bp, 62 predicted proteins | sample 8958161 | NCBI WGS metagenome assembly JADMIO01 (sample SAMN16585339, study PRJNA669376) | soil metagenome | isolation source: Crop rotation soil | place: USA: Cullars Rotation, Alabama | collected 2011
GCCGCGACTTCAAGTCACGTGAATTCCAAGCTTCGGATCCCACTGTGCTGGAAAGTGTGTATGATCGGGCGCGGCGACGGAGGCGGGCTCGTCGCGCGTTTCGAGCATGGCGCTCAGGTCGACTTCGGGCGCCCCGTCTTCGGGGTCGAACACGGGGGGCGGGCCTTCGGGCTCGCGGGGGGGGGCCGGCGCGGGCTCGGCGCGCACCATGGCTTCGTAGAGCGCCTCGCCCGACTGGGCGCGGCCGAGCAGGCCGGCCGCGCCGCCTTCGATGAGGGCGCGCTGCACGGCGGCGGCGGCGAGCCGGATGGCGACGACGGCGGTCTCGCGGACGCCGGCGCCGTCTTCGGCGCGCGCGCCGACGACGGGCTGGCCGCCGGAGAGGCCGAGCTCTTCGGCGACGGAGGTGATGTCGAGGGCGCCTTCGAGATCTTGCTTGTTGGCCTGGACGACGAGCAGGGCCGGGGCGGCGCGCTGGCGGAGGCGCTCGCGCAGCGAGTCGAGCATGGGGAGGGCTTCGCGCAGGCCGGCGGGGCGCGAATCGCAGACGAAGACGACGACGTCGGCGCCTTCGAGCAGCATGGAGCGCCGGTGCGAGAGCTCGTCTTGGCCGGGCACGGTGACGAGCTGGGCGCGCAGGGGGTAGCCGCCGACCAGGCCGCCGTCGAGCTGCAGCCAGTCGAAGTAGAGGGTGCGCCCCTCGCGCTCGGCCGGCACGTAGAGCTCGCTGCGGCGGCGCGCGGTGAAGAAGCCGTAGAGCCGCCGCACGTTGGTCGTCTTGCCGGCGAACGCGGGCCCGTCGTAGACGACGCGCACGACGACGCGCTGCTCTTCGCCGTCAAAGATGGCCACGAGCGCCTCCCTCGACGCCGCCGGAGGGCGGCGCGGCGGGGGCGCGGGGGCCCGTCGCGCCCGAAAGCCCGGCCGGCATCGCGGGCCCCTAGGCCGCCGCCTCGACGGGCGCCAGCGCCGCGCGCGACCGGGCGATCACCATGCCCAGGTTGGCCGACGCGCGGGTGACGCACACCATCACGAGGTCTTCCTTGCGCTTGCAGCGCTGGAAGACGTGAATGAGATTGTCGGACAGGACGATGATTTCTTGAAAATAGTGGTGGCCGTCGTCGCGCACGCCGCGCGAGCGCCGGAACAGGCTCTCGATGGTCGCGACGTTGGTGCCCTGGAAGAGGTCGCCGGTGGCGGCGGCCACGAGGTCGAGCACCTCTTGGGGGTGACTGTCGACGGTCTTCACGCCGAGCAGCATGCCGGTCTGCATGTCGACGAAGCCGACGGCGACGCATTCGGGCACGCTCTTCTGGGCGGAAGCAAGGGCAGTATCGAGGGGGCTCATGATCAACAATTTCCTTTCGGTTCTTGGCGGCGGGTGGGGCGCGGTCGGGCCGGCGGGCCCGGCTCAGGGCACGAGCGGTTCGATGTCGGGCAGGAACGACCGGAGCATGGCCCACCCCATGCCGACGTTGGTCGTGCGGCGGGTGACGAGCATGATCACGGCGCGGCCGCCGCGCAGCGTCTTGGCGAAATGCAGGTTGCGTTCGGAAGTCAGCTGCACCTCCTGAAAGTAGTGCTCGCCGCCCTCCGCCTCGTTGCGGTGCCGGCGCACCATCTGTTCGATACGGCCGACGCTGGGGCCCCGGAAGAGGTCCATCGTCGCGGTGGCGACGATCTCGTTGAGCGTCTGCGTGTAGTGCGAGGCGTTGTAGATGCCGAGCAGCATGCCCGTGTCGAGATCGACCACGCCGCACGCGACGGCCCCCTCGACCTTCGTGACCATTTCCTTGCAAGCGTCGTCGATGGTTCGCATTCGATTCATTCCTTCGGGGCCCGGGCGGGCCCGCCTACCGACCGCCGCCGTCGTCGGGCCGGAGCAGCACGGCGAAGCGGGCCCCGCGCGCCGAAGGCTCGAGCCGCACGTCGCCACCGGCGGCCACGGCCGCCTCGCGCGCCAGGGTCAGCCCGAGGCCGGAGCGCCCGGGCTTGGTCGTGAAAAAGGGCTCGAAGAGCCGGGGGCCGAGGGCGGGCAGCACGCCGGGGCCGTCGTCGGACACGCGCGCGTACGCGACCGGCCCGTCGGGGCCCTCGCGCCGCTCGGTCGCGACGCGCACCTCGGCGCCGGCGCCGCCCGCCTCGAAGGCGTTGAGCAGCAGGTTGACGAAGACCTGCGTCAGCGCGAGCGGCCCGCCGCGCACGCGGCCGACGGCGCCGTCGTGCTCGACCGTGAGCGCGTTGCCCTGCGCGAGCATGACGGGGCGCACGGCGAGCGCCGCGGCCGCGACGACGTCGGCCAGGGCCGCGCCGCCGGCCCCCTCGCCCTCGGGGCGGTTGTACGCGAGCACGGCGTCGACCGTGTCGAGCAGCCGCGCGGCCGAGGCGGAGATGTCGCGCAGGGCGACGCGCGCTTCGTCGCCGAGCCCGTCGCGCGCGGGGCCGTCGAGCGAGCGCGCCCTTTCGCAGAGCGCGTCGAGCGGCAGCCGCAGCCCGTGCGCGAGGGCGACCGCGGCGCGCCCGGTCGCCTCGAGCCGCTGCCGGTGCAGGCGGCCCAGCAGCCCGGAGGGCTCGGCGACCTCTTCGAGGATCAGCATGGTGTACGAGGCGCCGACGCCGTAACGCGTGCACGACACGCACACGTCGGCCGGCGTACGCCACGCGCCCGCCACGCCCGCGGGGGCGGCGAGCGCTTCGCGCCAGAGCGAGGGCGGCAAGGGCCAGGGCAGCGCGGGCGGCGTGAAGCCGGCGCGCGCGAGCAGCGAGCGGGCGGGCGCCGTCAGGTCGAGCAGCGCGCCTCGCTGGTCGCAGATGGCCAGCGCGCCGTGCACCTCCGACAGGCGCACGCGCCCGCCGTCCCAGGCCGGCTGCGTTTGCCTCAGGAGGTCTTCGCCCTCGTCCATCGACGGGTACACTCAGCAACCGCCGCGCCAAGGCCGCCGCCCCCGCGCCCGCCCCGCGTTTACCGCTTCGCCGCGCCCCTCCGCCCGATCTCGCGCATGATCGGAATCCGGACAACGCTAACAACCCCGGCACCGCGCCGCCGCCCGACTTAAGCCCCCCACGCCCGCCGTCGACGCGCGTTCCGCCCTCGCCCGCGGCCCGCGCCACGGCCGTGTACGAAAGCCGGACATGTCGAAGTGTCCGGCCGGCCAAAACGCGTGCCACCCAGACTACGCCGGCATACAGGTATTCGCGACAGGCCGTACAAACCGCGTTTGCCTATAATAATTTAGTCATTTGCTTTTCCGACGAAGGGCCTAAAGTAATTGTCGGGGTGCGACGTTTCGCCATGTGCCACCCATGACCGATCGCTTCACGGCAGGGCCAGCGCCGGCGGGGGCGGCCGGCGTCGGGCGCGCGGCGCCAACGCCGGCCGCGCTCGAGGCGTTGCGCCATCCGGTGGTGCTGCTCGACGGCCAAGGCGTCATTGCGCACGCCAACGCGGCCTGGGCCGAAGCCGCCCTGGCGCGCGGCCCCGCCGGCGCGGCCCACGGCGGCGCCGATTACCTCGCGGCCTGCGAACGCGCCGCCGAGAGCGGGCGCCACGAGGTTGGGCTTATCGCGCGGGGGCTGCGTGAGGTGCTCGGGGGTCGTGAGGAATGCTTCGAAGCAGAATACGAATGCCACGAGCCCGGGCGCGAACTCTGGTGCAAGCTGAGCGCACGCGCCTGGCCCGTCGGTAACGCCGTCGGCGCGCTCATTCATCACCAAGACGTGTCGGCCCGCCGCGCCGCAGAGCGACGAGAGCGGCTCGAGGTCGCCCTCGCCCTCGCCAGCCTGGCCGAAGCACCGCCCTGGGTCGCGCTCGCCGAGCGTTGCCTCGTCGTCGGGCGCGAGCTCGGCTGGCAGCAGGCCGAAGCCTGGTGCCAAACCGCCCACGGCGCGCTCCGGCGCGCGGAAGAGTGGCCCCCCATCACGACCGGGCGAGGCGAGAACGCGCCCGCCGCCGTCGAACGCGCGTGGGCCTCGGGCGTGCCGATCTGGGCGCCTTCGACCGAACGCCGCGGCGCCCCGGCCGCGACCTCACCCCGCGGCGCCCTTTACGCCGTGCCCTTCGCCTGGCCCGAAGGCCCCTGCGGCGTCATCGTCTTCTTTGCCCCCGGCGCCGCCCGCCCCGACGACGACACCCTCGCCGCCGTGGCCTCGGCCCTGCCGAGCCCCCCCGGCCCGGCCGCCTCGGCCCCCCGCTCCGAAGCCGAACGCGGCTTCGAGCTCGCCGCCGCCTGCGACGCCACCACCCTCATTCTCGGCGAGAGCGGCTGCGGAAAAACGTATTTGGCGCGAAAAATTCACGAGGCCAGCGCCCGCGCGCGCGGCCCCTTCCTCGAGCTCAACTGCGCCGGCCTCGCCCCCTCGCTCCTCGAAAGCGAGCTCTTCGGCCACGAGCGGGGCGCCTTCACCGGCGCCGCCGCGCGCAAACGAGGCCTGCTCGAAGAGGCCGCCGGCGGCACCGTGCTGCTCGACGAGATCGGCGAGCTCGACCCCATGGTGCAGGCCAAGCTGCTCACGGTGCTCGAAACGCGCCGCTTCCGGCGCGTCGGCGGCACGCAAGAGATCGCCGTCGACGTGCGCCTGCTCGCCGCGACCAACCGCGATCTCTGGCAACAGGTGCGCGCCGGCCGCTTCCGCGAAGACCTCTATTTTCGCATCCACGTCCTCGAGGTTCGCATGCCGCCCCTGCGCGAGCGGCCCTGGGAGATTGTCCCCCGCGCCCGCGAACTGCTCGAGGCCCTCGCCGCCCGCGGCCGCGTCGCCACGCGCCTGCGCCCCGACGCCGAAGCGGCCCTGCTGAGCCACGGCTGGCCCGGCAACGTACGCGAGCTGCGCAACGTGCTCGAACGCGCCTCCCTCGCCGCCCGCGGCGACATCGGTCGCGACGACATCGCCCGCGCGCTTCCCGCCACGCGGGGCGAAGCCCAGCCCGCCTCGACGTCGCTCTCGTCGCGCGAGCGCGAACACATCGGGCGGGTGCTGACCGACGCCGGCTACAACGTGCGCAAGACCGCGCTCGCTCTCGGCATCTCGCGCTCTACCCTTTACGAAAAGATCCGCCGCCTCGGGCTCACGCTACCGACCGAGCGACGTCAAGCATCGCCAGCCCACCGCCCCGACCCCCCTACCGCCGGTCACGCGCTCGAAGGCCACGACTCAGCCTGAGCAGTAAGGCCCCGCGCGAGCCACGGCAGGCGCGAAAATCGCGAGCAGCGCGAGGAATGAGATCAGGGCGAGTAACGATAGTAGCGAGGGTAGTGAGAGCAAAGAGACTAGCGGGAACAAAGAGAAGAGCGGTACCAGTGAGCAATGGCAGCCCGCGGCGCCGCCAGCCCCCCGCTTAACCCCACCCCCTCGCGGTCGAGCAACCAGCGTTCGGCCGCCCCGAGCTCGCTGCCCGCCCACACACCGAACCCTGCCACCAAGGGTTCGCACGAAACCACGAAGCGCCACGCCCAACGCCTCGCCCCGGCCCACTCGGCGCCGGTGGCGGTACGCGCGAGCACGTGCGCATGCGCGCTGACGCTGCCGTCCGGCATGACGCGCAGCTGAGGGCAGTCGCCACCTTGGGTCGAGCGCAAGCGCTCGGCGACCGCCGACGCGTCGAGCGCGGGGCGAGGCAAACGCGCGAGCGCCCCGAGCGCGGCGGCGAGGCGATGGCAGCTCATGTCGCCGTCTGGCAACCTGGCCGACGGCGCCAGACTGCTCGCCTCGCGGCCAGACACCGACAATACTTCAATCGCCGTCGGTTCGCTCATCGACACTGGAGACGCCAACTCGGCGGCCGGCGCTCGAGACGCCAACTCGCCCGTCGGCGCTCGAGACATCAACTCGCCCGTCGGCGCTCGAGACGTCAACTCGCCCGTCGGCGCTCGGGACGCCAGCTCGGCGGCCGGCGGCCCGGAGCTCGTCGAACGGCCGTTCGTCGACGGCCCTGAGCCCGTCGCCTCCTGCGCGGCGGCGGCGGCGACGGCCGCGAGCGAGAACGAGAGCGAGGCCGTCGTGACGTGCGAGGCGACGACGAGCGCGAGGGTCGCGCCGCCCGCAAGCGGCCGGACGAGCAAGCGCCCGCGCTCGCAACGCAACTCGACGCGGTGCACCTCGGCGCCGAGCGTGCGCATGGCCCGCTCGAGACCGCGCGCCACCGCCTCGACGTCGCGCACTTCCCCCGGCGCTCGAAGCGTCTCGAGCCCCTTGGGCCCGTACAAAAACGCGCCCCGAATGCCCTCGGCGCCGAGCAGATCGTTCAACGCCCGCGCGAGACGCCCGCTCACAACGCCACCCCGTTGCGATCGCCGCGCCCGTCGCGCTGGTCGCTTTCGTCGAGCCTGCCGAGCAGGCGCTGCACTTCGTCGGCGGCCCGGGCCGGAGCCGCCTGCCCTTGCAGCACGAACGCGCAAGACCGGCCGGCGTGGCACACGACGTACACGGTGGCGCGCCCCTTTTGCACGACGTGGTATTCGGCCGGGCCCAGGCTGGCGTGCTCGTCGAGCAGCGCCTCGAGCCCCCCGACGACGAACGCGGCGTCGGCGAGCAGCAGGCCGCCCTCACCGGCGTGGCAGAGCACGATCCCTTCGCCGTCAACGAGCACGGCTCGCTCGACCTTCGCGTCAGAGCGCAGCGCCGCGACGAACGCGTCGAGCGCTTCGCGCGGCAGGACGCGGGGCGAGTCGGCCGCCACGGGCAGAGCGAGGCCGGTCGGTACGGCAGGGGCAGCAGGGACGACGGCCGCGGCAGAAACGACGGGAACGGCAAGAGCCTCGGTCATCGCCGGCTCTGCGAACTCTGCGAACTCTTCGAACGCCGCGGGCTCTGTGAACTCTGCGAACTCTGCGACCCCAGCTGACGCTGCAGCCACGGCGGCCTCTGCAGCCACGACGGCCTCTACGGCCTCTGCAACCACGGCGGCCCCTGGAGCCACGGCAGCCTCTGCAACCAGGGCGGCCTCTGCAGCCACGACGGCCTCTACAGCCTCTGCAACCACGGCGGCCTCTGCAGCCACGGCAGCCTCTGCGACCACGGCGGCCTCTGCGACCGCGGCAGCCTCTGCGACCACGGCGGCCTCCGCGACCACCGCAGGAGCGGCGACCACGGCGGGAACCATGGGCGGCGCGGGCAGCGAGAAGAGGCGCAGCGTATCGAGCGAGAATTCGGACGCCGGTGGGCGCGACGAGGGCGCGCGCCAGGGGCCCGGGACCGACGAGGCCATGCGGCTGTCGCGCGCTTGCTCGTCGAGCAGGCAGAGCACGTCGAGCAGCAGGTTCTGGAAGGGTCGGCAGATGGTTTGCTCGTCGCCGCGCGAGACCGTCGTCGTGACGGCCCCCGACTCGGCCCGTAGCAGGTAGGGCAGCGCGCCCTCGCCCACCACGTCGCCGTAGCGGGCGTGAATGAGCTCGCCGCCCCGAAACTCGACGAAGCCCTCGTTCACGCCGAGCACGTCGAGCCGCAAGCTGCGCTGCGACAGGTGGAACATCTGGAGCATGTCGACCAGCGACAGCCCGTGAAAGCTGCCCCGGAAGCCGGTCGCGCACTCGACCGCCGCGCCCACCGCGTCGCGCAATTCGTCGGGGGTGAAGGGCTTGCAGAGCACGCGCACCGCCCCGAGCTCGGTGGCCCGCTGGTGGTCGCGCGCCGTGGCGTAGGCGCTCATCAGGACGCAGCGGGTGCGCGGCGAGAGCCGCACGACGTCGCCGAGCAGATCGATGCCGTCGCGGCCGCCCATGCGCAGATCGGTCACGAGCACGTCGACCGGGCGCTGTCGCAGGTGCGCGCTCGCCTCGTCGACCGCCCCCGCCACGAGCACCTCGTAGCCGCAGGCGTGCAGCTCGCTCGCGAGCGCCTGCCGCAACGGCACGTCGTCTTCGACCAGGAGTACCGCCGTCACGGTTGACCTCGCTTCGGCTCGCGACCCGCCGGCAGGGTGAACGTGAAGCGCGCCCCGCCCCCCGGCCCGCCGGCCTCGTACACCACGTCGCCGCCCATCTCGCGCGCGGCCTCGCGCGCCGTCGCCAGGCCCACGCCCGTGCCCTCGGGCTTGGTCGTGAAGAAGGGCTCGAACAGGCGCCCGCGCACCGACTCGGGCACGCCGGGGCCGTCGTCTTCGACGACCAGCCGCACCGCGTCGCCCGCCGCCTCGCCCCGCAAGACCACCGCCCGCGGGCCCGGAGCCGACTCGAGCCCGTTCAGCACCAGGTTGATCAACACTTGCTCGACGACCAGCGGCGTGCCCTGCGCCCACTCGGCCCCCGACCCGAGCGAGTCGAGCAGCACGTGCCGCCCTTCGCGCAGCGCCGGCCGTAGCAAGCTGCTGACCCGCTCGAACACCTCGCGCAACGAGACTGCCTGCGTCGCCCGCGGGCCCGGCCGCGCGAAGTCGAGCAGCCCGTTCAGCGCCGCCTGCAAGCGGTCGGCCGCGGCGCAAATCTGCTCGAGGTGCTCGTGCCGCTCGGACACATTCAAGCTCTCGCCCCGCCCCCGCAGCAGGTGGGCGTGAAACACCACGCTCGCCAGCGGGGTGCGCAGATCGTGCACCGCCGTGGTCATCCAGCGGCCCATCGACTCGAGGCGTTGCTGATGCAGCCGCCTCGCCAAGGACGCGCCCCGCTCGGCCCCGCCCGCCTCCGCCTCGGGCTCGGACGGCGCCCCCGGGGGCGAGGGCCCGAACGTCGAAGCCGAAGAGACAAGTCGCGTCGACATGTCTAGCAAACAGCCCTCCGCATAATATTATCATGCGGCCGCCGTCGTCATCGGGGCAAGGGCTTAAGGCCACCTTCAATGCCTTTGCCACCTAGCCCTTATTAGGTTCTCACCCGGACCGTTCTGCAAAGAGTCGAACTAGCTGTTCTGTCCGGCTTGACCAGTTTTTTCTACGATGGCTGTCCTCGATCTCGCTACCGACAAGCTCATCCTGCACGTCCTCTACGATGGGGTCGCGGGCGCCGGCAAGACCACCCACTTGCGGCGCCTTTGCGAATTCTTTACCCCCTTGCGTCGCGGCGAGTTGAACGAGTTTGCCGACATTGACGGGCAAACGACGCTCTTCAAATGGCTGCGCCTCGAGGGCGGCACCCTCGCCGGCCACTCCGTCCGCTGTCATCTTGTAACGATGCCCGCGGGGGCCATCCAGGCGAGCCGACGCCAGGCGCTCTGGCGCCAAGCCGACGTCTCCGTGCTCGTTTGCCCGAACGACGCAACGCGCGCCGACGAGTCGACCCGCCTGCTCGACGAGCTCGATGAGGCGCGGCAGAAGCACCAGCTGCCCGGCGTGCCCCTCGTCATCAACGTCAACCACTGCGACCGCGAGGGGGCCCTCCCCGCCGCCGCGATCGCCGAACGCGTCGCCCGGGGCCGCCCCTACACCCTCTCGTCTGGCCAAGCCGACAGCGGCGGCGGCGTGCGAGAGACGGTCGTCCTTGCGATGCGGCTCGGCCTCGAGCAACTACGCGGCCAGGTCCTGCGCGGCGGGCTCGAGTCGCTACGCGGCAGCGCCTTCTCCGGCGAAGAGCTGCGGGCGAGCATCCTCTCTCTCGATACGTCTCCCGGCGCCCCCACGTCGCCCGAAGCCGCCGCGCCCGCTTCGGCGCCGCCCGCTTCGGCAGCTCCCGCCTCGACGCCGCCCGCTTCCGCACGCCCCGCTTCGGCGCCGCCCGTCTCAGCGCCTCCCGCCTCGACGCCGCCCGAGTTCTCCGCGCTACCCACGCGCCTCGCGTCTTTCGCGCCGCGCGATTCTTCCGCGCCGCCCACGCGCCTCGAGCCGTTCGCGGCCGCGTCGTTTCTGGCGTCCTTCGCGACGCCTGCGTTCCTCGAATCGCCTGCGCCTTTCCGGACACTCGACCCCCCGCCGCCGTCGACGGCCCCCCCGCCCTCGACCTTCTCGACGGCGCCCCCGACGGCGCCCGCCGAGGTGGCCGAAACGGCTTTTGCGTTCCGCAGGCTGCCGAGCTGGCCACCGCCGGGCAACGAGAACGCTTCGAATCTCGAGGCGAGCGAGCCCGTGACCCTGCCGAGGGTCGCCGCCTTCGAGAGCGCCGATGACCGCGACGCCTTCGCCCGAGCGGTCGAACAACGGGCCGAGCTGCCGCTGGCTTTCGAACCAGTGGCAACGATCCCTCCGTCGTCCGAAAGCGTAGCGCCGACCGGCGAGTCGGCGACCACGACCGACTCCTGGTCGGACATGCCTCCGCTGCCCGACGAGGGAGCCGCCGAGAGCGACGTTTGGTCTGACGAGCTCGCCCCGAACGGCGAGCAACGTGCTTCGACCGACTTCTGGTCGGAAGCGTCGGCGCCCGCCGACGAGCCCGCGGCCTCGGCCGAGCCTCGGTCCGAGGCGCCTGCCGCCGGCAACGAGCCCGCGGCCTCGAGCACCCCCTGGTCGGAGGCGCCTGTCACGGTTCACAGGCCGGCCGCCAAGCTCGAATCGTGGGCCGACGCGCTCGCCCCCGTCGACGAGCGGGCGGCGACCATCGAGCGGCTCGCGAGCTCGGCCCCTTCGGCTTACGAACAGGCGGCGCCGACCGCCCTACGACCGGTCGCGCTTCCGCTGCCGGACGGTCAAAGCGCGGCGCCGGCCGAGCTTCGCAGCGAGACCAGCGAGGACGACCGCCAGGCCGCGAGCACCGTGCCGGCCCCGGCGGTCTATGGAGGTTCTTCCTCGCCGAGCAGCCTGGCCGAAATCGACGAGCTCTGGGGCTTCGAGCTCACTGGTCTGCTCGACCAGGCCGAAAAGGCGCTCTCTGCCCGCCCCTTGCCGGCATTTTCCCTCTCGCCGGGCAAGCCGGCGCCGATCGGCGAGCCCCCGCTCGCGATCCAGGCGGTCGACGACGCTTCGGCCCACCTGCCAAGTGCTGCGCCCCCTGGCCGCCGCGTGGGCCCCCCGCGGCCTTCGTCGCGGGTAGGCAAGACCCTGCCCGGGGCCTACGCCGCGCTCGAACTGGTCGAGCCCTCTGCGCCGATCGCCTTTGTTATCCCCGACGCCGTCGTGCAGACGATGGCCGAGGCCTTGCTGGCACCGGCCCCGCCCATTTCTTCTATTTCGCCGTCGACCAGGCCGCCCCCTCCCCTGCCCGAGTACGCTCCGGCCGAGCCCGCCTCGCTTTCGACGCCCGCTCCCGCGGCGGGGCCTGCCCCTGCGGCCCTGCGCCTGGCGCCGGCCTTTCCCGCGGCGGGGGCCCTTGCTGGCTCTCCCGGGGCCCGCCCCGCGCCCAAATCTCCGCCACCTTTGCCTGCTTCTTCTTCCGCAGCGCCAAAAAAGCATCCTTCCGTGGTGCCGGCGCCGACCGAACCGGCGGCGGGCCAGCCCGAAGGGCGCTCGCTGTGGTCGAAGATCTTCGGCCGCAAGGGCTGAAGGCGCCCCCGGCGGCCCGCCCCCTGACCGAAAGGGGGCACCAAAATGCTGAAAAAAGGCCCCAAAAGGGCGGCCTGAACATGACGCATGCTCCCTTCCAGCAACTCGCGCGCCAGAGAGGGTATGCTGCGCCGATGGCGCTGCGAACGGAGGGCCGCAAAACGAGTTGTGGCGTGCTGGTAAGCGATGGCATAAAGGTCGTGCTGGGGCAGCCTGCGCGCTCCGCCCTGTGGGACATCCCGAAAGGGGTGGCCGAAGCGGGCGAAGAGTTCGACGTCGCCGCCGCGCGCGAGCTACGCGAAGAGACGGGCCTCGTGGTGCCGCAGGCGGCGCTCGTGCCGCTCGGCGTCCACCACTACCTCGCCGGCAAAGACCTTGCGCTCTTCGCCTGGCGGCCGCCCTCGATGCCGCAGACCGAGAACCTGCGTTGCGCGAGCTTCTTCGTGCTGCCCGACGGCTCGCACCAGCCCGAGTTCATTCGCTTCGCGGTCGTCCCCTGGGACGAAGCGTTGGGGCGGGTCGGCCGGAACATGCAACGGGTGTTGTCCGAGCTGCGCCGCGGCCCGTCGTGGCCCTTCGAGCCGAAGCGCTGAGCCTCGCTGAGCCTCGCTGAGCCCCGCGTCGATGCCGACGCCGGGGCCCCTCTCGTTCGTGGTGCGTTGTCGCAGGCCGCGCGGGCCGTCGACTACACTCGGCCCATGAACGCCCCCCCGCCCCTCGTCGTGAGCGCCATCGGTCGGCAGGTCTTCGGGCTCGCCCTGACGACCGGGCAGATCGTGTGGCGCTTCACGATGCCGAACCCGAAGAGCCCGCCGCGAATTTGCGTGACCGAGCGTTACGTCTTCGTCGCCGGCTCGATGCTCGCGTGCCTCGACTACTCCACGGGCGGGGTCTACTGGCAGGTGCCGGCCGCGCTCGAGCACAACAACGCCAGCGCCATGCTCGTCGTCGAAGGCGCCCTGCTGCTCACCGCGGGCTCGACGGTGCTTTGCCACGCGATCGCCGACGGGCGCTTGCTCTGGCACGCCGCCCTGCCCGAGGTCGGCGGCTGGGATAAAATGGCGCTCGGCACGCCCAACAACGTCGTGCAGGCCGACGCCCGCTGAGCCGGCGGGCCCGGCCCGCTCAGGGCGCCGGCGTAGTCGGCGTGCCCGGCGTGCCCGGCGTGGCCACGTTCGGATCAGCCGGATCGTTCGGATCGGCCGACTCGGCCTCGACCAGCTTCGCCTCGACCTCTTTGACGTGCTTCGGGCCGAGGCCCTCTCGCATCTCGCCGAGGGCGCGGCGCGCTTCGGCGACGTTCATTTTACGCCGATCGAACTCGATGCAGATGAGGCACATCGTTCGAGGCTAGCACAGCCCCGGGCTCCGGCCGGAGCCCAGGAAGAACGCGGCCCCGGTCGCTCGGGGGCGACGGCGGGCCCGACGTCGAGCCCGGCCTTCGGGCGGCCCCGCGAGGGGCTTCAGATCAGCATGCCGCCCGAGGCCTCGACGCGCTGGCCGTTGATCCAGCGGCTCTCGGGCGCGAGCAGCATCGCCACCGCGCCGCCGATGTCGTCGGGCAGGCCGACGCGGCCGAGCGCGATCTGCGCGGCGATGGCCCGGTTGAGCCCCTCGTTGTCGCGCACGGCGCCGCCGCCGAAGTCGGTCTCGATGGCGCCGGGGGCGATGGTGTTGACCGTGATGCCGCGCCCGCCGAGCTCTTTGGCGAGGTAGCGGGTGAGCACCTCGACGCCGCCCTTCATCGCCGCGTACGCCGAGTGGCCGGGCAGCGCGAAGCGGGCGAGGCCGCTCGAGACGTTCACGATGCGGCCGCCGTCGCGCAAGAGCGGCAAGAGCCTTTGGGTCAAAAAGAAGGTGCCCTTCAAGTGCACGTTCACGAGCTCGTCGAACTGCTCTTCGGTGGTTTCGACGAACGACGCGTGCACGCCGACGCCGGCGTTGTTGACCAGGAAGTCGAAGCGGTCGCGCCGCCATTCGCGGGCGAGCGCCGCGCGCAGGGCTTCGGCGAACGCGCCGAAGGTGTTCGACCGGGCGACGTCGAGGGGCAGGGCGACGGCCCGGCGGCCCTTCGCCTCGGCCCGGCGAACCACGTCGGCCGCCTCGTTCGCGCCGGAGCGGTAGGTGATCACGAGGTCGACGCCGCGATCGGCGAGGTGCAAGGCGGCGCTGCGGCCGAGGCCGCGGCTGCCGCCGGTGATGAGCGCGATGGGCGTGACGGCGTCGGAGGGGGCGACGGGGGCACCGGGAGCGGGAGCGGAAACCTGAGCGGCGGGGTTGGTCGGCGCGTCGTTGGGCATGGGCTTCTTCGTAGCCCCCGCGACCCCTGCTGGTAAGGCGCGAACATTCCGATATACTGTTTTGAAATCGAGAACAATGCCATGCTCGACCTCGACGACGTTCGGGCCTTCGTGCGGGTCGCCGACCTCGGCAATTTCACCCGCGCCGCCGAGCAGCTCGGCGCCCCCAAGTCGCGCGTCTCGCTGCAGGTCAAGGCCCTCGAGGCCGCCCTGGGCAGCCGCCTGCTGCAGCGCACGACGCGCGCGGTGCGCCTCACGCCCGACGGCGACCAGTTCCTCGGGCGGGCGCGCGCCCTGCTCGACGAGGCCGAAGAGCTCGCGGCGATGTTCCAGGCGACCAGCACGCTGCGGGGGCGGGTACGCCTCGACGTGCCCATCGCGCTGGCGCGCGAGGCGGTGATCCCGCGGCTCCCCGAGCTCTTCGCGCTGCACCCGCACCTCGAGCTGGCGCTGAGCACCACCGACCGCCGCGTCGACGTCGTACGCGACGGCTTCGACCTCGTGCTGCGCGTCGGCGCCCTCGCCGACTCGGGGCTCGTCGCCCGGCAGGTCGGCACCTTCACGATGGCCAACGCCGCGAGCCCGGCCTACGTGCGCAAGTACGGCCTGCCGCGCTCACCCGACGATCTGGGGCGGCACTTCCTCGTGCACTACTCGACCCGGCTGACCGACGAGCCCGCGTTCGAGTACCGCGCCGGGGGGCGCGTCCACGTGCGGCCGATGAAGAGCCTCGTGACCGTCAACGGCACCGACGCGTACGCGGGCGCCTGCCTCGCCGGGCTCGGCATCATCCAGACGCCGCGCTACGGGCTGGGCCCGCGCTTGCGGCGCGGCGAGCTCGTCGAGGTGCTGCCCGAGTTCACCTGCGCGCCGATGCCGGTCTCAATCGTGCACGCCCACGGCAAGGCCGTGCCGAAGCGCGTGCGCGCCGTCATGACGTGGCTCGCGCAGGCGGTCGAAGCGGCGCTCGCGTGAGCGGCCCGTCCGCGGGGGCGAGATGACAAACGCGCCGCTCTTCGACTACCCTCCGGGCCTCGCGAAACGACCACCATGGCATCGAAACCGAATCCGCCCCGAATCGGCATTCGGCCAGCCGCGTCGGCCGTCGTTCGCGTCTCGGCCCCCTCGGGCGCCGCCCCGCCTCGAGGCGTTCCGCCCGCGCCGCCGGTCGGGCTCGACGACACGCGCACCGCCCTGCTCGGACAAGACGCCACGCGCACGCTAGCTGACGAGCGCGACGCCGCGCCGCCGGCCAACCTCGAGCTGCGGGCGGGCGCCACGATCAAGCACTACGAGATCCTGCGGCCGCTCGGCCGCGGCGGCATGGGCGCGGTCTTCCTCGCCCGCGACACGAAGCTCGGCCGCCTCGTCGCCATCAAGGTCCTGCGCGAGCAGAGCCCCCAGGGCGCCCGGCGCCTGCTGGCCGAGGCGCGGGCGACGGCCCGGTGCCGGCACGAGAACATCGTCGTCATTCACGAGGTCGACGAGGTCGGCGGCCGCCCCTATCTGGTGCTCGAGTACCTCGAAGGCAGCACGTTGCGCGCCTGGCTCGCCGCGCGCGGGCGGCCCGGCGCGTCGGCCTCGCCGGCGGGGGGCGAAGACGCCGGCGACCGGGTGGCGCCGGGCCGGGCGATCGAGCTGATGATTCCGGTGGTGCGGGCGCTCGCCTGCGCGCACGCGCTCGGCATCGTGCACCGCGATCTCAAGCCCGAGAACATCGTCTTGACCGACGCCGGGCCCATCAAGGTGCTCGACTTCGGCATCGCCAAGCGCCTCGACGCCGACGAGCTGTCGGCGCTGGCCGCGCCGGGCGAGCCGGGCGGCGAGCTGACGGGGCCGGGCGAACTGCTCGGCACGCTGACGTACATGGCGCCCGAGCAGTGGCGCCACGCGACGATCGATCCGCGCACCGATCTGTGGGCCGTGGGCGTCTTGCTCTACCGCCTCGTGGCCGGCGTCCACCCGCTGGGCCCCACGCCTTCGCTCTTCGACCTGGCGCAGCTCGCCTCGCCCGAGCCGCCGGTGCCGAGCGTGCTGACGCGCCGCCCCGAGCTCGGCCCCCTCGCCGCGCTCATCGACCGGTGCCTGCGCAAAGACCCCGCCGAGCGCTTCGCTTCGGCCGACGAGCTGCTCGCCGCGCTCGAGGCGCTGGGGCCGGCGCGGCCGGGCGGGCGGGGGGCCGAGGGCGAGAGCCCCTTCGTCGGGCTGGCGGCGCTGCAAGAGGCCGACGCGCCCCACTTCTTCGGCCGCGAGTGGGAGGTCTCGGGGGCGCTGGGCCGCTGGCAGAGCCAGCCCTTGTTGACGATCGCGGGCCCCTCGGGGGCGGGCAAGTCGTCGTTCGTGCGGGCGGGGCTCATTCCCGCCCTCAAACGGGCGGTCGAGACGACCGAAGCGTTCGTCGTTCGCCCGGGCCGCCGCCCCCTCGCCGCGCTCGCCGACGTCTTGCTCCGGGTCGCCGCGGCGGCGCCGGGCGCGGGCGACGTCGAGGGCCTCGTGGCCACGCTGCGCGCGCAGCCCGGCCTGCTGGGCACGCGCCTGCGCGAGCGCTGCCGGCGGCTCGGCGAGCGCAGCCGCCTCGTGCTCTTCGTCGACCAGTTCGAAGAGCTCTATTCTCTCGGCGCCCCGGCCGACGAGCGGGCCGCCTTCGTCGCCTGTCTGCAGGGCGTCGCCGACGACGCCTCGTCGCCCCTGCGCGTGCTCTTGAGCCTGCGCTCCGACTTCCTCGATCGCACCGCCGAAGACGGCCCCTTCGCCACCGAAGTCACGCGCGGGCTGCTGCTGCTCCGGCCGATGGGCCGCGAAGGGCTGGCCGAGGCCCTCACCCGCCCGCTCGAAGCGGTCGGCTACCGCTTCGAAGACGAGGCGCTCGCGCGCTCGATGCTCGACGAGCTGACCCGGGCGCGCAGCCCGCTGCCGCTCTTGCAGTTCACCGCCACGCTGCTCTGGCAGGCGCGCGATCGCGATCGGCGGCTGCTCACCCGCGCGAGCTACGAAGGCCTGGGCGGCGTCGCCGGCGCCCTCTCTGCGCACGCCGACGCCACCCTCGCCGCCCTCTCGCCCCCCGAGCGCGGGCTCTGTCGCGAGATCTTTCTGCGCCTGGTCACCCCCGAGCGCACGCGCGCCGTCGTCGGCCTCGACGAGCTTCGTACGCTCGGCCCCGGCGGCGACGTGGTGGTCTCCGTCGTTGGGCGCCTGGCCGACGCGCGCCTTTTGCTGGTCGAGCCCTCGGGCGGGGCCGAAGGCCCGACCGTCGAGCTGGTGCACGAATCGCTGCTCGATCGCTGGGCGACGCTCAAGCGATGGCTCGACGAGAGCGCCCAAGACGCGCACTTTCTCGCCCGGCTGCGGGCCGCGGCGCACGCGTGGCAGGCCGGCGGCGAGGCCGAGGGGCTGCTCTGGCGCGAGCGCGCCGCCGACGAAGCGCGCGCCTGGCTCGAGCGCCGGCGGGCCGAGGGCGGGTACGGGGCGGCGGGCCCCCGAGAGGTCGAAGGGCGCTACCTGCGGGCCGTGGTGGCACTCTCGGGGCGGGCCCGGCGGCGCCGACGCGCGGCCGTCGCGAGCGTGATCGCGGCGCTCGGCGCGATCGCCCTGCTGGTCTCGACGCTGGCGGTGCGCTCGCGGCGCGACGCCCGCCGCTCGGCCGAAGAGGCCGCCCGCACCCGCACCGAGGCCGGCCGGGCCGACGCCGCGGCCGCCTTCGCGCGCAACGCCACGCGCCTGACCGCCGCCCACGAGCTGCAAGCGAGCGATCCGACGACGGCGTTGGCGTTCCTGCGCGAGGTCGAGCCGCCGGGCGTGCCCGACGACTGGGCCGAGCAGGCGCTGCTGGCGCTCCACGGCGGGGTCAGCTCGACCGTGATCGCCCACCAGAGCGTGGTCCTCGACGCGGCCTTCAGCCCCGACGGCCGCCACATCGCCACGGCTTGCGGCGACAACACGGTGCGCGTCTGGAACGCCGACGGCCGGGGCGAGCCCCTCGTGCTACGCGGCCACGACGGCTGGGTCGTCACGGTGCGCTTCAGCCCCGACGGCCGCCGCATCGTCTCCTCCTCCCGCGACGGCACCGCGCGCGTGTGGAGCGCCGACGGCGCGGGCCAGCCCGTCGTCTTGCGCGGCCACGGCGATCAGGCCACGGGGGCCACGTTCAGCCCCGACGGCCAGCGCGTCGTCACCGCCTCTTGGGACGGCACCGCGCGCATCTGGAACGCCGACGGCTCGGGCGAGCCCCTCGTCTTCCGCGGCCACGCCAGCCGGGTCTACGCCGCCGCCTTCAGCCCCGACGGCGCCCGCATCGTCACCGCCTCTCAAGATCGCACCGCGCGCGTGTGGAACGCCGACGGCTCGGGCAAGCCCCTCGTCTTGCACGGTCACACCGAGCCCATTCGAACGGCGGAATTCAGCCCCGACGGCCGCCGCGTCGTCACCGCATCGCACGACCGCACCGCCCGCATCTGGAACGTGGAAGACGCCCGGGCCGCGAGCAAGCGCCCGACCGTCTACCGACACGAGGCCGCCCTCTGGTCGGCCGCGTTCAGCCCCGACGGCCGCCGCATCGTCACCGCCATCACCGACGCCACCGCGCGCATCTGGACCATCGACGGCGCGGGCGAGCCGCGCGTCCTGCGCGGCCACGGCGACCTCGTGCGCTCGGCCGCATTCAGCGCCGACGGGCGGCGCGTCGTCACCTCTTCGTTCGACCAGACCGCCCGCGTGTGGGACGCCGACGGCGCCAACCAGCCTCTCGTCGTGCGCGGCCGCGTCGAAGCCTTCTCGGCGGTAACCTTCAGCCCCGACGGCCGCCACTTCGCCGCCTCGTCGCTCGACAAGACGGTGCGCGTCTGGAACGCCGACGGCCGGGGTGAGCCCCTCGTGCTGCGTGGCCACGACGACTGGATCTTCAACGCCAACTTCGGCCCCGACGGCCGCCAGATCGTCACCGGCTCGCAAGATCGCACCGCGCGCGTGTGGAACGCCGACGGCGCGGGCAAACCCGTCGTCTTGCGCGGCCACGAAGGCACCGTCATCTGGGCGACGTTCAGCCCCGACGGCCAGCGCGTCGCCACCGCCTCGTTCGACCGCACCGCGCGGGTGTGGAACGCCGACGGTTCGGGCGAACCCCTCGTGCTACGCGGCCACACCGACACGCTCACCGCCGTCACCTTCAGCCCCGACGGCGCGCGCCTCGCGACGGCGTCGCAAGACAAGACGATCCGCGTCTGGAAGGCCGACGGCACGGGCGAGCCCCTCGTGCTCCGCGGCCACGACGACTGGGTCGAGTCGCTCACCTTCAGCCCCGACGGCCGGCGACTGCTCTCCGGGTCTGACGACAAGACCGCGCGCGTCTGGAACGCCGACGGCTCGGGCGAGCCCCTCGTGCTGCGCGGCCACCGTGACAAGATCGGCGCGACCGCGTTCAGCCCCGACGGCGAGCGCATCGCCACCGCCTCGCGCGACGGCACCCTGCGCCTCTGGCGCGCCGACGGCTCGGGCGTACCCCTCGTGCTGCGCGGCCACGACAAAGAGGTAACCTCGGTGTCATTTAGCCCGGACGGCCGCCGCATCGCCACCACCTCCGAAGACAAGACCCTGCGGCTCTGGCCCGACCTGACGCCCGTTCGCGGCTACGAAGACCCGGCCCTCTGGGCCGCCACTTCGTACTGCCCGTCCGTCGAACGCCGAGTCGAGCTCTTGCACGTGCCCGAAGCCGCGGCGCGCGCCGATCTCGAGGCCTGCGAGCAGCGCGTGCGCGCCCCCACCCCGCCGGCGAAGAAACCCCGCCAGCCGTAGAGAACAGACGGCGTCTTACGCCCGTCGCCCGAGCGGGGGCTGGCCCCCGACGTCGCGGGTCTGTGCGTGAGGGCCCCCGTGCAGCGGGCGGCACGATACTGTGCAAGCAATTGCACAAGGGCAGCCCGACGAAGCCGAGCGCAGGGGCATTCGGCGGCGGCACGACGCTTGCCATGTCACCGCCGCATGAACCGCTTCGCCCTTCTCTTTGGCACTTGCGGCTTCGTCTTGGCCAGCACGACCTACCGCTCTGCCCAAGCCGAAGAGCCCGTGCGCCCTGGCCCGCGCGCTACGATCGCCATTCCTGAGAAGACGCCGGCGAACCTGCCCGCCCGCGCCGAGGCGCCGCCGCGCGATTGGTATGGCTGGCAAACGCTCATCGTCGATGCGAGCGCGTTGACGCTCGCCAGCGTCGGCTGGCTTACCGATACGACCGCCCTCACCGGCGCCGGCGTCGGCGCCTACCTGCTCGGCGCGCCGGTGGTGCACGCTGCCAACGGCAGCGTCGGCAAGGCCTTCGTCTCGCTCGGCGTGCGCGCCGGCGCTCTCCCTTCGTTCCTGTTCGTGGGGGTCATGACAGGCCTGTTCGTCTGCCCCAAGTCCGAGACCGACTGGGACGACCTCAGGCACTGCCTTCGAGACGCCTACGCCGTCGGGGTCCTGGCCGGCGCCGTCTCTGCCGTCGCGATCGATGCCACCACGTTCGCTCGCAAAGGAGCACGCCTCCGCCCTCCGCCTTTCGTCGCCCCCTTCGCTCTACCCGCCGCCGGCGGCATGACCTTGGGCGTCACGGGCGCCTTCTGAGCCCACCGTCGCCCCCTGATCTTCCGCGCCCCGCTCAGGGGGCCTCGGCCGGTGGCGCGAAGCGGGGGTCTGTGACGAACGCCTCGTCGGTCAAACTTTCGAGAAAGGCGATGACGTCTGCCCGCTCCCCCTCGGCAAGGGGAAATGCTCGCACCAGCGCGTCTTTGAAGGGGTTCACCCGCCCGTCGCCCGCGCGGGGGCCGCCCTCGACGTTGCGCCCCCCCGCGGCGTAGTGGTCGAGCACCTCGGCCAGAGAAGCGATGCTACCGTCGTGCATGTAAGGCGCGGTCAGGGCCACGTTGCGCAGGCCGGGCACCCGGAACTTTCCCATGTCGCGCGGCTCGTTGGTAAACTCGTTCAGGCCGGGGTTGTCGGCCGGGTAGGCGCCGCGGCCGTCAACGTTGTAAAGACCGTTGTTGTGAAAGCCCGGCTCGCGCACGCGGGTGTCTTTCGACCGAAACGAAGCGCTGAAGGTTACCCCGCTGTGGCAGTGGTAGCACTCGAGCTTCTCCGAAAAGAACAGTTCGAGGCCTCGCTTGGCCGCCGCTGACAGCGCGCCCGCGTCGCCGCCGTACGTGTAGCGGTCGTAGGCCGAGCCCCCCGACACCAGCGTGCGCTCGAAACTGGCGAGCGCCTTGGCGACGTTGGCGGTCGTGACCGGGTCGCCTTCGCCCGCGAAGGCCCGCCCGAACGCCCCGCGCAGGGCTTCGTCGTCGCGCAGCCGCGCGAGAATCTCGTTCTCGCGCCCCGTCCAGCCGAGCTCGACGGGCGCCTCGCCGAAGAGCGGCACGAGGGCCTGCCTCTCGAGGGTATCGAGCGTAGGGTTCGCCCAGGTGTAGGTTACCGCATAGGCGACGTTGGCGAGGCCCATCGCGTTGCGCGGCAGGCGCTCGCCGGTCGAGCCCTCGGGCAACGCCAACCCGTCGCTGAAGGCCCGCGCCTGATCGTGACAACTCGCGCACGCCGTCGTGTCGTTGGCCGACATGCGCCGGTCGTAAAAGAGGCGCCGCCCGAGCTCGACTTTCTCGACGCTCATGGGGTTGTCGGCCGGCACCGCCGGCTCCGGAAAGCCCTTCGGCAACTGCCACGCGTAGCTGCTCGCCACCCCAGCGCCGGCAGCGCCGTCATCGCCCTCGTCGCCGCCGCACGCGCCGAGGGCGAGGGGCGACGCCACGAGTGCCAATGACGCCAGACGGCCAACCGACGCCGCCAGGCGGCCCACTGGCGCCGTCAGACCACCCGCCGGCCCCGAACGCAAGGCAACGCCCAGCGCCCCTTCGGCGGCGCCAGCGGCGCGCGCCGCGTTCACGGCGCGGCCCGCAGAATGACGCGCATGCCTGGGGTATGACACACGTTGCAGGCCCCCGAGATCGTGCCAAAGGGCATGGCGCCGGCGGCCTTCGCGTCGGCGCTCTTCACGCTCGGAAAGAGCTCGGCCTCGGGCCAGGGCAGCGGCGCCGTGCTGAAGAAGTTACCGTACGCGTCGGCCTCGACCTCGAGCACGACGTCGCCCTTCAGGTCGGTGAGCCTCAGCGTCGCGTCGGGGCGCACTGCGCCGTCTTCGCCATAGGCGGTGCCCGCGACGGTGAACTGCCCCGGCCCGGGGCCGCGCCGCTGGTGGCATTGCATACAGTTTACCCCCGCCTCGTGGCTCGTCGCTTCGCCGCGACGGCTCACGAGTTCGACGTCGAGCGCAGGGTCGCGCTCGAAGCGGGGGTCGCCCGGCACGACGACGGGCGAGGAGCTCGCCTCGGGCCCGTCGTCATTGTCGTCGGACGAACAGCCGGCCGCGAACGCCGCGAGCAGCACGCCGGCGAGAGCGAAAAGAGTGGCGGGGGCGGTTCTCATGGTAGACCTGACTCGACGCGAAAGAGCGACTGAGGGCGAGGGCCTGGCGCCGTACCTTCGAAAGAAAGGCCCAGCTTGTCGAACACCGCCGGGCATTCGGGGTCGCCGGCGAAGGCCATGCAGCCGGCCACGAAGTCGGTCTCCATGTCGGGCTGCGACGAAAGGTTCGAGTCGGCGTAGAAGTCGGCGACGTCGAGCACGACTCGCGAGGCGCCTGGCACGAAGGCCTCGAGCTCGACGTCGGCGAGATTGCCGTACGCGCACGCGAAGCCCGCGCCGACTTCGCCCTCGCAGGTCGTGGCGCCCATGTGAAAGTAATAGGGGGCGCCCGACTCGGTCGCGAAATCGAGGCGCACGAACTTGTAACCGCCCTTCCAGCTCCACCAGAGACCGGGCACGTTGAGCGGGGGCGGCGCCGTCGCGGCGTCGAGGTGGTTCATGGCCTGGGGCACGCCGAGCCGAAAGCGCAGGCCCGCGTAGTCGTCACGGGCCGGCACCTTGCCGCGCACCGCGACGTTGGTCTCGGGGCTGCCCGTATCGCAGACGCCGCTGCCGTCTTCGAAGTCGAGCAGGGCCAGCCCGTCACGCTGCCAGACGCCGTCTTCCTCCAGCTCGAGCGGCACCGCCTCGCCCCCTCGCGTCACCAACGCGACGTCGTGCACGTAGAGCCGAAAATCGAGCGGGCGCACGGTCGCCCCCGTCGTACCGAGCCCGGCGTAGGTCGCCGCGCAGGCGAAGGGCTGCCCGGCGACGAGGGCCGAGAACTCGACGCGCACGTCGCGCGAGGCCGCCGCACCGTCACCGTCGTCGTCGCTCCCGCACGCGCCCAGCAAGGGCAGGGCAAGGGCGAAGGCCCCGAGGGCCGATCGTTTCGAAAGAGTCGCTCGCGACGGTACTGGGCGTGCCCGGTTCATGCCCTCGACCTTAAGAAACCGATTTCACATTGAGGATGCGGTAAATTAGCGCACCCCCGAGCGCACTCTGTCGCATCCGACAAAGCGACGATGGCATTCGTCGAGCCGCCCGTGCACGCGCGGGCGCCCGCCCTAGCTGAGCTCGTTCCGGCTCTGAGGCCAGATGCCCTTGACGGTCGTGGCGGTTCCCATGAAGAGGTGCCATCGGCGAACCGAGTGGTGAAGCCCGCTGCTGACGAGCCCCTCTTGCAGACGAGCCCCGGTGCTCAATTGCACGCACTTCAGCGCCGCCTGTAGCCAATCACGGTCGCGCTGGCGCACGAAGAACCGAACCGTACCGTAGGGGTTGATATCTTCCCCCGTTTGCTCATTCTTCAACCCGCTCGAGACCAAAATCAGGCAACAAGGGGGGCCGTCGTGCTCGGCCAGGCGCCGCCGATGCTGGTTGACGAGCTTGCCCATCTCGGCCACCGACGAACTGGTCACGTCGACGACGACCTGGCAGGCCTGCCAGCCCGCTTTCATGTTGTGAATGCCGTCGAAGGCCGGCTTCGCTCGATTCAGGGGCAGCTCTTTCAAGCAATGATTTCGGTCGCCGAGCAAAAGCTCATTGGCCCCATAGTTCACCTCGTTCACCTTGTGCTGAACGAGCGCGAGCGAACTCGGCCTGAGCCCATTGATCACCTTGTGCAGCTCCGGCAGCTCGTAGTACATGCCGACGTTTCGTATCGTGTCGACCTTGGCAAAGGTGTCCACGACGAACTCGAGCGCCACGCGAATGGCGTGCATCCCCCCGTGGGTGACGAGCTTCAGGTGGTAGAGCCCCTCGTCTTCGTCCTCCGAGTCGCTGCCCCATTCTTCGGTCTGCCTGCGGTCGGCGCGCTGCGCCCGACGCGGCAGGTAGAACGCCTCCAGGCTCTTCCACGTCATCAGGCGCGACGCGAGCAACATGCCCCACCAGGCGTCGTTCAGGTAACACTTGCCCTCGAGGGCAACCTCTAGCTCGCGATCGTGCGCGAGGGCGCCCCACGACAGCGCGCGCCCGACGATCAACTTGGCCAGAGGCAGAAAGCGGTCGTCGTCTTCGGGCAGGGGGCCCACGATGCCCAAATCTACGAGGGGCACGTAACTATAAAACGCGGGAAACGTCCGTTCGCGGTCTTTTGAAATGGTGCCATCGGGCAAAAGTTTCCACTCGCCCCTCAGGTGGCCGCCGAGCACGACCCCCGCCATGGCGCAGAGCACGCCGTTGGCGCCGTTGCAGAGCGCCGAGACCGCGAGCTTGGTGAGCTCGGCCTGGCCGCCGAACGAGAGGCACAGGGCGTCGGCCAGGTTGGCTTTCTTGGCGTACCACTGGCGCAGCGTCATCTCCGGCGCCTGTTCGACCAAAAGCGTGTCAACGTAGGGCATCGCCGACCAGACGTCGTCCAGAAAGCGGCCGATGGCCGAGGCGACGGCGTCGAGATACACCTTCGGGCCCACGCCCAGGCTCACCCGCACCACGCTCCCGTCGAGCCCCCCCGCCGTGGGCGAGAGGTACCCGAAGCTCGCCCGCATGGCGCAGGGCATGTCGAGCCCCCGCGCCGCGGTCTCGTGGTCGAGGTAAGCGACCAAGATCGAAGCGAGCAGCGTCTCGATCGACCTCTGCCCGCCACACGGAAAGCCGCCCTGCTGCGGCACCTTGATGAGCACACACGTATAATCGTGAGAAAAGACGAAATCTCTGGGCAACTTACCCTTCGTCCCCAGCTTCACCTTGCCGACCACGTACTGGCAGGCATACCGATGATAATTGATTAGCCCGTCATAAATATCGGGCACGTCGCGGGCGTCCCACGTTTCGACCAGCTCTTCCGCCCGGTGGGTCTTGGCCAGCCCGCTCAAGTAATTCAAATACGTTCCCGCGTTCTCGGGCTTGAACTTGCCGTCGAGCTCCCGCCGAATGCCCACCGACGTGTTGCGCTTCACGACCTCCGTGTAATGCTCGAAGGCCACGCCGCTCGACGAACGCGTGTACGTGTTCGGCTTCTGGTTCAGGGGAAAGAGCTCCGAACAGCAGGGCAACCGTACCGGCAAGTGATAATCGCAGATCGGATACCCCTTGAAATCAGGCACCTTCTCGCGCACGAGTAGCCGTTGCTTGAAAATCGCCTCGTTGAGGCTGCCCGAGAGAGGGTAGATCTGGGCCTGCCCCGGCTGCTCCCCGAGCGGTTTCCTCCGGCACAGCGGCCGTTCGCACGCCACTGCGTGCTCGGCCAGCTCCCGAATCGACGCGAGGCCGGTGCCGCAGCCCGGGCAACTGGCGTCGCCCAGAATGCTCGCCACGTCGGGCACGAACTTGACGCCCGGCGACTTCTTCGGCCCCGCCTTCGACGTCGAACCGCCGCTCACGTCCCGCCGCTCCGGCGGCTTCGCCGAGACCGAACCGCCCACCTGCTGCGGCTTTTGCGGCGTCACCGACGTCGAGCCCGGAAGCAGCGTCAAGGTAGCGCACCAGCGCTCGTAGGCCTGCCGGCAGGGGCTCCCCTCCCCCCGCTCCCACTGCTCGTAAGACGAGATCAAGGCGTACGTGTCGTACGCCTCGACGGCAGCCTCGGTGAAGGGCTCGAGCTTTCGCCATAGCGCCGTCAGCAGCTCTTCTTCTTGAATAGGAACAATCGAGCTTGCCATGGCAAGCTTGATTTTCTCGATCATGACGTTTGCCGCCGGGGGCTCGTAAGAATTCAAGGCCGGCTCCTTGCGCCCGCTGCGACTCCGGCGCTCGCTCTCACCGGCCGGGCCGGCGCCCCTACCTCGACGGCAAGCCGCGGGCCGCGCACCGCGGGGGCGGTCCGGCGCGAGCGGGTGCTGTGTAGATTGACGAGCATTGCCAACGCTACCCTCGGCCGCAGTGTCCGTACAAAAACCTCGAGAAGCGACCCCGACCAAACGCGTCGCCCCTCGACGCATTGGCCCTCGGCGCTTGCAGCACCCTCGACCTGCCGGCTGACGAGGGCCCTGCTCTCCGCCACGGCGCAGGCGGTCGCCTCTTGGGGGTCATTGAGAGTACCGGCCCAACGACCCTGCCCATCGCCACGAGGCTGGCGACCATGGCCTCCGAAGTCATTGCCGAGGCGAGCGCGGCTCGCTACCACCGCTGGCCAGCGGCGAACAACCGGCTACTCTCTCGCCGGGGCTGCGACAACGCGGCCCCGGCCGCCCATCGCGCCGTCAACCGCCGTCGCTGACTGCCAGCTGAAAGAACACAGGAGAAAACCGTGGCACGACCCAACGTAATGGTCTTCGGCGCAACCGGGCACACGGGCCGCTTCGTCGTCGCCGAGCTCTGCCGACGCGGTTTGACCCCCATCATCGTTGGCCGCGACCTGGCGAAACTGGGGGCCCTGCGCGGCGAATACCCCGCCTCCGAGGTGCGAGTCGCCGAGGCCGCCGACGCTTCGGCGCTCGATCGAGCGGTGCTGGGCTGCCGGGCCGTCATCAATTGCGCCGGCCCCTTCCTCGACACCGCGACGCCGCTCGTCGAAGCCGCCCTCCGCGCACGCGCGCATTACCTCGACGTCACCGCCGAGCAGGCCTCGGCCCTCGCCACCTTCGAGCAATTCGCGGGGCCCGCCGAGGCCGCAGGGGTGGCCGTCATTCCTGCCATGGCCTTCTACGGCGGGCTGGCCGATCTGCTCGCGACGGCGGCGATGGCAGAATGGGCCGACGCAGACGAAATCGCTGTCGCCGTCGCGCTCGATAGCTGGCTTCCCACCCAGGGTACGCGCCTGACCGGCCAACGCAACCGAGCCCGCCGCGTCGTCGTCTCCGCAGGCCAGCTGGCGCCGCTCGCCGACCCCCCGCCCACGAGAACGTGGCCCTTCGCCGCCCCCTTCGAAGAGCAAGAGGTCGTGGCCCTTCCCCTCTCGGAAATCATCGTCATGGCGCGGCACCTGCGCGCCAAAGAGATTCACTCGTTCATGAACCTCGCGCCGCTCCGCGATCTACGCAACCCCGAGACGCCGGCCCCCACCCCGATCGACGAAAGCGGGCGCTCGGGCCAGACCTTCTTGGTCGAGGTGATGGCACGCAACGGCCGCATCGAGCGGTACGCTCGCGCCAGCGGGCGTGACATCTACGCCGTCAGCGCCCCGCTCGTGGTCGAGGCGGCCGAGCGCCTCGTCGACGGTCGCTTCACTCGCCCCGGCGCGGCAGCCCCCGGCGAGTTGTTCGACGCCAGCGACTTTCTGCGCTCGCTCGCCCCCGAGCCGCTCTCGCTCGTCATCGACTGAGCGAACTCATCTCGGCCCCTACGCCAGGCCACCGCCGGCTCTCTTCGCCACGTCGCCGGCCGGCGCGCTTCATCACGTCAGGGCGCGAGACTCCGCGTCGGTTGCAGCACCGCCTCGGTCAGCGCCGAAAGGCGAAGGGGGTCTGCCTTCGCGTAGTCTGGGTCGGCGATCATGGCAGCGAAGGCACGGCGACTCGGGTAGCGAACGAGCGCGACCATGTCCCACGCTTGGCCCGACTCGGCCGCGAGCGGGGTGCCGCCGTCGCCGGCGTAGAGAATCGCGCCGCCATGCCGGGCGACGAGCGGCCCCGCCAGCGCGACATATTCGAAGTAGCGCTCGCGACCGCCGTCGGGCCGAAAGCGAAGCAAGTTGAGCATGATCACGGGCGCTCCGTCGTCTTCACGAAGGAAGCGTTCGAGGTCGTTCGGCGTGAATGCGATCATTTTCGTGTTCCTTCCATCTCTTCAGGGCCGCTTCGGCCCATGCGATGCCAGTCGCACGCCGCCCGCGCGGGCCCTCTTGCGCGCGACGAACCCGCGCCGTTGCGGCGGGCGGCGGTCGCGCGGTACATCGTGCGCATGATCGACTTCGAGGTTTCCGTCCCCCAATTGCGGTGCTTCATCGCCGTGGTCGACGCGGGCTCGGTGGCCGAAGCGGGGCGCCGGCTAGAGATGTCTGCCGCCAGCGTCTCGAAGGCGATCACGCGGCTCGAAGAAGGCGTCGGCGGGCGGCTCCTCCATCGCTCGACCCACGCGCTCTCGCTCACCGAGGCCGGCGAAGTGTTGCTCGGGCTGGCGCGCGAGGCAGTTCGCGCGGCAGAGGCCTTCGCCGAGGCCGCCGCCCACGCGTCGGCTCGGGGCGACGCCGGCGTCGTCCGCCTGACCGCGCCGGTGGGGCTCGTCCGACACGTCCTCGTGCCCCTGCTCGGCGAGTTCGCGCGGGCGCACCCCGAGATCCGGCTCGACGTCCGCGCGACGAACGAGACCCTCGATCTCGCCGACAACGGCATCGACCTCGCGATCCGCTCTGGCTCGCTCGCCGGCCTGCCGGGCCACCTCGCGCAGCCGTGGTTCGCCGCCCCCTGGGCCATTTGCGCGGCGCCGAGCTATCTCGCCCGGCGCCCCGCCCCGCAGACGATCGCCGAGCTCGACGGGCACGATCTCGTCGGCTTTCGCAACCCGCAGAGCGGCCGAGTTCAGCCTTGGCCGTACCGCGGCGGCAGCTTCGAGCCCCGCGCGCGCTTCACCCACGACGACGGCGACGCCGTCTGGGGCACGATGCTCGCGGGCACCGGCCTCGCGTGCGCCCCGCTCTACCTCGCCGCCGCCTCTCTGCGGAGCGGCACGGCGGTCGAGGTCCTCCCCGGCGTTCGCGATGCTAGCATCGGCATTCAGTTGGTACGCCGCGATCGCCGCCTCACGCCCGGCCGCCTGACCGCGCTGCTGGCCTTCCTGAGCGCGCACGCGCCAGACCTCTCCGATCTGCTCTGACTGCCTCGCCACGAAGAAGACCATGGCAGGCCCCGCGCGAGCCCTGTAGGCGTCGCCCGGGCAGGGCAGTGTTGCCTTCGTGGCAGGGGTACCGGCCGACGACGACCGCTCGGGGAGAGCGTCAGTGCTTGTTGTCGAAGGCGATGCCTTTGCGCGTCTGGTCGATGGCCTCGCGCGTCGCGGCGATGGCCTTGACGCGATGACCGCCCTTGTCGTCGGCGGCGTTCTGCAGGCCGTTCAGCGCCTCTTGCAGGTGGTTGAGGGCGTCGTTCATGCGCGGCTGCGGGTCGGCGTGCGCCGATGACAGAGAGCCGGTGCCGACGACGGTGGCGAGGGCGGCGGCGAAGGCGAAGGTCGAAAGTTTCCAGGGGTTCATGATAGTTCTCCGTTCGAAGGTGGTGCCGGGCGGCCGCGCGAGCGCCCCGGGGGCCCGGTGGCGCGTACGACGCGACCACTTGCCCGGCCGAAGCGCGGCGCCAGCGACGCCTTTCACGCCTGACTTTACGCCGGCCCTTCGCCTCCCTTCCGTTAAGGAGTGTGAAGTCGGGGTGAACAACCGCGGGTCCACCGCGACGGCAGCCGAGGGGGGACGAAACCGCGTTCATCCTGATAGCGTCGGGCCTCACCCCGACTCGCCCGGGCGCGGCTCTGGGGCGCGCGGGGCCTGCCTTGGCAGGTAGGGGCCGGGCCAGCTTGGCGCTCGCTCTGCCCAGAGGGCCCGCCTCGCCTCGCGCCCCCCGAGCGCGACGCGCGGTGCCACTTCATCGGGGCGTCGTGCCAAACCGGGCTACGATACGGGGCCTCGCGAATGACCTCGAAGAAGATCGACGAGCTCGACATCGACCTGCTCCTCGCGCTCGACGCGCTGCTCGATAGCCAGAACGTGACCCAAGCGGCGCGGAGGCTCGGCGTGACGCAGCCGGCCTTGTCGGCGAGGTTGGGCAGGCTGCGAGCGCTGTTCGACGATCGGCTCTTCGTCGCGGGCGCGTCGGGGCGCGGGGTCGTGCCCACCCCTCGGGCCCTCGAGTTGAAGCCGCTGGTCGCAGACGTGGTCGAGCGCTTGCGCGCCTTGATGGCCGCCGCCCCGGCGTTCGACCCGGCGCAAAGCCGGCGAACCTTCGTCATCGCGGCGCCAGAGAACCCGGCCACCATGTTGGCGCCCGGGCTCGTGCCGCTCGTACGAGCCCAGGCGCCGCGGGTGCGGCTCGCGTTCGTGCAGCCCCACGCCGACCTGATCTTCTCCGAATTGGAATCGGGCAAAGTCGACTTGTTCGTCGGCGCGGCCCACGGCATCGCTCGCGGCGCATTGATGGGCCGAGCTCTGTTCAACATGGACTTCTTGACCGCCCAGCGCCGCGGCCACCCCCGCGGCACGGGCCCGCTGTCGCTCAAAGAGTTTTGCCAGCTCGATCACCTGCTCGTCTCGAACGAGGGCGGCGGCTTCTCGGGGCTGGTCGACGACGCGTTGGCCCGCCAAGGGTGCTCGCGCAACGTCGTCGTCTCCGTGCAAAGCTACGCCCTGGCGCCCATCATCGTGGCCGGCAGCGACATCGTCTGCACCCTGCCCCGTCGCGTGCTCGAGCCGCTGGCGAACCTGCTTCATACCGTGGCCCCCCCGTTGGAGCTTCGCAACGTCGAGCTCGCGGCCTATTGGCACGAGCGCAGCCAGCACGACCCCGGGCACGCCTGGCTGCGCCAGCAAGTCTTCGCCGTCGCCCACGGCAGCGCGTGATGCTACGTCAGGGCACCTGCCGATTGGTATACTCGATGGGCATCCAGCGAAAACCGCCGCCGGCTTCCGCCCGAAGGTGCCCGACCCCCGGAAACGGCAAATGCGGCGCGGCCACGAGCGTTCGCTCTTGCGCAAAAAGTGCAAATTGCTGGGCCCGCACGGCGGCCGCGGCGGCCGAATCGAGATCGTAGACGACCGTCACGCTCGGGTTAGGAAACTGCACGGCCCCAAAATGAATGATGTCGCCGATGAAGGTAATCGCCTCGCCTCGGCTCGCGGCCACGTAAAACGCCGTGCCCGGCGTATGCCCCGGGTGTAGGCTCGCCGTGATGCCCGGCAGCACCTCCGTCGGGCCCGAAAAGGCTCGCACCTTGCCGGCGTCGGCGTAGGGTTTCAACGTCTTAGTGGCCTCGTCGAAGTAGTGAATGTCGTACCCGGTCTCGATCGAGTTGGCCGGGTTCAGAAAGAAGTCGACGTCGGGCTTGCCCACGTGCACGGTCGCGTTAGAAAACAAAATTTCGCCGCCCGCCGTCAGGCCGCCGCTATGATCGGCGTGCACGTGGGTGAGCAAAATGTCTGTAATCTGCGTCGGGCCGACCCCGGCCGCCGCCAGGGCGGCGACCAGCTTGCCCCCGTTGCCGGGGCCGAACAGCTCGCCCGCCCCCGTATCGACGAGCACGAGCCGCGCCCCGGCCTGTAGCAACATGACGTTGATCGACGTCTCGACGGGGTTGGTCAGGTACCCGTCATGCAGCGCCCCGTCGAGCTCGGCCGGCGACGTGTTCGACGCGATCTCGTAAACGTTCTGCGCCACCGTGCCGTCCGACAGGGCCGTCAGGCGAAAATCGCCCACGTCGAATCGATAGACCCCCGGCACCGTCTGCAACGTAATCTCACTCTTCGCGGGCACCGCTTCGGCCTCGACCGTCCCGCACGCCCCCGCCACCGCGAGCAGCAGCCCCAACCGCCCGAACCAAGCCGCCATTCTCTTCATGCTCATGCCGCTTCTATGACCACGTACCGGTCGGCAGAAAAGCCCAGCGGCGCTGATGGCACCCATCCACGGGGCGCATACCCGAGAGGCCGCCTGGCCGGGCCCAGTGCGAGCAGGCGCGACGCGGCGGTCGCGCCGCGACGGCGGTTCCAGGGTCAGGCGAGTCGTCGCCGGCCGTGACCTTCGGGGCAGCCGGGCGCGAACCTTTCGGCCTTCGCCGCGAGGTTACGACGCCTCGCGCTGCGCCTCGGCCGCGACCGCCGCGACGACGCTCGGCCTCTCGGCGAGGCGCGCGTAGTAGGCGCCGAGTTCGGGCGGGAGCTCGGCCCCGACGACGCGGCGGTAGGTGCCGAGGGCGTAGAAGGCGTAGGCGTCGAGAATGGTGAAGTGGTCGCTCGCGAGAAAGCCGCTCGGTTCGAGCGCGGTCTGCAGGTGGGCGACCCGCGCGCCGAGGCGCCCGCGCGCCCAGGCGAGGCTCTCTTCGCTCGGCCCGGCCATGATGGTGAGCGGGGCGAAGCCCTTGTGCAGCTCGGTGGCGACGAATTGCAGCCACTCGTCGAAGCGCACGCGCGACATGGTGCCCGGGCGCGGCGCCAGATCGCGCTCGGGGTGGGCGTCGGCCAGGTAGCGAAGAATGACGGCGGTCTCGGTGAGCACGCTGCCGTCGTCGAGCTCGAGGGCCGGCACCATGCCCTTGGGGGCGACGGCGAGAAAGTCGTCGCCGCCCGCGGTTCGCTTGGTCCGCAGGTCGACGCGGACGAGCGCGACGGGGGCGCCGAGTTCGCGGAGCACGACGTGCGGCGCGAGGGAGCAAACCCCCGGGGTGAAGTAGAGCTTGGCGGGTCGGTTCATGGGCGAAGCTGTAGCGTGCGCGAACTGGTTGAACAATGTCGTCACATTGATCATTCTATTCACCACGATGAACAGACCCGACTTTGCCGCGATCGACGCCTTCGCCAAGGTGGCCGAGGCCGGCAGCTTCCGCGCGGCCGCCGCGCTCCTGGCGTCGCCGGTCTCGACGGTGAGCGTGCAGGTGCGGCGCCTCGAAGCGAGGCTCGGCCTCAAACTCGTCGAGCGCACGACGCGTCACGTCTCGCTGACCGACGAGGGCCGCCTCTACTTCGAGGGGGTGCGCGCGGCGCTTGACGCGATGGCCGAGGCCGAACGCGCGGTCGCCGGCCGCGCGGGCGGTCCGAAGGGGCGCCTCAGGGTCGCAGCGCCGTTCGAGTTCGGGCAGGCGGTGCTGGGCGACGCGCTCGCGCGCTACGCGAAGGGGCACCCTGGGGTCGAGCTCGAAATCGAGCTGACGGGCGAGCCCCGCGACCCGATGCGCGACGGGTTCGACGTCGTGCTCACGGTCGACCCGCCCGACTCGTCGTCGCTCGTGGCGAAGAAGTTGGGCTCGCCCACGACGTTTCAACTCGCCGCGAGCCCGGGCTACCTCGCCCGCCACGGCGCGCCGACTCACCCGCGCGATCTGTCGAAGCACGCCTGCCTGGTGATGGGCAGCCGGCACGCGCCGGCGGCCTGGCGCTTCGCCCGCGCCGGGCGCAGCTCGGTCGTCGTGCATCGCCACGCAACCGCCAACAGCTGGGCGTTGCTTCGCGACCTGGCCGTCGCCGGCCGGGGCATCGTCCGGCTTCCGAATTATCTCGGCGCCCCCGCGATCGCCCGGGGCGAGCTCGCGCCGGTGCTCGACGCGTTCACCCCACCGCCCGAGCAGATGTTCGCGGTGTACGCCAAGGGGGCCCACGTGCCCGAGCGCCTCAGCGCGTTCGTCTCCGTGCTGCGGGCCTACCTCGAGGTGTGGCCGGGCTGCCTGAAGCGGGCGGCGCGTTCATGAGCCGCCAACCCAATGTTTGCCATCGGCCGAACGGCGTTACCGTGCCCGGTTGCGACGGCTACCCTTCTCTCCCTTCCACCAAGCTTGAACGAGTTGTCTACTTCTCCTCCGAGCCCTCCTGCCAAACTAACGTAGTAGTCGACTTCCCCCTCGCCTCCGTCTCTCGAGCCCAACGAGTAGTCGACTTCCCCCTTGCCCCCGTCTCTCGGGCCCAACGAGTAGTCGACTTCCCCCCCGTTCTCCCCTCTCGCCCTTTAACGGGGTAGTCGACTACCACTTCGACCTCACCCCCCGCCTGCGGCGAGAAGTTCACTTCTCCTGCCAGCCCTTGCCCCCCTTGGGGCAGGTTGTCGACTTCCCCTCGGCGGCCCTTGCCGCCGCGACCAACCGCCCGCGAGGTTCAGACCGTCGCTCGAGAGGCCCGACAACGCGCTGCCGAGATGCTTGCCGCCGTGACCAACCGCCCGCGAGGTTCACGCCGGCTGGTGGGTTTAGCCTGCCCCGGGCCGTTCACGGCCCGTGTTCATGCCAGGTCACAGGTTCGCGACCAGCCTGCCATACCTCGGCGCTAGCCCGACGAGGCCCCCAGAGGGTGAGAGCGCGGCGGGGCGCGGGTCGTGGGGCGTTGGGTTCGCTTCCTGCAGTACGCCGCCACCATGCTACGGGCTACCCTCCTTTTCTTCCTCGCTTCTCTTTCGATCGCCTGCGAAGACCCGCCCCCGCCCGCCTATGCGCTCGACGAGCTCTCGGCCGTGCACGACGCCGCGGGGCGCATCGAGGTGCGCGGGGTCTTGCGCAACCTCGGCGGCCCCCAGCCCTCGACGGTCTGCGTGCACGTAGAATGCCTCGAGACCGTCGTCGTGCCGGCCGAGAACGATGACGACGAAGACCCCGAAGGCGAAAACGCCGGCGGCAAGCTCGTGAGCAAGCTGGTCGACGCCCAAGAGCGTTGCTACGCCGACGGCATCGACGAGGGCGACGCCGTGTCGTTCGCCATCACGATGGGCAAAGGTACTTCTGCCCTGAGTAACCCGCAAATCAACGTCGAACTTAGCTTTCTCGAGGGCTCGGGCCCGACCAACGCGACGCCGGTAGACGTGATTCGCTGACCGCTAGCTTTCTACCTTCTTGCCCTGAGGCCTGACCCCCCATGTCTTCTCTGCGAACCCCCGCCTTTCTTCTCAGCGCCCTTTGCGCCCTGCTCACCGGCTGCCCCGACCCGAGCCCGCTACTTATCGTCGTGGGCGCCGAAACCGCGCGAGAGCCCGACGGCTCGGTGCGCGTAAACGGCATCGTCTCGAACGAGGGCTACGACGACTTCGACGGCGCCCTCTGCCTGACGGCGCGCTGGCTTCGCGGGGCCGAGGTCGAGGCCACCGAAGATTACGCTTGTGGCTACTACGACGAGCCGCAGGGCCTGGCCGGCGAAGTCGTCGACGAGGCAACGGTCTGCGTCAAGCGTGAGCTCGAACGGCACGAAGACGCGTTCTTCGAGCTGCGCTCGACGCGCCCCCTCGAGGGCGACGATCTGCTCATCGAGGTCTCGGTTTCGCACCGCGGCGACGACAGCGCCCGCCCGCCCTGCGCGCCGCTCGTGCTCGGCATGCCGCCCTCCCCTTGATCGACCGGGGGGCCGAAGTGCCGGTGCCGGCATCTTTTTGTGCAAGAACGTCGTGCCCGCCCGTACTACCAGGTGGAGGCTACGACGGCGCATGGGCTCGAGAACTCTCGGCGACGGGGGGAAGGTTCTGGCGGCAGGGCGACGGCGGGCGGCGCGGCGCTCTCGCCCGGGTGACGCGGGTCGATCAACGAGGCTCGGCGTCGGCGGCGCGGTGCTGGCGGCGGTGGCATGTGCCCTCGGGGGCGGGGCGGCGGGGTGTGGGGCGCAGAGCGTTCAGCCGCAGGCCGGCGTCGCCCGCCCCGCCGAGGCCTTTCGGGCGTCGGGGCCGCGCCAGTTCGCGAGCGCGCCGCTCTTCCTGCCCGGCAGCGCGGGCCCGCAGCTCGTACATTACGAAATCGTCGGCGGCATGGCGGTGCTCGAGGGCGACATCGTGCTCGGCCCGGCGGCGACGTTGCCGCTGCGGTACGGGCTGCCCCGGGCGCCGCGGGGCAACGTGCACGGCGCCGCCACGATCGCCGACCGGTCGCACCTCTGGGCGCGGGGCGACATACCTTACGTGATAGAGCCGGGGCTATCGAGCGACATCGTGGCCTCGATCGCCGGTGCGATCGAGAAGGTAAACCAGACCGAGCTCAAGGTTCGCCCGCGCACGAACGAGGGCGACTACGTGACCTTCGGGCCGGGCGAGGGGTGTTACTCGAGGTATGGCCGCGTCGGGGGGGCGCAGGCCATCTCGCTACGGTCGAACTGTGCCGACGTCGGCGGCGTGATTCACGAGATTTTGCACGCCGCGGGCTTCTACCACGAGCAGTCGCGCGCCGACCGCGACGCCTTCATCACCATTCAGTGGGACGAGATCGACCCGGCATTCAAGTACGCTTTCGAGAAACACGACAGCGGGCAAGACATCGGCCCCTACGACTACGCCAGCGTCATGCATTACGGCCGGCACGCGTTTAGCAAGGGGGCGAACCCGACGATTGTGCCGCACGTGCCGAACGCGAACATCGGGCAGCGCGAGGGCCTTTCCGACGGCGACCGGGCGGCGATTTCGTTCCTCTATGGCGGCGGGGGCGGCGGGGGCGGCGGGCCCGTCGCGACGCTCCCGCCCGGGCTGCCTTTCCCGCTGCCGATGCCGCTGCCGACGGCAATGCCGCAGACGGTTCCGACGACGCTACCGCCGACGCTGCCGAGGGCAATTCCCACGACGCTCCCGACGACGCTTCCCCCGGCGCTGCCGACGGTTCTGCCGCCGGCAATCCTGGGGTCCCTTCCGACCGCCGGGGTGCCGAGGTCGCTGCCGACGGGGGCTCCGGTCAAACTGCCGGGTGCCCTCCCCTTTTTAAACTGTCGGGCGCCCGGGCCGAGAACGTGTGAGCTCGAGGCTCGCCCCGACGTGCCCTCGATGCCGAAGGGTGGCACGGCAGGCAACAGAGCCTGCATGAGCCAAATTCGGCTCGATTGCCCGAAAAAGAAGGGGGGCCGAAAAAAAAACGAGGCTGCTAGCAACCGGCCAAGGGGTGGGCCGAGGGGGTGGGCAACGGCACCGACTACGCCTCTGCCCATGATGGGCGGGCGGTGGTGCCCAGGCACCGACCTCGGCGAGACTCATCATGGCAAAGCCCAACCGCGAAGCGACGCAGCAGACGACGAACACCGCCCCCGAGCAGGGCGAGAAGAAGGCCTTCAGACCTTCAAAGAAGGCCCGCACCAACCTCGCCGCGGCCTCGGCAGAGAAGAAGGGGGCAAGCACGGGCGCTTCTACCCTAAAGGACGCGAAGGACGCGAAGGACGCGAAGGACGCGAAGGACGCGAAGGACGCGAAGGTGGCCACGCCGTCGTCGGGCAACGATGGCCCGGCTGACATCGTCGCAGGAGAGGCGGCCTTCAAGCGCGTTCAGGCGGCCATGCAGGCGCTGCCAGCCGACCAGCTGCGACGCATCAACGTGTACGTTCCGGCGGCGGTGGCGCTCGCCATGGGGGTGCGGCCCAAGCTCTTGAGCCTACGCGAGGCGATGCTGACGTTGCCCGGCGGCGCCGAGGCGGTCGACAATCTGCAAGAGTATGGGCTCGCCGTTCTGTATGCGCACGCGCTCACGCTGCCTTTCGGCGAGGGCGACACGACCTTGCGCGCCCTCGCCGAAGAGGCGACGCCGCTGCGCGAACGGCTGCTCGCCAGCGCCGAGCTGCTCGTGCACTTCGGAATCTTCGACGCGACGCACGTGGGGGCCATCCGGAGCGGCTCGGGCTACCTCGATACGGCCCAAGGTCTGACGGCGTTGGCGACGCTCTTCCGCACGTCGTGGGCCACGGTGTCGTCGCAGACGCCCGTCACGATGGCCGAGGTCGCTCGGGCCGAGCAGCTCGGGCCGCTCTTGGTCGTGGCGCTCGGCCGGCGTCAGCAAGGCACCGACGGCTCGGCCGGCCCCAGCGAAGCGCACGAGCGGCTGGCGCGCGCGTACACGCTCTTCTTCAATGCGTACGACAAGTGCCGCCGCGCGGTAGCCTTCTTGCGGTGGGATGAGGGCGACGCCGACGACTTCGCGCCGACGTTGAAGCAGCAAGCGCAGCGCCGGCGGCGAGTCACGCCGGGAGGCGCGGGAGGCGCGGGCGGCACCGGCGACGATGGCGGTACCGGCGACGAGGGCGGCACCGGCGACGAGGGCGGCACCGGCGACGAGGGCGACGAGGGCGGCGAGGGTTGACGACGCCCGGCCACACAAAGGGGGCTCAGCCGCGGGCTCAGGCGTGACGCGTTGAGAAAACGCTTACGCGCCTGGCGCAAAAGGCGACGAGCCCGGCACGAGGCGGGAGTGAAGCGCCGTTATCGTTCGGGGATTGCGAGATGCTGCCGGCGGCCCAAAGCATGGGCCTTAGGTAAAAATTCGAGGCAAGACCGCTTCTTGCTGGGTAAGCTCGAGGCGACCGAGGTGGTGGCTCGAAGCGACCGGGGTGGTGGCTCGAGGGGCCCCCGGTGCGCGTGGAGGCAACCAATGCATAAGCGCTCGCAGAGAACGCAGGGAACGCAGGCGACGGCGGTGGGCGTGAGGCGAGCCGCGACGACGGCGCTGGGGGCGGCGGCCCTGCTCGCGGCGATGCTGCCGGGGTGTCTCATCGGCGACGACGACTACGAGCTGTCAGACGGCTCGCCCGAGTGTTTTAGCGACATCTCGTGTACGGGCGCGAGCGCCTGCCGCGAGGCACGTTGCGTGTCGGGCAAGTGCGTCACGTCGAACGTGCCCGACGGGGCGGCGCCGACGCCGACGGGCTCGCCGCGCGAGGTCGAATGTCGGCGCATCGTGTGCGACGGGCAGGGCAACGAGCGCTCGGTCGTCGACCAGACGGTGCTGCCGAAGCGCGAGCCCCCCGCGTGCCAGAGGTTTGCTTGCAGCCCGGCGGGCGACGTTCTCTTGTTTTCTGACCCTTCGAACGGCGTACCCGACAGCGATCGGGGCGACTGCCAGACGATGGCCTGCGACGCGCTGGGCGGCGTGACGATACAGCCCGACGTCACCGATCTACCCGCCGACGTGGCGGGCGACTGCAGGGCCCCGGCCTGCGGGGCCGACGGCCGGGCCTCGGCGATCGCCAACCCGAGCGACGTTCCGGCCGATCAGAACCACGACTGCCAGCAACCCGCCTGCGCGGCCGACGGCACGATCACCTCGGTGAACGACGACGCCGACGTGCCGGCCGACACAACCTGCGAGACCTTCGCCTGCGCCGACGGCGTGGCCACCGCGTCGCCCATCAATGAAGGGCAGACCTGCTCTGACCTTGGCTTCGTGTGCAACGGGGGCAACTGCAACGTGTGCCCGGCGCCCGACGCGTCGTGCGCCGACCCGGGGCCCGGCCAGAATAGCCAATCGGCCGGCACCGCCTTCGACTTCGGCGGCATCGGCCACTGCGACAGCGGCGGCCGCTCGTTCTGCGGCGCCGTCGCGGCGAACGAGACCACGTTCTACAGTTTTCGCGACAACGACACCGGCACCATCTTCTGCGAATTCGACCCGAGCATTTCGATCTCGTCGACGGCCCCCGTCACGCTCTGCGAATACTTCTCGTGCGGGGCCGTCACCTGCCCGGGCGGCTCGACCCCCTCGACGTCGGGCGACCTCCAGGGCTGCTGCGTCGACGCCGACTCGACCCTCGCCGCCATGCGCATCAACCCCTGCGGCGAAGCCAGCGTGCTGATTTCGGTCCGGGCCAAGCCTGGCACCACGTGCGCGGGCTATACCCTTCGGTTCAACCTGTAGCGCCCTTTCCTTCGAGCGAAAGGGCGCGTCGCGGTAGTACGCCCCGCCCTCGTTCGAAAGGGCGCGCCGCGGTAGTACGCCCCGCCCTCGTTCGAAAGGGCGCGCCGCGGTATTCAGTTAAAGTCGAGAATCGGCAGGTAGGCGCCGAGCATCAGGCCGAGGTAGAGCGACTCTTCGTAGCTCGCCCGCTTGTTGCCTTCGATCTTGGGCAGGTACGACGCGGTGGCGCCGCCCAGGAACATGATGTCTGACTCGGCGCCGACGTAGGTCAGGCCCAAGATGGCGGTGGGCATGATGAAGTCGAGGGCGGTGTTGCGCACGGCGCCGAAGCCGTCACTGATGTCGTCCGAGCCGCGCGACTTTCGGCCGATGAAGTAGCCGCCGAGGTTGAAGGGGGCGAGCTGGGCGTGCAGGCCCAAACCGCCGGCCGAATGCACGTCGAAGGCGACGCCGAGCGTGGCCATGAGCGGCTCGACGGTGACCGAGCCGTAGTGCGGGGCGGCGCCGCCGGGGTACACGGTCGAGTAGCCGGCCGAGGTGCCGAGGGCCGAGCCGATCGAGAAGATGGGCTCGCCGGGGCGGTTGCCGCGGGCGAGCTGGGCGTTGATGGCGGCCTCGAGCGCTTGCTTGCGGGCCTCGCGACGGGCGCGGCGCTCGTCTTCGCCGGGGGCGCGTCCGGCGGTCGAAGAGCGCAAAAAGGCGCCGAGGGTCGAGAGCATGCGCTCGGGCTTGCTCTCGCGATCGCCGCGGGGCTGGGCGGCGGCGGCCGAGAGGGCCGTCGCGGCGTCTTTGTCGAGGCAGGCGTCGAGCACCTGGCGCAAGCGTTCGAGATCGGAGGCGGGGCCCGACGAAGCGCCTTGCTCGGCGAGCTCGATGGCCCAGACCAGCATGTCGACGGCGGCCTTGGCCTGCTCGGCCTGGGTCATGCTGGCGGGGGGCGAGAGCACGCGCAGGCCCGAGGCGACGAAGGCCGGGCCTTCGGGCCAGGCGCCGAGCAGGCCGGCCGAGCGCCCGAGATCGGCCGAGGCGCCGACGTCGTCGAGGCGTAGCGCCATGAACTCGGCGGGAGCGTGCAGCATGCGGGCGACGCGGGCGTCGTCGCAGGCGTCCGAGTCGGAGCACTCGGCGACGGCGGCGAGGGCGAGCTGCAGGGCGAGGGCGCGATCGGTCGAGCCGGCGGCGCCGTCGAGCGGCCAACGCACGCGGGCGAGCTCGAGCAAGAGGCGGCTGCCTCCGTTCAAGTAGCGCTCGGGGCGGTCGCGGGCGGCCTCGGCGGCGAGCTCGGCGGCCAGCGAGAGGGCGCGGCGCAGGTGCGGGCGGCTCGCGGAGGCCCGGCGCGCGGCCGAGTCGGCGACGTCGGCCAGGAGGGCGCCGAGCAGCTCTTCGCCCGAGGCGGCGGCGGCCTCGAGCTTGGTCACTTTCAAGATGGAGCAGGTGCGCTCGAACTCGCGCCAGTTGCCGTTGGCGTTGGCGCCGGGGTTCGACTCGCAGCGCAGGGCGTCGATGAGGCGGCGGCGGGCGCGTTCGAGGGCCTTGGGGCGAACGCGCCCGGCGACGACCTCGGCGACGACGCCGAAGAGCTCGCGGGCATCGGCCTCGGGCAGAAGGCCGGGGCCGCGCCACGAGGCGCTCGGGGCCGACTGCAAGGCGCGCCCGGTCAGGGGCTCGAGCTTGTCGTAGACGCGCAAGTTCCACTGGCGCTTGCCCCCGCCCGACGCGCTCGCTTGCGCCACGTACTCGCGCGAGGCGCGCGCCTCGACGCGGCCGACGACGGTCTCCTGGTTGGCGCCGCCGTCGAAGCGTAGATCCCAGCCGCCGCCAGAGGCTTGCAGGCCTTTGAAATTCCAGGCGAAATCGACGTCGGCCTTGAGGGCATGCCGCGCGCTGTCGGCGTAGCAGGTAACCTGGTAAGCGCGATCGGCTTTGAGCACGAGCGAGCGCTGCAGGGCGCCGGGCGAGAGGGGGTCCCACTCCAAGACGGCGCGATCGCTGTCGGCCGTGCGCCCCGCGTCGACGAGCTCGAAGACGCAGCGCGTGCGGGTCGGGGGCATCTTGGGCAACGTCACGGCGAGGCGGGGCTGGCGGGCCGGCACGCGCAGGGTCGGCACGGCGGCGGCGGCCGCGGCCGGGGCCTGCGCGGAGGCGAGGCGGGCGGGGGCGATTGCGGCGGCGGCGACGAGCGCGGCGGTCGCGACGCGCGTTCGCAGCGACGTCGGACGGCGGGCGGGCGTCATGGCAGACGTCATGGGGAGCGGGGGCCTTTCCAAGCGGTGAGCGTGCGTTCGATCCAAGAGTCGAGGGCGTCGACGCGCGTCGCGATGGCGCCGGTGCCGCAGGCGGCGCGGGGGTCGCCCGCGGTGCGCGAGGCGGCGGCGACGAGGCGAAAGCCGCACCAGCCCCCGCCTTCGCCCTCGCCGATCAGCTCGTAGACCGGGCCGCCGCTCTCGCCGAGGCAGGCGTCGCGGCCGGGGCTGCCGAGCAGCACGAGATCGAGGCCGGGCGCGCAGCCGGTCTGCCCGACGCGCCGCCCGTCGCAGCCCCAGCCCGCCGCCGACAGATCGACGAACGCCGCGACCCCGCCCGACGCGCTCACGTTTCCCGTGCTCCCGACGTTGCCGACGTTCCCCATGCGCCCGCGATCGCCGTGGCCGAAGAGGCGCAAGACGCCCGAGGGCGGCTCGGCGTCGCGGGCGCGGCGTCGCGGCGGCACGAAAAGAGGCGCGCCCTCGTTCTTGAGGCGTACGAGGGCGACGCCGGCGCCCGGCACGGAGGCCGGGGCGAGGGCGACGTCGACGACGTCGAGCACACGCGTGCGGCCGGACGCCTCGTCTTCGTCGAGGGCCCGCGTGACGGGCAGGCAGCGCGCCGGGGCGATCAGCACGTCGGGCGCAACGGGCGCGGCCGAGCAGCGCCAGCTGCGGCCGTCGCCGAGCCGCAGGGGCGAGGGCGGCCGGGGCAGCACGCGCGTGACGCCGAAGTTCTGCGTCTGCTTGCGCACGACGTCGAAGAACTCTTTGAGCGGCTTGCCGACCCGCTCTTCGACCCCCGCCAGCTTGCCGCGCCGCAAATCGGCCCCCGCGAGCACGACGTGGCGGCAAACGGGCGCCCCGGGCGTGGGGCGGCGGTGCTCGTTGCACGCCGCGCCGATCTGCCGCGTCGCCTCGGCGAACTGGATCGAACACTCGTCGGAGCGGTTCGCCGGCGGGAAGGTCAGCCAGAACATGTGGCGCCCCGACGAGAGCGTCGAGCGCACCTGGCCGACGAGCGCGTTCCGGCGGCAAGAACAGCGGCAGCCCAGCGCGTCACGGGCGTTCGCGCACTCGCGGGTGCAGGCGCGATCTTGGTCGGTGCCGGGGCCCTCGTCTTCGAGGCCGTCGGTCATCACCACGAGCGCCTCGGCCCGCTCGGACGCCTCTTTCACGCCGCGCGCGATGGGCGAGTAGTTGCCCCGCAGCGAGAGCACGTTCTTCGTGCGAATGAAGCGCTTGCCGGCGTCGCCGAGGGTCACCCGCTGCGCCCGGGCCGCCTCGTCGACGTAGCGGGCGAGCTCGGAGACCACCTGGTTGCGCTCTTCGGGCGCCGCCGACGCCGGCCCCACCCGCTTGCCCGCCCGCTTGATGCCGAGAGCGCTGGTCGACTGATCGAGCAAGAGATCGAGCGCCACCGGCGTGAGGGTGCTGCGCTCCTCGACCTTGCAGGGGCAGGCGAGGCAAATCGGGTCGGCACTGATCTGCTTGCGCGCGTCCTGGGGGCTCATCGCGCTGCGGTACTCGACGAGCGGCCCGAAGGGCGAAGCCGACGAAGCCGCGCCCGGCGCCAGCACCGATGACGGAGGCGAGGCGAGGTGGGCCCAAGGGTCGATCGCCTGCTCCGACGCCGACGCCGACGACGGAGGCAAGGCGAGGTGGACCCACGGGTCGACCGCCTGCGCAGAGTCGCCCGCCTGCGACCGTGAGAGGTCGGCGCTCTGCGCCCGCGCGGGGCTGATCGCCTCGGGCGAGAGCAGCACGCCCAGCCAGATACAAATCGGGATTGATAGTTTTGTTAGAAACAAAACGCCGCCCCATCGACCCAGGCCAGGCGTACGTGCGCCGGCCTTGGTCATGCCCGACGCATGCGAGCCGGCCTTGGTCATGCCCGACGCACGTGCGCCCGCCTTGACCAGGTTGCGACGTTTCCTCTTGGCGGCGAGCGTCCCCAAGGCCCCGATTCGCAGCACGCTACGCGCCCGAAGGGGGCAACGGCAAGCCCCTCTTTTAGCCCCGCCCGGCCCTCGCTCGGGCATTGCTTGGGCATCGCTCGGCCATCGCGCGACCATGACTCGGGCCAGAAGAGCGCGTGGGGTACCCCGAAGCGCCTCTCAGAATGATAGGCCAGGGCTATCAGGCAACGCGTCATCACGCGTCACCCCGAGCGGGAGCGCGCCACCGTCGTTGGCCGTACGCGAGGGTGCTCGAGCGCCCCAGAAGCCGCCGCCAGAATGCGTATCGATAAAGAAAATTAGCGTAGCGTTTCGGCCCGCCCCCGAACCGAGAGGGTAGCGAGCAATAATTTGATAGGTTAGTCGTAGAAAGGTCGGGCCGTGCGACGAGGTCGCTGAGCGGTATTCTTCGATCATTGCCCCTTCCTTACCCCCTCCTTACGAAGACGTAAGGGCGCCTTCGGTGGCGCGGCGTTAGGGTCACGATGCTCCGTGTACGGTCTGTTTGAGCGCGGTGAGTTCGAGCGTCAGGGCACAGCGCGCTGCCCGACGCGTCCACCTTTACGCCCGCCGTCCGTGACGAAGCGTCTGCGCGTCCATCGCCCAGGGGACGATCATGGAAACAATCGAGCGTACGGCCGTGCGTCCGAACACGAGTGTGGAAGAAGAGAGGTCGCGCGAGCTGCCGGGCGGGCCCGCGCGGCGCGAGGCGCTCGAGTCGCGCGAGGGCCCGGCGCCCCGGGCGGCGGCCCCCGCGGCGGCGCGGGCCTCGGCGGGCGAGCTGCCGGCGCTGGTGCTGGGGGCGGGCATCTCGGCGCTCGGGGCGCTGCGCTGCCTCGGGCGCGAGGGCGTCGCGACGTACTACGCGTCGTGCGCCGACGACTTCGTGCACAACTCGCGCTGGGCGCGCCGCATCGCGACGCCGCTGCCCGTGTTTCCGACGTCCGAGCAGCTGGGCACCTTCCTGCTGCGGCAGCCGCTCGCGCGGGCCGTGCTCGTCCCTTGTTCCGACGCGATGGCGCGGGCGGTGGCGGGGCTCGACGCGCGCCTCGCCGCGCGCTTCCCTTCGAGCGTCGCGCCGGTCGATCGCCTCGACACGCTCGTCGACAAGCAGCGCTTCGCGCGCTTCGCCGCCGCCGAGGGGCTGCCGCACCCGCGCACGACGCTCGTGCGCACGCGGGCTGACCTCGAGCGGCTGCCCGACGAAGACTTCGTCTCGGCGTTCCTCAAACCTTGCGACTCGCAGGCCTTCTCGGCCCGCTTCCAGGCCAAGGCCTTTCGCATTCGCTCGCGCGCCGACGCCCTCGCCCGCTTCGCCGAGGTCGAGCGGGCGGGCCTCGAGGTAATTTTGCAAGAGTACGTGCCGGGCCCGGCGAGCCAGCACTACTACGTCGACGCCTTCGTCGACGGCAGCGGCCGCACCCTGGCGCGCTTCGCGCGGCGCCGCCTCCGCATGGACGCGCCCTTCGCCAACAGCAGCTACCTGCGCAGCATTCCCCCCGACGAGGCCCGCGGCGCCCTCGACCTGATGGACCGCGTCATCGCCGCGCTCGCGCCCGTGCGCGGCATCCTCAGCGCCGAGTTCAAGCTCGACCCCCGCGACGGGCAGTTCCGCGTGATCGAGGTCAACGCCCGCGCCTGGAAGCACGTCGAGTTCGCCGCCACGAGCGGGGTGAACATCTGCAAGCTCGCCTACGACGACGCGCTCGGCGTGCGCAACGAGCCCGTCACCGCGTACGACGGCGGCGCGTTCTGCGTCGACCGCTACCACGACTTCCGGCCCTGCCTCGAGCTGTTCCGGCGCGACGAGCTCTCGCTCGACGCGTGGGCGCGCACCTGGCTCTCGGCCAAGGGGCCGGTCGCCTGCCTCGACGATCCGCTGCCCGCCCTCTCGGCCTTCGGCGAGCTCTTGACCGGCGCCGTACGCCGCCGCCTCCGCTCGCCGCACCCCCGCTGATCAAAGCGCGCGGGGTTTGCCCATAAGCAGGGGGGCCGAAGGCTTGCGCAACCTGCGCAAGCTGCGCAACTTGCGACCTGCCCGCCTTGCGCAAAAGCGCGCGCATAAGGGCGGTACAAGAATAGAACTCGGCCTTCTCACGCGGGTTTTCTTCGGAAAGGTTTCTGGGCCTTGTTAGGCACGAGACTTGCGAAAGGTAAGGCTCGTACCGCCGCCGGGGCCGCCAACGTTTCGCCGCCAGGCGAGCGCATGGCGCCCCCCGACGGCCGCAGCGAGGTGAAAGCAAAACGCTTTCGCCCGCCGGCCAGCGGTCGCCCTACCCCGCCAGGAGAGTGCTCATGAACCGTTTGTTTTTCGCCGCGCTGTTGCCCCTTACCATGCTGATTGGCTGTGCCGACGAGGGCGATACCTCGACGGAGACCAACGAGCCGGCGACGGAGCAGGTCGAAGCCGCGGCCGCCGAGGCCGACCAGGTTTCGGAGCAGAAGAAGCCCAAGTGTACGCCTTCGGCCAGCGGCGACGGCTCGACCATCTGCTGTACCCCGATTTCGTGCGTCGAGTTCTGATTCGGGTTTCGCCCCGCTAGCTCCGTTCGCCCGCCGCCTGCCCAAACGGCGGGCGAGCGACACTAGGCGAATTGAGTCGGAACGCGCCGACGGCCCGAAAAGGCCTGAACGCCCCCGAATCGTGCCACGCCAGCGCCGACGCCCGCCGCCGGGCTCGGCCCGTCGACGCCTTGGTAAATGGTAAGCCATGCCGCAAACGATCAAGCTATTTCTCGAGGAGGCGCCCCCGGCCGGCGCGCCGGGCGCGATCAACCTCGCCCTCGAGCAAGAGCTCGAACGCCGCGATTGGGCGCTCGATCGCCATTACCATTGGCGCTTGCACGGGCGCGATCGGCTGCTGCCTTTCGCCAACGCCGAGCGCATTCTGCGCCTCGACGCCGCCCCCCCGGCCGACGTCGCCCTCTATTGCGACGTCGGCCTGGGCATTCGCCCGCCGCGGCCGGGGGTGGCGGCCAAGACGATGGTGCTCTTCCACGGCCTCATCGGCCAGCCCGCCGTCTGGATAGGCAACCCCCTCGTCGATCGCTACCTGGCGCTCTCTGCTTACGTTCGTGACGTCGTGCAATCGTTGCTCACCATGCCCGACTGGGCCCGGCGCCGCTGCCTCGACCCGCGCGGGTTCGACGCCGTCGACGTGATCGCGGCCCCCCTGCCCTGCGTCGAGCGGCCCGAGGGCGACGACGACGCGGGCGGCGAGGCCATTCCCGAGGGGGTGCGGCGGGCGCTGGCGAGCGGCGACGTGATCGGCCACGCCCTGCAACCCCGGAAGGCCGACTGGGGCGCCGTGTTCGCGATCTTGCTCGAGCTGCACCGCCTCGAGCGCGAGCGTGGCACGGGGCGGCGCTTTCGTGTCATCGTTTTTGACGAAGACTACGCGCTGCTGCAACGCTCGCTGCGACACGGCTACCCGCTCGACGTGACCGGCGTGCGCGAGGCCCTCGCCGCGCTCGACTGCTCGCTCGAAGATTTGCTGCTGCCCTCGCCCCTGCTGAGCCAAACCGCGCTCTTCGAGCTGTTTCGCGCCGCCCGCTTCGGCCTCGCGTACAACACCTTTCCCGAATACTTCGGGTTTTACATTCTCGAATCGGTTTGCCACGGCTGCCCGGTGTATACCAATGGCGTCGGCAACAACCGCCACAGCCTGCCGCCGGGCCACGGCGTGCACGTCGTCGACAACGCCGACATGGCCTTCGGCCGGCGCGGCGCCTACGCCCCGGTCGCCCAACGCGTCTTCGAAGGCCTGGCAGCGCCCGACGCCATCGCCGCGGCCTGCCGCCTCGGCCGCGACTACGCCGCCCGCGCTTACGGCCGCGAGGCCTTCGCCGAGAGCCTGGGGCTGAGCCTGGGCCGCGCCCTCGCGGGCCCGCCCCCCGCGACCCCCGCCTTCGACACCCTGACCATTGCGCTCAACCCCGTCGTGCGTAGCTTCGACGCGGCCAGCGGGCGCGTGGTCTCTGACTACAACCACCTTCGGCTCGACGCCCCGTCGGTCGACCTCGTCGGCGACGTGATCGACCGGCGTGCCGGCGACCTTCACTTCGCGGGCGAACGGCTCGACCGACTGCAATCGCTCTTCCGCCAAGGCGTGCTCGCCCTGCGGGCGCCGACCGCCTGATTCGACCGACGCGCTTCGGAGCGTCGCTCAACCGGCTTTCCTCGTAGCGTCGCGCCTGACGCTCGCCCTCAACGGTTCTCTTCGTCGCGACGCTCGTCGCCGAACTCTCTCTTCGTCGCGTCGCACCCGACACTCGTTACCAAACGCTCTCTTCGTCGCCCCGTTCGCGGCGCTCGTCACCCAAAGCTCTCTTCGTAGCGTCGTTCGCGACGCTCGTCGTACCAACCTGTCTCGAAAAGGACAAAACCATCATGAACCAATCGAACACGCCCAAGAAGTTCTCGCTCAACCGCCAGACCATCAAGAAGCTGCAAGACGAGACGCTCGACGAGGTCGTCGGCGGCAACGCCACCCAGGCGCGCCCGAAGAGCGTCATTCAGTTTGCGGTGCCCGGCACGGCCGGCCGCTACAGCTGCTACTACACCTGCGCGACCGAGTGAGACGTTGCCCTTACGCTCGCGCGTAGGGGTCACCTTCGCCCGCCCGGTGCGCTTCGTCGCGCCGGGCGGGCTTGACCGCATGCAGGGGCCCACCCGGAAGGTAGCGATGTTCGAAGCGACGTATCTCGGCTGGCAGGGTTGGCAACTCGCCTCGGCGCGAACGCGGCTGCTCGTCGACCCGCTGCTCGTCGACGAGGTGGGCAACGGCCCGCGGGGGCGGCGCCTCAACTTCCACTTCTGGCCCCCGCGCTCGTTCAACCTGGCGGCGCTGCCGCCCGTCGACGCGGTCTTCCTCACCCACGAGCACGAAGACCACTTCAGCGTCGCGTCGCTGGCGCGCATCGACCGGGCGGTACCCGTCTGGCTCTCGGCCCGCTCGTCGCGGGCGGCCCGCGCGCTGCTCGCCGAAATGGGCTTCACCGTACGCCTCGTCTCGCCCGACGCCACGCTTCGCCTCGGCGATCTCGAAGTGTGCCTCTTCGGCCCCGATCACGTCGGCCCCTTTCCGAACAACGAATGGGACACGCTCGCCTACGCCGTTCGCGACGCGCACGGCGACGGCGCGTTCTTCACCAACGTCGACGTCGACGTGACCGACGCCGCCCGCGCGACGGTCAACGAATGGGCCGGGCGCGGCGGAAGGCAGGTTCTGCTGTTCGAAGGCATGGAGGTCGCGCTCGCCCCCGCCGCCGAAGTCGGCCGGCAGCTCGAGGCGCACGAAATGCACGCCCCCGGGCGCGACACGCCCTTCTACGAGGGCCCGAGCCCCGCCGGCCTGCGGGGCGGCGGGCGCTTTCGGCCCCTCGCCGGTCAGTCGTTCCGGTTCGAAGCGGGGTCGCTCAGCCGCGTCGACGGTAGCCCCTTTTTGCGCACGCCGCCGCGCGAGACCTGGCCGCCGCGCCCTCGCTTTCGCCGCACCCCCTCCGAACCCTTCGAGCCTTTCTGCGGCACCCACCCGTTCGACGACGCCGACTGGCCCGAGCTCTCCGCCGGCCTCGCCCGCCTCGCCGAGCACCTCTACGGCCACTACCTGTTTCGTCGCCTCTATTCGCTCGACGCCCGCGCCCTCGAAGGCCGCAAGCCCACCTTCGTCTGGGTGCTACGCCTCGACGCCGAAGGGGGCGCCTGCGCGCTCGAGTACGACCCCACCGGCTGCGCCTTCGAGCCGATCGACATCCCCGCCGATCTCGAAGACCTTCGCTACGCCGGCGTCGCCACCTGCTGGGCCACCGATCTGCTCGCGCTGCTGCGCGGCGAGTTCGAAGCGCGCGCCATCGTCAAAGGGTTTCACGAAGCGTGGCACCCGAGCTGCCCGCTCCTGAGCCTTCTATCTGACGTTCTATGGGAGTATTTTCACCCTCTGCGGCACCCCGAGGTCACGCTACGTCGTTACCGCACGACGGCGGCGGCCGAGGCGGGCGCCCCGATCTACGTGCGCGCGGCGCAGGCAGCGGCGAGCCTTCAAGAAGCACGCGCGGCCGGCGAAGAGGCGGGGCATCAGGGGCGCGCGGCCGGCGAAGAGGCGGGGCGTCAGGGGCGCGCGGCCAACGCGGAAGCGAGCTGCTCGTGAACGCCCCGGCGCCCTGGCGCGCGATCGTCGACGGCTCGATGGCCGAGCAAGCGCGGGCGGCGGCGCGGGCGATTTTCGACGCGCTGCCCGATCACGTTCCCAGCCGTGACGTCGAGGCCGAGCCGCGCTCTTGGCAATATGCTCAGATGGCGTTGGCGCACGCGTACGGGGCGAAAGCCCTCGATGATGCGACGTACGCGAAACGGGCCGAGGGTTTTCTCGATCGGGCCCAAGGCGCCCTTCTCGAAGAGGGCGACGCTGCCGTCTCGCTCTACTGCGGCGTCGCCGGGGTGGCGCTTTGCGCCGCCGACGCCGCGCGCAACCTCGGCGCGCCGATTGCGCTCGACGAACTCGATGAGGTGATCGAAAATTACGTTGGCGCCGAACGTTGGGCGGGGCCTTACGATCTGGTGAGCGGGCTCGTCGGCCTTGGCGTGTATGCGCTCGGGCGGCTGCCCGGGTCGAAGCAGACCCTCGCCGCGGTGCTGCGCCACCTCGCCGCGCTGGCCGAACGCAGGGCGCCCGCCGACAGCGTCGAGGGGCCCAGGGGCGACGTCGCGAGTGGGCGCGACGAAGCGCAGGCCGGCGCCGCAAGCTGCGACGAAGGGCTTCTTTGGCCAGTGCCGCGCGGCGACGGCGGCGGTATGCGTTACGATCTGGGCATCGCGCACGGCGCCCCCGGCGCCATCGCGCTGGCCGCTCATTGCCTCGCTGCAGGCGTCGAAACCGAGCGAAGCGAACACCTCGTACGGGGCGCGCTGCGAGGCCTGCGCGGGCAGCGCCTGCCGGCATCGGCGGCGAGCGCCTACCCGTACTTCACGGGGGCCGGCATCGAGCCGACCGCTACCAAACCGGCGTGGTGTTATGGCGACCCTGGCGTTGCCATCGCCCTTCTCGCCGCGGCCCGGGCGCTACGCTCACCTTCGCTCGAAGGCGAGGCGATCGCGCTAGCCCGACGGGCGGCAGCGCGCGACCCGGCCGAGAGCAAGATCTTCGACGCCGGCTTGTGCCACGGCACGTTGGGCACCGCCCATCTGTTGAATCGACTCTACCAGGCGACGGGCGACGAAAGCCTCGGCGCCGGGGCCCGGGCCTGGTTCGAGCGGGGCCTCGCCATGCGATGCGAAGGCCGGGGCGTGGGCGGCTATGCGTTTTACTACGCCCCCGACGGCAAGACGACCCAATGGGTCGATGACCCCACCTTCTTGAGCGGCGCGGCGGGGGTGGCTCTTGCCCTGCTCGCCTTCGCCAGCGACGCCGAACCAACCTGGGATCGCCTTCTTCTGCTCTCGAGCGCGCCATGAAGCCTCGCACGGCGGGCATCGAGTACCGGGCCGAAGCGCTCGCCCACCACCAAGACTCTGCCCCTTTGCTGGGCGGGGTAATCACCGCCCCGCGCGGCACCGGGGGCGCCCTGAGCGAGGGCGTACGCGGCCTGCTCTCGACCATGCACGGCCGCGCCATACCGGTCATCGCCCAACGCACCCCCACCGAATGCGGCGCCGCCTGCCTGGCGATGACCCTGGCGTGGCACGGCCGGCAGGTGCCCCTCGACGAGCTCTCGGAGGCCATGACGAGCGGCCGCAGCGGCGCCTCGGCGCTGGCGATCGTGCGCGCCGCGCGGGCCCAGGGGCTCAGCGCGCGGGGCGTGCAGCTCGAACTCGAGCAACTCGAGTGCCTGCCCCCTGGCAGCATTCTCCACTGGGACTTTACCCACTTCGTCGTGCTCGAAGGCGTGACGCCGACCCACGTCGTCGTGGTCGACCCGGCCTACGGGCGCCGGCGGCTCTCGCTCGCCGAGGCGAGCCGATCGTTCACCGGCGTCGCCGTCGAGCTCGAGCCCTCGCCCGATCTCGCCCCGCGCGCCGCCGAAAAGGCCGCCTTCGGCCCCATGGTTCGGCAGCTCTTGCGCGAACGCGGCGTCTGGACGCGGGTGCTGCTCTCGTCGCTGGCCCTGCAGGGGCTCGGGTTGGCGCTTCCGCTGCTCACGGGGGTGCTCGTCGATCGCGTGATGCCGCACCGTAATTTCAGCCTGCTCGCCCTGCTCGGCGCCGGGCTCGCCGGCGTGCTCGTCTTTCAATGGCTCTTTACGCTCGCGCGCGCTTACGCGCTGCTGGCCCTGCGCGCCGCGGTCGACGTGCGCATGACCCGGGGCTTCCTCGAGCACCTGGTCACGCTGCCCTACTCGTTCTTCGAGCGGCGCACGACCGGCGACACGCTCGCCCGGCTGAACAGCCACACCACCGTGCGCGACCAGCTCACCGCCGGCATGCTCTCGGGGGTACTCGACGGGCTCTTGGTCGTCGTTTACCTGGCCCTCCTGGCGCTGGCCAGCCCGGGCCTGGGCGCGCTCGCCCTGGGGCTCGCCGCGCTCGAGGTCGCGGTGTTCGTCTTGCCGCTGGCGCGGCAGCAAGAGCTGCTCGCCGAAACGGTGCAGCGGCAAACCAAGGCCGAGAACTTTCAGATCGAGCTGCTCGCCGGCATGCAAACCTTGAAGGCCGCCGGCTGCGAAGACATCGCCGTCCAACGCTGGACGCGCCTCTTCGTCGATCTCATCAACGCCTCGATCGCCCGCGGCAAGCTGGCCGCGCTCGTCGACGCCTTCGCGAGCGCGACGCGCACCGCCGCCCCCCTCGCCGTGCTCGCGTTCGGCGCGTCGCGGGTGATGCAAGGCGAGCTGACGCTCGGCACGATGCTCGGGCTGAACGCACTCGCCGCGGGCTTCCTCGTGCCCTGCTCGAACCTGACCGCCACGGCCGGGCAGCTTCAGCTCTTGCTCACCCACGTGACGCGCATTCACGACGTGCTCGGCACCCCCGCCGAACAGACCGGGCGCGCCCCCGAGCCCGCGCCGGCGCTCGCGGGGCACGTCGAAGCGAAGGGCGTGAGCTTTCGTTATGGCCCGCAAGACCCCCTGGTGCTCGAGCACGTCGACGTCGCCATCGAGCCGGGTCAGTTCGTCGCCATCGTCGGGCCGACCGGCTCGGGCAAGTCGACGCTCGCCAACGTGCTGCTCGGGCTGCACCCCCCCTCGGCCGGGCGCGTCTCGTACGACGGGCGCGATCTCGCGACGCTCGACCTCGGCGCCGTGCGGCGTCAACTCGGCATCGTCGTACAGCGCCCTTACCTTTTCTCTGGCACGATTCGCGAGAACGTCGCGCTCGCCGACCCCTCGCTGCCCCTCGAGGCGGTCGAGCGGGCCGCCGAACGGGCGCAGATTCACGACGAAATCGCGGCCATGCCGATGGGCTACGACACCCCCGTCACGAGCGACGGCGCCAGCCTCTCGGGCGGGCAACGGCAGCGCCTGGCGCTGGCGCGCGCCCTCGCCACCCGGCCCACGATCTTGTTCCTCGACGAGGCGACCAGCGCCCTCGACGCGAGCACCGAGGCCGACGTGCAGCGCGCGCTACGCGCAATCGGGTGCACCAAGATCGTCGTCGCCCACCGCCTGAGCACCGTGCGCGACGCCGACCAAATTCTGGTGCTGGAAGCCGGCCGAATCGTGCAGCGCGGCACGCACCACGAGCTGCTCGCCCGCGACGGCGCTTACCGCTCGCTCCTCGGCGCGCAGCTCGTCGACGACACCCCGAAGGCGCCTGACCGAACGCCCCCCTACCCAAACCACGCGGGCCCCCGAGAAGCGCTTGGCTCGACACCCGCCAGCCCAGACCATACCGACACGCCCCTCGGCTCACCCCGGGCCGACACGCCCCTCGATGCAGACCAGGCCGACACGGCAGAGGGCGCGGCATGAAGCCGCTCGAGCCGGCGGGGTTCTTCGCCATCCGAACGCCACTGCTGCCCTTCGACGCGCTCTTGGCCTGGGCCGAGGGGCCCACGCCGCCCAACGCCGATCGTGACACGCTGCGCGCCCGCCTAGGTGAGCTCGTGGCCCGCCCCGAGGTGCGCGAAGCCCTCTTCGTCGCCTCGCCCTCGCTCGAGCGCGAGCTCGCCCACTGGCACCGCCAGCCGGCGTCCGAGCGGGGGCAACGGATCGAGCGGGCCCTGGTGCGTTACGTGCTGCGCATGGCGGGCAGGCCCACGCCCTTCGGGCTCTTCGCCGGGTGTGGCAGCGGGCCAATCGTGTCACGAACCGATCTACACGTGCCACCGACGAGCGGGCTTCGCCGCCGCACGAGGCTCGATCAAGAGTACGTCACCTCGCTCACGCGGGCCCTCGCCGCCGATCGGGCGCTTCGCCGCACGCTGCGCTACCGCGCCAACGAAACTCTTTACGCCGCAGCCGGGCGTCGACGCTACTGCGAAGCGCGCGGCGACGGCGCCCGGCGGGCGTACCACCTGGTCGCGGTCGACCCTAGCGAGGCGCTCGACGCGGCACTCGGCTGCGCGCGCCAAGGCGCTTCGTTCGACGCCATCGTCAACGCGCTCACCGGTCTCGACGGCGAGGCGACTCGCGACGAAGCCGAGGCGTTCGTCGACGAGCTCATCGACGCGCAGCTGCTCGTCGACGAACTCGCGCCGGCGGTGGTCGGCGACTGGTCGTTGGGGAAGCTCGGCGAGCAGCTCAGAGGCTCAACGGCAGGGCGCCCGGTGGCCGAGCGGATCGCTCGTGTCGAGGCCGGCCTACGCGCCATCGACGAGGCAGGGCTGGGGCAGGCCCCTGAGCGCTATGCGCATATCGTCGAAGAGCTCACCCCCTTGCCGGCGCGCGCCGACCAGGCGTCTACGTTTCAAGTCGACCTCTGGAAGCCCGGCGAGCAAACGTCGCTCGGCGAGCGCCACGCGCGCGAGATCGCCCGCGGGGCCGCCATTCTCTGTCGGCTGGGCCGGCCCCACCGCACGGCCGCGCTCGAACGCTTCAAGAAGCTCTTTCGAGAGCGCTTTGGCGATACCGAAGTACCCCTCATGGCCGCCCTCGATGACGACGTGGGGGTGGGCTTCGACGGCCGCGGCGGGGCCGGTGCGGGGCAGGCGCCGCTGCTCGAAGGGCTGCCCTTCCCGAGCGGGCAGGCCGAAGCCGGCGCGCGTTGGCTGCCTTCGCACGACGTTCTGCTGCGCAAGTGGGGGCGCGCGCTGCGCGATCGATCGCACACGATCGTGCTCGACGACGCCGACGTCGACGCCCTCGCCGGCCCCCCTACGGCCACCCTACCGACCGGGTTCGCCGCCGTGGTCTCTCTGCTCGCGTCGCCCCTAGCCTCGGCCGGCGTTTCATCAGCCACTTCACCCGCCGGCTCGTCATTCGCGCCCCCCTCGCCCGTCGCCGAAAGCGACTTCGACGTTCGCATCTTCATTCGCGCAATCACCGGCTCATCGGGGGCGTCGCTGCTGGCCCGCTTTGCCGACACCGACCCCGCGCTTCTGGCGCGCCTACGCGCGTTGGTCGAGCGCGAAGAGGCGGCCTGGCCCGACGTGCTCTTCGCCGAGATCGCCCACCTGCCCCCCGGCCGCGCGGGCAACATCTTGCTTCGCCCCCGCCTGCGACGCCACGAGCTGCCGGCGCTCGGCCGCGGCGAAGGCCCCGAGACGACGCGCCTCTCCCTCTCTGAGCTCTTCGTTTGCGTCCGCGACGAGCGCGTCGTTCTGCGCTCTAAACGGTACGACCGCGAGATCATTCCGCGGCTGACGACGGCCCACCGCTTCGACGATCGCTCGAATGTTGCCCTCTACCGTTTCCTGTCGAGTTTGCAATTCGAGGGCACCACGGCAGGCCTGGCGTGGAACTGGGGCCCTCTGACGGCGGCCGAGTTTCTGCCGCGCGTCGAGCACGGGCGCTTCGTCTTTTCGCGCGCCCGCTGGCGGCTCGGCGCCGACCAAGTACGCTCGTTGGTCGGGCCGGCCGACGCCGACGCGCGCTTCGAGGCGGCGCAGGCGCTCCGCCGCGAGCTGGGGTGGCCGCGCTTCCTCGCGCTGCTCGACGGCGACGGCGAGCTGCCGATCGATCTCGACAACGCCCTTTCGATCGAAGCCGGCCTGGGCTCGCTGGGGCGTCGCGACGTCGCCGTCGTGGAAGAGCTCTTTCCGGGCGACGACGCCCTCGCCGCGCGCGGCCCCGAGGGGCGCTACGTGCACGAGCTGATCGTGCCCCTGCTCGCCCCCTCGCCCGCGCCGAGGCCGATCGATCCGCCGCCGCTACGGGTGCCGGCGTCCGTCGCGCGTCACGCCCCCGGGGGCGATTGGCTCTACGCCAAGCTATCGTGTAGCCACGCGGCCGCCGACCGCGTTCTCGCCGAGGCGGCCCTCCCCGTGGCGCGCGGGGCCCTGGCGTCGGGGGCGGCGAGCCGGTGGTTCTTCGTTCGGTATGATGATCCGCACTGGCACGTTCGCCTGCGCGTCTTCGGCGATCGGGCCCGCCTGCGCCGCGAGGTGCAGCCCGCGCTCGAAGACGCCTGCGCCCCGCTGCTCGAAGACGGTACGATGTGGCGCCTCGCTTACGACACGTACGAGCGCGAAGTCGAACGGTACGGCGGGGCCGAGGGCATGGCGGCCGCCGAGGCGATCTTTCATGCCGATAGCGAGGCCTTCGCGACACTGCTCCCCGGCCTGCGCGGCGATTCGGCGGGCGACTTGCGCTGGCAGGCGACCCTGCTCGGCATGAACGCCCTGCTCGACGATCTCGGGCTCGACGCGGCGGGGCGGCGCGGGCTCGTTGGCGCCATGCGCGCCTCGTTCGCCCTCGAGTTTCCTACCCCCGGCGACGCGCTTCGGCATGGCATTGGCGCGGCGTACCGCCCCCGCCGAGCCGCCATCGAGGCGCTCTTCGCTCCGGGCGGGGGGGGCAACGGGGCCACGCTACGCGAAGCCTTCGCCCTCCGCTCGACCCAGGCGGCCGAGCCCGCCAGCCGGCTTCGAACGCTCGCCCAGAGCGGGCGCCTGACAAGGCCCCTACCCGCCGTCGCCGCCGCCTTGCTGCACATGCATGCGAACCGTTGGCTGGCCTCGGCCGCGCGAGAGCACGAAGCCGTCTTGTATGACTTCCTCGAGCGCACGTACGAAGCGCGCGCAGCGCGGCAGGGCCGGAAGGCACCGTGAAAGCGGACGACGCGAGAGGGCCGGATGGCGCCCTGCAAGCGGACGGCGCGGGGGAGCCGAAAGGTGCCGTGAAAGCTCGTAACACGATCGGCCAAAGCCGTGTCACGAAAGCGTGGGCTTCGGGGTTCGCGCTTCGAACGCCGCTGCTGCCCTTCGAAGCGCTGCTCGCACCAGAGACGGAGGCTGCGCGCGTGCTGGCCGAGGGGGGCGACCTCGACGCGGCCGTCGCTGCCGATCGACGAGCCTTCTGGGCGCGCGCCTCGCGTCTGCTCGACGATGCGGACGTGCGCGAGGCCATCGAGCTTGCCTCGCCGAGCTTCGCGCAGGCGCTCGAAGCCTGGCGCACGACCCCGACGGCCGCACGCGGCGCGAACGTCGAAGCGGCGCTCGTGCGCTATCTGCAAAGAATGACGTCGCGGGCGACGCCCTTCGGCCTCTTCGCGGGCCAGACCCCGGGCGTTCTGACAGAACGAACCGAGCTGCGCCTCGCCCCCCGCACGCATTACCGCCGCCGCACGCGCCTTCGCCGCGAGGTGCTCGTGGCCGTCGCCGCGGCCGCCCCGCCCGCGACGGTGCTTCGCGCCAACCCCACCTCGTACCGCGCGAGCGACGAGGCGCGCGAGCTTCGCTACATCGTGGCTCCTGGTCGCGAAGGGGCGGCGGGCCTCGTGGCTGCCGTCGAGGCGGGCGAAGAGGTGCAAGGCGTGCTCGCCTACGCCGCCGAAGCGCGCGAGCGGGCCGCGATCGTGGCGTTCACGCAAAGCCAAGGCGCCACCCCGGCCGAGGCCGAAGGGTTGGCCGACGCCCTGATCGCCGAAGGGTTGCTCGTCGACGATCGCGAACCTCAGCTCACCGGCGACGACCCACTGCGGGCACTCGCCGGCGAGCTGGCGGTGCGGCCAGGGGCAAACGCGCTCGCCAAGCGCACGGCGGCGGTGGTCGAGGCGCTTGCGATGGCCAACGCCAGGGCAACTCTCGCCTGGGCCCCACCGCTGCGCGAGGCCGTCGCTGCTAGCCTGGCGGCGCTCACCGGCGTCGACGCTTGCCCGGCGCGGGCGCTCTCGGTCACGCTCGACAAGCCGGCCGAAGTGGCCACGCTATCGGAAGAGGCGGCGGCACGCCTCGACGCGACGGCGCGCGCCCTCGCGGCCATGGGGTTTGCCCGCGCGGGCGACCCGCTGGGCGCCTTCAAGCGGGCGTTCCGCGATCGTTTCGAGGGCGAAGAGCTACCCCTGCTCGCCGCGTTGGATGGCGAGACCGGCGTCGGGGCCTCGCTCGACGAAGGCGCCGGCCTCGTCGCGGCAGCGGCCCCCCCGGCGCACCTCGTGCGTCTCTTCGCCGACGCGCTCGCGCGCGGTGCGCGGTCGATCGATCTTCGCGCCGACGACGTGGCGGCGCTGCGCTCGCCAGGCGCTCGCCCGCTGCCGGCGGCGTACGGTGCCCTCGCGCAGGTGGCGCATTGCCCCGAGGGTGGCGAGCCCGCCCTCTATCTGCAAGGCGCGCAGGGGCCGAGCGGGTGCCGACTGCTCGGGCGTTTTACGCACGACGCGCGCCTTCGCGCAATCGTCGACGCGCACCTGCGGGCCGAAGAGGCGCTCGAACCCGACGCGATCTTTGCCGAGATCGTACACGCCCCCGGCGAGGGCGCCGACGCGCTGGTGCGCCCCGCGCTGCGGGCCTTCGAGATACCCTGCTTCGCGCGATCGTCTGCCCCCGCCGAACGACGGCTCGAGCTCGCCGAGCTGCGGGTCTCGGTGCGAGACGATCGGGTGATTCTGCGCTCGCCGCGCCTGGGCAAACGCGTCATCGCCCGCGGCACGCACGCGCACCATTTTGCCTCCTCGCCCGTGCCGGCGTACCGGTTCCTCGGGCTGCTGCAAGAACAGGGGGTTTCTGCCGAGGTCGCCTGGGGCTGGGGCGCGCTCGAAGCTGCCCCCTTTCTTCCGCGCGTGGCGATCGACGGGGTCGTGGTCTCGCTCGCGCGCTGGCGCCTGTCGGGCGAAGAGCGGCGGGCGCTCGCCACGTCGTCGGGGGCGGCGCTCTTCCGTGCGGCGTCGGCGATTCGTCAGGCGCGCGGGCTTCCTCGCTACGTGTCGTTGCCCGACGGTGACCGGGTTGCGATCATCGATTTTGATAGCGTGGTTAGCCTCGAGGCAGCGTCTCAGCTCTTCGCGCGCGAGACCGAGGGCGTCTTGCAAGAGCTCTTCGCGCCGCCCGAGCGAGCCTGCGTGCGGGGCGACGGCGGGGGCTTCGCCCACGAGCTCGTCGTTCCCTTCGTAACCATTTCTAGCTCAGAACGCACTGCTCCTAAGGCTTTCTCCGCCTCCGCCTCTGACTTCACCCCCGCCTCTGACTCCTCCTCGGCCTACGCCTCTGCCTCCGCCTCCGACACGGACGGGACCCCCGTGGCCGCCCCCGCCGCGCATCGTCTCGCGGACCGCGATCTCGGCCCGACGGCGGCCCTCGGCTGGCGCGCGCTCGCAGGCAGCCGGCGAGCGTACCCCCCTGGCTCCGAATGGCTCTACGTGCGGCTCGAGGCCGCGGCCTCGGTGCACGATCGCCTGCTCGCCACGATCGTCGCCCCGATCGTGAAGCAGGCGCGGGCTTCGGGCGCGATCGACGCGTGGTTCTTCGTGCGCTTTGCCGCCCCCACGCCGCACCTGCGCGTGCGCTTCCATGGCGACGCCGGGCGCCTTCGCTCCGAGGTGCTGGGGGCCCTCGAGCGAGCCTCTCTACCGCACCTGCGCGAGCGCCGCTTGCTACGCTTTTCGATCGACATGTACGAGCGTGAAATCGAGCGCTACGGCGGCGTGCTCGGCATGGCCCTCGCCGAGGGGTTCTTTCATTTCGACAGCGAGGCGGCCCTGGCGCTCGTCGAGGGCGGCCTGCTCGAGACCCCCGCCGATCGCTGGCGCGCGGCCTTGCTCGGGGTCGGCCAGTTGCTCGACGATCTCGGGCTCGATCGCGCCGCCCGCCTGCGCCTCGTGACGCGCCTGGCGGGCGCTTGCCGGGTCGAGCTCGGGCTCGACGACGGCGCCCAACGTCGCCTCGACGCGCGCTTCCGCGCCGAGCGGGCGGGGCTCGAGTCGCTACGAGCAGGGCGCGGCGCCGGCGGGCTGCACGCGGCCTTCGCGGCGCGCTCTCGCGGGGTCAAAGCGCTTGCGGGCGAGTTCGCCGACGCCGCGCGCGCGGGGGCCCTACGGGCGCCCCTTGAAGAGCTCGCCGCCACCTTCGCCCACGTGCACGTCGGGCGCCTCGTGAGCGGGGCGGTGCGCCCCACGGAGCTACTCGTTTACGACTTTCTGCGCCGCCTCGAGCGCTCGGAAGCCGCGCGACGAAGGGAAGAAGGCTGACCGCGATGTTCGAAGCGACCTACCTCGGCAACCAGGGTTGGCTCTTTCACGATGGCGACGCCACCATCGCCGTCGACCCGATTTTCGGCCCTGAATTCGGCCGCGGGCCGGCGGGGGCCCGCTACGCTTGCCACCCCCCTCGCCGGTGGAGCCTCGACGAGGTGCCGCCGCTCGACGCGCTCATCATTACGCACGAGCACGAAGATCATTTGCACATTCCCTCGCTCGCGCGCGTCGACCGCCGGGTGCCGATCTGGCTCTCGGCGCGGGCCTCGCGTTCGGCACACGCGATCGTGCGCGAGCTCGGGTTCTCGGTCACCCCGCTCGACCCCGGCGCCCGCTTGACGTGGGGGGGCCTTTCGCTGCGCACGTTTTCGCCGAACCACGTAGCTTCCGACGAGATCGACGAGTGGGACACTCTCGGCTTCGCCGTCGAAGACGCCCGCGGCGACGGCGCTTTCTTGACCAACGTCGACGTTCGCCTCACTGCCGCGATGGTCGAGCACGTTCGTCGCGGGGGCGAAGAGCGCCGCACCATTACCGACCACGAGGGGGCGACGCTCGTCTTCTATTCGGGTACGATCAGCGAGGCGACCTCGCTCTCGACCGAGCGGCCCCCCGAGGTCGGCTCCGAGCACGTGCTCGACCCCGCCGAAGCCTTCGCCCGCCTCTCGGCCAGAGCCGCCTTCTGGCCCGCCCCCGGCCTTACCTTCCACCAGCAGCGAGGGCGTGTTGTACGCGTCAGCGAGGCACCCTTCGTACGCACCGCGCCCCTCGCGACCTGGCCCTCGCCCGAGGCCGCCGGCTTCGTCGTCGCGCCCGACGCCGACCCCGTCCCCGCTTGCGGCCGCCCCCTCTTCGACGACGCCGACCTGCCGCGCCTCACGTCGGCCCTGCAGGCCCTGGCTTCGTTTCTCTACGGCCGCACGCTCTTCCGGCGCCTACTCTCGCTGAGCGTCGACGAGCTCGCAGGCCGCAAGCCCACCTTCTTGCTGCTTTTGCACACCGATCGCGAGGGCGGCACCTACGCTGCCGAGTACGACCCCTCGGCCTGCGCGTTTCGCTTCCTCGACGGCGACGACGTCAGCCTCGAAGCCTACGTGGGCGGCTTCGAGTGCTGGGCCAACGACTTTTTGGCGCTCGCCGACGCCACCTTCGAGCCCCGCATCGTCTCGGGTCGCCACGTGCGCCACTGGAGCGCCCTGCCCCACGCGCTGCCCTTCGACTTCGAGCGCGAGGCGCTCTGGCCCTTCTTTCACCCCCTCAATCGACCAGACCTATGCCTGCGCCGTTACCGCGAGGTGGCCCTCGAAGAGCGAGACGCTCGGGTTCAGGTGCGGCGCCGCGAACGCTGAGAGATCAGCCTTGAAACGCCAGCCGAAGGCACCGTCGTGCCGGCGGCGTGGCGAGTGGTCGGCCCTGCGGTGCCAAAGTGGCCCTGGCGACGGACGCGCCTGGCTGGCAAACCCGAAGGCGTGACGCTGGTATGTTCGCCCGAGGCGACGCCCCGCGTACGGAGGGAGCCATGTCCGAGGCAGAACACGCATCGACGTCCGGGGCGACACCCATCGTTTCGCCCGCTTCGCCCGCTTCGCCCGCTTCGCCTGTTTCGCCCGCTTCGCCTGTTTCGCCCATTTCGCTCGTGTTGCAGACCCCCGCCGCGCCGGCCGCGGAGGCGCATCGGCACTTTCTCGCCAAGCTCGCGGTCGAGACCGACCCTTCCGACGTGCATTACGATCTACGGCAGGGCGCGGCCGGCTTCGTGGTCGTCGATACGCGAAGTGCCGCCGCGTATGCCGAAATGCACGTGCCGGGGGCGCTCAACCTGCCGGCGCGGGCGGTGCATGAGCGTAACGTCGAGGGGCTGCGGGGTAAGGTGGTCGTGGTGTACTGCTGGGCGACCTCGTGCAATGCCGCGACCAAGGCGGCGGTCAAGTTGAGCGCGCTCGGCTTGCAGGTCAAAGAGATGCTGGGCGGGCTCGACGCCTGGGTGCGCGAGGGCTACCCCGTCGAGGGCGAGCTCGCCGACGGCGCGAATTTCGACGAGTACCTGCGCCGGCACCACCGGGGCGACGCGGGCCCCCCTGCGCGCGGTGGGCGATGAGCGCGCCTCGCGTGGCGTTCGTGACCTGCGCGCCGCGACCGGCGATCACCGACGACGACGCCCTGGCCGCCGAGGCGCTGCGCGAGGGCGGGGCCGAAGTCACGCCCGCCGTCTGGAGCGACGCCGACGTCGACTGGGGCGCCTTCGACGCCATCATCGTACGCTCCACCTGGGATTATCACCTACGCTCCGTCGAGTTTCTCGCCTGGCTCGGCCGGCTCGAGGCCGCGCGGGCCCCTCTCTGGAATGACGCGCGTACCATCACCTGGAATCTCGACAAACGTTACCTCGACGTCTTGGCCGAACGAGGCGTGCTGACCGCCCCGACGCGCCGCGTGGCCCGGGGCTCGGGCGTCACGCTCGCGACCGTGCTGCGCGAGCAGGGTTGGCCCGAAGTCGTCGTCAAGCCGGCGGTTTCGGCCTCGGCGTGGCGCACCTTCCGCGCTTCGGCGGGCGCAGACAGGAACGCCGGAAACGCTGGGAACGCCAGAAGTGCCGGCAACGACGGCAACGACGGCAACGGCACGAATGCCAGAAACGATGGCAACAGCGGCAACGACGCCACCAACGGAGCAGCCGCCGCCGAGTTCGAGCGCTTGCTCGCCGAAGTCGACGTGCTCGTGCAGCCCTTTCTCGAAGAGGTGCAGCGCGAAGGCGAATGGTCGTTCGTGTTCTTCGGCGGCGCCTATTCGCATGCCATGCGCAAGCGGCCGGCCCGGGGCGACTTTCGCACCCAGGAAGAGCACGGCGCGACGCACGCCCGCGGCCAGCCCGACGCCGCCTTGATCGATCGAGCCCGTGAGGCGCTCGAGGCCGTCGGCGCCCCCACGCTCTACGCCCGCGTCGACGGCGTCCCTTCGGCCGGTCGCCTCTGCGTGATGGAGGTCGAGCTCATCGAGCCCTCGCTCTTTTTCGCCGGCGATCGCGCCGCCGCCGAGCGCTTCGCCCGTGCCACGCGTTCGGCGCTGCGGTAGAAAAAGGGCGAGGGCGCCCGGGCCGGGGGCTCGAAAACTCCGAGAGCAGCTTGGCGCGAAGGCAGACCTCTCCCCTCGTCGCGCTCTTCGGCGGGGGGCCGGGTAGCGGGGCGCCGATGGTGCGGCGCATCTGCGACGGCATACGCAACGCCGTCGCGCGGGGCGCCTTGAAGCCGGGGGCTCGCCTGCCCTCGGCGCGCGCGCTGGCTTCCGATTTGAGCGTGTCACGCTCGACGGTCGAGGCCGCCTTCGCCCGGCTCGACGCCGAAGGTCTGCTCGAACGTCGTGCCGGGGCTGGCACCTTCGTCTCGGCCTCGGGCGGCGCCCGCGAGCGCGGGCCGCTGCTTGGGCGCGAGGCCGCGGCAGCTTCCGCGCCGGGCCCCTCTCCTGCTCCGTTGCTTCCACCATCGCCGCCTCCGCTCTCGCCCCGCGGGCGCGCCCTGGTCGCGGGCGGGCGCGAGACGGCCCCGACCCCGGGCCGCACCTTCGCGCCCTGCGCGCCGGGGCTCGACGCGTTCCCCTTCGCGCTCTGGGGGCGGCTGCTCGCGCGGCACGCGAAACTCTCGGCGACGGAGCTCGGGGGGCAGCTCGATCTCGTCGGCCTGCGGCCGCTGCGCGAGGCGATCGCGGCGCACCTCGGCACGAGCCGGGGCGTGCGTTGCGAGCCCGACGAGGTGCTCATCACGACGAGCACGCAACAGTCGCTCGATCTCTGCGCGCGCGCCCTGCTCGCCCCCGGCGACGCGGTCTGGCACGAAGAGCCCGGTTACCTCGGCGCCCGCCACGCCTTGCGGGCGGCGGGCGCCCAGATCGCGCCCGTGCCGATCGACGACGAAGGGTTGCACGTCGACGAGGGCCGCCGCCTCGCCCCGGGCGCGCGCCTGGCCTACGTCACGCCTTCGTACCAATACCCGCTCGGCGTCACGATGAGCGCCCGCCGGCGCGCCGAGCTCTTGGGTTGGGCGCGCGAGACCGGCGCGTGGATCTTCGAAGACGACTACGACAGCGAATTTCGCTTCGACGGGCCGCCCCTCGCCGCCATCCAGGGCCTCGACGGCGGCGGGCGCGTGCTCTACGCGGGCACCTTCAACAAGATCATGTTCCCCTCGCTCCGGCTCGCTTATTTGGTAGCGCCCCGGGGCGTCGTCGAGGCCCTCGCGCTCGCCCGCGCCGTGAGCGACGGGCCGGTCACCGCGCTCGCCCAGGCGGCCCTCGCCGACTTCGTCGCCGGCGGCCACTTCGCCCAGCACGTGCGCACGATGCGCGGCCTCTTCGAAGAGCGGCGCGACGCGCTGCTCGACGGCGTCGCGCGCGAGCTGCCCGGCCGGCTCGCGATGCGCCGGGCCGAGACGGGCACGCACGCGATCGGCTGGCTGCCGGCCGGCGCGGACGACGCCGAGGCGAGCCGCCGCGCCGCCGCCCGCGGCCTCGAGGCGCCGCCGCTCTCGCGCTACTTTCTGGGCGCGGCGGGGCCGCCCGGCCTGGTCATCAGCTACGCCACGGCCGCCCCGGCGGAGATTCGGCGCGGGGTGCGCGCGCTCGGCGCTTGCCTATAATGGCGTCGAGGGCGCGAGCCCAGCTCGTGTTCGAACGGCGTCGAGGGCGCAAGCTCGGCGCTCGTTTGTCATCGGGCCATTGTCGCTTCTACGGCAACAATGGCCCTTCGTCAGCCTTGGCCTTACAGGTAAAAAAAGCCAGGTGCCCCACTCGCTGTTGCCGCAGAAGCAACAATGAGTGGGCGGGCCGCGTTCAGCCGGCGAGGGCGCCGCGGGCGATGACGATGCGCTGAATCTGGCTGGTGCCTTCGTAGATTTGCAGCACCTTGGCGTCGCGCATCAGCTTTTCGACGGGGTATTCTTTGACGTAGCCATTACCGCCGAAGACCTGCACGGCGTCGACGGCGGTTTGCATGGCGCTGTCGGCCCCGAAGGCCTTGGCGTAGGCCGAGGTCATGGGGTCGCGCACGTCGTGATCGAGGTTCCAGGCGGCCTTCTGGTAGAGCAGGCGGGTGGCCTCGGCCTTGATGGCCATCTCGGCGATCATGGCCTGCACGAGCTGGTGTTGGGCGATGGGCACGCCGAAGGTCTTGCGCTCTTTGGCGTAGGCGACGCTCTCGTCGAGGCAGCGGCGCATGAGGCCCGCGGCGCCGGCGGCGATGTCGGGGCGGGTTTGGTTGAAGGTCTCCATCGCGAGCTTGAAGCCCTGGCCTTCGCCGCCGAGCAGGTTCGCCTTGGGCACGACGACCTCGTCGAGGTGCAGCACGGCGGTGTCGCTGGCGCGCTGGCCGAGCTTGTCTTCTTTCTTGCCGGGACGCACGCCGGGGGCGTCACGGTCGACGATGAAGGCGGCGATGCCTTTGTGGCGCAGGGAGGGGTCGCTCGTGGCGAAGACGACGTACCAGCGGGCGTACGAGCAGTTGGTGATCCAGCACTTCTGCCCGTTGAGAACGTAGTCGTCGCCGTGGCGCGTGAAGCGGGTCGTGAGGCCGGCGACGTCGCTGCCGGCGTCGGGCTCGCTGGTGGCGTAGCTGACCAGAATCGGCTCGGCGGTGAGCTGCCCGATGTACTTCTTCTTTTGCTCGTCGGTGCCGGCGAGCTTGACGGGGGTGAGGGCGAGGCTGTTGCCGGTGATGCTGGTTTGAATGCCGGTACAGCCGTAGGCCAGCTCTTCGACGATCAGGGTGTGATCGAACTCGCCGAAGCCGTTGCCGCCGCAGTCGGCGGGGGCGGTGGGGTTGACGAGGCCCAGTTCCCAGGCGTCGCGGAAGACGTCCATGGGGAAGCGCGAGTCGCGGTCGCACTCGGCGGCCACGGGAATGATGCGCTCGCGGGTGAAGCGGCGGGCGGTATCGCGCAGGGCGATCTGCTCTTCGGACAGGGAGAAGTCCACGGCGGGGGGTAACTCCTTCTGCTTGAGGCGCCGGCGCGCCATCTCGGCGCGCACGGCCCGGGCGCCGAGCACGTATCCGAAGACGAGGCCGACGAGCAATACGCCCGGGATGAAAACGAAATGCGCAGGCGAGGGCAGCACGGCGTCGCGCCCTAACGTCTCGGAGGCCGGCGCGCGGCCGGGGGCCTTCTCGAGCGAGCGTTCGACCTCGCCGAGGCGGGCCTCGAGCGCGCGCTGCCGCCGCCACGAGAGCAGCCAGAAGCCGATGAGCATTACCCAGATGAGCGCGTAGGCCGAGACGGTGTACCCGAAATTACGCATCGGGTCTTGGTCGGGCGTCGCCGAAAACGAGGTGACGCGGGGGGCGCCCCCGGGCGTTTCGGCGGGCTGGAGCGAGGTCGTCAGGAGGTTCATGGCGGTCATGGCGGTCATGGCGGTCATGGCAAAACGTCAGGCCTCGTCGCCGAGGAGGCCGAGCTCGAGCGCGCGCTCTTCGGCGCGCTCGATGCGGGCGCGGGCGAGGTGCAGGCGGGTGCGGGCCCAGACCAAGGTGATCGTAAAGAGGGTGAAGGAAATCATGCCGAGCGAGAAGGCCATCTTCATGTCGGGGTGGCCGAGGCCGCCGCCCTTGCCGGTGACGACGGCGGGGTGGTTGCCGCCCCACTTCTGCACGGCATAGTGAATGATGGGCAGGTTGGCGGCGCCGAGCACGCCGAGGGCGCCGGCGAACTTGCGCTCGGCCTCGCCGTCGCCGGCGAAGCTGCGCAAGACCACGTACGCCGCGTAGATCATCGTCGAGAGCAGCGCGGTGAGCAGGCGGGGCTCCCACGACCAGTAGACGCCCCAGATGGGCCGGGCCCAGATGATGCCGCTCGCCTCGGTCATGGCGCCGTAAAGGAACGCCACCTCGGCGCCGGCCCGTGCGATGGCGTCGGCCCGCTCGCTCTGGTTGTATAGGTAGACCACCGAGCCCGCGAAGCAGGCCGCCGCCCCGAGGTACATCGAGTAGGCGACCGGCACGTGAAAGTAGAAGATCTTCTGCGCGGCGCCCATGACCGCTTCGAAGGGGGCGCGGAAGAACGTCCAGTAGATGGTCGCGAGCACGAGCGAGCCAGCGATCACGACGAGGGCGGGGTACCCAAGACCGGAACGTTCGGGTTGCGGGGGCATGGCGGCCGACACGCTAGTCTTGCCCGCGCGCGCACACAAGGGGTGCCCCGGCCACAGCGAGGGCGGGCGGGGCCAAGAAAAGGTTTTTTTCGTGCAAGTTCATGGTGCTCCTGGTGCGTGAATGTCGCCAAGCGGCACGTACAAGGGTATGGGACGGGGGCGTTTCTTCCCGCGGGGCGGTCGAGTTCAGTCGTTCTCGTCTTTTCCCTGTTTTTTGCCGCTTTTTTTCCCCCGCTTTCTCGGCGGCGTTGCTCGCGCCGCTCCCGCTCCCCTAGCTGGTTGAAAAAATGAAGGGTCGTTGGTCCGGACGCGCTTCGTTCTTCGTCTCCATCTTCGGCGCCCTCGGCGCGCCCCTCGCGATCGCGCTCACGGCGCCGGCTTGCGGGGGGCGGCGGCCCTCGGGCGCGGGCGGGTCGTCCGGCGGCAGCGGCGCCGGCGGCGGGGCCGACTATGCGGCGAGCGCCAGCGCGAGCGCCGCGCCGATTCCGTCGGGCATGGTCGGGCCGCTCGTGGCCCCGCCGCTCGAGCCGGGCGCGCCCCCCGGGGCGCTCTTGCCCTCGCCGGTCGGGGGCCCCTGGCTCCGCTGTTACGAGCACTTCCGGCCCGACGCCGGCGCCCTGCGCGACGTGACGCGCCTCGCGATGCTCTGCGGACACGTCAACGGAATGCGCGCCGTCGGGCCCGCCGAAGAGGGTGACGTGGCCGAGGGGGGCGAGGCGCGCGCGCACGCGATCGTGCTGAAGGGCGGCGAGTGCGTGCGCCTCTTCGCCGTCGCCGACGCCCCGCTGGAAGAGCTGGCGCTCGCGCTCTCGGGCCCGACGGGCGTGCTCGCGAACGCGACGCCGGGGGCGCGCTGGGCGGTCACGCTGGCCGATCGGCCGCTCTGCGTCGCCGCCGACGGCGAGTACACGATGCTGGTGCGCTCGCGGAAGGGCGCGGGGCACTACGCGGCGCAGGCCTGGCGTCTGCCCTGAGCGCCCGACGGGGCCCGGGCCGGGCGCAGCGCGGGGGGTAAACCAAGGCATAAAACAGGGCGTTCGGCGCCCCCCGGCCGGGCAAAGACCGCCCCGGCGTACGCGGCGGGGTGCACGCTCGCGCGAACAGGTGTATGGCGCCCGGGCCTGTTGAGCCAAACGTCATGACCTCCGTTCACGTCGGCCTGCCCACGCTCCGGGGCCCCCTCGCCCAGTACGCTGAATCCTTCGACTTGCTCGAAGTGCGTCCCGTCGACACGCCGTTGCCGCGCGGAACGCGGCTGCGCGCGTGGCGCAAAGAGGTGCCCCCTTCGTTCGTCTTCAGCGTCGTTTTGCCGGCCTCGGTCGCGCTGCTCAAGCCCTCGCCCGAGGCCGACGCGGCGCTCGCCGAGGCGCTCGCCGCCGCCGAGGCGCTCGAGGCGCGCTGCCTCGTGCTGGTCACGCCGCCGGCGGTCACGCCCACCGAGCTGAACCGCAAGCGGCTGCGGGCGCTGACCGAGCGGCTGCCCCGCGACGCGGTCACGCTCAGCTGGGAGCCCCGCGGCATCTGGGACAACGCCGAAGCGGCGGTCTGGGCCCGCGATCTCGACGTGCACCTCGTCGTCGACGCCGCGCGCGAGGCGCCGCCGCGGGGGGCGCTGCTCTACACGCGGCTGCGCGGCATCGGCGTCGCCGACCGCCTCGGCGACGAGGCCATCGAGCGCGTGCGCGACGCGCTGCGGGGCCGGCGCGAGGCCTTCGTGCTGGTCGAGAGCTCGGGGGCCAAGCGCATCGCCCAGGCGCTGCGCAAGCCGCTCGGCGGCTCGCCGCGGGCCATCTCGTCCAGCGTGGGCATGCGCCCGCCCATCACGCTGTCCGCCGAGGACGAAGAGCAATGAGCGCGCGCGGCCGCGCGGTGGCCTCGACGAGCGCCGAAGCGCGGGAGGCCGCGGCGGCCGTGATGGCCGACGGCGGCAACGCGTTCGACGCCGCGATCGGCGGCTTCTTCGCCGCGGCCGGCGCCCACCCGGCCGCCCTGCTCTCGCCGCTCGTGCTCGGCCTCGCCGGCGTCGGCCAGCGCCCCACCTTCTTCGACGGACGCTCGCGCGAGCCCGGCCTGGGCGTCGCGCGGCCGACGCGCCACCGCGACGCGGCCTCGACCCCGACCATCGCCCGGCTCGCCGTACCCGCCGTGCCGGTGACGCTCGCCGTCGCCCTCGCCTCGGTCGGCACCCGCCGCCTCACGCAGCTCGCCGCCTTCGGCGTCAAGATCGCGCGCCGCGAGCGCGCCCCCGAGCGCGCGCGCGCCCTCGAAGCCGTCGGCCGCGCGGGCGGCCTCGCCCTGCAAGAGCGCTGGTTTCTGCAAGAGCTCGCCGACCGCGCCCCGCGCATCGAAGGCGCCCTGATCGGCCCCGACGATCTCGCTCAAGTGCGCCCCGGCATCGAGACCCCCGAGGCCCCCGAGGCGCTCGGCAGCGCCCTCGCCTATCGCCTCCCCTGGGCCTCCGAACGCTCCCCGCGCGAGCCCTCGGCCGCCGAACGCCACGCCCTCACCGTCGTCGACGCGCGCGGCAACGTCGCCGCCGCCCTCTGGCACGAGTGCGCGAGCGGCCTGCCCCTCTTCGAAGGCCAGCTCACCCTGCCCGCCGTCGCCACCCCCGTCGTCACCGGCGTCGCCCGGCCCCGGCCCGGCGCCCCCGTCACGATGCCCGCCCCCCTCGCCTTTTTGAGCAACCGCGAGGGCCGCGTCGACGCCGTCTTGGCCTCGAACGCCGCCGAACTCTCGGCCGCCATGGCCGAGGCAGTCGGGGCCGCCAGCTCCGGCCTTTGGCCCGCGTCGGACGCCCCCTCGCCCTTCGGCGACAAGGTCGAGCTGGTGGCCGCCCTCGGCTCCGACACGACCGGCCGCGAAGGCGCCACGCGCCACTGGCGTTAAGGGCGGCGTCGCTCCCGAAGGGGGGTGTTGGGCGATCGTGCGCACGATGCAAGCGGTGCGCGGAGGCCGCGGCGCAGCACATTTTTGTGAAAATGTCAAGAGCTGCGGCTCGAGGGCAAAAACACCTCGGTGCGTGCCCCTGATGTCGATCAGGAGTGGTGGCCGAAACTCTCTTGTTTCGGTGAGAGTTCGTGCCCCTAGCTAAGTCAGGAGCAGTGGCCGAAACTCTCTCGGTATCGACAAGAGAACGTGCCCCTGGCTGAAGCCAGGGCCAGTGGCCGAAACTCTCTCGGTATCGGCAAGAGAACGTGCCCCTGGCTGAAGCCAGGGGCAGTGAACACCCTTGGTTCGGCAAGGCGGCAGCAAGGCACGAAAATCAAAGCCCCGCCCTGAGAGGGGCGTGGCTCCTGCGTCGGGAGAACGTGCACGAAGGGAGCCCGGCCCCCTTCCACGGGGGCGGGCTTTGAACGCCGTTTTAAAAGGGTGTTCACTGCCCCTGGCTTCAGCCAGGGGCACGTTCCCGGTCCCCGACTTCAGCCAAGGGCACGTTCCCGGTCCCCGACGTCAGCCAGGGGCACGTTCCCGGTCCCCGACGTCAGCCAAGGGCACGTTCCCGGTCCCCGACTTCAGCCAAGGGCACGTTCCCGGTCCCCGGCTTCCGCCGGGGGTACAACTACACCAGCTTGACGCCGTGACGATTCGCGTACGCGAGGACGCCGATCTTGTCGATCGTGCGCAGATCGCGCGTGCTCACGTTCAGGCGCACGAAGCGGCTGAGCTCGGGCACCCAAAGGCGCCGCTCGTGCAGGTTCACCTGCTGCCAGCGCTTGGTTTTGATGTTCGAGTGCGAAACGTTTTGGGCGAGGAGCTTGCGCTTCCCCGTGAAATCGCTCTTTGCCATGGTCGGGTTCCTGCCCTTCTAGAGGGCGGGGGCGAGACCCTTATCAAAGCGGTCGCCCCTGTCAAGCGTGAGAGTTGGTTTGATGGCTGCTTCGGTGACGCTTCGGGGAGCCTCCGCGGCGCGACGACGCGACGGCGCGAGCAGCGTAGCCCTGGCCGCGCCGATGGGTTAGCCCATGGGCGCCGGCCCGCTGCCCTGGGCCGAGACGAGGCCCTCATGATCCAAGCGAGCCTTTGGACCCACTACCGCGACTCTCTCATCGTCTGCGAAGATCTTGGGCTCAGCGTCGACACGAGCCGAATTCGCTTTGCCGAGGGCTCGGCCGCCCGCCTGGCCGAGCCGCTGGCGCGGGCCTTCCGCGCGATGGCCGAGCTCGAAGGCGGCGCCCTGGCCAACCCCGACGAGGGCCGGCGCGTCGGACATTACTGGCTGCGCGACCCCGACCTCGCGCCCGAGCCGGCGCTGGCCGAGGCGGTGCGCGGCACGGTCGAGCGCGTGCGCGCGTTCGCCGAGGGCGTGCACCGCGGCGAGCCCGCGCCCGAGCGGGGCGGCACCTTCCGCCACCTGCTGGTGGTCGGCATCGGCGGCTCGGCGCTCGGCCCGCAGCTGGCGACGGCCGCGCTCGGCACGAGCACCGACAAGATGGAGGTGCACTTCCTCGACAATACCGACCCCGACGGCATCGAGCGCGTCTTCGAACGACTCGGCGACGAGATCGCCCTGACGCTGACGCTCGTCACGTCGAAGTCGGGCGGCACCAAAGAGACCCGCAACGGCATGCTCGAGGCCAAGGCGGCCTACGAGCGCTCGGGCCTCTGCTTCGAGAAGCACGCGGTGGCCGTCACCGGCGAAGGTAGCGAACTCGATCGGGTCGCGACGGCGGGCGGCTGGCTCGCGCGCTTCCCCATGTGGGACTGGGTCGGGGGCCGCACCAGCGAGCTCTCGGCCGTCGGGCTCTTGCCGGCCGCCCTGCAGGGGGTCGACGTGCGCGAGCTGCTCGAGGGCGCCCGCCTGATGGACGCCCACACGCGCCGCCCCGACGCCGCCCAGAACCCCGCCGCCGCGCTCGCCCTGGCCTGGCACCACGAGACCGGCGGCCGGGGCCTCAAAGACATGGTCGTGCTGCCTTACAAAGACCGGCTCGAGCTGATGAGCCGCTACCTGCAGCAGCTCGTGATGGAATCGCTCGGCAAGGAGCGCGATCTCGACGGCGCGGTCGTGCACCAGGGCATCGCCGTCTACGGCAACAAGGGCTCGACCGACCAGCACGCCTACGTGCAGCAGCTGCGCGACGGGGTGCCGAACTTCTTCGTCACCTTCCTCGAGGTGCTGCGCGATCGGCGCGGCACCGATCTCGAGGTCGAGCCGGGCATCACCCCCGGCGACTACCTGCTGGGCTTCTTGCATGGCACCCGCCGCGCGCTCTACGAGAGCGGCCGCGACTCGATCTCGATCACCCTCGACGACGTCTCGCCCCGCACCCTCGGCGCCCTCATCGCCCTCTTCGAGCGCGCCGTCGGCCTCTACGCCTCGCTCGTCAACGTCAACGCGTACCACCAGCCCGGCGTCGAGGCCGGCAAGAAGGCCGCCGCCGACGTGCTCGTCTTGCAGCGCGCCCTCGTCGAGGCCCTCAACACCGAGCCCGCCTCGGCCGACGAGATCGCCGCCCGCGCCGGCCGCCCCGACGAAGCCGAACTCGCCTACAAAGTGCTCGAGCACCTCGCCGCCAACCCCCACCGCGGCGTCTCTCGCTCGGGCGGCCGCCACCCCCGCTCCGCCCGCTACCGTCGGATATAGATAGAGCGGCCCCGCCAGGCCGGCTGCGCGGCCGCTCTAGAGGCGGCCCGGGAGGCCGAGCTCAGCTCGACTGGAGCAGGCCCCGCAGCTTCTCGGGGGGGATGCGGTATTCTTTGCCGCAGAAGTCGCAGCCGATTTCGATGAGTTGTTGGTCGCGCAGCAGCTCTTCGAGATCGGCGCGGGGCAGCGTGGTGAGGGCGGCGATGAGGCGTAGTTCGTCGCAGCGGCAGGCGAACGAGAGGGGGCGCTCGTCGAGCTCGATGACGGGTTCGCCGATGAGCTCGCCGATGAGCTCGAGGAGGGGCCCCTCTTTGGCGAGCAGCCCCGCGAGGGCGTGCGAGCCCTCGAGCTGGTTGGCCATGCGCTCGATCGCGGTGCCCTGCGCGTCGGGCAAGAGCTGCACGATGAAGCCCCCGGCCGCCACGAGCTCGCCGTCGTGCAGGCGGGTGCCGACGTCGATGACCGAGACAATCTGTTCGGATTGTTGCATGTACGCCATCAGCGCGCCCGAGAGGCCGCCCCCTGGCGGCAGCTCGACGACGCCCTGGTGTGTCGTGCCCTTCGGCAGGGTGCGCATCATCTCGAGCATCGAGCCCTCGCCGAGCTCGACGGCCGCGCCGGGCGAAACGGCCTGCACGAGGCCGCGCGTGCCCCCGTCGGGGTGGGCGTCGGCCACGAGGCGCCCCTTGCCGCGCGCGTCGCGCAAGATGCCCTGCACCCGCAGCTGCGGCGCCATGGTTTCGCGCACCAACACGGTACCCGTCAGCAGGTCGGCGAAGAGCCGCGCGGTCTCGCCCGCGGCTTGCTGCGCCGCGATGGCCTGCTTCACCATGCCGGTCGTGCGCGCGACCACGACCCGAAACGCGTAGTCTTCGGTGAACGCTCGCAAAACGGTGTCGGGCACGGCGTCGGGCGGGGGCAGGGTCATGGCCGGGTCTTCGGTCATCAAAAGGGCCGTTCACTCTGCCTTCGGCCCCCGGTCTATGCAAGTTGAGCGCCTCGCCACCCCCCCGTGCCCCGAGAAAATTAAGGGCCCTGTGGTGGTGTTGAGGGGTGTTGAGGGGCGCTTAGTTCAGAGACTGAACCGAGCAGTGCGTCAAACGCGCGTGACTTCTCAAAAACGTAAGCACTTTGCCATTAAGAAAACGTGTACCAGACGCGACAAACGGGTAGGGTGTCAGAGCATGGCCCGCGCTCGCCTATTCCCATACTTTTCCGCCCTCGCTCCCCTGGTCGCTTTTGTGGCCTGCCAAGAACCTGCGCCGGTCGATTTCGGCGACGGGGCCGGCAGCGCCTCGGGGCGTGACGCCATCGGCGTCGCCGCCGCGGCGTGCACGCACGCGCCCTGCGTCGAGGGTGGCCCGCTGCTAACCAGCTGCCACCCGTGTGCGGCCACGGTCTGCGCCCAAGACTCGTTCTGTTGTTCCAACGCGTGGGACAACATCTGCGTCGACGAGGCCGAGGCGCTCTGCGGCAGCCTCTGCAACGGCACGGCCGGCACGGCCGGCGCCGCGGGCTCGGGCGGGGCAGGCACCGCCGGCGGCAAGGGCGGTACGGGCGGCGGCACGGCGGGCACGGCGGGCGCCGAAAACACCAACGCCCTCTGTTCCGACAAGGTCGATAACGACGGCGACGGGTTCATCGACTGCAACGACTTCAACTGCTCGAAGAACGCGGCGGTGACCGTCTGCGCGGGCTCGGCCGGCAGCAGCGGCAGCGCCGGCAAGGCCGGTAGCGGCGGTACGGGCGGCACCGGCGGCACCGCGGGAACGGGCGGCTCGGGCGGTACGGGCGGCTCGGGCGGTACGGGCGGCTCGGGCGGCACCGGCGGCACCGCGGGCACGAACGGAACGGGCGGCTCGGGCGGTACCAGCGGCACCGCGGGAACGGGCGGCACGGGCGGCTCGAGCGGCGGCACGGTGCGGGTGCGCCTCATGGCCTCGAACATGACGGGCAACAATCAGCTTTACGGCAACGAGGCCTCGCGCGTCTTTCAGGCGCTCGACCCCGACGTCGTGATGCTGCAAGAGTTCAAGATGGGCGACAGCTCGCCGGCCGCGATTCGCGCGTACATCGATACGGCCTTCGGCACGAACTACACGTACTTCCGCGAGTCGGGCAACGGCATCCCCAACGGCGTCATCAGCCGGTACCCCATCTTGCAAAGCGGCGAGTGGGAAGACACCGCGGTGAGCGACCGCGACTTCGCCTACGCGAAGATCGGCCTGCCCAACGGCCGCAACCTCTGGGCCGTCAGCGTGCACCTGCTCACGAGCAGCGCGAGCTCGCGCCTCAACCAGGCGAACCAGCTCGTCAGCTACATCAATGCGCAGGTGCCGGCCTCTGACTTGCTGGTGATCGGCGGCGACTTCAACACCGGCAGCCGCTCGGAAGCCTGCGTCGGCAAGCTGGGCCAGGTCTTCGTGACGTCGGCGCCCTACCCGCGCGACCAGTCGAACAATACGAACACGAACAACAGCCGCGGCAAGCCTTACGACTGGGTTCTCGCTGATCCCGATCTCGACCCCTTCGAGACGCCGGTCGTCGTGGGCGGCTCGACCTTCCCCGAAGGCCTCGTCTTCGATAGCCGAGTCTTTACGCCTATCTCGTCGGTCCCGCCGGTGCAGTCGAACGACACGTCGACGTTCCAGCACATGGGCGTGGTGCGCGAGTTCTTGATTCCGGCCGCCAACTGAGGCGGCAAAAGGTAGGGGGGGTCGCTCTGCGCGAGCCCGGGCGGGGTGGGCCCGGGGGGTTACGCGCGGGGTGTCAACGTCTGTCGACAGGGTCGACACGGTCGACGGGGGTCGAGGGGCGGTCGCCAGCGAGAGATGGGGCCCTGCCGAATGGCGCCTCGGGCCTTTGCGGGGCCGGCGGCGGGGCCAGGCGGCCCGACGTGGGCGGAGGCGTGGGTACGGTGGGTCGGCGAGGGCGCGGCCCTGGCAGGGCGCTGGGGCGGGCGGGGGGCGAGGCCCGAGCCGTGCATTGGGGGGTAAAAGGGCTTGCCGGCGCCGTGGCGGCATACAAGGCTGCCGCCGCCGAAGCGCCCGTACGCCCCTGGAGATCCGCGTGCCATGATCCGTCTACCCCTTTCCGTTGCCTCTTTGCTTTGCGCCGCGCTCCTCGCCACCGCCGGCTGCGGCGGCAAAGAGTATGTTCGCGGCACCCAAGACCCGTCGATCGACAACCCGGCGATGAGCACCGGGCTCGACAAGCGCGACATTCAGAAGATGCTCTCCGACAATTTGAACGATCTGCGCGTCTCGGCGGTGATGAACGAGTGGCGCTCGGCGGGCCAGCAGACGCAGGTGGCGGCGTTCCCGATCATCAACGAGACGACCGAGCACGTCGACTCGTCGCTCTCGGCGGCGCTGAGCGAGACCGAGACCTGGCTGGTCGAGTCGGGGGTGGTGACGGTCATCAGCCGCGAGCGCCAGGCGCAGGCGATCGCCGAGGTCGAGGGGCAGAAGGGCGCGGCCTTCGATCAGGCCAAGGCGGCGCGCTACGGCAAGCAGCTCGGCGTAAAGTACATCGTGACGGGCAAGATTGCGGCTTCCGACGAGCGCACCGAAGACGAGCGCCGCGTGCAGTATTTTTACTTCATGCAGGTCATCGACGTCGAGACGAGCGCCATCCGCTGGCAGCACAAGTCGTACATCACCAAGGCCGTGCGCTGAGCGGCGCCCGAGCAGCCCCGGCCCCGACCGCCATGCCCGCGATGCCCGCGCGCGCGCCCCGCCGCCGCCCGAAGGCCGCCCCTCCGCTCGGCGCCGCTCCCGTTGGCGCCTCCCCGCTCGGCGCCGCCCCCGTCAGCGCCTCTCCGCTCGGCGCCGCTCCCGTCAGCGCCTCTCCGCTCGGCACCGCTCCCGTTGGCGCCTCCCCGCTCGGCGCCCCCCGCCTGGCCGCCGGCTGGCTCGCCGTCGTTGCGCTCTGCGCGCCGCTGGCGGCGGGGTGCGGCGGCCACACCGCCCGGACGCTCGCCTTCCGCGAGGCGCTCGACGGGGGCGACTTCCCGAAGGCGGTGAAGTCGCTCAACAAAGAGCTCAAGGTCGACACCGGCAAGGAGCTGCCCCCCGACATCAAGGGCGACAACGCTCTGCTGGTGCTCGATCGCGCGAGCGTGCAGCAGGCGCAGCGCGAGTTCGACCTGAGTCGGCGCGACTTTCAGGCGGCCGACAAGGCGATCGACGTGCTCGATCTCTCGCAGAACGCGGGCGACTCGATCGCCAAGTACGTGTTCTCCGACGACGCGGGCCGCTACGCGGCGCCGCCCTACGAGAAGCTGCTCATCAACGCGTTCAACCTGCTGAACTACCTCGAGCTGGGCGATCTGAGCGGCGCCCGGGTCGAGGCGCGACGGCTCTCGGTCACGCGGCAATTTCTGCTGACCAAGGGGGCCAAGGGCGACAGCCCCATGTTCGCGCTCGGCGCGCAGCTCGCGGGCTTCGCCCTCGAGAAGAGCGGCGAGGTCGACGAGGCGCTGCGCTACTACGACGAGGCGCTCGCGGCCGGGCCGGCGCCCTCGCTCGACGTGCCGATCGCGCGCCTCTTGCCCCGCGGCAACGTGCGCAGCCCCCGCCTCAAAGAGGCCGCCGAGCGGGGCCGGGCCGCGGCCGAGGGCGGCGAAGACGAGGCCGAAGTGCTGGTGGTGCTCGGCTACGGTCGGGTGCCCCACAAAGAGGCCAAGCGCTTGCCCATCGGCCTGGCGCTCACCTACTTCGCCGGGGCGATTCAGCCGACCGACGTGGCGGCGGCGAACAAGCTCGCGGCGCAGGGCCTGGTCACGTGGATCAACTACCCGTCGCTCGCCCCCGAACGGGGACAGTACGCCGACCCGATCTGCGCCGTCGACGGGCGCTTCGTGTCGACGGGGGCCCCCGTCAACCTGTCGCAGCTCGTGCGGGCCGAGTGGCACGAGATCGAAGGTAAGATTGTGGCGAGCGCCATCACCCGGGCCATCACCCGGGTCGCGCTCGGGCAGGGGGTCGAGGCCGCGGCGGGGCGCGACAGCATCGTCGGCCTGCTGGTGTCGCTCGGGCTGCAGGCGGGGCTGAGCGCCGCCGACACCCCCGACACCCGCAGTTGGGAGGCCCTGCCGGCGCGGGTGGCGATCGAGCGGGTGCGCCTGCCGGCCGGCCGGCACGGGGTAGACCTCCGGGCCCGCGGCGTGAGCGCCAAGAAGCAGCTCGACCTCAAGCCTGGTGGCTGGGCTCTCGTCTCGCTGATGGCGTTGCGCTAGACCCTTGGCGGGGGGGCGGTGGCGCGTACCTGCCCCCGCCCCTCGCGCCGAGGCGACGATGAAATTTTCTGACTTTGCGCGCCTGCCCGACGACGCGATGCGCCTGGCGACCGGGGCCCTGCTCATCGCCAAAGACGCCTACCCTTCGCTCGATCTGAGCGCCGAGCTCGCCCGCGTCGACGCCCTCGCGGCCGAAGCGCCCGCCTGCGCGGGGCCGCCGGGCAAGGGGCTCGAGGCCCTCACGGCGTACCTTTACGGCGCGCTGGGCTTCCGCGGCAACGAGGGCGACTACTACGATCTGCGCAACAGCTTCTTGAACGACGTGCTCGACCGCCGCACGGGCATCCCCATCTCGCTGGCGGTGGTGTTCGTCGAGGTGGCGAGCCGCGCCGGGCTCGAGGCCCGGGGGGTCTCGTTCCCGGGGCACTTTCTGGTGCGCGTCGAAGACGCCGCCGCCGGCCGCCCCCTCTTCGTCGACCCCTTCCGCGGCACCCTGATGAGCCGCGACGCGCTCGAGGGCCTGGCCCGAGCGGCGCTGGGGCCCGACGCCAGCCTCGAGCCCGAGCACCTGCGCCCGGCGACCCCGCGGCAGGTGTTCGCCCGCATGCTCCAGAACATCAAACGCATTCACGTCTCGCGGCGCGAGACGGCCCAGGCGCTGCTCGCCCAGTCGCGCGTCGTCGAGCTCGCCCCCAACGACGCCCTCGCCCTGCTCGAACGCGGCGCCCTCGCCGAGCACGCCGGCGCCTTCGCCATGGCCGCCAACGACTTCTCGCTCGCGCGCCGCCTGCTGCCCGAGGGCGACGGCCGGCTCGAGGCGCTCGACGCGAAGCTGCGCGAGCTCCGGCCGCGCCTGAAACATTCCAACTAGAGCGGCGGTCGGGGAACGTACCCCCGACGGAAGTCGGGGGCAGTGAACACCCTTGGAAACGGCTTTCAAAGCCCGCCCCCTTGGTGGGGGGGCCGGGCTCCCTTCGGGCACGTTCGTACGGGGGCGGAGCCCCGCCCCGACGGGGCGGGCTTGGCGCGCCGCCCCTTGGTGCCACCTTGCCGAACCGCGGGTGTCCACTGCCCCCGACTTGAGTCGGGGGTTTCGGGATAGGCGCTCGAGCGGTTGCGCCGCTCAGGGCCAGCCGCGGTCGTCGGGGGGCCCGCCCGGGCCCCGGCCGTGGCGGCGGGGCAGGCGCTCGTAGAGGTCGTCGTAGGCGTCGAGCGCGCGATCGAGGCCGAACCAGCGCTCGGCGAGGGCGCGTGCGGCGACCGCGGTGTCGGGCCGTGAAGCCGCCGCGGCGAGGGCGCGCGCGGGTTCGTCGAGCGAGCTCGCCTCGGCCTCGCGCACGACGACGCCGGCGGGCGAGCCCTCGAGCACCTCGGCCATGTCGCCGACGAGGTTGGCGGCGACGGGCAGGCCGCAGCCGAGCAGCTCGCCGAGCTTGGTCGGCGCCGAGCCGAGCTTCGAGAAGAAGGGCCGGATGAAGCACACGGCGGCGTCGGCGGCGCGCACGAGGGCGGGCACCTCGTCGTTGCGGGCGGCGCGCACGACGAGCTCGCCCTCGGCGCCGGCGGCCCGCAGCACGGCGGTGAGCTCGCCGGGGTCGTCGCGCGTGACGACGAGCAGGCGCGCGGGCCGCGGGGCGACGGCGCGGCGCCAGGCGAGGTAGAAGTTCGCCATCTCGCGGCCCATGTACCAGGTGCCGAACGAGCCCACGTAGGCGAGCGTGCGCGCGCCGGCGAGCTCGGCGACGAGCGCCGAGTCGGGCCGGGCGAGGGGCGAGAAGCGCGCGAGGTCGGCGCAGGTCGGGATGACCGCGACGGGCGCGCGCAGCTCGGATCGGTATTCGTAGCGCTCGCGCAGGTAGCGCCGCATGGCGTTGGTGAGCACGGTGACGCCGTCGGCGAGCCCGAGCAGGCGGCGCTCGACGCGCTTGGTGGCGCGGTAGAGCCCGCCCTCGCGGGGCCAGGCGCCGGCGTCGACCTTCTCGTCGGCCCAGAGGCCGCGCATGTCGAAGAGCAGCGGCGTGCGCGCGGCGAGCGCGAGCGGCGCGGCGATGGCGGCCGGCACGTACGACCGGACGTGCACGAGGTCGGCCCGCCCGACGAGCGCGGCGAGGCCGGCGAGGGCGAGCCCCTGGCTCATGTCGAAGAGCGTCGCGGGCACGGTGGGCGTCTTGTGGTAGCGCAGCGCCGTCCAGCGCACGCCCGGGGCGATCGGCCGCGCGAACGCGAGGGGCGCGCCCGGCTTCTCGAAGCTGACGAGATCGAAGCGGTGGCCGCGCGCGGCGAGGCCCCGCACGTAGGGCAGCACCTGGCTCTGGCCGAGCGGATCGCCGAGGCCGTCGTAGGTGATGTAGACGACGCGGCGGGCACCGGGGGTCGACATGGCGGCCCCCTTTTCGGCCGGGCGGCGCCGCCGCACAAGGGGCGTCTTGCCGGGGGCGCGCACGGCGGCCCCTTCGCGCGCGCCGACACGCGTGGCGGCCCCTTCGCGCGCGCCGACGCGCGCACAGCGGCCCCTTCGTCCGCACGTCGTCGCGGCTCGCCCGCCGAGCGGGCCGCGGCGAGGGCTATGGACGCGGCGGCGGCGAGGTGACAACTTTCGTGGTCAACATGAAGGGACTCGTTCTCGCCGGCGGCTCTGGCACGCGACTTCGGCCCCTCACGTACACGGGCGCCAAGCAGCTCGTGCCCGTGGCCAACCGGCCGATCTTGTTTTACGTCATCGACAACCTGGTCGACGCCGGCATCGAAGACATCGGCGTCATCGTCTCGCCCGAAACGGGGCGCGAGGTGCGCACCTGCGTGGGCGACGGCGCGCGTTGGGGCGCGCGCATCACGTACATCGAGCAGCGCTCGCCGGCCGGCCTCGCCCACGCGGTGCAGACGGCCGCCGAGTTCCTCGGCCGCGACGAGCCCTTTTGCATGTACCTGGGCGACAACCTCATCGGCACCAAGGTGCGGGGCGCGGTCGAGACCTTCCTCGCGCGGCCCTCGCTCGCGGCCTCCATCATGTTGAAAGAGGTGCCCAACCCCTCGTCGTTCGGCGTCGCCGAGGTCGACGACGGGGGCCGCGTCGTGCGCCTGGTCGAGAAGCCGGCCCAGCCCAAGAGCAACCTCGCGCTGGTCGGCGTCTACCTGTTCCGGCCCGCCATCTTCGAGGCCATCGCCCGCATTCGCCCCTCGGCCCGCGGCGAGCTCGAGATCACCGACGCCATCGGCAACCTCATCGACACCGGGTCCGAGGTGCACTTCGAGCGGGTCACCTCGTGGTGGCTCGACACCGGCAAGAAAGACGACCTGCTGGCCGCCAACGCCACCGTGCTCGACGCCTGGCTCAAGCCCGAGGTGCGCGGCCGGGTCGACGCCGAGAGCCAGCTGCTCGGGCGCGTCTCGGTCGACGAGGGCGCCGTCGTCGAGCGCTCGGTCGTGCGGGGCCCGGCCATCATCGGGCGCGGCGCCCGCGTCGTCGACTCGCACGTCGGCCCCTTCACCAGCGTCGGCGAGAACGTCACCATCATTCGTTCGCGGGTCGACCATTCGGTCTTGATGGAGGGTAGCCGCGTCGAAGACATCGCCCGCCTCGAAGACTCGCTCATCGGCCGGCGCGTCGTCGTGCACCCCGGCCCCCCGCACCGCGGCGCCCTCTCGCTGCTCGTCGGCGACGACTGCCGCGTCGAACTCTCGAAGCCCTGACTCCCCCCTCCCCCAGGAGCCACCCCCCCACGATGCGCACGCTCATCTTCGGCGCGGGCTTTCTCGGCCGCCGCCTCGCCCGCTCGCTGCCCGGCGCCGAGCTCTCGCCCGCCGACGTCGCCGACCCCGTGGCCGTCTCGCGCGCCCTCGACGAGGCCCGCCCCGACGCCGTCATCAACGCCGCCGGCAAGACCGGCCGGCCCAACGTCGACTGGTGCGAGACCCACCAGGCCGAGACCTACCGCGCCAACGTCGCCGGCCCCCTCGTGCTCGCCGAGGCCTGCGCCGCCCGCGGCGCCCACCTCGTGCACCTCGCCTCGGGCTGCATCTTCTACGGCCCCTCGCCCGACCCCGCCGGCTGGCTCGAAGACGACTTCGCCAACCCCTCGTCGTTCTACTCGCGCACCAAGTACGCCGCCGACCTCGTGCTCTCGCGCCTGCCCGGCGTCGCCGTCGCCCGCCTGCGCATGCCGATCGACGCCGAGCCCGGCCCCCGCAACCTCATCACCAAGCTTGCCGCCTACCGGCAGGTCGTCGACGTCGAGAACTCGGTCACCTTCGTCGACGATCTCGTGCACGCCGTCGCCGCCCTCGTCGAGCGGCGCGCCGAGGGCGTCTTTCACGTCACCAACCCCGGTACCCTGCGCCACCGCGATCTGCTCGCCCTCTACCGCGAACTCGTCGACCCCGCGCACGCCTACGACCTCATCGGCGAAGACGATCTCGTCGGCCGCGGCCTCGCCCTCAAGGCCCGCTCGAACTGCGTCCTCGCGAGCCCGCGCCTCGCCGCGCTCGGCGTCTCTCTTCGCCCCGTCGAGCAGGCGCTGCGCGAAACCATGCTCGCCTACGCCGCCAACTCCTTTCCAGCACATTGGGATCCTAAGCTTAGAATTCCACGTGGACAAGTTGTCGC